>Ga0206117_100393_pt1 | contig 50355 bp, 46 predicted proteins | sample 3A5Ametagenome_FD_177997 | JGI IMG/M metagenome (GOLD analysis project Ga0206117, IMG submission 177997) | Enriched microbial communities from leaf-cutter ant dump, University of Wisconsin, Madison, United States - 3A5A | ecosystem: Environmental > Terrestrial > Nest > Insects nest > Nest dump... | reverse complement strand
CAGCCGGCGGCGATGGATTTCTCGGTGGCCGACGGTGGCGCGAGCGGAGCGGGGCGCGACGTGTCCGTGGTCATCGCGTCCGGCGGCGTGGCGGCGCTCGGGGCGTCGGCGGCGGGAACAGCTTCGGGTGCGGTTTCCTGCGCTGGCGCGGCAGCAGCGTCGGCGGCCGGCGGGTCGGTTGGCTTGCCATCCTTCGCCCGCGCGAGCGCGTCCACGTCGATGTCCTGCGGCGCGGCTTCGGTCTGCGCGGTGGCGGGTTTCCTGGGCGGCTTCTGCGCGGCCTGCGCGGAAAAGGTGGCGGCGAGCAGGCACGCGGCGGCGAGGGCTGAAGTCTTCATGGACGGCTTCTCAGAAAAAACGGTCGGCGCACGCTAGCACGGCTGCGTGTATTGCCGCTGAGCGACCCTCACGCTAGCAGCGGCGAGGCGACGTGCAGCACGAGATCCGCGCAGAAGTGCGCAAGCATCGCGTGCTCGAGGCCGCGTTTCCAGTACAGCCAGCCGAACGCGATGCCGGCCAGGGCGTTGTAGGCGATCACGCGCGCGACGACGCCGAACGTCAGCGGCGCGAGCTGCGCCGCCATCGGCAGGTGCCCCGCGCCGAAAACCAGTGCGGCGAGCACGATTGCGATGACCATCAGCCAAGGCTTTGCCCGTTTGCCGGTGAAGCGGCTCAGCAACCACGCGAACAGTCCCATCACGAACACGCGCAGTTCGATTTCCTCGACGATTGCGCCGTACGGCGACGCGAGCAGGCCCTTGAGCGCGAACCCGATCGTCGCCTGCGGCTTGCGCGCGACGTCCTCGATCGGCGCGCCGAACACCGCGATCGCGCCGAGGACGGCCAGCGCGGCGCCGGCGCCGAGCAGGCCGGCTTGCAGCCACGCCGAAGACGCGGGTCTTGCGCGGCGATACAACACTGCGCCGATCCACGGCGCACCGAGGCCGAGCGACGCGCCGAGCTTGAGTCCGGCCCAAGCGAGCAGGAAGCAGACGACGCCGTTGCCGAGCGACTGCGCGGCGATCACCGCCCAGGCGGGCATGCGCATTGACGCGCTCGCCAGCGCCAGCGCGCCGGGCTTGAGCGCGAGCACATAGGGAAACAGCAGCGCGGTCGCGATCGCGGCGGCGATGCCGAGCACGATCGCGATGCGCAGTTGCGGCGATGAAATTGGCGACGTCATGGCGCATCGTCCTGCACGGGCTTGGGTTTGTCCGCGGCCTTGAGTCGGCCGGCCTTGCGCAGCGCATCGCGCAGCAGGTATTCGATCTGCGCGTTGAGCGAGCGCAGGTCGTCGTCCGCCCAGCGCTGCACCGCGTCGAGCACGGGCGCACTGATGCGCAGAGGGTAGGCTTTCTTCTCGCTCACGGTTTCATGTAGTCCTGCGCGCCGAGCAGCAGCCAGCTGGTCAGCACGAGGAAGCCGGCGACCGAGACGGCCGCGAGCGATGTGTCGTCGAGCAGATCGAAATGCATCGCACTGCCGCTCGCGGCGAAGAGCGCCGCCATCACATAAAAGACGTTGCCGGAGAAGCGTGCGAGCCCGGCGCGGTCGGCAACGCGCTCGGGCCTGACGAAATGCAGCAGGCCAATCCACTGGCGACTGCGCAGGAGCCAGCCGATGCCGGCGATGAGCAGCGCCACGGCGTAGACGAGCAATTCCGGGCCGGTACGCATGGCTAGCGTCGCCTCGCCGCGAAAGCCGCGCCGGCGCAGACGGCGAGGAACGCGATGAATACTGCAATCACGTCTGCGTTTCTCATCCGTACAACGTACCGGTGTTGACCACCGGCTGCGTCGCGCGGTCGCCGCAGAGCACGACGAGCAGGTTGCTGACCATCGCCGCGCGGCGCTCGTTGTCGAGGTCGACGACGCCGCGCTTGGACAGTTCCCCGAGCGCCATCTCGACCATGCTCACTGCGCCTTCGACGATGCGCCCGCGCGCGGCGACGATCGCGCCGGCCTGCTGGCGCTGCAGCATCGCCTGCGCGATTTCCTGCGCGTAGGCGAGGTGGCTGATGCGCGCCTCGTTGACCTTGACGCCGGCCTTGCCGAGGCGTTGCTGGATCTCGTTGGCCAGATGCGTGTTGATCTCGTCGCCGTGGCTGCGCAGCGACGGCGCGCCGCTGTCATGCGCGTCGTAGGGATAGCTCTGCGCCATCTGGCGCAGCGCCGATTCGGACTGGATCTGCACGAAATTCTCGTAGTTGTCGACGCAGAACACCGCTTCAGCGGTGTCGACGACCTGCCAGACGACAATGGCGGCGATCTCGATCGGATTGCCGTCGCTGTCGTTGACCTTGAGCTTGGACGACTCGAAGTTGCGCACACGCAAGGAGATCGCGCGCCGCGAGCAGAAGGGGTTGGCCCAGCGCAGGCCGGCTTCGCGCACGGTGCCCGAATAGTTGCCGAACAGTTGCAGCACGACGCCCTGATTCGGCTGCACCTGGAAAAAGCCCTTGGTCGAGAAGGCGAGGATCGCGATGGCGACGACCCAGGGCGCGATGAACGGCGGCGCCGGATGGCCTTTCACGTTCAGCACGAAATACACGACGAGGGCGACGAAGGCGACAAAGACGAACAGCGCGGCGGGAATGCCGGGCAGGGAAAAGCCCTTGGTTTCGTTCATGACGGTTGGCTCCGGGTTGTCTAAAATAAGATATCAAAAAGATATCTAATTTTCAAAGGTAGGCCGGACGATCGAAGATCGGCCGGCAGCACACCGCCGAGCCGGTCCGTGGCAGGTCGTCGCGAAATCCTCCTGGAATCATCGTAGGAGCGGCTTCAGCCGCGATGCTCTTGCTTGGGGTGGTTCGAATCAAAAACATCGCGGCTGAAGCCGCTCCTACAGAACTGCGCTTACGGAGTGGATGCGGGCAGCGCTTCCGCCTTGCGCACCTTGAAGGTGCCGAGCTGCTCGACGCCCGCATAGAAGCGCCACGGATCGCCGTTGCCGACGGCGAGCGCGATGTGGCCGCTGTCGAAGCCGCGCAGCGCGGCATCGAAACTGCGCCAGCGTCCATCGATCCACGCCTGCGCCCAGGCATGCGGCACGAACACCTGGTCCTTGCCGGCGAAGCCGGGCGCGTAGGCGAGTCCGTCGACGACGCGCGTGGCGAGGCCCGCGGCGCGACCGAGCGCGGCGACGAGCACGGCGTGCTCGGTGCAGTCGCCTTCTGGTTTGCGCGCAACTTCGAGCGCGGAGGCATAGCCGACGTTGAGCGTCTTGTCCTTGATGAAACCGCGCACGAAGGTTTCGATGCGCTGCATCTTTTTCGTCGGATCGGTCGTGTCGCCGACCGCCTTGCGTGCAAGCGCGACGACTTCCGGCGCTTCGCTTTGCAGGTAGTCGTTGCCGCGGAAATCCTCCAGGCGCGGACGTTCCGCCGGCGTCGCCTCGCGGGCCTGCGGCTCGATGATGACTATGCGTTCGCCGCCGCGCGTCTCGACGCGCTGCTCGTCGGTGGTGGCGAGTTCCGGCAGCTTCATGCCGTCGCGCGCGGCAAGCGTGTAGCGCATCGCGCCGCGCAGCTCTTCCGGTGCGAGCGCGCGCGGCGCGTCGAGCATGGTGCGTCCGAATACATCGCTGCCTTGGTTCGGCGCGGTCGCGCAGGTCTTGTCGCAGGCGAGCAGGACGAGGTCGACGCCCATCATCGGCATGACGAGCTTGTAAACGGTTTGCTGCGCGTCGACCCAGCTGCGCGAGCGCATCGTGGCGCCCGAGAACACCATGTCCTGGTCGATGCGCGAGAGTTTTTTCGCGCCGCCAGGAAGATCGATGGTTTCGACTGGCGCGACGAGCGTGCTCACGCGCGCCGCGTCGAGGCTCGACGGCTGGAATGCGAGCACGTCGTAACGTGTGCCGGCTGCGAGGCCTGCGCGCAGTCCTGCCAGGCGCGCCGCTTCGGGCAGCAGCGCGCCGGCTGGCCACGCCATGGTGCGCGTCTGCGTGGCGCCGCCGGTGCTCGTCGTCACCTCGACCCTGTCGCCGTCGACGCGACCGTCGATGTGCGATTCGATGCCCGACATCTTCGATCGGCTGGTGAACGCGAGCGGCTTGCCGTCCACGGTTTCCGTCGCGCTTTCGCCATTGACGAGGCTGATCGTGATGCCGGCGCGGTCGAGCGAGACGTCGAGCGTCTGCGCCGTCTCGACCTTGCCGTCCCTGACGATGCGCTGCGACTCGAAGCTGCCGATCTTGCGGCCGTCGAGCAGCACGGTGAACCACTGGTCCTCGGGCGGCGCGGCGTGCGTGGCGGCGGCGAACAGGAGCAGGGCGAACGAGGCGATGCGCATGGAAGTTCCGGTGGCGACGGCGAATCCGCATAGTGTGCCCGATTCGCGCATCGGCGCTTTCGCATAGAATCGCGCGCTGCATTTTCGCGATGGCAGCGCATGAAACCCTTCGGCACTCCGCACACCGACACCGCGATCCGCGTGCTCCTGCTCGGTTCGGGCGAACTCGGCAAGGAAGTCGCGATCGAACTGCAGCGCTTCGCCGTCGAGGTGGTCGCGGTCGACCGCTACCCGAACGCGCCGGCAATGCAGGTCGCGCACCGCAGCCACGTCATCGACATGCTCGATCCGGCGCAACTGCGCCGCGTGATCGAACATGAAAGGCCCGACTTCGTCGTGCCGGAGATCGAGGCGATCCACACGTCGACGCTGATCGAGCTGGAAAGCGAGGGCGTCACCGTGATCCCGACCGCGCGCGCGACGCGGCTGACGATGGACCGCGAAGGCATCCGCCGTCTCGCCGCCGAGGAGCTGGGCCTCCCGACTTCGCCGTACCGCTTCGTCGACACGCGCGAGGAGTATCTCGCCGCGGTCGCCGACATCGGCCTGCCGTTCGTGATCAAGCCGGTGATGAGCAGCTCGGGCAAGGGGCAGAGCACGGTGCGCGACGGCTCGGGCGTCGCTGCCGCGTGGGACTACGCGCAATCGGGTGGCCGTGCCGGCGCGGGACGCTGCATCGTCGAAGGCTTCGTTGATTTCGATTATGAAATCACGCAGCTCGTCGTGCGCCACGCCGATGGCGTTTCGTTCTGCGCGCCGATCGGCCATCGCCAGGAAAAGGGCGACTACCGCGAATCGTGGCAGCCGCAGCCGATGAGCGAGGTCGCGCTCGTCGAAGCGCGCCGCCAGGCCGGCGCGATCACGCAGGCGCTCGGCGGACGCGGCGTGTTCGGCGTCGAATTCTTCGTCAAGGGCGACAGGGTGATCTTTTCCGAAGTCAGCCCGCGCCCGCACGACACCGGGCTGGTCACGCTGATCTCGCAGGACTTGTCCGAGTTCGCGCTGCACGCGCGTGCGATCCTCGACCTGCCGATTCCGGCGATCCGCCAGCTCGGGCCGTCCGCGTCATGCGCCGTGCTTGCCGAAGGCGAAGGCACGCGGCCGCGCTATCGCGGCGTCGCGCAGGCGCTCGCCGAACCCGACACCGCGCTGCGCCTGTTCGGCAAGCCCGAAGTACGCGGCACGCGGCGCATGGCGGTCACGCTCGCGCGCGATGTCGACGTCGAATCGGCGATCGCCAAGGCCGTGCGCGCCGCGCGCGGGCTTTCCGTCGAACCCTGATTGCAACGGAGCCGAGCATGACCGATCCGATCAACTATGCCGTCTTCCTGTTCCCGCAGGCCGTCGAGGCGCTCGGCGATGCCATCAAGCCCTACCTGCGCGATGGCGCCGGTGGTCCGCACATCGTTTGTGCGGAAATCGACGCGTCGGGTCCGCTGTTCGAGATGACGCTGCTCGGCGCGGGGCCGAACAAGGAGCGCCTGGAACTGGAGATCATGCTGCCGGTGTCGATGGTCAAGCTCGTCATGTCGATGCATGGCGAACACGACATCGGGTTTCTCGCGAAGGGCTAGGCGGGCTCGAGGAGCCGCCACGCGCCATTGTCGATGATTTCCAGTGGGCGAAAGCGCTTCTTGTAGTCCATCTTCGGATGTCCCTCGATCCAGAAGCCCAGGTAGACGTGCGGCAGGCCGCGTTCGCGCGCGATCGCGATCTGACTGAGGATCGCGAACGTGCCGAGGCCGCGCGTGGATTCGTCCGGGTCGAAAAACGTATAGACGGCCGAAAGCCCGTTCTCGCAGAAGTCGGTGACGGCGATCGCGACCAGCCGTTCGCCGGAGCGGAATTCGAGGAAGCGTGTCGGGCTCCACGTCGTGTAGAGGAAGCGCGAGAAGTCATCGGACTGCGCATCGTCCATGCCGCCGTCGCGATGCCGCGACTTGAGGTAACGCTGGTAGAGCGCGAAATACTCCTCGCTGTAGCCGGCAGGAACGATGCGCAGCGAAAGGTCACCGTTGCGCGCGAGGCAACGCCGCTGCGCGCGGTCGCATTCGAACTGCGCGACCGGTACCCGGCAGGCGACGCAGGCGCGGCAACCCAGGCATTGCGGGTGGTAGACGTGTCCGCCGGCACGGCGGAAGCCGCGTTGCACGGCGGCGTCGTAGAGCTGCGGCAGCTGCGGTGCGCTCGGGTCGATGACGAGGTTCTGCGCCGTGCGTTCCGCGAAATAGCCGCAGCCGTGCGGCAAGGTCTGGAACAGGCGGACGACGTCGGAGCGCATCACGCGATTCTAGCGCGGGGCCGGCATGCGGATGGCAGTCGCGCGTTCGCAGCGCGTGACTCAGTAGCCGAGCAATCTCATCGCGATCAGCACGCAGATGCCGCAGATCAGCGCGAGCACGACGAGCTTGATGCGCATTGACGTGCGCCGATGCGCGGTCTGGTCGCCCGCGCCGCGCGCGGCGGCGAGTTCATCGGCGAAGCGCGTGGCCGGCTCGATGCCGGCCTCGCGCAGCAGCTTCCGAGCGAGCGTCTGATCTTCCGAACGCACGACGGAGACATATGGCCAGCTGTCGCGGTCGCCACGCGCGGTGTAGGAGAAGCGCTTCCAGTCCGCGCCCTGGTAGGCGCGGCGGTTGCCGAGCGAGGTCTGGATGCCGTGTTCGGCCATGAGCGCGACGACGCGCTGGATATTCTCCATTCGTGGCGATGTGTAGATCTGGCGCATGCGCTCCTCCTATTCCTTGCCGTTGCGAACGCGCACGAGGCCTTCCTGCGCGGTCGATGCGACGAGGCGCCCGTCCGTGCTGTAGATCATGCCGCGGGCGAGGCCGCGTGCGCCCTGCGCGGTCGGGCTGTCGCACGAATACAGCAGCCATTCGTCGACACGGAACGGGCGATGGAACCACATCGCATGATCGAGGCTCGCGACCTGCACGTTGCGCTGCAGGAAGGAGATCCCGTGCGGCAGCATCGTCGTGCCGATCAGGTGGAAGTCGGACGAATAGGCAAGCAGTGCGCGCTGCAGCGGCGGATCGTCCGGCACGCGTTCGGTGAGGCGGAACCAGACGTGCTGGAACGGCGGGCGCTTGGTCGGGCTGAGTTCGTCGCGTGGATAGACGTGGCGGAACTCGAACGGCCCGGAACGCCCGAACCAGCGCTGCAGCTTCGCCGGCAGTTTGTCGAACACCTCCGGCGGCAGCGGATCGGCGGGCTTCAGGTCTTCCGGCGCCGGCACACTCGGCATCGGCAACTGGTGTTCGAGACCGTGTTCGTCGGTCTGGAACGACGCCGAGAAATTGAAGATGGGCTGCCCGTGCTGGATCGCGGTCACGCGCCGTACCGAGAAGCTGCCGCCGTCGCGCGTGCGTTCCACGCTGTAGACGATCGGATGCTCGATGTCGCCGGCGCGCAGGAAATAGGCGTGCAGCGAATGCGCGGCGCGGTCGCCCTCGACGGTCTGCTGCGCCGCCGACAGCGCCTGGCCGAGCACCTGCCCGCCGAACACGTAGCGCGTGCCGATGTCGCGGCTCTGGCCGCGGAACAGGTTGTCCTCGAGGCGTTCGAGCCGGAGCAGCGACAGCAGTTCTTCGACGGCGGAGGTCATCGCGGAGAAGGTTCGAAATGGCGCGACAGTATAGCGGCGCCGGAGGATCGTTCCGTCAGCGCGTGGTGGTATCCAGGCGCTCGAGGCCGCTGCCTTCGAGGACCTCGTCCCACGGAAACAGCGGCCCCGGATCCTGGCGGCGGCGCAGCTGGATCGATGGATCGTCCCTGGCGGGTTCGAGGCGCTGGTCGAGGTCTTCGTGGCCGGCGATCCAGTGCAGGTTCGGCAGGTCGTCCTTCAATTGCGCGAGCAGCGCGCGCAGCGAATCGATCTGTGCCTTCGTGTACGGCACGGTGAATGCCTGGTAGCGGCTGTCGCCCCAGTGCGGATAGCGGCCGATGTTGGACATCTCGATGCCGATCGAACGCGGGTTGTAACCGAAGGTGTGGTTGGCCACGCGCGTGTCGGCGACGAAGCGGTAGACCTTGCCGTCGGTGTCGACGTAGTAGTGCCCGCTGTTGCCGGTCTGCGATTTGGCGTAATGGATGCGCTCGCCGAATTCGCGCGTCATCGTCATGTCCGGCAGTTCCGTGCAATGGATGACGACGAGGTCGACGGCCGCCACCCGCCGCTCGGCCAGGCGCAATTCGTAGGGCAGGGGCCAGTCGGTGATGGCGAGTGCGGGCATCGGAAGGCTCGGGGCGATTGCGTGGCGATTGGCGCGAAAGGCTACAGGTTTTCGCGGCTGCGACGAAGCGGTCGTCGTCGCCGTGCCGGCCAGCCGCTATGCTTCCGTCCTTGTTCTCCCTGGTTACACCATGAAAGGCACCGTCATCCTCTCGCACGGCCTCGAAAGCGGCCCGCAGGCGACCAAGGTGAGCGCACTCGCCGAAGTCTGCGCCGCGCTCGGCTGGGACAGCGTGCGGCCCGACTACCGCGACCTCGACGCACGCCGCGATCCGCGCGACATCGACCTGCGCGTCGCGCGCGCGCTCGAACACGCGCCCGCACAGGGCCGCGTCGTCTTCGCCGGATCGAGCATGGGCGCGTTCACCTCGGGACTCGCTTCGCTCGAACGCGTGAGCGAGGGCGTGTTCCTGCTCGCGTTGCCGGTCGGCATTCCGGGTTATTCGCGACCGTTCGAGGCCGCGGCGGTGCCGGTCGCGCTCGTTCACGGCTGGCGCGACGAGATCTGTCCGGTCGACGCAGCGATCGAATTCGCGCGCGGTCGCAGCGCGACCTTGCACCTCGTCGACGACGACCATCGCCTGGCCGCGCATGTGGAATGGTGCGCGCAGGCATTCGCGCGCTTCCTCGAAGGGCTGCGCTGACGTGCCGGCCTTCTTCGCGACCTGCCCCAAGGGCATGGAATACCTGCTGCGCGACGAACTGCGCGCACTCGGCGCGGACGATGCGCGCGAAGCGCTCGCCGGCGTGCATTTTGGCGGCGATCTCGCGCTCGCGTATCGCGCCTGCCTGTGGTCGCGGCTCGCGAGCCGCATCCTGCTCGTTCTCGCCGAGTTCGACGCAGCCGATGCCGATGCGCTCTATGCCGGCGCGCAGGCGATCGATTGGGACGCGCACCTTGACGTCGCCGGCACCTTTGCCGTCGACGCGGTCGGCGGCGGCGCCGCGCTGCGCCATTCGCAATACGTCGCGCTGCGCGTCAAGGATGCGATCGTCGACCAGTTCCGCGAACGTCGTGGCGAGCGGCCGAATGTCGACATCGCGCAACCGTCGATCCGCGTCAACGTGCACCTGCACAAGGGCCGCGCGGGCATCGCGCTAGATCTCGCCGGCACGCCGCTGCACCGGCGCGGCTGGCGGCAGGGCACGGGCGAGGCGCCGCTGAAGGAAAACCTGGCCGCGGCGATCCTGTTGCGTTCGGATTGGCCGCGCATCGCGCGCGAAGGTGGCGCGCTCGTCGATCCGATGTGCGGTTCGGCGACGCTGCTCGTCGAGGGCGCACTCATGGCTGCGGACGTCGCGCCCGGTTTGCGCCGCGACTATTTCGGCTTCCTCGGCTGGCGTGGACACGACGCTGCGACGTGGCAGGCCCTTCGCGACGAGGCGCAGGCGCGCGCGCAGTCGGGATTGCGCGCGCTGCAGCCCGTGTTCTTCGGTTTCGACAGCGATCCACGCGTGCTCGACGAGGCGCGTCGCAATGCGCAGCAGGCGGGCGTCGAGGGCTTCTTGCACCTGGCGCGGCAGTCCGCCGAACACCTGCGGCGCCCCGAAGGCGTCGGCAAGGGACTCGTCGTCTGCAATCCGCCGTACGGCGAACGCCTCGGCGAGCGGCAGGCGCTTGCGCCGCTGTATCGCGCGCTCGGCGACCGGTTGCGCGAAGGTTTTCCCGATTGGCATGCCGGCATCATTGTCGCCGACGACGAGCTCGGCCATGCGCTCGGCCTGCGCGCGCAGAAGCGCTACACGCTCTACAACGGCGCACTGGAATGCCGCCTGCTCACATTCGATCTCGGTGCGACCGCTGCGGCGAAACCGCGCGTCGAAAAGCCGATGTCGGAAGGCGCGCAGGCCGTCGCCAACCGCATCGTGAAGACGCTGCGCCACCAGCGCAAGCGCCTCGATCGGGAAGGCATCTCGTGCTGGCGCGGATACGACGCCGACATCCCGGAATACGCGGCGGCGATCGACGTCTATACGGCCATTGCGGTGGACGACGAAGGTTCCACGCAGGCGGCGATCGGACCGTTCCCGCAGACCTGGCTGCACGTGCAGGAATACGCGCCGCCGCGCGACATTCCCGAGGACGTCGCGCGCAACCGCCTGCGCGACCTGTTGCGCGGCGCGAGCGAAGCGTTCGGCGTGCCGCGTGAACGCGTCGCGGTGAAGACGCGCTACAAGGCCAAGGGAGGGTCGAAATACGGCCGCTTCGCGCAGCGCGGCGAATTCCTCGTCGTGGAAGAGGGCGGCTTGCGCTTCCGCGTCAACCTGTTCGACTACCTCGACACGGGCCTGTTCCTCGACCATCGGCCGGCACGCGCGCAGGTACGGGCGCTCGCGCACGGCAAGCGCTTCCTCAACCTGTTCTGCTACACCGGTGCGGCAAGCGTGCATGCGGCGGCGGGCGGCGCGGCGACGACGACGAGCGTGGATTTGTCGGCGACATACCTCGAATGGGCCGCGCGCAACTTCACATTGAACGGATTTTCCGGCTCGCGCCACGAACTCGTGCAGGCCGACGCGCTGAACTGGCTGCGCCACGCGCGCGGACAGTACGACGTCGTCTTCGTCGATCCGCCGACGTTCTCCAACTCCAAGCGCGCCGACGATTTCGACGTGCAGCGCGACCACGCGCAATTGCTGCGCTTGTGCGGCGAACACCTTGCTCCCGACGGCGTGATCCTTTTCTCGAACAACCTGCGGCGTTTCCACCTCGACGAGTCTTTGCACGATGCTTTCGAGGTGCGGACGACGAGCGCTCAGGGCATTCCGTTCGACTTCGAGCGCAACCCGCGCATCCATGTCAGCTACGAACTGCGTCGTCGTTCAGGAAGTCTTCCGAAAATTTAATGTGGCGCGTCGTAATTTCAGTCCGGATTCAGCGGCTCGGCCACACGATGGCGCCGTCAGTTCCGGAGGTGCTTCTACATGCGCAACCAGCTTCGCAAATGGGTGTTTGGCGTCCTGCTCGTCGCGGGAGTGAGCCTCGCTCCGTCGGCGTTCGCGCGCAGCCATGTGAGCGTCGGTTTGGGCATCAACCTGCCGGGAGTCAGCATCGGCGTCTCCAATTGGGGACATGGCTATGCTCACGGTGGCTATGGATGGGCCGGCAACTACGCGTATCCGGCGTATGGCGGCTATTACGCTTATACACCGGCTTACTATGGAAGCTATGCCTATCCGGCGTACTACGGTGCGCGCTACTACGGCGGGTACTATCCCGCCGTGCCGGTAGTCCATCGCACGTACTATCGCGATCGCCCCCACTATCGTGGCCGCGGCTACGATCGCCGGAATCACTACTACGATCGCGGCGGTTACTACCGTCGTTGATCCCGCTCAGCGCTGGCGGCCACCCTCCCCCTTCCCGCCGCCAGCGTCTTCGCCCCGCGACGATTTCCCCTGATCGTCGCGGGGTTTCTTTGTTTCTGCGTTCATCCTTGATCACCGCGTCGGCTGGCGTGGTCGGAAGCTGGCGCTTCGGCTTCGGGTGAGCCCGGAACGGCCGTCCATGGCCGCGCTTTTCCGTGAAACACAAACGCGTGCTGCCCGTCGAATCATGCCTGCGGGAATGCAGTTGCGGCGGGTTATGATGCGCGGTCGGCAACCATCGGTATGTGCATGAGCGAGCGGGAAGTGGGCAGGGAGACCGGTTCGGGACAGTCGGCAGAGTCCGCGGCCTGGACCTTTTTCCGACAGTGGATGCGCAATCCGAGGGCAGTGGCATCGTTGGCGCCGTCCGGGCGCCAGCTAACGCGAGCGATGATGCGCCAGTTGCCGGAAGACGCGCGATGCGTCGTCGAACTCGGCGCCGGCACCGGCGTGTTCACGCGCGCGCTGCTCGATCACGGGATTGCGCCGCGCGAACTCGTCGTGGTCGAACTCAACAAGGAACTGCATGCATTGCTTTGCGGACGTTTTCCGGACGCGTTGATCGTCAATGGCGATGCGCGCGACCTGCGCTCGATCGTGCAGCGCGCCGGCGTTTCGCATTCGGTCGATGCGGTGGTCAGCGGACTCGGTTTCCTCACCATGCCGCGCGAAATCCAGAAGCAGATCCTCGAAGCCGTGTTCGCCGTGCTTGGTGACGGTCGCAGCCTCATCCAGTTCACCTACGCGCCGACGTCTCCGATCGCTGCCGACCTGCTCGACGAACTCGGCCTGACCGCGTCGCGCGTGGCCTTCGCGCCGCTCAATTTGCCGCCGGCGTTCGTCTTCAGGCTGTCGCGCCGCATGGCCTGAGCGTCGCCGTGCCGCGCTTGTCGGCGCGGTATGATGCAGGCAACTGACAGCCGAGGACGGGTCGTGTCCGAATCGTTTTTTTCCGACGCAACGAAACAGTGGCAGGCGCTCATGCAGCAGTCGGCCGGACCGTGGAGTGAACTGCTGCGCGCAGGCGCGCAATCGCCCGACGCCTTCGAGCAATGGTCTTCGGCATTCCGCAAAGAATCGACGCCGGCCGAGACGATCGAGCGTTTCATGCAGGGCGCGCGCGACTACGTCGCTTTCATGCAATCGACCTTGGGCGCGGCCGGTGCGGGTCAGGACGGCATGTCCGCCTGGCTGGAGCCGCTAAAGCGTGCGTTCGCGTCACAAGGCATGGCGGGCGCGATGTTCAATCAGCCGTTCGCGAAACTGTGGCCGGCGCAGCACGCGCCGGGCGTGAATCCTTTTGCGGCCACGATGCCGTTCAACCTGCCAGCGCAGCCGGCGAACCTGCAGGAGCTCAAGTCATGGCTTTCGCTGCCGGCGTTCGGCTTGCTGCGCGAACATCAGGAACGCCAGCAGAAGGCCGCGGTTGCCTGGGTCGAGTATCAGGAACAGGCCGTGCGCCACAACGAGCAGATGCTCAAGGCGGCGCGGCGCGGATTCGAGCTTTTCGAAGGCAAGCTCGCCGAGCGCGAGCAGCCGGGCCGGCAGATCGAGTCGCTGCGTGCGCTCTACGATCTCTGGGTCGATGCGGCCGAGGAAGGCTATGCCGAGGTTGCGCTGTCCGAGGAATATCGCGAGGCCTACGGCGCGCTCGTCAATGCGCAGATGCGCATGCGCGCGCAGGTGCAGCAGGAAATCGAGCGCGTGAGCGCCGACCTCGGCATGCCCACGCGCGGCGAGATCGACAGCATTGGCCAGCGCTTGCAGGCGCTGCGGCGCGAGGTGCGCGGACTGCGCGGTGGCGACGCCCTGGTCGACGAAATCGCCGAATTGCGCAGTGAACTCGACGCGCTCGTGCGCAATACCGTGCGCGAGGCGCTCGGCGAAAAAACCGATGTGCCGCGCCCCGCAACGCCGCGCAAGCGCGCCACGCCTGGCCGCGCCCGGGCAGCCGAACCGGGCGCGAAACGTGCGGCCACGAAGAAGAAGGCCGCGCCGCGCCGTGCCGCCGCGGCCGTCGCGCCAGGCGGTTTCGCCACGCGCATCGCCCAGTTCGCCGATGCGTCGCTCGGCGGCAAGCGCAAGGCGCGCAAACCGGAAGCCGCTCCGGCCAAGGCCAAGCGCGCCAAGACGAAGCAATAAGCAGCGAGCGAGGAATCCATGGAAGCCATCAAGATCGATCCGGCCAAGGCGCTCGATGAAGTGCTCGCCACGCAGCGCAAGCTTTCCGTCGCGCTCGACACGTTGCACAAGATGGACGACGTCGATTTCGGCGTCACCGCGAAGGAAGAGATCTGGCGCGAGGACAAGGTCGTCGTCTATCGCTTCAGGGGCGAGCGCGCGCCGACCGCGAAGGTGCCGATCCTCATCGTCTACGCACTCGTCAACCGCCCGTACATGGTCGACCTGCAGGACGACCGCTCGCTGGTGAAGAACCTGCTCGCGCAGGGCGAGGACGTCTACCTCATCGACTGGGGCTATCCGGACGGCGCCGACCGCTGGCTCACGCTCGACGACTACATCAACGGCTACATCGCGCGCGCGGTCGACGCGGTCGCGCGGCATCGGCGCGTGCGCAAGATCAACGTGCTAGGCATCTGCCAGGGCGGCGCGTTCTCGCTGTGCTTCGCGGCGATGCATCCCGAGCGCGTGCAGAACCTCATCACGATGGTCACGCCGGTCGATTTCCAGACGCCGGACAACATGCTCTCGAACTGGGTGCAGAAGCTCGACGTCGACCTGTTCGTGGACACGCTCGGCAACGTGCCGGCCGACCTCATGAACCTGTGCTACCTCATGCTCAAGCCCGTCCGGCTCAACCAGCAGAAGTACATCGGCCTCGTCGACATCCTCGACAACAAGGTCGAGATGGAAAACTTCATGCGCATGGAGAAGTGGATCTTCGACTCGCCCGACCAGGCCGGCGAGGCGTTCCGCCAGTTCCTCAAGGATTTTTACCAGGGCAACAAGCTCATCAAGGGCGGCCTGAAGATCGGCGATCGCGAAGTGCACCTGGGCAATGTCACGATGCCCGTGCTCAACGTGTTTGCCGAGCAGGATCATCTCGTGCCGCCGGCGGCCTCGCGCGTGCTCGCCGACCACGTCGGCACCAAGGACTACACGCAGATCGCGTTCCGCGGCGGCCACATCGGCATCTACGTGTCGGGCCGCGCACAGCGAGAAGTGCCGGCGGCAATCCACGACTGGCTGGCGGCGCGCGCGCGTTGATATACCGTCGCGACGGTTCCGGGCCGTCGCGGCATTTCCGCCCGGCGCGCGTCGTGGCCGCGAAAGGGTAAAAACGGGCGACGCGCCTGCATTTCCGGAGGTCATGGCCGTGAAACGGTTGCGAAAGGGCCGCGCGGCATGCTGCGCGTCGATCCTCACACGCGAAGCCGAAATCCCATGAACGATGTCCTGCTGACCCTGCACGGCGTCACGATCACGCCGTGGAAACTCATCGGCCTGATTGGCACCTTCCTTTTTACCGCGCGCTGGTTCGTGCAGTTCTACGCGACCAAGAAACTCAAGCGCGTGGTCATGCCGATGTCGTTCTGGTACCTGTCCGTCGCCGGCAGCGTGATGACGCTGTGCTACTTCATCTGGGGCAAGAACGATTCGGTCGGCATCATCCAGAACGCTTTCCCGATGTTCGTCTCGGCGTACAACGTCTACGTGCACCTGCGCCATCACCAGCCCGAGGTAAACCGGCCGGGTGGCCCAGAGGAGAGCTGAAATCGCGCGTCACTCCGGATCGTAGTCGAGGTTCGACGCGAGCCATCGTTCGGCTTCCGGGAGTGTCCAGCCCTTGCGTTTCGCATAGTCCTCGACCTGTTCCTTGGTCAATCGTCCGACGACGAAATACTGGCTGCGCGGGTGCGAGAAATACCAGCCCGACACCGCGGCCGCGGGATACATCGAAAAGCCTTCGGTGAGTTCGATGCCTGCATTCTTCGTCGCATCGAGCAGATGGAACAAGGTCGTTTTTTCGGTGTGGTCCGGGCACGCCGGATACCCGGGTGCGGGGCGGATGCCGCGGTACTTCTCGTCGATGAGATCGTCGTTGCCGAGCGTTTCGTCGGCCGCGTAACCCCAGAATTCCTTGCGCACGCGCTCGTGCAGGCGTTCGGCAAACGCTTCGGCAAGGCGGTCGGCGAGCGCTTTCAGGATGATCGCCGAGTAGTCGTCGTGGTCGGCAAGAAAGCGTTCGATGTGCTCTTCGATGCCGAGCCCCGCGGTGACGGCGAAGGCGCCGATCCAGTCCTCGCGGCCGGAATGTTTCGGCGCGACGAAATCGGCGAGGCAGAAATCCGGGCGCTCGACCGGTTTGTCGGCTTGCTGGCGCAGGAAGTGCAGCATCGTCGTCGAACCATCTTCGAGCCGGAGTTCCACGTCGTCGCCGATGTTGGCTGCCGGCCAGAAGCCGATCACGCCGCGTGCGGTCAACCATTTCTCCGCAACGATGCGGTCGAGCATCGTGCGTGCGTCCTTGTACAGCTCGCGCGCCTGCACGCCGACGATGTCGTCATCGAGGATCGCCGGATACCTGCCGGCCAGTTCCCATGCGCTGAAGAATGGCGACCAGTCGATGCGCTCGACGAGTTCCGTGAGCGGATAGTCATCGAAGACCGTGATGCCGGGCTGGCGCGGCGCGGGCGGCACGTAGTCGGCCCAGCCGCCGTCGAAAGCCTGCGCGCGCGCCTTGTCCAGCGGCACGAGGCGCTTGGCGTTGCCGCGATCCTTGTGGCGCTCGCGGATCTCGGCGTATTCGCTGCGGATCTTCGTCATGAACGCGTCGACGAGTTCCTTCGAAATCAGCGACTGCGCGACGCCGACCGCGCGCGACGCATCCTTGACCCAGACCGTCGGCGACTTGTAGTGGGGCTCGATCTTCAGCGCCGTGTGCGCGCGCGACGTCGTTGCGCCGCCGATCAACAGCGGGATCTGGAAGTCTTGGCGCTGCATCTCGCGGGCGACGTGGCTCATCTCCTCGAGCGACGGCGTGATGAGTCCCGACAGGCCGATCATGTCCGCCTGCTCGGCAATCGCGGTGTCGAGGATCTTCTGCGCCGGCACCATCACGCCGAGGTCGACGACGTCGAAATTGTTGCAGCGGAGCACGACGCCGACAATGTTCTTGCCGATGTCGTGCACGTCGCCCTTGACCGTCGCCATGACGATCTTGCCGTTGGATTTGCCGACATCGCCGGTGCGCGCCTTCTCCGCTTCGATGAACGGAAGGAGGTACGCGACGGCCTTCTTCATGACGCGCGCGGACTTCACGACCTGCGGCAGGAACATCTTGCCGGCGCCGAACAGGTCGCCGACGACATTCATGCCGTCCATGAGCGGGCCTTCGATTACGTCGAGTGGCCGCGTGCATTGCAGGCGCATTTCCTCGGTGTCGGTTTCCGCGTAGGCGTCGATGCCGTGCACGAGCGCGTGCGCGAGGCGTTCGCGGATCGGCAGTGTGCGCCAGGCGAGGTTCTCGACGACGACTTCGCCCTTCTTCGCCTTGTAGCGCTCTGCGATCTCGAGCAGGCGCTCGGTCGCGTCCTTGCGTCGGTTGAGCACGACGTCCTCGACGCGTTCGCGCAGTTCCGGATCGAGATCGTCGACGATCGGCAATGCGCCCGCATTGACGATGCCCATGTCCATGCCGGCCGCGATCGCGTGGTAGAGGAACACCGCGTGGATCGCCTGGCGCACGGTCTCGTTGCCGCGGAACGAGAACGACACGTTCGACACGCCGCCTGAGACGTGGCAATGCGGCAGCGTCCGCTTGATCAGGCGCGTCGCTTCGATGAAGTCGACCGCGTAGTTGTCGTGTTCCTCGATGCCGGTCGCGATCGCGAAGATGTTCGGATCGAAGATGATGTCTTCGGGCGGAAAAGCGAGTCGCTCGGTGAGCAGGTTGTAGGCGCGCGTGCAGATTTCGACCTTGCGCGCGCAGGTGTCGGCCTGGCCCTGTTCGTCGAAGGCCATGACGACCGCCGCGGCGCCGTAGCGCAGGACTTTTTTCGCGTGCTCGAGGAAGACTTCTTCACCTTCCTTGAGCGAAATGGAATTGACCACGCCCTTGCCCTGCAGGCAGCGCAGGCCTGCCTCGATGACGCTCCATTTGGAGGAATCGACCATCACGGGCACGCGCGCGATGTCCGGCTCGGATGCGATCAGGTTCAGGAAGCGCACCATCGCGGCTTCCGAATCGATCAGGCCTTCGTCCATGTTCACATCGAGGATCTGCGCGCCGTTCTCGACCTGCTGGCGCGCGACCACGACGGCTTCGTCGTAGCGTTCTTCCTTGACGAGCTTGCGGAACTGCGCGCTGCCGGTCACGTTGGTGCGTTCGCCGACGTTGACGAACAGGAGTTCCGGCGTGATGAGCAGCGGTTCGAGGCCGGAGAGGCGGGTATGACGGGGCGTATTCATTCTTTTCGCGGATTCTTTCGCACCATCGCCGGGAATGGCGTGGCGATTTCGTCAGGCGGCCTTGGACGCGATCGACGGCAGCGCGCGCGGCGCCACGTCCCGGACCGCTTCGGCGATCGCCTTGATGTGCGCCGGCGTCGTGCCGCAGCAGCCGCCGACCATGTTGAGCAGGCCGGAGCGCGCGAACTCGCCGATCAATGCGGCCATCTGCTCGGGTGTTTCGTCGTATTCGGCGAACGCGTTCGGCAGCCCCGCGTTCGGATGCGCGCTGATGCAGCAATCGGCGACCTGAGAGAGCACGTCGACGTACTGGCGCAGCTCCTTCGCACCGAGTGCGCAGTTGAGGCCGACCGACAGCGGTCGACTGTGCGCGACCGAGGCGTAGAACGCTTCCGCGGTCTGGCCCGACAGCGTGCGTCCGGAGAGGTCGGTGATCGTGCCGGAAATCATCACCGGCAGGCGAGCGCCACGCGCGTCGAATTCCTCTTCGATCGCGTAGAGCGCGGCCTTCGCGTTCAAGGTGTCGAAGATCGTTTCGACCATCAGCGCGTCCGCGCCGCCGTCGATGAGTCCCGATGCGGCTTCGCGATAGGCGATGCGCAATTCCTCGAAGCTCGTGTTGCGAAAACCGGGATCGTTGACGTCCGGGCTGATTGAAGCGGTGCGGCTGGTCGGGCCGAGCACGCCGATCACGAAGCGCGGCTTGTCAGGGGTTTTCTTCTCCGCTTCGTCGCAGCATGCGCGCGCGAGACGCGCGCCGGCTTCGTTCAACTCGCGAACGAGCGGTTCGAGCTTGTAGTCGGCCTGGCTGATCGAAGTCGCATTGAACGTGTTGGTCTCGAGGAAATCCGCACCGGCGTCGAGATATGCGGCGTGGATCGCGCCGATCACGTCCGGGCGCGTCAGCGTGAGCAGGTCGTTGTTGCCCTTGAGGTCGTGCGGATGGGCGGCAAAGCGTTCGCCGCGATAGTCGGCCTCGTCGAGCTTGTAGCCCTGCACCATGGTGCCCATCGCGCCGTCGATGACGAGGATGCGTTGTGCAAGCGCGCGGAGCAGCGCTTCGACGCGCGCCGGATTGAGATAGGGCAGGCTCATGCTTTCCTCGCGAGCAGGCTCATGACTTCGAAATGCGGCGCGCGGCGTTCGCGCGTGAGGCGTTCGCAGGCGATCGTTTCCAGGCCGGCCTTGCGTGCGAAACCGCGCAGGTCGTCGGCCGTGAAGCCCAGGTTGCGGTGCTCGAAGGGTTCGACCGCGGTGCGGTGCGCGTGCTTGCCGAGCGTCGCGGCGAGCAGGCGGCCGCCGGGGCGCAATACGCGCGCGGCTTCGACGACGGCAAGCCCGGGGCGCTCGCTGTAGGTCAGGGCATGCATGAGCAGGACGAGGTCGAACGTCGCGTCCTCGAAGTCGAGCGCATGCATGTCGCCGACGCGGACGTCCACATTGCGCAGCGACTTCAGGCGCTCGCGTGCTGCGGCGACGACGCGTTCGCTCGCATCCACGCAGACGATCGAGCTTGCGCGCGGCGCGAGGAGTTCGGCGAGTACGCCGTCGCCGGAAGCGATGTCGAGCACATCGCCGGTTTCGACGAGTTGCATCATGCCGCGTGCGAGTGCTTCCCAGGTGCGGCCCGGCGAGTAGTGGCGTTCCATGTCGCCCGCGACGGTGTCGGCCCAGCCTTCGGCGCGAGCGCGCTTGGCGAGCAGGGCGGGCAGGCGACGTTCGTCGTCGCGCAGGATCGCGTCGTCGACGTTCTCGCGCAGCGCGCGCAGGAGCGTGGTTTCCTTCGCCTCGAGTTCGCCGTTGTAGCGGTAGTAGGACGACACGCCGGCGCGGCGGTCGCGCACGAGGTCGGCCTCCTTGAGCTTGGCCAGGTGCGTCGACACGCGCGGTTGGGCAAGGCGCAGGATCGCGGACAATTCCGCGACCGTGAGTTCCTCGCGCTCGAGCAGGGCGAGCAGACGCACGCGCGTCGGATCGGAGAGCAGGCGCAGCAAAGCCGATGTGGCGGCCAGATCCATGAAATATCCATGTATCTTGATTGAAAGATGAATAGCGTAGCGACGATGGCTGGCAGCGTCAATGCGATGCGCGTCGGGCGAACGGATATGCTGCGCGGATGCGTCCCGTACCCACCCGCGCCATCGCGTGTTGCCTGTTTTTTCTGACGGCTGCAGTTCTTTCGTCACCGCTTCCGGGCGCGCAGCTCGAAGATGCGGAACTCGCGAAATACGCCACGACCGATGCACGGCGAGTGCCGTACCGCGCGATCGAAACGCCGGGGCGGCTGGACGGCGAAAAGCTGCCGCTGATCGTGTTCCTGCATGGCGACTGGCAGGACGGCACCGACAACGAATCGCAACTCGCCGGTCGTGGCAATGGTTCCTATGAACTGGTCGACGCGGCACGCGAAGCCGGCATCCCGCTCGTCTACGCTGCTCCGCAGACGACCAACGCGTACTGGCCGCCGGCGCGCGTTGCCGCCGTTGTTGCCGATGCGCTGCGGCGCTGGCCGATCGATCCTCGCCGCATCTATCTCACCGGCATTTCCGACGGCGCGACGGGCGTGTGGGATGCGCTCAAGACGTATCCAGCCTGTTTCGCGGCTGGAGTGCCCATGTCGGGCATGACGGAATTGGCGGGACTCGGCCCGATCCGCGACGTGCCGCAATGGGTGTTTCACGGCAGCGATGACGACGACACCGACGTCGAGAAAGGCTACGACGGCGCGATGGTCGGCTCGCGCGCGGTCGTGCGCGCGCTGCGCGCGATGGGCGGACATCCGCGCTACACCGAATACGCGGGCGAGAAACACGTGATCTGGTCACGCGCCTACGCGGAGGATGCGCTGCTGCCTTGGCTGCTGGGTCAGCGCCTGCCCGGGAAACCCTGCGATTTCCCGGCGCTCGCGCGTTGAAGCGGCAGACCCGCTAAAATCGTCGGTCTTTCACCAAGAATTGCGCAGCGTCTTTGCGCCGACATATATCGGCGCCTGCGCTCGCGTCCAACGCCAGGAGCCCGCATGGACTTTCGTCCCACAGAAGACCAGCTTTCGATCCAGTCCATCGCCCGCGATTTCGCGCAGAAGCGCATCGCGCCGGCCGCGGCGGAACTGGACGCGAAGGGCGAATTCCCGCTCGACAATATCCGCGAGATGGGCCAGCTCGGCCTCATGGGCATCGAGGTGCCGCACGAGTACGGCGGCGCCGGCATGGACACGATCGCCTACGCGCTGGCGATGATGGAAATCGCCGCGGCCGATTGCGCGCATTCGACGATCATGTCGGTCAACAACTCGCTCTACTGCAACGGCATCCTCAAGTACGGCACCGAGGAGCAGAAGCAGAAGTACGTGCGCGCGATCGCGACGGGCGAGGCGATCGGCGCGTATGCGCTGACCGAGCCGCAATCGGGTTCCGACGCGTCGGCGATGCACACCCGCGCGACGAAGAACGCGGACGGCGACTGGGTCATCAACGGCAAGAAGAGCTGGATCACCTCCGGCCCCGTCGCGAAATACATCGTGCTGTTCGCGATCACCACGCCGGGCATCGGCGCCAAGGGCGTGTCCGCCTTCATCATCGACACCGCGCGTCAGGGCTTCCACGCGGGCAAGACCGAGCCCAAGCTCGGCATCCGCGCCTCGGCGACCTGCGAGATCGAGTTCGCCGACTACGTGTGCCCGAAGGAAGACATGCTCGGCCCGGAAGGCAAGGGCTTCGCGATCGCGATGGGCGTGCTCGACGCGGGCCGCATCGGCATCGCCTCGCAGGCGGTCGGCCTCGCGCGCGCCGCGTACGAAGCGAGCCTGGACTGGGCGCGCGAGCGCAAGGCGTTCGGCAATCCGATCGGCTCGTTCCAGATGATCCAGGCCAAGATCGCGGACATGAAGTGCCGACTCGATGCGGCGACGCTGCTCGTGCTGCGCGCGGCGTTCGCGAAGATGGAGGCGGACAGGAACAACGGCCGCTTCAGCACCGAAGCGTCGGTCGCGAAATTGTTCGCATCGGAGGCCGCGATGTTCATCACGCATCAGGCCGTGCAGATCCATGGCGGCATGGGCTACTCGAAGGAAATGCCGCTGGAGCGCTATTTCCGCGACGCCAAGATCACCGAGATCTACGAAGGCACGAGCGAAATCCAGCGCCTCGTCATTGCGCGCAACGAGACGGGCGTGCGCTGAGCGTCACCAGCGATACGGCCAGCGTCGCATGTTGCGGCTGGCCAGTGACGCGATACCTGCACGCCGCATCGGCCACGCAGAGCCGTGGTCGAAGTCGCCGCCGAGGGCGCGGTCCGCGTAAGCCTTTAAGCTTGCGAATTCGGCAGAACCGGGGTCCACGCAGGTCAGGTTGTGCGGGATTTTGCGTCGGCCACCGCTGCGTGACGTCAGTCCACGTAGGCGGCGACCATCACGCGCTTGCCGTGGCGCAACTGCTCGTAGCCGTCGTCGGGGACGGGCACGAGCTCGGCGCGCGAGAAGCCGATCTTGCGCAGGATCCACAGCAATGCCTCGACGCTCGGCACGAGACAGATGCCGAGCGTGCTCGCTTCCGGGCCGTGCGTGTCGTCGGTCTCATCGATGATGCCGAACGAACCCTTGAGCGGGCGCACGAAGCGGTAGCTGCCGTAGTCGACCATGCCGCTCATGCCGGGCACGACCTGCGTCTCGATGACGCACAGGTGTTTCGTGAGCGCGAAGGCCTGGCGCAGCGCGCCGATCGGATTCTCGAGGTGGTAGATGAGGCCGAGCAGGAGCACGAGGTCGAACTGGCCGAGCTTGGCCGGCTCGAGCGCATGCACGTCCGATTGCAACGTGCGCAGCTTCGACAGGTGCAGTGCATCGCGGATCAGTTCGACGTCGGCAATGTGCTCGGCGCGCGCATCGACGGCGAGCACGTCGTCGGCGCCCCATTCGAGCAGTTGCGTCGAGAACCAGCCCTGGTGGCAGGCGATGTCGATGGCGTCGTGGCCGGCGAGCGAATCGCCGAAGCGCTCGCGCACCACACCGCGCAGCATCGACAGGCGCGTCGTGTGCACCGCGTCGAGCGCGCCGTCGTCGTAGGTATTCGTGACGCGGCCGTCAGGCAGGCGGAAGCGGTAGAACCAGGTTTTCTCGAAGAGGCGTTGGTCGGTCACGCGGGCGTCGTCGCAGGGAATCGAGCCCGGATTCTAACCGTTCGTCTCACTGCGCGGCCTGCATCTGCGCCGGCAACGGCTTGAGGCCCATCGCCTTGCGGTAGCGCGCATAGAGCGCAGCGACCTTGGCCACGTATTCCTGCGTCTCCGCATACGGCGGCACGCCGCCGTATTGCGCGACCGCGCCGACGCCGGCGTTGTAGGCGGCGGAGGCGAGGCGCCAGTCGCCTTCGTAGAGCGTTTCCAGCGCCTTGAGGTGACGCGCACCGGCGCCGATGGATTCGTCCGCCGAGAACGCGTCCTTGACGCGATATTGCGCAATCACGTCGGGCATGAGTTGCATGACGCCGCGCGCGCCCTTGTTCGAGACGGCATTCGCATCGAAGTAGCTTTCCGCGTGCGCGATCGCGCGCAGCCAGGCTTCGTCGACGCCGGCTTTCTTCGCCGCGGTCCTGAACTCGCGCGGATACGCGTCCATGCGCGGCGCGCCGACCTTGCCGAGGCCCGCATGCGCGGGCGAGCCCGGCGGCGTGGCCACGGTGAAGGCGAGCACGGGCGTCGAGCCAGGCAGGTTGCGCGTGCTGTAGACGATGCGGCCGTCCTGCTCGCGCTGGTAGAGCGTGCCGCGCACGATGCCGAGTTCGCCCCACAGGTTGGGCAGTTTCGCGGCGTTGTCGTCGAGCTCTTTCGCAAAGCACTGCGAGCCCGGTTCGGGCGCGGTGGCCAGGCTCACCGTGCCGTCGCGCACGCAGCGATAGACCGTGCGCGCTTGTGCGGGCAGGGCACAGCAGGCGAGAAGCAGCAGGAACGCAGGCGATCGCATCGGGCGATTGTAGGCGGCTGCGCCGCGTCGCCGGGCCGCGCTGCAACGAAGGTTCGATCGCGATTCATCCCGCGCGGACGGCGAGTACCGTCCGCGCGGGGTGCGGGTCAGCCGTGCGAGTGCGATTGCGCGATCGCTGCGCGCGTTTCTTCCGGCGGCTCGAGCTTTTCGCCGAGAAGGCGGCGCACCGCGACGAAGAAGATCGGGATGAACAGCAGGCCCAGGAAGGTCGCGAACAGCATGCCGCCGACGACGCCGGTGCCGATGGCGTGGCGGGAATTGGCGCCTGCTCCCGTGGAGATCGCGAGTGGGGCGCAACCGAGGATGAAGGCGAACGAGGTCATCAGGATCGGACGCAGTCGCAAGCGGGCCGCATCGACAACCGCGGTGCCGAGGGGACGCCCCGCGCGCCGCTCCGCGACCGCGAATTCGATGATGAGGATCGCGTTCTTCGCGGCAAGGCCGATGATCGTGATGATGCCGATCTTGAAGTAGACGTCGTTGGTGAGTCCGCGCGCCATCGTAAAGGCCAGTGCGCCGAGCACACCGAGCGGCACCACGAGCAGCACCGAAAACGGAATCGACCAGCTCTCGTACAGCGCGGCGAGGCACAGGAAGACGATCAGCAACGACAGCGCGTAGAGCATCGGCGCCTGGCTGCCGGAAATGATTTCCTGCAGTGACTGCCCGGTCCAGTCGAAGCCGATCCCGGTCGGCAGGTCATTCTTGATGATGTCCTGCATCGCGGTCATCGCGGCGCCCGAGCTGGCGCCCGGCGCCGGGTTGCCGACGATCTCCACGGCCGAATAGCCGTTGTAGCGCGTCAGCGTCGGCGGAGCCATCTTCCACTGCGTGCTGACCACGTTCGACAGCGGGATCATCGCCGGCAGCGTCGTCGTGCCGCTGCCCGTCGAAACCGTTTCGGTCTGCGTCGAACTGGGCACGAAGAAGCGCGACAGCGCGTCGGGATTCATGCGGAACGGGGAGTCCGCCTGCATCATCACGCGCTGTACGCGACCTTGATAGAAAAAGTCGTTGGCGTAGACCGGCGCGAGCATGAGCTGGATGGCCGTGTAGACGTCCGACAGCGAAAGCCCCATCGATTGTGCCTGCACGCGGTCGACCTTCATTGCCAGCTGCGTGGTGTCGGGCAGGTTGTTCGGATGCACGCCGGTCAGCACGTCCTTCATTTCCGCGGCCTTGCCGATCAGTGTGTTCTGCGCCGCCGTCAGGGCATCGTGGCCGGCGCCGGAACGATCCTGCAGGTACATGTCGAAGCCGCCGAATTGTCCAAGGCCGCGGATCGTCGGCAGGTTGACCACGAAGGCCTGCGCGTCACGTACGCCCATGAACATGGCGCCGTTGAGCTGCTGGATGATCTCTGCCGCGTTCTGCTTGCGTACGTCCCAGGGCTTGAGCCGTATGAAGGCCATGCCCGCGTTTTCGCCATTGCCGATGAAGCTGAATCCAGACACCGCAATCACGCCTTCGACGTTTTCGTTCTTGCGCATGATGTCGCTGATCTCGCCCATGACCTTCTTGGTACGGTCGACGGTCGCCCCCGCCGGCAACTGCACGATGGCGAAAGCGAAACCCTGGTCCTCATCCGGGACGAAGCTCGACGGCAGCTTCCAGAAGAGGAAGCCGCACAGCAAGGCGACGGCGAGGAATACCGCCATCCAGGTCGGCGTATGGCGGATCGCGCCGAGTACATGGCCCGTGTAGGTCTTCTGCACCCAGTCGAAGACGCGGTTGAAGCCGCGGAAGAAGGCGTTCTTCTGCCTGGTTTCGTGCAGCGGCTTGAGCAGCGTGGCGCACAGCGCCGGCGTGAAGGCGAGGGCAAGGAAAGCCGAGAACGCCGTGGACAGCGCGATCGTCACGCAGAACTGCCGGTAGATGACGCCAACCGAGCCGGACTGGAGCGCGCTCGGAATGAACACGGCCATGAGCACGACGGCGATCGCGACGACTGCGCCGGAGATCTGGCCCATCGCCTTGCGAGTGGCTTCCTTCGGCGGCAAGCCTTCCTCGTCCATGAGCCGCTCGACGTTCTCGATGACGACGATGGCGTCGTCGACGACGATGCCGATGACGAGCACCATGCCGAACAGGGTGAGCTGGTTGATCGTGAACCCGGCCATCCACAGGCCTAGGAAACCGCCCATCAACGCGACCGGCACGACGAGCAGCGCGATGATCGTCATGCGCAGGTTCTGCAGGAACACGAGCATGACGATGAACACGAGCACGATCGCCTCGCACAACGTCTTGACGACCTCGTGGATCGAGAACTGGATGAATGGCGTGGTGTCGTACGGCGCGAACCAGGTCACGCCGCGCGGCAGGCTCAGCTGCAGTTCGTCCATGCGGTTCTTGACTGCATCGGCGACGGCAAGCGCGTTGGCGCCGGTCTGCAGTTGCACGGCGAAGCCGGCAACCGCCTGGTTGTTGTAGGTAACGCCGACGCCGTACACGAACGGGCCGAGCTCGACGCGCGCGACATCCTTGAGGCGCACCGTCGTGCCATCATTGTTGGCGCGCAGGATGATGTTCTCGAATTCCTGCGGTGAACTGAAGCGGCTTTCAGCCGTCACCGTTGCCTGGAAGCCATTGCCCGGCACGGCCGGCTCGGCGCCGAGCGAGCCCGCCGCTACCTGGACGTTCTGGCCGCGGACCGCCGTGAGTACCTGCGCCGCGGAAAGGCCGTAGCCGTGCAGCTTGTCGGCGTCGAGCCAGATGCGCATCGAATACTCGGAACCGAACTGGCGTACGTTGCCGACGCCCGAGACGCGCTGGATCTGCGGTACGACAGTCGACGCCAGCAAGTTGTTGAGCGCATACGAATCAAGGCGGCCGTCGTCGGACTTGATCATGCCGACCATGAGGAAGTCGGGGTTCTGCTTGGCGACCACGATGCCCTGCTGGGTCACTTCGCTGGGCAGGCGTGGCGTCGCCAGCGAGACCTTGTTCTGCGTCTGCACCTGCGCGATATCGGCGTCGGTGCCCGGCTCGAAGGTGAGCGTGATCGTCGAGGAGCCATCCGAGCCGGAACTCGAGCTGAAATAGCTCAGGTTGTCGATGCCGGTGAGTTGCTGCTCGATGACCTGGGTGACGGTCTTCTCGACGGTGGCTGCGTCGGCGCCCTGGTAGGACGCTGCGACAACGACCTGGGGCGGCGCGATCGATGGGTACGATTCAATGCCGAGCCCGCTCAGCGCAAGGACGCCGCCAAGGGTGATGAGGATGGCGATGACCCACGCGAAAACGGGGCGGTCGATGAAGAATTTGGACATGTGGGATTCCTGCGGCCGGTGCGACGGACTCAGTGCGCCGCGGGCGCGGCAGCCGCGGGTTTGGCTGGCGCCGGTTGCCATGGCGTCGCTTTCGCCGGAGCGCCAGGCTGCAGTTTCTGCAGGCCGCTGACCACGATCTGGTCGCCGTCGGAAATACCTCCGGTAACGATCCAGTTCGAGCCATCGAGTCGATCGGTCGCGACATGCTTTTGCACGACCTTGCCGTCGCTGCCGACGACCATGACGAAATAGCCTTCGACATCGCGCTGCACGGCGAGCTGCGGCACGAGCCAGGCGTGCTTGATCTCGCCAAGTTCGAGCTTGACGTTGACGAACAGGCCCGGCAGCAACGAGTGGTTCGGATTGGGCACGATGCCACGCAACGTCACCGCGCCCGTGGATGCGTCGACGGCGGTATCGGAGAAATCGAGCGTGCCGGCCTCGTCGTAGCTCGAGCCATCGGAGAAGGTCAGCGTAATTTTTGCCTTGTTCTTTTCGGCCAGGTCGATCTGGCCTTCGGCGGCAGCGCGATGCACGGCATCAAGGATGTTGGCCGCCTGCGCGAAGTTCACGTAGAGCGGATCGATCTGGTCGATGGTTGTCAGCAGCGTCGCGTCGCCCTGGCCAACCAGCGCGCCTTCGGTAACCTGCTGCTTGCCCGACCGCCCCGAGATCGGCGCCCTGACGTCGGCGTAGCCGAGATTGATGCGCGCTGATTCCACGTTCGCCTGCGCCTGCTTGACGGATGCGGTGGCGGTGCGCTCGGCGGCATTCGCATTGTCGACATCGGCCTTGGAAATGAGCCCCTTCGCACCGACCGAGCGGGCGCGTTCGGCGGCGACGTGTGCGTTCTGGTAGGTCGCCTGCGCGGCCGCGAGGTTGGCGAGCTGCGCGTTGAGCGTGGCGCGCAACGGCGCCGGATCGATCTGGAACATGAGATCGCCCTGCTTGACGTCGCTGCCTTCGGTGTAGACGCGCTTCTGCAGGATCCCGGCTACGCGCGCGCGAACGTCGGCGCTGCGCAGCGCGGACAGCCTGCCGACGAGCTCCTGACGCAGCGGCACGGCCTGCGCCTTGGCAACGACGACGCCGACTTCAGGTGGCGGCATTTTCTGTTGCTGTCCGGCTTGCTGGCCTTTGCTGCAGGCGACCAGGGCGAGCGTGGCGGCGACAGCGGCGAAAGTGGTCGATAGACGATGCACCGGAGTCATGGGCGTCCTTGAAAATGAGCGTGGGCCGAAATTCGCAGAACCGACGCAGGGTCGAAAGTGCGAGAAGTTGGCAGTGCGGAAATTGAACTATACCGAACGGTATAGAAATAGGCCATCCGCCGTTGCCGGGCACCGGCGCGCGGGCCCGGAACACGACGGCCATCGGCCATCGATTGCGACTCGGGAAAGAACCACGAAGCGCTTCGCATATGGATAACCCGGGGGGCGGGGCGTATCCTAACCGATTTTGGATTTCCCTCTCTTTTCGGACGCATCATGACCGACTCAGACGTATCGCGTAGCCCGCGGATGGATGCCATCCTGGCGCAGCTTTCCACGCTCATCGAGCGCGACCGTTTGCCCGATGCAACGCGATTTGCCCACGCCTTCCTCGAGCGCGTGCCGCATGACGATCTGGCTGCCCGAAGTGCCGCGGATTGGGCCGCCTCGGTCGCGCAGGTGTTTGCGTTCATCGCCGCGCGCACGCCGCGGACGCCGAAAGTGCGTGTGAGCGATGTCGGCAACGGCCGCCATGCGCGCACCCTGGTCGACGTCGCCACCGACGACATGCCGTTCCTCGTCGACTCCGTCGGCATGGCCATCGCCGATGCGGGCCTGTCCCGGCATGCGCTGATCCATCCGGTCGTCAACGTGCGTCGTGATGCCGCCGGCAACTTGCTCGCCATCGCCGAGGCGGGAGCGGAAGGGGCGGTCGCCGAATCGATCATGCATTTCGAGGTCGATCGCGTTGCCGACGACGCCGCGGCGCGTTCGCTGGAAAAAAGTGTCCTTGAAGCGCTCGCCGACGTGCGTGCCAGCGTTTCCGACTGGAAATCGATGCGCGAATCGATGCTGCGCATCGCCGACGACCTTCCGCAGCGCAAGCTGCCCGTCGACGCCGCGGGCGTCGCCGAGGCGCAGGAATTCCTGCGCTGGACCGTCAACGACAACTTCACCTTCCTCGGCTATCGCGAATATGAAGTGGCTAAGGCCGACGGCGACGAAGTCCTGCAGGCCGTAGACAAGTCCGGCCTGGGCATCCTGCGCGGCGCCGAACGGGCGCAGGCGCCACGCTCGCTGCGCACGCTGGTGGCGAAGGAATTGCCGCAGTCCGGCTCGATGGACGCGATCATCCTGACCAAGACCAATGCCCGCGCACGCGTGCATCGCCCCGGCTACATGGACTACATCGGCGTGCTCCGCTTCAACGATGCCGGCGTGCCCGTTGCCGAACAGCGCTTTCTCGGCCTGTTCACCACCAACGCATTCATGGCGCGTCCGCAGGACGTGCCGCTCGTGCGCCGCAAGGTCGAGGCCGTGCTCAAGCGTTCCGGCCTGCGCCGCGATGCGTACTCGGGCAAGGCGTTGCGCCACGTGCTCGAGCTGCTGCCACGCGAGGAACTGTTCCAGTCCAGCGAGGACGAGCTGTTCAACCTCGCCACCGGTGTGCTCGCGTTGCGCGCGCGTCCGCGTCCGCGCCTGTTCGTGCGCCGCGACAAGTACGGCCGTTTCTATTCCTGCCTCGTATACCTGCCGCGCGAAAGCATGACCACCAATGCACGCGAACGCATCACCGCGCTTCTCGGGTCGGCGCTGCACGGCAACCAGATCGACTCCACGGTGCAGGTCGGCGAATCGCCGCTGGCGTTGCTGCACCTGGTCGTGCGCCCGAAGCCGGGCGACCTCGTTTCCTGCGACGTCGACGCGCTGGAAAAACAGGTTGCCGGCATCGTGCGCAACTGGCACCAGGAATTGCGCGATGCGCTTGCCGAAAGCCACGGCGACGCCGAAGGCCGCGCACTTGCTGCGCGCTACGCGTCGCTGCCGACGACATACATCGAGACGGCGACGCCGCGCGCCGCCGCCGCCGATGTCGCGCTCGCCGCGCAGCTCAAGGGCGAGGACGACATCCGCCTCAGCCTCGCGCCGTCGCGCCGCGAAGCCGGCACCCTGAATTTCAAGATCTTCCGCTACGGCCCTGACATCGCCCTGTCCGAAGCGATCCCGCTGCTCGAGAACATGAATCTCAAGGTGCTCACCGAGCAGCTTGACGAGCTCGACCTCGGCAACGCTCGCCTGCGCATCCAGGACATCGTCGTGCAGCCGCAGTCGCGCTGCGCGTTCGACATCGCGCAGATCGGCCCGGCCTTCGAGGCTGCTTTCGAACAGGTCTGGCGCGGCAACGCCGAGAACGATGCGTTCAACAAGCTCATCCTCGGCGCGCGCCTGTCGTGGCGACAGGTCGCGATGCTGCGCGGCTACTGCAAGTACCTGCTGCAGACCGGCGTGCCGTTCTCGCAGAGCTACATGGAAGAAACGCTCAACCGCTATCCGGCGATCGCCGGCTTGCTCGTCGAATTGTTCGAGGCCGGTTTCGACCCGGCGCGCGAACAGGGCGGGGCGGACGCCGCAGACGCGGCGAAGCAGCTCGAAGCCGAACTGCGCGCGCTGGTCGCGGCGGACGCGCTCGCCAAGTTGCCGCCCGACTTCGTCGACACGCTCGTCGCCGCGCGAACGCAGCCACGCGCGCAGCAGATTTCCGCCGTCGTCGCCGCGATCAAGGCGCTGCTCGAACACGTCGCCAGCCTCGACGAGGACCGCATCCTGCGCGCCTATCTCGGCGTCATCGGCGCGACGCTGCGCACGAACCATTTCCAGAACGGCCGCGACGGCAAGCCGCACGAGTACATCAGCTTCAAGTTCGACTCGTCGAAGGTCCCGGACTTGCCCAAGCCGCGTCCGTACCGCGAGATCTTCGTCTACGGCGCGCGCGTGGAAGGCGTGCACCTGCGCTTCGGCCCGGTCGCGCGTGGCGGCCTGCGCTGGTCCGATCGCCGCGAGGATTTCCGCACCGAAGTGCTCGGCCTGGTCAAGGCGCAGATGGTCAAGAACACCGTCATCGTGCCGGTCGGCTCGAAGGGCGGATTCTTCGTCAAGCGTCCGCCAGTCGGTGGCGATCGCGACGCCGTGCTCGCCGAAGGCATCGCCTGCTACAAGATGTTCATCAACGGCCTGCTCGACATCACCGACAACCTCGTCGACGGCAGGATCGTGCCGCCACACGATGTCGTGCGCCACGACGGCGACGATCCCTACCTCGTCGTCGCCGCCGACAAGGGCACCGCGACGTTCTCCGACATCGCCAACGGCGTCAGCGCCGAACACGGCTTCTGGCTGGGTGATGCGTTCGCCTCGGGCGGCTCGGTCGGCTACGACCACAAGAAGATGGGCATCACCGCCAAGGGCGGCTGGGAATCGGTCAAGCGCCATTTCCGTGCGCTGGGGCGCGACTCGCAGGCGGAGGATTTCACCTGCGTCGGCGTCGGCGACATGTCCGGCGACGTGTTCGGCAACGGCATGCTGCTGTCCAGGCACATCCGCCTCGTCGCCGCGTTCGACCATCGCCACATCTTCATCGACCCGACCCCGGATTCGGCGAAGTCGTTCGTCGAGCGCGAGCGCCTGTTCAACCTGCCGCGCTCGTCGTGGGACGACTACGACAAGTCGCTGATTTCCGCCGGCGGCGGCGTGTTCGCGCGCAGCGCGAAGACGATCGCGTTGTCGCCGCAAGCGTGCAAGGCGCTCGGCATCGCCGACGGCACGACGCAGCTGACGCCGACCGAACTCATGAGCGCGATCCTCAAGGCGCCGGTCGACCTGCTCTGGAACGGCGGCATCGGCACCTACGTCAAGTCCGAAGGCGAAACCAACGCCGACGTCGGCGACCGCGCCAACAACGCGCTGCGCGTCAACGGCCGCGAGTTGCGCGCCAAGGTCGTCGGCGAAGGCGGCAACCTCGGCTTCACGCAGCGTGGCCGCATCGAGGCGGCATTGCACGGCGTGCTGCTCAACACCGACTTCATCGACAACTCCGCGGGCGTGGATACCTCCGACCACGAGGTCAACATCAAGATCCTGCTCAACGACGCCGTGCAGCGCGGCGAGCTCAGCCTCGACCAGCGCAACACGCAGCTCGCGGCGATGACCGACGAGGTCGAGCGCCTCGTACTGTCGGACAACTACCGCCAGAACCAGGCGATCACGGTCATGGAGCACATGTCCGCGCAGCGCCTGGGCTCGAACGCGCACTTCATCCGCACGCTCGAGGACGAGGGCCTGCTCGACCGCCAGATCGAATTCCTGCCCAGCGAAAGCGAACTCGCCGAGCGCAAGGCACGTCACCAGGGTCTGACCCGTCCGGAACTGTCCGTGCTGCTGTCGTACTCGAAGATCAAGCTGTTCCAGCAGCTGCTCGATTCCGACGTGCCGGAGGATCCGTACCTTTCGCAGGAACTCGTGCGCTACTTCCCCGAGCCGCTGCAGAAGCCGTATGCCGAGCACATGCAGCGGCATCGCCTCAAGCGCGAGATCATCGCCACCGTCGTCACCAACTCGATGGTCAACCGCATGGACGCGACCTTCGTGCTGCGCATGCAGGAAGACACCGGCCAGTCGCCCGCGGCGATCGCCAAGGCGTATTCGGCGGTTCGCGAGATCGTCGCCTCGCGCGAGATCTGGGCGCAGATCGAGGCACTCGACGGCAAGGTCGCCGAAGCGGTGCAGGTCGACGCGTTGCTCAAGGTGTGGGACCTCCAGCGCAACCTCACGCGCTGGGTGCTCAACCAGCGCGGCGGCCAGCTCGACATCGCCGGCCTCGTCGAACGCTACGCGCCGGGCGTCGCGCAGCTCAAGGCGGCGCTGCCGGGCGTGCTCACCGCGAGCAGCCGCGCCGACTACGACGTCGACGTCGAGAAGTGGCAGGGCCTTGGCGCATCGGAACAGCTTGCCGGCGAACTCGCGCGCATCGCCGAACTCGGCGCGGCGTTCGACATCGTCGAAGTCGCGCTCGGCAGCGGGCAGAAGGTCGTGCGCGTCGCTTCGGTGTTCTTCGAACTCGGCCACGCGCTCGATATCGACGGCCTGCGCCGGCAGATCGAGTCGCTGCCGGTCGAAAGCCGCTGGCATGCGCAGGCGCGCGGCGCCCTGCGCGACGAACTGGCTGCGCAGAATCGCGCGCTCGTGCAACAGCTTCTCGTTGCTGCGCCAGCGACCGAGCAACATCCGGTCGCGCGCTGGATCGAGCGCGACGATCCGGTCCTCAAGTTCACGCTGGGCATGCTCAACGAAATCCGCACGCAGCCGGTCGACTATCCGATCGCTTCGGTCGCGCTGCGCCGTTTCGCGCAGCTCGTGCAGGCGGGGGCGAAGAGCTGACAGCGCGATCGGCGGCGTCGCGCCCGGACCAACGGGCGCGGCGTTGTCGTGGAATGAGTCCGCGGTCAGGGTCGCATGCGCCATGCTTTCGCCACGGCGGCGAAGATGCGAAGCTTCCGCGTCCGTTCCTTCGAGCGTCGTGATGGCCCAGCGCATCGCATTCGTCGCCGCACAGACCGAAGACGCGCAGGCCGCGCTCGCGGCGCTGACCGCGCATTACGGCGATGCGCCCCTTTCCGACGCCGAAGTCATCGTCGCGCTCGGTGGCGACGGTTTCATGTTGCGCACGCTGCACCGGCACATGGCGCGTGGCCTGCCCGTGTACGGCATGAAGCTCGGCACGGTCGGTTTCCTCATGAACCAATACGGTTTCGAAGGCTTGTCGGAGCGCCTCGCGCTCGCGCAGCCGACGTTGCTGCGTCCGCTCGAGATGGAAGCGTTGACGGAAGCCGGTGGCGAGGCGACCGCGCTCGCCTTCAACGAAGTCTCGCTGCTGCGCCAGACCAAGCAGGCTGCGCACGTGCGCGTCTCGCTCAACGGCGTGGTAAAGATCGAGGAACTGGTCTGCGATGGCGTGCTCGTCTCGACGACGGCCGGCTCGACCGCCTACAACCTGTCCGCGCACGGGCCGATCCTGCCGCTCGGCTCGCAACTGCTTGCGCTGACGCCGATCAGCCCGTTCCGGCCGCGGCGCTGGCGCGGCGCGATCCTGCCCGCGGTCACCGAAGTGCGTTTCGAGATCCTCGATCCGTACAAGCGTCCGGTCAGCGCGACGGCCGACTCGCACGAGGTGCGCGACATCGTCGAGGTCAGCATCCGCGAATCGCGCGAGCGCACGATGACGCTGCTGTTCGATCCCGAGCACAACCTCGAAGAGCGCATCCTCAACGAGCAGTTCGAGCTTTAGCGGCATGCATCTTCCGCGCGTCGTTCTTGCGATCGTTTTCGCGGCGACGCTGGGCGGCTGCTCATCGTTGCGTTACGTCACGCACGTCACGCGCGGCGAAGCAAGGCTGCTCGCGCAACGCCGTTCGATCGAAAGCGTCGTCGCCGATCCGCGCACAGACGCGCGTACGCGCGAGCGCCTGCGCGATGCGCAAGCCGCGCGCACGTTCGCGTCAGACCATCTCGCGCTGCCACGCAACCGCAGCTACACGCGCTACGTCGCGCTCGACCGGCCGTACGTGAGCTGGAGCGTGTTCGCGACGCCGGAATTTTCGGTCGAACCGATCACGCATTGCTTTCCGTTCGCGGGCTGCGTTGCCTATCGCGGCTGGTTCGACCGCGCGCTCGCCGAGCGCGATGCGGCGCGGCTCGCGAAGCAGGGCGACGACGTCTCGATCGAAGGCGTCGCCGCGTTCTCCACGCTGGGCTGGTTCGCCGATCCGATCGTGTCGAGCATGTTGCGCGGTGATGCCGGCCAACTCGACGGCACGATCTTCCACGAGCTCGCGCACCAGGCGTTCTATCTCGCCGGCGACACGGCGTTCAACGAATCGTATGCGAGCTTCGTCGAGCGCGAAGGGCTGCGCGAATGGCGCGCCTCGCGCGGCGAAGTCGTGGCTGACGCACAAGGCGACGAACGCGATGCGCAGTTCGCACGCCTCGTCCTCGACCTGCGCGAACGCTTGCGCGCGCTGTACGCATCGACGCGCGACGTGGAAATCCTGCGGGCGGGAAAAGCGCGCGAGTTCGAGGCGTTCCGCCAGCGCTACGCCGCGCTTCGCGATGGCGAGTGGGACGGCGAGCCGCGCTACGACGCCTGGGTCGCGCGTCCGCTCAACAACGCGCGCCTGGTTCCGTTCGGCCTGTACGACACCTGGGTGCCCGCCTTCGCGGCCCTGTTCGCGCAAGCGCAGGGCGACTGGCCGCGTTTCCACGCGGTCGTGCGCGAACTCGGCGAATTGCCCGATGCCGAGCGCGCGCGTCGCCTCGCGGCCTTGTCCGCAGCTGCGCACTGATGTCCCGGCTTGCCCGCGTCTGAATCGACATGGCTCCTGCGTCAACGTCGCGCGTCCGCAGCCGTTGAAGGCGGTGTCGGACGATGGCGTCCGATCCATCTGGAGCAATGCCATGTTTCGTCGTGTCCTGTCCCACTCGCTGCTCGCGCTGGCTCTCGGCTCGGCAGCTTTCGTTCCGGCGCCGGCTTCGGCGCGCACCTGGGTCGGCGTGTCCGTTGGCATCGCGCCGCCGCCGCCGCGCGTCGAACGCGTCGTCGTGCGGCCGGGTTACGCGTGGGCGCCGGGCTACTGGCGCTGGACCGGCGCGCGCCATGTCTGGGTCGGCGGTTGCTGGATGCCGGCGCGCCCGGGTTATCGCTACATCGGCGCGGCGTGGATGCGCGTCGGGCCGGGATGGCGTTTCCGTCCGGCGCATTGGGCGCGCTACTGACGCGCGTGGAATTCGCAAGAAGGGCGGAACCCGTCGCCGGGTTCCTCCTTCGCCGGCACGGGCTCGGTTACCGCCAGCTCATCATTGATGGCTCGCCCAGCGTTCGTATTCGGCACGCGACACCTTGCCGTCGCGGTTCGCGTCGGCGTGGATGAAATCGTTGGCGAGCGGGGGGTAGGCGTCGGCTTCGGTCGAGGTCAGGAAACCGCGCTTGTTCGCGTCCAGCTGCGCGAATGGCGGCGGCGGGCCGTAGTCCTGCGGCTGCGGCTGGCCCGAATGGACGGTCAGCTCGCCTTGGGGCGTCTGGTATTGCGCGGTACTGTTGTCCTGCGCGCTGGCGACGGCACTGGCAAGGACGAGCGCAAGCGGCACGGCGAACCGGGTAAGCATGGTGAGCTCCTCTGTGTTTCGAACGCGTATTGCGTCAACCGCGCATGTTCCGCCCGGGTCGATTAATGCGGACAAACCGGGCGTATCGCCGCGCCAGCGTTTGGGAAACAATGCAGCATGGCCGGGTTTCCGACATCGTTGCCGTGGTCGCGATGCGGCCTGCCGATCGCGCTTGCGGCATTGGCGGCATGCAGCCGTCCGCCGCAGGCGCCGCCTGCGCAGGAGACTTCGGTGCCGTCGGCACCGGCCGTCGCTGCTCCGGCGCCTGCGCCCGCGCAGCCCATCGCGCCCGCAACGGGACTTGCCGACGCGTTGCCCGCGCTGATCGAGAAGCTCCGCGATGCGCCCTCGGCGGCCTGTCTGGCGCGCCGCGCAGCGCCCAAGGCGTCGTTGCTCGACGTGCATCGATGGACCGACGCGGGTGGCATCACGCACTACTCCGACCAGGCGCCGCCACGCAATGCGCGCGACGTGCGCACGATCGCGGTCGCCGCTGCGCTGCAGGTGGCCGTGCAGGCCAGCGGCTACGACGTCAACCTGCCCGACCAGTTGCAGCAGCGCGCGGTCGCCGACGCGCTGGCCGTCGAACGCGTCATGCATGATGCGCTCGGCGTCGAGATGCCGGCCGGGCTCGATCTCCGCATCGTGTTCGTGCAGTCGCCGCAGGCTTATGCGGCCTTGATCAAGGCGCCGGAACTCGCGGGTTCGGCAGGCGCATATTCGACGGCGACGAAGACGATCCACGTGCGCATGCAACGCGACGATGACGCGAATTTCTTCGTGCTTCGCCACGAGATCGTGCATGCGATCGTGCACGAGGCGATCGGCGACCTTCCGGTCGCGCTCAACGAAGGACTGGCCGAATATTTTGGTCGATACCGCGCTGCCGGCATGGGCGGGCAGGTCGACATCGGCCGCGAGGGCGACGCGATGATCGCCGCCGCGCCGCCGCGCGACGGCGCTGCCGATGCGCTGGTCGACCTGCTTGCGCCCGAAGGCGAGGGCTTCTACGTTGCCGGCGAAAATGCCGCCGCGGGAACGCGCGAGACGCGCTACCGCCGCGCGTTTGCGCTCGTCGCGTTGCTCATGGGCAGCCGCGAAGGGCGCGCGACCTTGTCGGCCCTGCTCGCCGAGCAGGCACGAACTCCCTGCGCGGCCGTTGCCGCGGAGCGCTCGCTCGATGCGGGCTATCCAGGCGGTTTGGCGGCGCTCGCAAACGCCTGGGCGGCTTTCATGCGCGATCCCGCGGCGGAGGTGCGTGCTTATTGAGGCCGGTTCGCGGGCATCCCGGGAATTGCGGGTCGGAGCTGTGCGCTGCGTCGCAACACCGGCGCGGCGGTCGCTGGAATCCGGACGGCAGACGAGTAGACTAAAAGCGCTGTGTCTGCACGGTCTTGCGTGCGCGGACGAGGGATCCGCGGCGACGGATGATCCGCTTCATCGTTCCACCGGCATACCCAGTACTCGACATCCCGCGAGGATGCGATTCCAAACCAGAGCTGCAACGGAGAGTTACATGTCGGATCGTGAGGTGGGTACCGTCAAGTGGTTCAACGAGAGCAAGGGTTTCGGTTTCATCAGCCGTGAGAACGGTCCGGACGTCTTCGTGCATTTCCGCGCGATCTCCGGCACCGGCTTCAAGACCCTGCAGGAAGGCCAGAAGGTGTCGTTCCGCGTCGTGCAGGGCCAGAAGGGCCTGCAGGCGGAAGAAGTCACGCCGGCCTGAGCAAGAAGTCTTGTTTCGCGGGGCCGTGGCGATGAGCTGCGGCCCTGTTTTTTTGGAAGAGGCCAATGAACGAAAGCAACCGCCTGCTCATCGAGCCGCGCATCCACGATCTGGGCGACGGATTTTCCGTGCGCCGGGTGCTGCCGTTCCGGCTGCGCAGGCACGTCGGGCCTTTCGTGTTCTTCGACCACATCGGCCCGGTCGACCTCGCGCCGGGCAAGGGCATGGACGTGCGCCCGCATCCGCACATCGGCCTGGCCACGGTCACGTATCTCTTCGATGGCGCGATCGAACACCGCGACAGCCTCGGCAACGATCTCGTGATCCGGCCGGGCGACGTGAACTGGATGACGGCGGGGCGCGGCATCGTCCACTCCGAGCGCACCCCGGCGCCGGAGCGCGCGTCGGGCCATCGCCTGCACGGCTTGCAGACGTGGGTCGCGCTGCCGCGCGAGTTCGAGGAGGCCGAGTCGGAATTTCGCCATTACGCCGCCAGCGTGCTGCCGGAAGTCGAGCGCGACGGCGTGCATCTGCGCGTGATTGCCGGCGCCGCATTCGGCATGCAATCGCCGGTGCGCGTCTACGCGCCGACGTTGTATGTCGAGGTGAAGATGCGTGCCGGTTCCCGCCTCATCGTGCCTGCCGAACACGCGGAGCGCGCGATCTACGCGCTCGATGGCGCCATTCGCGTCGATGGTACCGAACTGCCGCCGCTGCGCATGCTCGTCGTCGACGGCGATGGCGACCTCGAGATCATCGCCGCCGACACGGACACGCACCTGTTCCTGTGCGGCGGCGCGCCGCTCGATGGCGAGCGCGTGCTGTGGTGGAACTTCGTGGCCTCCGACGCGGCGCGCATCGAACGCGCCAAGGCCGATTGGCTCGCGCAGCGTTTCGGTCAGGTGCCCGGCGAAACCGAGTTCATTCCGCTGCCCGAGCGCTGAACGCGATCGGGTATTCTCGCGCCGAGGCCGAGCCATGACGCAATACGCCAACTTCCGCGCGTTCTATCCCTTCTACCTGTCCGAGCATGCGAACCGGAACTGCCGGCGCATGCATTTCGTCGGCAGCACGCTCGTGCTTGTCGCCGTCGCGCTCACCTTCGTGACCGGCAACCTGAATTGGCTCTGGCTCGCACCGGTGGCCGGTTACGGGTTCGCGTGGATCGGCCATTTCGTGTTCGAGAAGAATCGCCCCGCGACGTTCAAGCATCCGCTGTACAGCCTCGCCGGCGACTGGGTGATGTACGTGGACATCCTGCGCGGTCGCGTCACGCTGTGACGAACCGCGCGTGAGCAGCAGCCGGACCATCGCCGACGATACGCGTCTTCGGCACATCGACGCGCTGCGAGCGGTTGCTGCGATGCTGGTGCTGTGGCGACACGTGGCGGACGTCTATGTGAACCTGGGGCCCGGCGTGACCGGTCGCTGGCTGCAAGGCGCGGCTGCCGCGGTCGACTTCGGCCGCATCGGCGTCGTCACGTTCTTCATGATCAGCGGCTTCGTCATTCCTTTCAGCATCAATCCGAAAAGTCCCGCACCGGTGGGAACGTTCCTGATCCGCCGTTTCTTCAGGATCTATCCGGCGTACTGGCTGTCGGTGCCGCTGGGTGCGCTGACGGCGTTCTGGATATGGGGCGGTGCTTTCGGATTTCGGGATTTCCTGGTCAACCTGACGCTGCTGCAGGATTTTTTCGGATTTACTCCGGCAGAAGGCGTGTACTGGACGCTGCGGATCGAATGGATCTTCTACCTGTTGTGCGCCGCACTGTTGCTGTTGAAAAGCCTCGGCGACGCGCGGCGGCTTTTCGCGCTGGCGGCGTTGTTCACCTTGCTGTACTCCGCGGAGATGCTGTCGCATTGGTGGAACGGAAGGCGATTCTTCGGTACCGAGCTGGTGCTCACTTTCCTCAATCTCTCGCTGATGTTCGCGGGCACGCTGTATCGCCGCCTCGTCGTCGATGGTGAATGGCGCGCCGACCCTTGGCTTGCCGTGTTTTTCGCCGGATTCATGGGCTGGCACCTGCTCGTGATGCCGCTGGCGACGGCGATGGCAATCGGTTTCACCTCGAATGCGGTGGTCACCTACGCGCTCGGGATTGCGCTGTTCGTCCTCGGCACGAGCGTCGTGCGCGTGCGTTCGCGCCTGACCGACTGGCTCGGGCGCGTCAGTTATTCGATCTACCTGTTCCATCCCGTCGTGTTCATGGCGCTGCTGTGGGTGCTGCAGCGATTTCCCGCGACGTCGTGGTGGCGATCGCAGCATCTGGGCGTCTACCTGGGGGTCAACGCATTGCTTACCGCGCTGGTCGCCACGCTCGTGTTCCGCTGCGTCGAGCGCCCCGGCATCGAACTCGGCCGCAGGCTCGCGCGGCGCTGGCGCGCGCGGGAAACGGATGCCCCGGCATCGGACGCGTCCGCACCGCAGGCACGGACGCGTCCCGAAATTGCCTAATGCCCGCCCGGTCCCGCGGCGACGTTGCCGAACGGGGGCTTGGCCAGCCAGACCAGCGGGATCATCAGCACGAACAGGATCGTGCAGGCGAGGAACACGTCATTGACGGCGAGCGTCAGCGATTGCCGCGTGACGATGCCCTCGATGACGCCCCAGGCGCGGTCGCCGCCGCCCAGTCCCTGCACGTAGGCATTCGTGGCGTGGCTCGCGCTGGTCAGGTGTTCGGCGAGCACCGCGTGGTGGTAGTCGCCGCGATGCTGCCAGGCCGTCACCGTGACCGCGGTCGAGATGCTCGCCGCGATCGTTCGGCAGAAGTTCGCCAGACCCGAAGCCGACGCGATCTCGTGCGGCTTGAGTCCGGACAGGAACACCTGATTGAGCGGGATGAAGAAGCACGGAATCGCCATGCCCATGATGAAGCGCGGCCACAGCAGCTGGTTGAACGAGGCGTTGTCGGGGAACAGCGAGAACCAGTACGACGTCGCCGCGAACACGACGAACGCGAACGTGACCACGGCGCGCAACTCGAGCTTCTGGATGTTGCGACCGATGATCGGCGAGAGCAGGAACGCGAGCACGCCGACCGGCGCGGTCGCGTAGCCGGCCCAGCTCGCCGTGTAGCCGAGCACGGTCTGCAGCCACAACGGATAGACGACGTTGATGCCGAAGAAGCCGACCATGCCGAACGACATCACGCTCACGCCGATCACGAAATTGCGTTTGCGGAACAGGCTGAGGTCGACGATCGGATGCTTGTCGGTGAGTTCCCAGGCAATGAGGAAGGTCAGGCAGACGACCGCAATGATGAACAGCACGATGATGAACTGCGAGGAGAACCAGTCCTTGTCGTTGCCGTTGTCGAGCATGAACTGCAGGCAGCCGACGCCGACCACGAGCAGGGTCAGCCCGACGATGTCGATCGGCGTCTTCACGATCTTCGATTCGCGGTGGCGCAGCAGGCCCCAGGTCACGACGATGGCGAGGATGCCGACCGGTGCGTTGATGTAGAAGATCCACGGCCACGAGTAGTTGTCGGTCAGGTAGCCGCCGAGGATCGGGCCGAAGATCGGCGCGACCACGACGGTCATCGCCCATAGCGCCAGCGCGAGGCCTTTCTTCTCGTTCGGATAGTTGTTGAGCAGCAGGCTCAGGCTCAGCGCGACCATCGGGCCGGAGCCCGCGCCCTGCGCGAGCCGCGCGAAGACGAGCATCGGCATGCTGGTGGCGACGCCGCACAGCATCGACATGACCACGAAAAGGAACGCCGACACGCAGAACACGCGCACTTCGCCGAACTGTCGTCCGAGCCAGCCCGACAGCGGCTGCATGATGGCGCTCGCAAGCGAGTAGGAACTGATCGCCCAGGTGCCTTCCTGCGGACTTACGCCGAGGCTGCCGGCGATGTGCGGCACGGACACGTTGACGATCGTGATGTCGAGCACTTCCATGAACGTCGCGAACGCGATCGCGACGGTCAACAGGGCCAGCGGCGTGCCGTGCAGCGGCGGCAGGGCGGGGCGCGCTTCGGGTGAAGCAGCCATCGGCGTGGACTCAGTGCGTGGCGGGCAGGTTGGCGGCGATCACGGCATCCGCTTCGGCTTCGGCCTTGGCGAAGTCCCGCGCGAACACGTCGGTCTGCGCAATCGGCTTGGCGGCGACGCCGCCCTCGGCGAGCATGCGGCCGTTGCGTTCGTGCGTGTCGACCTTGACCGCGGTCGACAGGCCGATGCGCAGCGGATGCTGGTCGAGTTGCTTCTCGTCGATCGAGATGCGCACCGGCACGCGCTGCACGACCTTGATCCAGTTGCCGGACGCGTTCTGCGGCGGCAGCAGCGCGAACGCGGAGCCAGTGCCGGCGCCGAGGCCGACGACCTTGCCGTCGTACTCGACCTTGCCGCCGTAGAGGTCGCTTTCGATCTTCGCCGGTTGGCCGATGCGCACGTTGGCGAGCTGGCTTTCCTTGAAGTTCGCGTCGACCCACAAGTCGTGCAACGGAATGATCGTGAGCAGCGCCTGGCCCGGCTGCACGCGGTTGCCGACCTGCACGCTGCGCTGCGCGACGAAACCGCTGGTCGGCGCGACGATCGCGTTGCGTTCGGCGTTGATCCAGGCCTCGCGGAACGCGGCCTTGGCCTGCATCACCGAGGGATTCTCGGCGACGTCGATGCCGTCGACGAGCGCATGCGATGCGGCCGACTGGCGCTGCGCGAGATCGAGCGCGGCCTGCGCGTTCTCGACGGCCTCGCGCGCATGGGCGACTTCTTCCGGCGCGATCGCCTTGTCGGCGAGCAGCGGCGCGCGGCGCTTGAGGTCGGCTTGCGCGCGCGCGAGGTCGATCCTGCGCGCGGCGATCGCGGCGTCGAACTGCGACGCCGACTCGGTCTGCTGGCGCACCTGGCGCACCGCGGCGGCGAGCGCGCTCTTCGCTTTCGCGAGCGCGACCTGCGCGTCGGTCGGGTCGAGGTTGACGAGGAGCTGGCCGGTTTCGACGCGTTGCGTGTCGTCGGCGAGGATCGCGACAACGGTGCCGGGCACCTGCGCCGAGACGACGACCTGGTTGCCGTTGACGTAGGCGTCGTCGGTGGTCTCGCGCTGCGAGAACACGGTGAGCCAGAGCAGGTACCAGGCGATGCCGATCAGCACGAAGACGATCGCGATGACGGCGAGGATCAAGCGGCGCTTGCCGTTGCCGCCCTTTTCGTTGGCGGCGGGAGAGGAGGAATCGCTCATTGGGATTCGGTCCGGTCGGATGAAGTGGAAGGGGTGGAGGCGATGTCGGCGGCGTCGCTGCGATAGCCGCCGCCGAGCGCCTTGATCAGCGCGATCTGCGCGGAGACGGCCTGCGCGTCGAGCGACGCCGCGGCATCGCGCTGCTGCAGGATGTCCGACTGCGCGCTGAGCACGGTGCGCTCGTCGGCGATGCCTTGGCGCGCGCGCGCGGCGGCGAGCGTGCGCAAGCGCTCGGCGGCGGCGATCTGCGCGTCACGCTGCTTGCGGCGCGCCTGCGCCTGGGTGAGGTTGAGCGCCTGAGTGGCGACGTCGTGCGCGGCATCGACGACGCTCGCGTCGTACTGCGACGCGGCTGCCTGCAACTGCGCCTGCGACACGCCATAGGCCGCCTTGAGCTGCGCGCGCTGGAACAGCGGCAGGTGCAGCGCCGGGCCGATACCGAGCGTGCGGCTGTCGAAATTGAACAGCTTGTCGAGATCGACGCTCTGCAGGCCGATGGTGCCGGCGAGGCTGATGTCCGGGTAGAACTCGGCGCGCGCGCGGTCGACCTGGCGCATCGCCGCTTCGACGCGCCAGCGCGCGGCGGTGACATCGGGACGGCGCGCGACGAGGTCGATACCGACGTTGTCGGGCAGTCGCGCATCGACCGCGGGCAGCGGACGCGCCTGCAGCGTCGGCAATGCCTTCGGCGTCGTGCCGAGCAGCGCGGCGAGGGCGGCCAGGCGCAATTGCGCGGAACCTTCGTATCCGGCCTGCGCCTCGCGCACGGCGGCGATGCGTTCGTCGGCCTGATGCAGGTAGTCCGGTGCGTCGACGCCGCGCTCGACGCGCTTGGCCGACAGCGTGCGGTAGCGCGTGAGCGTGTCCACGCTATCGCGCGCGAGCGCAAGCCGCGCCTGATCGGCCTGCCAGCCGAAGTACGCATCGGCGACTGCTGCGGTAAGTGTCAGCGCGGCAGCGCTGCGCTCGGCGTCGGCGGCACGCGCCTGATCGACCGCGCCTTCGATCGCGGCACGCGTCTTGCCGAAGAAGTCGAAGTCGTACTGGAACTGCAGGTTGAGGTCGGCCTGGTTGTACCAGGTAAAGCCGAGGAACCTTGGCGGAATCAGGCCGTTCTCGCTGAGGCGCTGGCGCTGCAATTGTGCGTTGCCCTGCGCGCCAAGGCCGCCCGCAGCGCGCGCGCTCTGCACCGAACGGATTACCGTTTCGAGGCGGCGGTGCGCCTCGTCGAGGCTCGGCGCGTCGGCGAGCGCGCGCGTTTCGAGGTCGTCGAGCTGCGGATCGGCGTAGCGCTTCCACCATTCGGCCTCGGGCCATTGGCCGTTGGCGGGAACGGGCAGGCCGGCCAGCGGCGCCTCGTCGCGCAGTGGCGGCAGCGTCGGCTTGGGCGGAATCGCGCAGGCGGACAGCACGAGGCTGGCTGCGGCGATCAGGGAAAAACGTCGGCGGGATGCGGTCATCGGATCCACGACAGGGCTGGGGAAACAAGATCGCCCGCTGGCGGGGCGGGCGGAACAGGACTGGCATTGGCCGCGAATGCATCGCAGCGGCTGGGCTGGCAAAAACGATACTAGCGAGTTTTGTATTTGTGCGCAACGAGCCGGCGCGCGGAAAAGCCGGAACGTGAAATGCGGCACGAAGTTGTCACGGCGCGGCGCCTGTCGCGAAGCCGTCCATGCGGGGTGGACCGATCGCGACGCCGACCGGCGGTCTCATGGAGACTGCCGCGCGGCCGGATCCGGCCGCGACGCGTTGCGCTCAACGGTAGTCGCGATGGCACGCCTCGCAGGCATCGCCGATCGCCGTCAACGCCGCGGCCTGCGCGGGACAGTCGGCGCTCGCGTCCCACTTCGCGGCCGCGTCGTGGAAGCGCTGCACGTATTGCGCGAGCACGCGGTCTTCCTTGCCTTGCGGCAGCAGCGCCGGACCGAGCTGGCCGCCGACCATGCGCAGCCGCGACGCCGCTTCGGCCATCTGCGGCGTCGCGCACTGCGTGCCGCGCGTGGCGCTTCGTGACGCCGAGAAATCATGCTGCATGACGCGCATCAGGCCGCGCGGCCACGCGCTGCGCTGCTGCAGCGTATTGGCGAGCATCGTCGCGACGAGGAAACCGGCGACGAGGCCGACGACGAGGCAGATCGCGTAACGCAGCATGGCGGACTCCCTTGCGCGGCTTGCGTCGCGCGAAGCCGGCGATGATACCCTGCGCGCCGCATGGACCAGGCCCTCATCGAAGAACGTTTCCGCGGCATTGACCGCTTGTATGGCACCGGCAGCGTCGCGCGTCTCGCACAGGCGCGCGTGTGCGTGGTCGGCATCGGCGGCGTCGGCTCGTGGGCGGCGGAAGCACTCGCGCGCAGCGGCGTCGGCCATGTCGCGCTCATCGACGCGGACGATGTCTGCGTCAGCAATACGAACCGCCAGCTGCACGCGCTCGACGGCGAATACGGCCGCGCGAAAGTCGCGGTCATGGCCGAACGCATGCGTGCGATCAACCCGCGCATCGAGGTCGACGCGATCGAACAGTTCCTGACGCCGTCGAACCTCGCCGACCTGCTCGGTCGCGGTTACGACGTCGTGCTCGACGCCTGCGATGCGTTCCGCGTCAAGGTCGAGATGATCGCGTGGTGCCGGCGCCGCAAGATTCCGCTGGTCACGGTCGGCTCGGCCGGCGGCCGCGTCGATCCGACGTTGATCGCCGTGCGCGACCTGTCCAGGACCGAACACGACGCGCTGCTCGCGCTCGTGCGCAAGAAGCTGCGCGAGGAATTCAACTTTCCGCGCGGCCCGAAACGCTATTTCGGCGTGCAGGCGATCTACTCGCGCGAGAACGTGCGCTACCCGCAGGCCGACGGCAGCGTCTGCGGCACGCGTCCCGCCGGCGGCGATGCGCTCAAGCTCGATTGCGGCGGCGGACTCGGCGCGGCCACGCACGTGACCGGCGCATTCGCGTTCGCGGCGGTGTCGCGCGTGCTGGCGAAACTGCTCGCGCCGAAAGCGTGAATCGCGGCGGCGCGGCTGAATCCGCGCGATTCGTCGCGGCGCGCAGGCATGAACGCACGGCGCGGATCGGCAGGCATTTCTTTCGGGGCAGATAATCATCAACCTTGTGGTTGACAATCAGTCGTGCCTGCATCTAAATTCAACCATATGGTTGAACATGACGATTCCCGCTTGAACGAAGTATTCCGCGCGCTGGCCGATCCGACGCGTCGCGCGATGCTGCAAGACCTCGCAACGGCGGGCTCGCGCACGGTGAGCGAACTCGCCGCGCCGTTCGACATTTCGCTGGCCGGCGCGTCCAAGCACATCCAGGCGCTCGAACAGGCGGGCCTGCTCCGGCGCGAAGTGCGCGGTCGCGTCCACACCTGCCGGATCGATGCGACGCCGCTGCACGCGGGCATGGAATGGCTGCGGCACTACGAACGTTTCTGGAACGGAAAGCTCGACGCGCTCGCCGCGCTGCTCGAAGCCGACGACGCCGTCAAACCCAGGCGCGCCGCCGCGCGCAAATCACTCGCGACATCGAGGAAGAAGAAATGACCACGATCGAACTTCATCGCCCACACAACGACTATGCCGCCGTCGTCGCGCCGCAAACCGTGCGCCTGCAACGCCTGCTGCCCGGCCCGATCGAACGCGTCTGGGCGTATCTCGTCGACAGCGACAAGCGCCGCCAATGGCTCGCGGCGGGCGACATGCAGCCCGAAGCCGGCACGCCATTCGCGCTCACCTGGCGCAACGACACGCTCACCGATCCGCCGGGAAAACGGCCCGATGGTTTCGACGCCGAGAATCGCATGGACAGCACGATCCTCGAATACGACGCGCCGCGGCGTCTCGTCTTCACCTGGGCCGGCGGCGACGTCGCCATCGATCTCCAACCGAAAGGCGACAAGGTGCTGCTCACGCTTGTCCATCGCGGCATTTCCGATCGCAGGAACCTGCTCATGATCGGCGCGGGCTGGCACCAGCACCTCGACACGCTCGTCGCGCGCGCGAGCGGCGAAAAGCCCGAACCGTTCTGGGACGGCTGGACGCAGCTGCGCGATGAATACGACCGACTGATCCCGGCTTGATAGGTCTTGGCGCGCTGCGACGCTTCGCGGCGTGCGAGGTCGCGCTTGCGCACCGAAGAGCCGCGGCGGACGACTCGAGCAATCAAGATGCGGCATCATCGTTCACGGCGTGACGCCAGCCGGCGTCTCGCGTCGAACGGAGGTGCCATGAATCCCGTCATCACTGCATTCGAATCCTCGCCCGATCGCGGCCAGGGTCTCGCGCGCGACATGCGCGTGCGCTGGGCGTTCGAGGAAGTCGGCCAGCCTTACGAAGTTCGCCTCGTTTCGTTCAAGGCGATGAAGGAAGCCGGGCATCGCGCGCGCAATCCGTTCGGGCAGATTCCGACGTACGAGGAGGGCGATCTCGTCCTGTTCGAGTCGGGTGCGATCGTGTTGCACATCGCCGAGGGCCACGCGGGTTTGTTGCCGGGCGACGCGAATGCGCGCTCGCGCGCGATCGCGTGGATGTTCGCCGCCGTCAACACGATCGAGCCGCCGATCCTCGACCTCGCCGTCGCGAAATTCCAGGAAGGCGACAAGCCGTGGACCGCGGAGCGCCTCGAACTCATCAAGGACCGCATCCGCAAGCGGCTGCACGATCTTTCCGTGCGTCTCGGCGACGCCGACTGGCTCGACGGCGTCTTCAGCGCAGGCGACCTCATGATGGTGCACGCGCTGCAGCGGCTGAAGCCGTCGGGACTGCTTGGCGAATATCCCAATCTCTCCGCGTATGTTGCTCGTGCAGAGGAGCGGCCGGCATTCAAGCGCGCGTTTGCGGCGCAACTCGCGGTGTTTGCAGCGAGCGGGTCAGGTTAAGTGAACATGGCGCCGTTTTCGCGTTCGCCGCGGTGTCGCGCGTGTTGGCAAGGTGGCTCGCACGGAAAATTCGGGCTTGATCGACGCGCGCCAAAATCGCTTTTTGCAAAGGTTCGCGTTTAGACTCCTGGACCGCCGCTCATCAATGATTCGGGGAGGAGTCGATCATGGTGCGATGTTCAAGCCTGCCGCGCGCTGCTTTCAGCGTTGGGGCAATGTTCTTGTCGTTGGCATTGTCGCTTGCGCCGCGCGTCGTTTCCGCACAGGGCGCCGTCGACGATTTCGATCCGGGCGCGGACGCGAGGATATGGGCGCTGACCGTGCAGCCGGACGGCAAGATCCTGGTCGGTGGCGAGTTCAGCTCGATCGCTGGCCAAGCCCGCGCTCGTCTGGCGCGGCTGAATGCCGACGGCAGCCTCGATCCGGATTTCGCGGCCGTCAACTTCGATTCCGCGGTACGGACCATCGTCTTGCTGGACGACGGACGTTTGATGGTGGGCGGCGCGTTCTCCAACGTCGGCGGCGAGGCGCATGGCGGCGTCGTCCGGTTGAATGCCGATGGAACGATCGACCAGACCTTCTCGGTGAGCGCGAATCTCTTCACGATTTTCACGATCGTGCCCCAGGCCGATGCGAAGATCGTCGTGGGCGGCACCTTTACCCGGACCATCGATGGACAGGCCCGCAAGCACATCGCGCGGCTGAATGCCGACGGCAGCCTCGATGCGTCATACGATCCCGATCCAAGCAATGCCGTCATCGCCGCGATCCCGCAGCCGGACGGCAAGCTGATGGTCGGCGGAATCTTCCTCTCGATCGCCGGCCAAAGCGGCAACGGTATCGCGCGGCTGGAAACCGATGGCAGCGCCGACCCGGGATTCGAGGCCGCCGGCATCAACAACGTCTACGCGATGGCGTCTCATGTCGGGAACAAGACCGTCATCGGCGGCCCGTTCTCCATCGCACGACTGAACAGCGACGGCAGCCTGGACGATGCGTTTGATCCGAATGCCAATGACGGCGTTTACGCGATAGTGGCGCAAGCCGACGGCAAGCTGCTGATCAGCGGCAATTTCAGCACAGTCGGCGGGCTTGCTCGCAGCCATCTCGCGCGGCTTGAGGTCGACGGCAGCGTCGATCCGTCGTTCGTCGCCAATGCCGATGGCCAAGTCAATGCCATCGCGTTGCAATCCGATGGAAAAGTGCTGGTCGGCGGCGACTTCGCGACGATCGGCGGGCAATCCCGCAGCCGTATCGCGCGGCTCAATGTCGATGGCATCTTCATCGACGGATTTGATTGAGCAGGAGAAAGTAACCGGGCGATTACGAAGCACAGGCGGTCCTGTTCGTGATCGCGATGCGAGTAGCGTTGCTCGCATCGGTTGACGCTGCGGGGGTTGATTGCGCGGACCGTCCTTGCGCGCTACCGACAGCTATTGCATCGGAAACCGCAGTCTCTGTTCCTTTGAGCAGCGTTGCGCAATTTCGTACCCCGCATCCGCATGCCGCATCACGCCGGCGCCCGGATCGTTTCACAGCACGCGGGCAATGCGCTTGTCGGCGTCCTCGCTGCCGTCGCAGACGATGACGATGCCGCCGTGTTGCGAGTAGCTCATGCCGCCGCCGTGGTGGAGGCTGACCCAAGTCGCGCCGCCGGCGGTGTTGAGCAGAGCTTTGGGTTAAGTGAACCTGAAAACTCATGTCGCCGCCGCCTGCGCGTGGCGGTACGTTCGGAATTGCAACGTTCTGAACCACCGCAACGCGACAGGAGGCAGCCAT
>Ga0206117_100392_pt1 | contig 50614 bp, 43 predicted proteins | sample 3A5Ametagenome_FD_177997 | JGI IMG/M metagenome (GOLD analysis project Ga0206117, IMG submission 177997) | Enriched microbial communities from leaf-cutter ant dump, University of Wisconsin, Madison, United States - 3A5A | ecosystem: Environmental > Terrestrial > Nest > Insects nest > Nest dump... | reverse complement strand
CACTTTCCATTGTCCGTTGATCTTTCTCAATAACAAAGTGAAATATCCTTTAGGTTCGTCTTTCTCTCGCTTCAAATTCCAACTGCCCAATACAAAAGCCCTATCTTTCGATAAAAATTCTACTTTTTTGATTCCAAAGGTTAAAAAACCCATGGCGCTTTTATCGGGATAGCCTTTCTTATAATTATCCAAAGTTTTCTGCCAGCCATAGGTTGGTCCACTTTTACCAACAAACAGCAGACTATCACTTTTCCAATAGCCTTGCATGTAGGCATCCATATCTCCTTTGTTCCAGCCTTGGCGCTGCTCTTCCAGCACTTTTAAAATCGCTGTTCTATCATGGGTGGTTTGGGCCATTAAATTGCTAGCCACAAAGCAAAATAAGATCACTAATAATCTTTTCATAAAAAACCTTTGTTAACAAATCTAATAAATTTATTTTCATGCACCATAAACATCAAAAGCCAATGAAAATACAGTTCAACATCAGATATTTCACCTTCGCTGTAATCCTTTTTATCATCGAAGTATTGATTGCTCTTTATATTAATGATCAATTCGTACGTCCTTATATTGGGGATGTTCTAGTGGTTATTCTCATCTATTGCTTTGTAAAGGCTTTCTTTAACCTGCCCGTTTTAAAAACCACTATCGGCGTATTACTTTTTTCCTATCTGATAGAAACCCTACAGTATTTCCAATTTGTAAAACGAATAGGCTTGGAACATTCTAGGTTAGCCAATGTAGTGATTGGAAATTATTTTGCTTGGGAGGATATATTGGCTTATACGATTGGGGCAGTGATTATTTTACTGGCAGAGCGAGGAAAGCTTTAGCAGCATCCTTCTATTCAAACCTCGCAGGTTTTTAAACGGCGAAGCCCTCAACTTTACCATTGAAGAACAATAACAGATGGAAGTTAAACCTGTGATTTTTTTGTCTTAGCGAACGCAGGTGCTAAACTTTAACAATCTTATTTGCCAGCTGTTCAGAGTGGATGCTTAATGAGATTCCTCCTTTCTTCGGAATGACAGGAATGCTAAACTAGCTGCCAGGCGTAATCCTGTTTAAAAGAATATGACATCTGCCTTAAAATACTCCATTAACAAACCATTACCTTAGTTGTTACGTTAATTAAACGATTGGAGATCATAAAGATGTTCAGCGTGTGAATGCGTTAAAATCAATATGAAAGGTTATCAGTTTTCTAAATTTTTACCCAACGAATTGCCCAAAGGTGGCTTTGAGGAATTGCTGAAATTATTTACGCAGTTACTCAACTATACTGCTGGGGATGCTGGCGAAGCTTTGGCCTGGATGAACGAGTTGGATAAGCAATACAAGTTCACCAACAATGATTATGGCATGGGCGATTTCATTGAAGACCTGAAGGAAAAAGGTTATCTGAAGGAAGAAGATGGCGAAGTAAAAATTACTGCCAAAACAGAACAGACGATTCGTAAATCGGCTTTGGAAGAGATTTTCGGAAAGCTGAAGAAAGCTGGAAAGGGTAATCACAACAGCAATATCTCGGGAATTGGTGAAGAAAAAAATGCGGACAGGCGTGAGTTTAATTTTGGGGATAGCCTAGATCAAATTGACATGACAGCCTCTATCCATAATGCACAGATCAACCACGGCCTTGGCAATTTCACGCTTACAGAACGTGATTTGGAAGTAGAAGAAAAGGATTACAAAACTTTAACTTCTACTGTATTGATGATTGACATTTCGCACTCCATGATTTTATATGGGGAAGACCGCATTACTCCAGCCAAGAAAACAGCTATGGCCTTAGCGGAACTAATTAAAACCAAGTACCCAAAAGACACCTTAGACATTGTCGTTTTTGGAAATGATGCTTGGCCAATCACTATTAAAGACCTGCCCTACTTGCAAGTTGGCCCCTACCATACCAATACTTTTGCGGGTTTAGAACTGGCTACTGATTTATTGCGCAGACGCAAAACCCACAACAAGCAAATTTTCATGATCACGGATGGCAAGCCTACTTGTTTAAAAGAGAACGGCCGCTATTACAAAAACAGTGTAGGATTAGACAGGAAAGTGATTGGTAAAACGTTGAACATGGCAGCTCAATGTAAAAGATTGAACATTCCCATCACCACGTTTATGATTGCCAAAGACCCATATCTACAACAATTTGTAAGACAGTTCACACAAATTAATGGTGGTAGGGCATTTTACAGCTCGCTCAACGGCCTAGGCGAGTACATTTTTGAAGATTATATTAAAAACAGAAGAAGAACAGTTAGATAGACAAAAGAACAAGGAGCAAGGAATAAAGACTTTTCCCTTCAAAAGGCCTAATCTTTATTCTTTATTCTTTGTTCTTTTATCCTTATTCCATAACAAATGCAAGCAAAAACTCTAGGAGAACTAAAAGCAACCTCATATCAATCGTTAAGTATTAAAGACGAGCTTAGGAAAAATTTAATTAAACAGTTACAGCAAAAAGAAGCAGGTTTTGAAGGGATTTTGGGTTACGATGAAACCGTTATTCCTGAATTGCAAACAGCTATTTTAGCTCGACATAATGTATTGTTACTGGGACTAAGAGGACAAGCAAAGACTCGTATTGCTCGTTTAATGGTGAATTTGCTAGATGAGTACATTCCATACATTGCTGGTAGCGAGATTTTCGACGACCCTTTAAACCCTATTTCTTGGTATGGCCATCATGAAATTACAACCAAAGGTGATGACACGCCTATTGCATGGTTACACCGCAGCGAACGTTATACTGAAAAATTAGCCACTCCTGATGTTACCGTGGCCGACTTGATTGGCGATGTGGACCCTATTAAAGCGGCCAACCTGAAATTAACGTATAACGATGAAAGGGTAATCCATTTTGGGTTAATCCCAAGAGCACATCGCGGTATTTTCGTGATTAATGAACTTCCCGATTTGCAAGCAAGAATTCAAGTGGCTTTATTTAACATGCTACAGGAAAAGGATATTCAAATCAGAGGTTTCAAACTTCGCCTGCCTTTGGATATTCAATTTGTGTTTACAGCAAATCCTGAAGATTATACCAACCGCGGAAGTATTGTAACCCCTTTGAAAGACCGTATTGAAAGTCAAATTTTAACCCATTATCCAAAGTCGATAGAGATTTCGAGAAAGATTACTTTCCAAGAAGCTAAACTTACGCCTGAACAACGTTCTATAGAGGCTGATGGACTGGTGAAAGACTTGGTAGAACAGGTAGCTTTCGAGGCCAGAAAAAGCGAGTATATCGATCAGAAATCAGGAGTTTCAGCTCGTTTGACGATTTCGGCATTTGAAAATTTGATTGGCAATGCCGAGCGAAGAATGCTTATCAACAAGGAGAAGGATACGTTTGTGCGCATTTCCGATTTCAGCGGTATTATTCCAGCAGTTACGGGAAAGATAGAATTAGTGTATGAAGGTGAGCTGGAAGGCCCTGCTAAAGTAGCGCATACTTTAATTGGCAAAGCAATCAAGCATTTGTTTGTCCGCTATTTCCCTGACCCAACGAGGGCGAAGAAAAGTAAAACGGCCAACCCATACACGGAGATCACTGAATGGTTTACCGAGGGAAATACCATTGATGTAGATGATAATCTTACCTTGGCGGCCTATAAAAAAGAACTCCAGAAAGTGAAGGGCTTAGAAGAACTGATTAAAAAATTTCATCCTAAGTTGAGCGAAAACCAAACTTTATTGCTGATGGAATTTGTATTGCATGGGCTATCGGAATTTTCTCAATTGAATAAAAACTACCTCAATGGGGGTTTTGGCTTCTCGGATATGTTTGAGAGCTTGTTCAATGCGGATATTGACGAAGATGATGAGGATTTTGGATAGATAACCTCCCGTCATTTCGAACGAAGCGAAGCGAGAGAGAAATCTAACTATACATAGACTTACGAAGTTTTGGAAACTTCGTAAGTCTTCACGAATATCCATTCCATCATCAGTATGACAGTAAATCTTCGCTAAATATCACTCGCTAGATTTCTCCCTTTGGGTCGAAATGACGGAAAACATAAATAAATGAACGAAAATGAGGAAGACCTTAAACCAATAATACGCCGTCATTTCGAACGCAGCAAAGCGAGAGAGAAATCTAACGCCTAATAACAAACTGTTAGATTTTACTACGTATAGCCTCAGTTCCTCTTGTTCTCCGAAGAAATGACGAATAGCTAGAAGAGACTTACGAAGTTTTGGAAACTTCGTAAGTCTTAAATAACGATCCCTAGTTAGATTTCTCCTTTGGTAGAAAGGACGGGGTAGAAATGTCAAATGATTTAATTACACCTAGTATGACAAAGAAATGGCAAGAACTACGAAACTTTTGAAAACTTCATTCATCTAAACACTCAAACTAATTAACTTTACCCCTTATGGGAAGAACGATATTTCTTACGGTACTTTGCTTTATTGTCATCTTATTCGACATTTATTGCTACAATGCCATTTTAGCCGTTTTTAAAAACTGGAAAACGAGTACCAAACAATTCTTTAAAAGAGCTTGGTGGATAGTCAACATCAGTTTGATCATTGGCGTTTTTTGTGCCATTTACCTTAATTTATTCCTCACCGCCAGAGCAATTATTTTAGTAGCTTTCTTTCTGCTTACAGCTAGTAAAGCGGTCATGTTGCCTTTCTTACTGATAGACGATTTAAGACGTTTAGTGATTAAACTTAGCAGATTACTGAAACGTAAAAAAACTGTTGAGCCTGCAAAAGAGTCTATTGCAGGCGAACCTATTAGCCGTTCTTCATTTTTGGTAAAAGCAGGTTTAATTGCTGGTGCTGTTCCTTTAAGTTCATTGAGCTGGGGCATCATTTCTGGTGCTTATGATTATCAAATAAGAAGAGTAAACCTAAAACTTCCAAACTTACCTAGTGCCTTTGATGGCATTACCATGGCACAAGTTTCGGACATCCACTCGGGAAGTTTTTATAATAAAACAGCAGTTAAAGGTGGTGTAGAAATGCTTTTAGCTGAAAAGCCAGATTTTGTATTCTTTACTGGCGATTTGGTAAACAATTTAACCAGTGAAGTAAAAGACTATCAAGATATTTTCAGTAAAGTAACTGCCCCGCTCGGCGTATATTCGGTATTGGGTAACCACGATTATGGCGACTACCATTTTGGCAAAGGCAGCTCACCAGCTAAAGTAAAGAACCTACAGGACATGGTGGCTACTCATAAAATTATGGGCTGGGACCTTTTAATGAACGACCACCGCAGGTTAAAAGTTGATGGCGAAGAGATAGGTATTCTGGGCATTGAAAACTGGGGAATGGGCCGTTTTCCGAAGTATGGCAAAATGGAATTGGCTACTCAAAACACCGACGATTTACCTGTAAAACTATTACTGTCCCACGACCCATCGCATTGGCGTGGAGAGGTATTGCAAAAATACCCACAAATAGATGCCATGTTTAGCGGACATACCCATGGAATGCAGTTTGGCGTAAGACTAAAAGAAATGCAATGGAGCCCTGTACAGTACATCTATAAAGAATGGGCTGGTTTATATGCCGAACAGCAGCAGCAGTTGTACGTAAATGTGGGATATGGCTTTTTAGGCTATCCTGGGCGTGTAGGTATTTTGCCAGAAATCACGATATTTACGTTAAGCAAGGCTTAAGTCTTGCTTGTTACTTTGTGGGTGATCAACTAACTCACAACCCGTAACCCATAACTAAAGATTCATGATTCGAAAAATAGGTTTATCCATTCTTGATTTTCTGCTGTTTAGCAATTTCTTTATTGCTATTTGTGCGGTAGCTCAAGGCTTGGTGACCTATCATTTGCTCAAAGCAAAACCTAGCGAGCATGTATTGGCTTTTTTGTTTTTCTCCACTTTGTTGATTTACAATTTAGCGGTATTGCTCTCTAAGCCAAAAGCTCCTCAAAATTCTCCATTTAAGCGTGTAAGATGGATTTTTGCTCATCACAGGTTCACTATTTCCACCACACTTATTTCTGCGCTCTGTCTCATTCCTTTGGGCTTGCTTTACCTTAGCTTCGAATCTAAGTTATTGATGGTATTTGTGGGTTTACTTTCTGTTGCTTATAACATACCTTTCTTAAGCCTTAACCAAAAGAAAATAGGCTTGCGGAATATTCCAGGCATTAAACTGTTTCTTATTGCTTTTGTGTGGGCCAGTAGCTGTGTACTTTTGCCTATTGTGGAACTGGAAAGCTTACATCAAATTCAAGTTCCTTTGAGCGAAACGGTATTATTGGTAGCCAAGAGATTTCTTTTCGTTTGCGCAATTACCGTTCCCTTTGATATTAGAGATTTATTTCAGGACAAACTTTACGAGCTTAAAACCATACCGGTAATTCTGGGCGAAAAAAAAGCCTGGATTTTCTGCCAAGCCTTATTAGCAATTTATCTATTGCTACTGGTACTATTCACCAAAAACATTAACCTTGATGTAATAGGACTTACTTTAACCGTATTGCTTACAGGATGGCTCATCTTTAAATCTAACTTTAAAAGAAACGAATACTATTATTTCTTTTATCTAGACGGCACGATGCTACTGCAGTATCTTATATTGGTTGCTTGTAGCTGGGTTCCAATATCATAATTCCCTCGAGTACAGTTGGCATGTTATTTGTAAAATATACTGAAAATCCAACCGAGATGAAAAAGAAACTCATTACCCCAATATTATGCATTGCAGTTGCTTTATTTGCCTCATGTTATGCTACCGCAGGTAACAGCGGAAAAGTACCACCAGGACAAGTAAAGAAAGCAACAGGCTCTAAATCTGCCAAACCTTATGCTCCTGGTCAAAACAAGAATTAAAAAAGGCCTAGGATTTGATCCTAGGCCTTTTCTTTATCCAGCATTAAAGCGATAACCTACGCCTCTTACGGTTTGTAATAGCTGTGGATTATCAGCATTGGCTTCTATTTTCTTACGCAAGCGTACAATGTGCATATCCAAGGTACGGGTGTTCACGTCTGAATTGTAACCCCATACTTCCAACATCAAATCTTCTCTACTGATGACCTGATTAGGATTACGAAGGAAATAAAGCAATATCCTATTTTCTAAAATGGTCAATTCTATTTTCTTACCGTCGCGGAAAAGTGTGTGGATATTTGGATGATGCTCCATATTGCCAAAACGATGTATTTCCGATCGATCAGCATGTAATAAGAACTTCACCTTGCTCTCTAACATAGCTACCAAAACATCCATATTGAATGGTTTAGTTACATAATCTGATGCTCCAAATTGATAAGCGTCTATCTTATCCACATCTTGTGCTTTAGCTGTCATCATGATAATAAGCCCTTCAAAGCCCTGCTTGCGTACTTCTTCGCAAACTTCAGAGCCTTCTTTTCCAGGCAACATCCAATCTAAAAGCACAATGTCAGGTTTTTCAGTACTGATGGTTTGTACTGCCGCAAGACCGTCGCCTTCTTCCAAAACCTGATAACCTTCATTCTTTAGCCTATGAACCACTAAAAAACGTAAGTTTTCATCATCTTCAACAATTAGTATTTTAATATCTTTTGACATAATTTATTGTTTTAAAGTTGATTGGTTGAAAAGTTGATGGGCAACATAACAACCTTAAAATATTCAACATTTAGTTATTAAACGGTAATACGATTTTAAACTCGGTGCCTTTGTCTACCACACTGCGTACACTAATTTCACCTTTCATAAAATTAACAAGTTCCTTACAAAAAGCCAAACCTAAGCCTACACTTCCTGCTTGGTTATACTGATTTTGAATTCTATAAAATTTCTTAAAGATATTGTTAATTTCCGAAGCTGGAATACCAATACCTGCATCTTTAAAACGTAAAACCACTTTATCCTTAATTAACCTAGCCGTAATGTGCAACTGCTTTTTATTTGCTGGGGAATATTTATAGGCGTTTTCTACCAAGTTATCAAACAAGCTACCCAATAGCACGGGATCTGTCACAAAATGGGTAAAGTCCGTGACTTCGTAGGTCAACTTAAAATCGGGATGTTTGAGCTGATGAACATCAATAGTACTTTCGATAAACTCAACGATATCAACGCGGTCTTCATTAAGCTTAATGGCCTTGTTTTCAATTTGTGTAAAGGCCAATAATTTGTTCATTAAACCATTCAGCTTATCAGCTTCTTCATCCAAAATTTTGCCGTATAATTTTTGTTCTCTTTCGGAAATGCTGGCCGCACTTTTAATATTATTCCCTGCAATTTTGATCACACTCACAGGTGTCTTAAATTCGTGTGTTAGGTTAGTTAAAAAATCATACTGTAGCTTAAACATTTTATGGTTGATGTTCAGGTTACGATAAATTAAAAAGGCAACGAGCAATAGCAATCCATAAAAAATCAAAATCAGTGCCGCAATTGGGAAAAAGTAGCCAAAAATCTCTTTCTTAATAAATGATTTGGCAGAGATGAAGTATAATTTATAGGCCGAAAATGGACCGCCCAAGGTAATCTCTCCAGTTTCATATTCCGAAGAAGTTTCCAAGGGATCGTAGGTGATAGGCTCAATACGTACCGATTGGTAAAGCAATGGACGGTTATTCTTGATTTTGATCTTCATGGGATCAAGCTCAAAAGAAAGCATATCCTGCTGGTATACCGGTTCCGATGGCAGCTTTTTGGTAATCATCTGCTTGTAAATCTTCAGATCCTCGAAACGTGGAATATTGAAATAATCTATCCTGTTATGCTTAATGTTAGAGAAAATATTGAACAATTCCTCTTGTGTTGGTGTTCTGGAGGTATCCAATTTATTCACAAAAGTATAAAGCTTCAACGCCAGCTCGTTAAAACTCTCCAAGGTAGCGTTGCTTTGCACTGCATTTGGACCAAAAATCTTTATCGAATCATCGGGAATATAGGTCCCAAATTGATAAGCATTTTTCATCCCTACCGAAAATTCTCCTACGTTAAGCCCGTTATCCTCGTAACGCATATTACGCACCTCGGCATCAAAGAAAACTACCTTTTTAACGAAGGGATATTTGAGTAAAATCGTATCTACAAATTTGGCAGCTGTAGCCGAATCAAGAAAACCATTATAATAAGAAATTTCGGGCAGCTTGTTCGAAAAGAAATCATTATAGGGCTTGATACTTTCTTCGAGCACATTCGTTTTCGCCGAGATAAAGTCCCCTTCAATCTTCTTTTTACTAAAGTTAAATGCCAAGAACAATGAGAGCACAAACAGCACTGAAATTAGACCGATAAATGCTACGATTAGGGAAAAGTTTTTACGGTAACCGCTCTCTTTAACAGACTCCATGGCCATGACTTAGCGCTTTTTTAAGTTACCTTGTAAAAAAAGCTCAAGTGCTGCATATGATTTTTTACGAGCTTCTTCCCTATTCAATGGTGATTTGCTATCTTCTTTCTCCATGTAGGTTACTGGCAGATTTAGCTTTTTAAGCTCCTTAACAAATTGTACGGCATCATTTCCATTGATACGAGGATCTTTGGTATTTTGTGTAATGAATATCGGTATATTTATTTTATCCGCATGAAAAACTGGAGACGCCTGTCTCATGTATTCCGCATCTTTATCTGGGTTGCCTACAATTTCATAATACATTTGAAGGTTAGCGGTTAAAAACGGCGGAATTGCTTTCAGGTAACTAAACAAGTTCAAAATCCCAGTGCTTGAACCTGCACATTTGTATAGCTTCCCATTACCTACCGCACTGTTGATCGCAATAAGACCACCAAAGCCATAACCATAAATAGCTACGCGTTGCGGGTCAGCTATTTTTTGTGCAATAAGCCAATGTACTCCAGCATCTATATCTTGCTGTATTTTTTGTCCCCATTGTTTAAAACCCGCAGCATAAAATTCCTTACCGTACCCCGTAGACCCTCTATAGTTCACCTGCAGTACCGCATAACCCCTATTTGCTAAAAATTGCACATCGGCATTGAAACCCCATGAATTACGTTGACCTGGTCCATTGTGCGGCATTACCACAACAGGCAAGTTCTCTGGCTGCACACCTAAGGGTAAAGTTAGGTAGCCATCAATTTTAAACCCATCACTAGTGGTATAACTGATTGGTTTCATTTCGCACATTTCCTCTTCTTTAATGGAAGGGTTAATGTCACTCAATTTTTTCAATGAGTTATTTTCCGAACTGTATAGGTAGTAAGAACCTGGACTACGGTCGGTAAAAGTTCTTACAATAAAATGTTGTTCGTTTTTATCTTGATGGATGATCTTTGATTCTGCATCAGGAATTAATTTTTCCAATCCCTGGTAAAGTTTTTTTGCCTCGTCGCTTAAATAGTGTTTCTCCTTTTTCCAGGTTTCGTACACCACAAAATCCATTTTACCACGACGTTTGGAATATTGCGCTTCTACCACATTCAAGGTGTCTTCAGCAAACAGTACATTTTTTTCCTTTCCAGTGATACAATCAATTTCTACTAAAGCATTTTTATCTCTATTTACGTTAGATATGGCATAAATAGTATTGGGCTTGTTTTCTGAAAAGGCTACAGGCCACAAAGTAGTTTTAAAGTTATTAGTAATGATTTTTTGGAACGGTCTGGCTTCATTTTCACGATACCAAACTGATTCGTTTACCCCATCAGTAGAAATGGCCATGCGTAACTTACCTTTGCTATCGGTTAGCCAATCGGTAAAATTACCTGGATTTTTAGCAGCTACAATCATTTGCCCATCTCGAACGTTCAGCTTATAAACGTCAAAAACAGTCGAGTCTCTCTTATTGCTACTTACCAATAGAAACTTGTCCTCTATCAACTGGTCTTCCAACAAACGTACTTTGCTTTTACCATCGTTGCTTAAAACACGTTCTTGGGTACCATTTTTATTTACAATGTATAAGTCGGTTTGAAATCGGCTACCTTCTTTTTCTTTGTAATAAATCAACTCATCATTACTTACCCAGCAATAAAAATTGATATTACGTTCTTCTAGTTTAGAAATTTCGGTGATGCTTCCTTTCTCTAAATCTTCTACTACCAGGTGTTGTTTTTTGTCTTTAAGTGTCAGATAAGAAAGGTATTTGCCATTGGGCGATAAACGATACAAAGCCCTGTCTTGGGTTTTAAAAAAGTCGTTTACAGGGATTTCCCTCACTTGTGCATCACGATTACATGCAAAAAGCGCTACCACCAACAACAACCATACATATTTTTTCACTGCAATCATCATGTCGCAAAATTACACAACCCTATAGCTGTTGGGCTATTAGCATTAACATTGTTACTTTGTTAAGGGCTTTAGTTATATCCAAATAAAATAACTATTTGGCATTTTATGGAAAATAGACCGTAACATTTAAAATACAGTATCTATCTCAGCGTTATTTTATTTTCAATTCGTAATTATACGCTTAAAAATTTAATTTTAGCAAATAGCGAAATTGTCGATGAAACGTCTGATGTTATTATTTCTTGGTTGTTGCTGGTTTAGCCTTGGTTTTGCACAACAAAATATAGATGAAGCACTGGCCTATCAGTACTATCAGCAGGCAGACTATGAGAAGGCGGCTTCGTTGCTTGAAAAACTCTTCAACACCACCAGAAACGATGGCTATTTTGATCTTTATTATACTTCATTGCTTAAGATTAAAAAGTACGATGAGGCTGAAAATCTAGTCAAAAGGCTCATCAAACAGTCGCCTCAAAAACTTAACTATCAAATTGCTCTTGGACGCATATACCAGGAGCTTGGAAAAACTACCGAAGCCAATAAGATTTATTACACCGCCATACAGAATGTACCCAAAAACGAATTTCAGTTCAGGGATTTAGCAAACACTTTTTATAGGTTTGAAACCTACGATATGGCTGTTAATACTTTTTTACAAGGGCGTAAGGTACTTGGAGATGACCAGCTTTTCGCCTTTGAGCTATTAAGTATTTATCGATTTAAAAAGGATAAACAAGCGCTTATTGATGAATACATTAATGCATTACCCGCCAATCCGCAGTTGGTACCCCAAGCGCAAAGCGTACTTTCTAGCATTTTTGAAGGAAATAACGATTATCAACTTTTGCAATCGGCTTTGCTAAAAAAGATACAAAAAGATCCACAAAATGAGATTTATACTGAATTGCTGATTTGGCAATATATTCAACAGCAGCAATATGAAATGGCATTGAGGCAACTTATAGCCCAAGATAAAAGGGCTAAAAATGCTTCTGATTTGATTTTCAATACGGCCAATACCTTTGTGGCCAACAAAGCTTTTGCCACCGCTATTAAGGCTTATGAATATTTATTGAGCAAAGGCCCCGAGCAAGAGCTTTACCTTGCCGCAAAAATACAGCTCATTAATGCTAAGTACGAATTAGCAATGCAAGGCAAAACCGACCCAGTAGCCATTAAAGCCTTGGCCGATGAGTTTACCCAAATCATTAGTCAGTACGGCATTAGCAACCAAACCATCTTTGCACTCAAAAAGTTATCATACTTACAGGCTTATTATTTGAATAATTTGCCGGAGGCTGAGAAAACTTTGGAACAAGCCCTAAAAGTTCCCGGCTTACCCGCCATGGAACTTGGCCAAATTAAAATAGATTTGGGCGATATTTACTTACTGAACAAACAGCCTTGGGAAGCGGTGTTAATTTACGAACAGGTAGCCAAGCAATACGAAAATCTGCCAATTGCCAGCGAGGCACGCTTTCGTTCGGCACGACTTTCTTTTTACCAAGGGAATTTTAAATATGCCAAATCCCAAGCTGATGTGCTTAAGGCTTCTACTTCACAACTCATTGCCAACGATGCCTTGAACTTGAGTCTTTTAATTTCAGACAACTTGCAAAGCAAAAATGATAGCTTGGCGCTAATGATGTATGCAGATGCCGAAATGCTGCAATTTTTAAACAACAACACCGCGGCCATTAAAAAATTGGACAGCATTGATATCGCTTTTCCTAATAATAGTTTAACGGATGATGTGCTGATGTCGAAAGCCAAAATCTTTATCAAAACCAGTGAGTTTGCTAAAGCGGAAGAGAATTTAAAAGAATTAATTGCTAATCACGCTACCAGTATTTGGATTGACGACGCCATTTTTACATTAGCAGATCTTTACGAACATCAGCTCAACAATATTGAAGCAGCCAAAAAGCTCTATCAACAGTTGATCACAGATTTCCCAGGCAGTATGCTTAATAGCGAAGCAAGAAAAAGATACCGTAATATACGTGGGGATAATTTAGGCGCTTAAGCGTATCTTTGCGGCATGCTATTATTTAATGTAACCGTAATTATTGAGGAGGGTTCGGCGACCGATTGGTTGCAATGGGTGCAAGAAAGTCATATCCCTCAACTCATGGATAAGGAATGTTTTGTTTCTCACAGATTATTAAAAATTGTAGATTCTCCTAATGAGGGCTTGAGCTATTGCATACAATTTATTGCCGAAGACGAAGCTCGTCATCAAACTTTTTTAGATTTACACGAACAGCTTTTTATTGCAGAGATGTACAATAGGTACCCCAACAAGCTGGTTACTTTTAGCACATTAATGGAATTTGTAGGATAACTTATGAACTTAATAGAAACACCAATAAAAGACTTATTTGTAATTGAGCCAAAACTATGGCAAGATAGTAGAGGTTACTTTTACGAAAGCTTTAATCAAAGATTTTTTGAACAGGCAGGTATTGATGTCACTTTTGTACAAGACAATCAGTCTTTTTCTAAAAAAGGCACATTACGTGGACTACATGCTCAAGCAAATCCATTTGCTCAAGGTAAATTGGTAAGGGTAATACAAGGACGTGTGGTAGATGTTGCGGTAGACATTAGAAAAAATTCTGCTACTTATGGACAACATTTTGCCATTGAGCTAAGTGGCGAAAACCATAAACAATTATGGGTACCTCCCGGCTTTTTACATGGCTTTTTAACCTTGGAAGACAACACTATTTTCACTTATAAAGTAAGTAACTACTATGATAAGGCTTCGGAAATAGGCATTATGTGGAATGACCCAACACTCAACATTGATTGGGCTGCTTATTTAGATTCTAGTGAGTTTTCTTTATCAGATAAAGATTTAGTACTAGGTGATTTTGCTTCGTTTCAATCGCCATTTTAGCAGTTTATCAACGTCATTAATTATAAAAGCCACAGATGCACAAATCAAATTTGTGTATCTGTGGCTTTTTTATAGTCCCCTTTAGGGGATTTAGGGGTTACTGTTTGATCAAATCATACAATTCATCCAATTTCGGAGAAAGTACAATTTCAATTCTACGGTTCTTGCTTCTTCCTTCGGCGCTAGTGTTTTCTCCTAAAGGTTGATATTGCCCCTTACCTGTTGCAGTCATCCTTACACTTTCTACTTTTTGCTCCTCCGTTAGGAAACGTACTACAGAAGTTGCGCGTAACACACTTAAGTCCCAGTTATCTTTGATCTGTCCTAAGTTGTTAATGCGTTGCGAGTCAGTGTGACCTTCTACAGCAATATTAATTTCCGGTTGTTGTTTTAATACTTCGGCCAACTGGGTTAATGCTTGTTTTCCTCGCTCATCAATAATGATACTTCCCGACGGGAACAACAATTTATCCGTTAGGGATACATATACCTTACCATTTTTAACTTCTACGGTTAAACCATTTTTAGTGAAACCAAGTAATGCCTGTTGTAATTTAGCCCTCAGTTGGTTAGTCGCCTCATCGCGTTTGCGCAATATCTCTTCTACTTCTTTTAAGCGTTGTTCTCTCTTTTTAAGGTTTTCGCTCAGCTTGTTGATTTCTGAAGAACTGTTGCTTCTCAATTTGCTGTAATTAGCATCTAAATCGGTATAACGTTGGTTAAGGGCTGCCAATTGGCTATGAAGCGCAGCAGTATCGGCTTGTAAGCGTTTAATGCGTTGCTCTAAACTTTCGTTCTGCGATTGTGAGTTGTTCCATCCTGTATTCAGGGAATCTTGCTTGGCTAAAAGCGCTTTGTATTTTTTGGTAGAAAGCACCACACATGAACTTAGGGTGGCGACTACTAAAAAAAGGGCAACTAAAAAATTGAATTTCCTCATTTGTGTGTTTATCAATGTATGTTTTAAGGTGTTACTGATCTACTGCTTTGCGCAAAAATAAAATGAACGGCTGAATGGTGTGAAATGCTTTTTTCAACTTTTCCACGATGCTATCTTTATAAAAGTCTTCTTCTTTTAAGGGATAGATAGATATAAAGCTCTTCAATTTCAAATAATCAATCATTGGATGATCTACTTCGTATCCTTTTGGTGCTTTTTTCAAACTATCTTCTGTGCTTAACGAGAATATTGATTTGTATTCCTTATCATTAACTACTTCCAAGAATTCATCTGCACTATAGTCAATTTCCTCTCTAATGCTCTTTACCACTTTGCTCTCGGGCATCCAAAATCCTGCACCAAAGAAACAACTTCCTGGCTCTAAATGTAGGTAGTAGCTTGGCGTAGTTGGACCATATCCCTTCACGTCAAAGGCTATTCCGTAGTTCTTTTTGTAAGGGGCTTTATTTGGGCTAAAGCGAATATCTCGGTAAATACGTAACAAGCATTTTTTAGGTTCGGTATCTGCCGAAAATTGCGGATCGATACTCGAAAGTTCCTTAATCAAGGGAGTAATCAAGGCGAAAAGATCAAGTTTAGCCTCTTCGTACAGGTGTTTGTTTTTTGCAAACCATTCTCTGTTGTTATTGTCTGCCAGTTCCCTTAGGAAATCAAAGGTGGATTTTTTCATCTGTTTAGATTCTATTTCATTTGTGATGAAGCTGCCGTCATTTTATGATGGCGATTTTTAGCACAGCAAATCTTTGGATGCCAATTTAGCAAATTAATATGGGGTTCAATAAACTTTAAAAGTATTTAACTTTAGAATTAGGCGAGTTTGGTGGTATCTTTCCTACGAAAGTTTGTATACCAAAGTAATCCTACACCGCCAGCTAACAAAAATGGAACGGCCAACAAATACAAAACACCAGAATTCAACCCTTTAGTTTGTGTATTTCCATTTTTCACACCCATTTCGGCATTTGCAGTACACATTGCACATTGGGCATTGGCATCTGGGCTAATCGTTAGCACCGTAAAAAAGAAAAGTAATATGGCCAGTATTTTTTTCATGCCTCAAATTTAAGTTAAAATTGGCACAAGTTATTTCATTTTTTGGTAAATAATAAAGGTATTTATTAGGCAATAAATAAAATTCATCTTTTCATTTGCAAATGATTCACGATGTGTGTATATGATTCCTTCATGCACTGGTGCGGCAAGGTTTCAACCTATTGTTGAAAGGTTGTTGCACTGGTGTTTTAAGCTTTCCATTTAGGTTGAAATGCTGTTACACTCGTGCTTTAAGTTTTCAACCTATTACTGAAAGGCCGTTACACTGGTGTTTCCAGCTTTCATACTACTAGAGCAAAATTTCATGGCCATTTAAGTCTAAGTTAGCATCGCTTTGGCAGCCCTTAAAATGATATGCAAATTGCGATGATAGTAGATAAACTATTTAGCTAGCCTTAGCTTTTCAAAAAAGAAGATCAGTTCTATTTTAGAGGCTTCTGTGATTAAAGAAAGATCAATATTTATCTCTCTAGTGTTTTTAGAAATTTTCAAGTAATCACCGTTAATGTTGAAACTAGTGATCTCTTTCAAATAAACCTTCTTGGTTAACAAACCATTTACGATGAGTTGATCATTATCAATCGTCATGTAATCAGCTTGCTTATCGAAAACGAGGAATAATGTGGTACCAACACCAAGAAACAGATAGGCATAATGGTTCCAGTGATATACTTGTTCCGTTACAAAATAGGAAATGCCCAGCAGTAAAAAAATTGGGCCTGCCCAATAAGTTCCAAATCTGTATTTACTCTTTTTAAATTTAATATTGATCATAAAAAACAAATAGAATGTTCCTTGATTAACCTCAAGGAACATAATTGTTATTATTTAAATTATAGTCCATACGGACCAACTACTTCACCATTTTGAATAGATAGTAAAAAATTATGCCTCTCATATGGAGAAAAGCTGCTAGGTAATCTATAGAAGCCATTTGGCACATATGTGGTATGATTCGCATCTGAATATAATTTACCATTTGATGAATTATAGTAAATTGGCGTTGAAAAAAGCAAATCACTTACAAAGTTAAATACATCGGCCTCATTATGATAATATTCTACAGATGCATAATTACTTGTAATTAATATAGTGTATTCTGCAGGTTGTAGACTCAAAACACCCGAGGGGGCTTTTAGGTTAATCCAACCTATTGTCCTTGTTGCCGCAAAGTTTATGTACTCCGCAGGGCTTTCTGCAATATAATAATTATACAAATCAGTTGTCATTGCTATTTTTCCAGCAAACATTGCTATGCCTAAAGTTAGATGGTAAATATCACCATCTAAAGCTCCATGCTGCCCTGTATTCACAAATACATTATTTAAACCAAGTACATATATAGATTTTGATATGGCTAACATTTTTTCCTCAGGAGTAGACAAGGGCAGGTTTTGCGATAAGGCATAGTTGTGTGCTTGCTTAAGCACTGACAAAAATGTTTTTTGTCCACTTGAAAAATTGCGAGATATGTTATTTAACATGTACAAGATTTCAGCAGGGTCTACTTCTTGATTTACCTCTGTATCTCCCCCATTGTCTATAGGGACTTCTTCATCACCACCTCCGCCTGGGTTGCCAGGGTTTGACGTCATTAAGCAATTAACATAATTATTATAGTCTTGTTGTATAAGGTTTGCCAAAGCGTTGCCCACTAAACTCGTGAACGGAATTGTTCCCGCAAGTACAAGTGAATTATAGGTATCTGTTATATATGAATTATAACAGGAACTTGGACTTTGTGAGCTTGAAATTCCATTGGGCTTAAAATTTTGAATACCAACTACATCATTTTGACTAGAGTTACTAGTAAGGCTATCATTTTTAGAGCAAGATAGCTGTGACAATAAGGCTACAATAATTGCGAAAAAAATTAGGTGTTTCTGTTTCATATGAGTTTGTTGTTAATTTAAATGAAGAGATTATTATAAAGGTGGTTATTGATAATTATAATTTGAAAAAACAGCCTAGCTATTCGCTAAGCTGTTTCAATTAATTTATTAATCTAACTCACAAAATCCTCTACTGACTGAGCGTTCCATAGAAAAACGAAGCAGGGTTGCTCTGACCTAAGAAGCCTCCTACCTTAGCTCCTGCTGGAGCTGCTGCAGAGATGTAGGCAATCTTAAATGAATTGTTTGCAATGTAGTTTCTCAAAGCAACTACATAAGTGGCTATGGTAGACGCATTACCTGAAGGCGTACCCAACTGCGTAAATGTAGCTACTCCCGTAGTGGCATTTAAATTCATAGTGTAATTGAAATCGGCCAAGAAGAATGAGTTTGGACTTGAAGGATTTCTATACCTGATTTGGAAGTTGATTGTACCGTTGGTATTAAAGAAAATTGTCATATACTCAATATACCTGCCCGCATTACCCAATGTACCCAAACTTGTATTTGCAGTATTATAGGCTGTTTTAAATGTTGCCGATTGTTCAGGCATTGTGCTCATATTAATTAACATCGAATTCCAACGACTAGCTAACAAAGTATGTAGCTCAGGCGTTTCATCCAATGGCAATGGCGACAATGAAACATCAATAATAATTTTAGTGGTTCCGTTTAGGAAATAAAATTGCTTATTTACGTCGTCCCAATAAACACGGTCAAAGGTGTAATTATTGATTTTAAGTGGCGATTTTAGTTCTAAACCATCTAGTTTAAATGCAAATGGAGAGCTCGTTTTACCCGCAATGCTAATCGACTTGTTTGAAATTGATATAGATACAGGGACTTGCTTTCCATCTAACAGGATAAAAAGTATCTTATTAGAAGTAGCAGTTGTTGCATCATCAATAAATGGCTTTAAGGCTCCCGCCAAGAACTTTTGCTCATCTGCAGCAGTCAGTTTAGACATATTAAACTTATTGCCATTAAAAATACCATCAAAATAAATACTATCAGCCGTGGTTTTGGTAAATGCAAATTCAAAATCTGAAGCCAAACCTGTAGCATTGTTACCGCCACTCACCGAACCGTTTGGATCAGCGGGTAAATGAATATAACTATAACCATCAAAAATCAATGTTGGTCTCATTAAAGCCTTCAATCGGTAAGTACTTTCTGCCAATACGGTAGAAGTAGTAGTATTGAAATCCGAAAGCATTTTTACAGTTCCATCGGCATTAAACTTCAAATAGTACATGAAGCCTTTACCACCTTTAGGATAAATTGTTGCTCTCCAGCCATTAGGTGCCGAAAGTAGATCGGCTTGTTTAGCCACCAACTCGGCAGTAATTCTTTTATCAGGATCTTCCAGCTTTGGATCTTCATCTTTCTTACAGCTTACCACAAAACCCAATATGGTAAGCGCTATATAAATAAGTTGCTTTTTCATTTCAAAAAATTAATATGATAAAAACCCATACATATAAGTACCTTGATTATTAAAATCATAAACACCAGTATATTGCTTGGTATTATTAGCATTATAATAATACTTAACCCCAAATTGCTTTCCTGCCAAGAAATTGGTCATGCTTGCTACTCCAGCAGCAATTACTTCGGCATTAGTATCTCTCGAAACATAGGTTAAAGAAAACGTACCATTAGCATTGTTCGTAACGTTATAAACGAAATCTGCTGTAAAGGCCGTACCTGAAGTATTTCTGTAATATAACCTTAGGGTGGTTTGAGTAGCCGAAGTACGGATTAACGCCATTTGGTCTAATATCCTGCCCGCACCTCCAACACCTGCCAAGCCCACTGAAGTTTGGTTATAAATATCAATGAAAGGTGCAGACATATTTGGATTCGCTACTGGATCAATGGTCAAAATTGGCAGTTTATCTGTCCCAAAAGCAAAATAATCTCCAGCATTTTCAGGTGCTCTTTGGTTTAATGCCGCTTGTACTTTTGCTTGGATACTCTCAATATCTACATTCCAAGTTTGTTTTAGATATGCGGTTACCATCGTTTGCTTTTGGCGCACATTTGCTAATGCGGTAGCATCAGTAATGTTCTTGGTTAACACTTCAAATCCGTTCTTTCCTTCGGTAATGATTAAAGAAATCATTTCTACAAAATCTTCCTCTGGGGCCGCTTGTGCGTATTGCGAAATAAATCCTTTATTATAAAAACCTGAAGCATTGTTCCAATCGGCGGTGTAACCGCTCGGAGTAATATATTGATACTCTTTTTGAAACATCACTGTTTGGTGCAGAATATGAGAAAACTCGTGGTGAATCGTTTTTAATATCCTTTTTGATACTGATCTGTTTGCAGCATCATAGTTGTTTACGTTAAACAAAGTGATTTTAATACCTCCACCTGCTTCACCTAATGTAACGGTACCTCCAGAGTTATAGCGCACACTACCAATAAGTACGTAGTTTTTTGGGGCATAAGTTCTAATAAAATCTGCGCCCATTAAATCTACATAGGGTTGTGCCCATGCTGTATTTACCATTTCCATTAATGGCTTTACATTTTCTGCCTTAGGTGGCACTAATGTAAAGTTTGGATCTTGTTCTGTACCATCCCAACGGTATTTAACCGCAATATTGTAAGGTTTGGTAAAGGTATCGTAAAGCCAGGTATCTAATGCCGTTTTAGGCCAAGTATCTCCACCTAATCCAACAATCTCCCTGTCTACATTTTCAGTTTTTTTACAGCCAAACATTAATAACGCAATAGCCGTAAGTAAAATTCCTATTTTTTTCATGTTCAATTACGCTTTATGTTATCTTGGGTTTTTTTGTACTCCAGAAAGTAAAACTTCATCTGGCAATTGCCATTGTCTTCTCAAGTCATCCGCTTTTAATTCTTTTGACGACCCATCTTCAAATACATGGACCACAGGTAGCTTATGCCTAAGGATATCCATCCAGCGTATGCCCTCGTGTACAAACTCTGCTCTCCTAAAGTCTAAAATTGCATTGGTATACATGGCCTTATCATCAGGCAGGTTGCTATAGTACGCTTTTACCTTTGTATCGGTAACGCCATTGGCCGCAGTATAGCCGGTAATCCTTTTACTTAAAAGCGTATTGATATCGGTAACACCATTGGCATAAAGTCCTTTCATGATATAAGCTTCCGCCCTATTCAATAAGAGTTCTTCTGTGGTTAATGAGGGTTGCATTACATAACCCGTACCGGTACTTGCATTAATGCTTGTTCTTACAAAATGTTCGACATACTTTGGAACAAAATAATAAGTACTTGAGTAAGAGAATTTCCTGTATGCTGAAAAACTAATTCCCATTGGAGCTGTGATATTATTCAAACGATTTTGAGAAAACGCAAAAATTGCTCTATTGTAGTATCTATTTAACCATGAGGTGGTTTGTACCAACAACAAATTACCTGGTGTAGATGCCGTAGTAAAAGCAGTTCCTACTTCTGTACTACTTGGCATACTAGCGTAAGATGGCCAAGGTTTTAGGTTATCAGCAAAATTATTTGCAGGAAATGCTAAGTTGGCACATTCAATTACCCTATCGTAATCTTTCTTGAAAAGATAAAAACGTGCTGCTAAAGCATAAGCCGCTTTTTTGGTAAAATGATAAGCAGGTACAGTATAGGCATTGTCTTTAATCAAAGGGATTCCTTCGTCCAAATCTTTTTGGATTTGGGTGTAAGTGTATTCTACTGATTTACGTTCATAGTTTTTAAGCACAATATTTTCTGGCTCGGTAACGTAAGGAATACCCATATCTGTTTCTGACGTTGTTTTATCATAAGGCTTTGAGAAAAATATAGCCAACATGAAATGTGCATAGGCTCTAGCTACCAAAGCTTCGCCTTTTTGTACCTGATAGTTTTCTGGATCAGGTGCCTTTTTTATTGCATCTAAAGCTTGGTTAGCCGCCGCGATAGCTTTATAGGTGCTTGTCCAAAAATAAGTAGGAGAATCTTGATTGATGGCCCTGATATCGTTCCAAAAATAAGAATCAAAGTTAGCTGGCACGTTATTTCCTGTAGCATTTACAAACGAAACATTATCAGACATCGATTCGGCCGCTAAAACGTAGTTACCGCCACTATAAGCCGTTACCAATAATTCTGAAACTTTTTGAGGACTATTCAATTGGGTTCTTTGGTCAGGTGCATGTTCCAAAAATTTTTTACAACCTGTTGTGGAAACAATAAAGCCGACCGTAAGTATATAACTAAATAATTTTTTCATGACTATGCTTTTATATTCCAATTTTTAATGATAATGTGTATTGTCTCGGAACTGGTATAGCTACACCACCCGAAGCGAAGAATTCAGGATCTTGTCCTTTTAGTTTTTTATCTGCATAAATTAACCAGATATTATTGCCCTGCAATTTGATGGATGCGCTATTTAGCCCTATTTTCTTCATCAACATTTGCGGCAAGTTATAACTAAGGGAAACCTGTTTTAACCTTACGAATGAGCCATCAGCCACTCTTTCGGACGAATAGTTAAATGCCGTATATGGATAACTTCCAGATAGCGATTTTCTCAATAGATAATCTCCTACCGAAGGGCTGTTTACCACTTTTTCGTCAAGCGGCAAGGTCCATCTGTCCAAGAATTCTCTCGGCATTGCATCGGTATCATCGTAATTGGCTGAATAAGCATTGTTCAATCTAATTTTATTGCCTGTTTGATAAGACACAAACGCAGTAAGCACAAAGTTTTTATACTTGATGGTATTCGTTAAACCTCCTGTTACCAATGGTTCAACTGATCCTTCATAAGTTAAGTAAGCTGGGTTTTGGCTTTGAACGTAAACACTATTAGAGACGTTTCCGTTTTCGTCAACAAAAGTGGGAACTCCCAAATAATTTAAGCCTTGGAAATTGATAGAATACAATCCTCTTACAGGACCACCTTCTAAAGCACCTCCTTCTGGTCTTACTAAATCGTAAATTCTAGAGGTATTTTTTAGGTTAACAATTTTACTCTTGTTATAACCAAAAGTAAATGTTGGGGTATATAGTAAACCATTTGGATTTCCAACTCTACCACTTACCGTAAACTCCACCCCTCTCGATTTCATGTCTGCATAATTGGCATATTTTGTGTATTCACCTCCAATACCCGAAGTACGGAAAGGGCCAATTAAATCAAATCCGTTTCTGTTATAAAAATCAACGTTGATAGATAATTTATCTTTAAATAAGCCTAAGTCTAAACCTGCGTTAAACTCATACTGCTTTTCCCAAGTTAATTGAGAGTTCTCTAAACCATCCAATACTATTCTCGACTCAACTTCTGACAATCGAGGTCTTAGCGTAGTACTATTAGTCAATAAAATAGAAGAGTTTCTGGCATTACCCATGCTGGCCGTTAAACCGTAACCAGTTCTCAATTTCAAATAGGAGATTTGCTCAATGTTTTTAATAAAGTCTTCTTCCGATGCATTCCATGCACCGCTTACTGTCCAAGTAGGCAACCATCTGGCAGTTCTAGATTCTCCCATTCTGTTACTTCCGTCATATCTGAACGTACCATTGATCACATATTTTGACTGGTAGGCATAGCTTGCATTTGCGAAGAATGCTGCGAACCTATCAAAGAAACGATCCATTCCAAAATAGTTATAGTTTGCTTCTAACAGCATTTTTATTATCCTATAATCGGTAAATGGCACACCTCCTTTATCATATTGATAACCGTAACCATTATTGAAGCTACTTTGTCTGTTTGTGAACTTTATCTCTTGGCCAATAAAACCACCAAAAGTATGGTTACCTACAGTTTTGTCGTATTGGATCTGGTTTCTCACATTAAAGTTCAACAAGTTATCGTCATTCCTATTGTAGAAACCTCCTTGTGGTAATACCGATATTTTTTCTACTTCTTGCGGTTTATCTGGGTCCCTATAAAAGAAAATATTACCTTCTCTAATGGTTGAATTTGGTGCATATCTGTAGGCTAAGGCCATATTTGCATATTCCGTAATTTTATGCTCTCTGGTCGTTTTCACATAACGCATAGAGCCCAATGACTTAAATTCAAATCCTTTCAGGAATTTGTAGTTTAACTCGCCTTGTACCTTCAGATCTAACATATCAAGATCGATGTAATTATTTTCGCTCTCGTTCTTAATGTTAAAAGGTGCATAATTAAGCTTGTAGTACTCTAGATTGCCATTATCATCATACATACGCATGGTACGTGTGGTATTTAGGGCATAACTAAAAGGATTGATATCAAAATCTCTTTCATATTTACCTTCTACTACGTTATTGGTACGCCCTAGCGTTCCTGGTGCTCGTTGTTGCCTATAAGCTCCAGTAGCTAAAATACCTGCGGTAACTTTTGGTGAAATGTTATAGTTACCTCTGATATTCATGGTGTAGCGCTTCACTTTATCGGCAATGCTCCACCCGTTATCATCATAATAGCCTAATGAAAAGTAATGCTGTGATTTTTCTGAACCAGAAGTGAATGAAAGTGAGTGTTCTTGCACAAAAGAATTCCTGAACAACAAGTCAAACCAATCTGTGTTAGCTCTGGCATATTTCTGTAAAAAAGCTGCTCTAGCTTCTGGTGTGTTTTCTACTCCAAATTGACCTGTAGTTGAATTGTACAAGTTAATCTGCTCATATAATTTTACAAACACCCCACCGTTTTTCCCATTTACAATATTGGCATCCAATCCGCCTTTTCTTAAAACTTCGGCATATACTGACATTTGATCAGCAGAATTCATGATGTTATATTGATCATAAGAAGGTTTCAAAAAGGTAGAATAGTTTCCGCTATAAGAGATATTATTATTTCCTGCTCTACCCTTTTTTGTGGTAATTACCACCACCCCGTTCATCGCTCTTGCCCCGTAAAGTGCCGTTGCAGAAGCATCTTTCAAAATGTTAAAGCTTTCAATATCATCAGCATTAATTCCTGCCACAGATGAACCTAACAAGGTTAAGGCGTCTCCACTTGAAAGTTGGTCATTAGAAATGTTTACAATGTCCTCCAATACGATTCCATCTACCACCCACAAAGGCTTATTCTCTCCTGAAATAGAAGTTGCTCCACGGACACGGATTTTAGGTGCGGTACCAAAAGTTCCTGATACGTTTTGAACCGAAACCCCTGCTACTTTACCTTCCAACATACGGCTCACATCAATAATACCATCCTGTTTTACATCGCTGCCTTTAATATTGGTCGCAGAACCTGTAAATAGCTTTTTATTGATATTTTGAAATCCGGTAGAAACAATGTTCACCTCTTTCAGCTCGCTAGCGTCTTCTTCAATAGCAACATCTATTTTAGTTCTGCCATTGATACCAATTTCTGTGGTTTTATAACCAATAAAGCGAAAAACCAGCACGGCATCTTCAGCGGCGGTAATTTGATACTCACCTTTCTCATTGGTAATTACCGTAGTATTAGTCCCTTTAATGGTAATGCTTACCCCAGGCATAGGCAAGCCATCTTTTTTATCTTTTACCACTCCCATAACTTTAACTGCGGCAAAGTAATCCACAATTTTTTCGAAGAATGATTTTTCACGAGGCTTGATAAGGATAGTTTTGTCTTCAATGGAATAAGTCAAATCTTTTCCAGAAAGGATTTTATCCATCACCTGCTCTACGGAAATATTATTGAAGCCTGCATTTACTACGGTACTACTCCTCATTTTGTCGGTAGATACCAACACGTCGTAGCCAGCTTGCCTTTTTATTTCCTTAATAACTTTTTCTAAAGTTGCTTTCTTTTCTTTGATAGTTACCAACTGCCCGTAGGTAGCAGCGCTTACTTGAAGAAAGGAAACAAGCAATATCACTGTAACTAATTTCATGATCAATAAAAATTTTGGTAGGTAGCCAAAATGCCTACATAGAATTTTGGTGTAATTTCTATACATTTGATAGTCTGTTTTTTTGCAATCTTTTTTTGGCGCCGCCAAGCGCCGCTAAAATTTTGCGGTTAATCCAATAAAATTGATTCCTGATACGCCAATATTTTAGGAATGGGTTTAAACAGATACTAGAAAAGGGGGTGTTACGAGCACCTCTTTTTCTTTTGTACTTGACGTTAAGTGGGTGGGGTTAGGTTTGTATGGTTCTTTTCATGTTTAAATAGTTTGTTTGGGTTAGTTGATTTTGTTGATTTATTTCTAGCACCAGTTCATTAGCGCTCAGTTTCTTTATAAACGGTTATCTTGTTTTTGTTGATTTCAAATCTCACTTCTCCGGTCTGCTCAAATTTCCTCAGGACCTTCGATACATTTTCAAAACGGCTAATACTTCCGTAATACATCACATCCTTGGCACTAGCATCGGCATATTCTACTTGCACATTGTACCAGCGGGCAATTTTTCGCATGATGTTTTCCTGCCTTTCATTGTTGAACATGAAATAGCCATTTTTCCAGTCAATTGACTCTTCAGCATCAACCTCTTGAATGTTCATACCCTTTGCACCTAGTATGGCTTGTTCTCCTGGTTTTAAAATATCTTCCTTTTGTCCCTCTAAATAAGGTACTACTTTCACACTACCTTCCAACAAAGTGGTCTTTACTACGCTTTCATCAGCGTAAGAATTGATATTGAAACTCGTCCCTAGGACTTCTACTTCTTGTTTAGCCGTTTTTACTACAAAAGGGTGGTCTTTATCCTTTGATACTTCAAAATAAGCCTCTCCTTTTAACTCAACCATTCGTTTTTTGCCTTTTGCAAAAGAAAGCGGATAGGTTAACGATGAAGCCGCATTAAGCCATACCGACGAACCATCTGGAAGTTTAATTTGCCAAACGCCTCCTTTTGGTGTTTCTATAGTATTAAATATATCCCCTTTTGCGTCCGCACCAGACTTATCATCAAGAATGCTGTATACCAATTGTCCGTCAGCAGTTTTTGTAATAGATAAACCTGCCTCTTTAGCTACATCGCCATTATGAGTATCGCTTAGGGAAATTTTACGTCCATCGGCCAGTACCAAAATTGCTTTATTACTTCCCGGTGCGGCATCTGAAGCATAAGTACGTTGCTTTTGAAATATAGACTTACCTCCAGAGTATAAATAGATTATTGAGCCTAGAGCCAGTAAAACCACAGCAGCGGCCGCCCATCTCAATATTAGAGTAGCGCGAGAAAGCCTGATTTGTTTAACTGGGAGATTTTGCTTTTCCTTGGTTAGTCGTTTTTCAAATCTTTCTGTTATTTGTTTATCATCTACATTAGATAACATAGACGCTTTACCAGACAAATGCCATACCTTTTCTATGCTAAGGTAGAATGCTTCATTTTCTGCAGATTGTTCACGAAATTGATCAACTTGGGCTTTACATTCTAAGTCATTCGGATAGTCCAAATGCTTTGCGATTAAAGCAAGTATTTCTGGCTGGTTGGTCATTTTGTTTGTTTGGTATTCTCTAAGACAAATACCCAACAAAAAACCCCTAGTCACTCCTGAACTTTTTTTAAAAAAAGAATAAAAGCTGAAATAATCTTATGGAATTGCCAATTTCAGAACTTCTTTTTTTGAGCATGGCCTCTCTCAAAAGTTTTAATGCATTGCCAATATGATTTTCAACAGTTTTTTCGGAAAGGTCCAACTTTAAGGCAATTTCTCTATATTTCAATCGCTCGAATCTGTTCATCTTAAAGATTTCCTTACATTTTGGAGGAAGCTTTTCAATTTCGTCGTACAACAACACAATTAATTCATTCTCTTCATCCAATTGATCGGCTTGGTCTTCAGTAAACTCATCTACAATTTTTTGATGGTGCAGTTCCAAATTCTTCTGCCTATTCACATAGTTGATGGATGCATTAATTACCGAACGGTATAAATAAGATTTAATGGATTGTATTTGAGTAAGGTCATCTGAACGTTCCCATATCTTCAGAAAAACATCTTGCACTATCTCTTCTGCCACGTAAATATCTTTTACATACTTATCGCTTTCAATCAATAGCCTTTTAAAATATTGGGTATAGAAATCTGTAAAGGCCTTTTTATTGCCTTTTACCAAGATTAGTTGTAAACTTTCTACTATTCCTTTTCCCACCCTTCTGAATAATTATAAATTGCTATATTCTAAGATAAGAATTAAAGCAAAAAGCTACAGATTTTTTACAAAATCCATAGCTAAAATTCAGTTACCGTTTATTAAATAGGTTTTATATATTCTTTTAATATTTCTAGTGAACGTAATACGGAGCTATCATCAAATAAACAATCACTCCTGTAACAGCTACGTACAACCACATTGGGAAAGCAATTTTGGCTATCTTTCTATGTTTATCAAAACGCTGTGCCAAGGCTCTTACATAAGTGATAAGCACAAATGGAATGATGATGATCGATAATAGGATATGGGTAATTAAAATGAAGTAATAAATGTATTTAATGGCACCTTCGCCACCGAACTTGGTAGAATCGGAAGTCATGTGATAAGCTACATACATCCCCAAGAACAATACAGACAGTACAATGGCAAATTTCATAAGGTTTTCGTGCAGCTTACGCTTGCCATTTTTAATTGCCCAAACGGCTACTAGCAACACCACGGCTGTAATGCCGTTAATGGTGGCATAAATGGGTGGTAAAAAGCTCAACGGTTGTACATCATAACCAAGCTTTCTCAAGTTTACGCCAAACAAAATGGCTACCACTACAGGAATGGCTATGGAAAGAATCCAAATCCACCTATTATATTTTTGTTCTACCGTATTTTCCATTTTCATAAATTAATAGTTGGCTAAATTTAGCCCGTTTGAATTGTTAACTGAGAACTGTTAACTACCTACCGTCTTTAATATTCCTTAGTTCTTCGGCGATAAGCACCTTAATTTCGTCGTCTAATTTAGATAAGGCTTCTTGATTGCTAGATTCGTAAAAACCTCTGATGCGATGTTGAGAGTCTAATAGTACAATTTTATTACTGTACAAAAACTTTCGCTCACTTTGAGTGCTATTGTCAACCGCATCTAATAGCAATGAGCGTTTTACCAGCTGATTTACTGCTGCAGAATCGCCTACCAAAAAATCCCATTTTTGCGCTATTGCATTTTGGCTTTTAGCGACCTCAGCTATTGCTTTAACATCATCCTTACTATCAACGCTGATACTTGCCAAGTGTACCATATGGTTATTTTGATACATCTCATTAAAACCTTGCATGGCTTTCATGGAAGTTTTAGCACCGTCAGAGTTGACCTGTGTGTAAAAAAGATTCAACACCACCACTTTCCCTTTCCAAGTTTGCAAAGTGGTTTTATCCCCATTTTGGTTCGTTAAGGCAAAATCATCCACAAGGTGATAAATGGTATCCGGGATTTGCTTTCCCCTTACCGAATGGAAAGTTGAAGCGACTTGCTTTGGACCGTAAATGGGTAAAGGTTTGTATCGATTTTTACCCTTGTCCTGTAGTAAATAATATAAAAATCCCGGTACCGCTAATATGGTGACCAGGATTAATATTTTTTTGATATGATTATATTTCATCTATACTCTTGGCATGTGCACATGAAGATAGCCACCTTCAATTAGCATCAATACAATAAAGTAAATGATAAATACGAAGGAAACTGTTAGCGATAATTGCAATCCTAATTTCTCATATTTAAGGTGCATGAAATACGCCACAATGTAAAAAGCTTTTAACAGGGTTAGAAAAATGTAAACATAATTACCAACCGATTGCGACATATGATGTGCAGGGATTGCCCATAATGCAATGATAAACTCAATTACAGTGATGAACAAAAGAATGAAAAACACTTTCCAAATTTTGCCTTTCGTCATTGCAGCATGCTCTCCGTGACCGTGCTCTTCTGATGTATATGTGTGATGTTCTGACATAATAAATCTCTTTAAAACTAATTAAACCAAATAGAAGAAGGTAAATACGAATACCCAAACTAAGTCTACAAAGTGCCAGTAAAGACCTACTTTTTCAACCATTAGGTAATGCCCGCGTCTCTCGAAAGTACCGTTAATTACCATACATAAAATGATGATGTTGATCACCACACCACTGAATACGTGGAAACCGTGGAAACCTGTAATGGTAAAGAACAAGTTGGCAAACTGCTGTGCAGATACTGCGGAGACCTCGCCTTCAAAGAAATGTCCTAGTTCTTTAGGGATTTGTCCCCACCAGAAACCTTCGTGGTGTAAGTGAGTCCACTCGATAGCTTGACAGCCCAAGAACATGAAACCACCGATGATAGTTGCTACCATCCACCCAATTACTTCTTTTTTAGATCCTCTGTGTCCTGCTTCTACGGCTAATACCATCGTTACAGAACTCATGATCAATATAAAAGTCATTATACCTACGAAAACCAAAGGATAACCGTGGTCTGCAAAACCTGGGATAGATTGGAAAACCAAATCTGGATCTGGCCAAGCAAACTTGCTAAATCTCTGCGCTCCATAATAAACCAATAACGATGAGAATGTGAATGCATCTGACAACAAGAAAAACCACATCATTATTTTACCATACTCTACCGACCATGGCGAACGACCGCCGGCCCATGGGGTTGTTTTAACTTGGTCTAATTTCGATAATGAATCCATTTAATAATTAGTATAATAGTTTGTTAAAAAATTAACTGTTCAAAAGTAAAAAAACATATAGATATATCCATAAGATATCTATAAAATGCCAAAATATTGAGGTAATGTCCTGACGGAAGGTAGCAACCTCCGGCGAAACATTTCTATAACTGCCTATTAGGCTTCCCATCACAAATGCCAAACCAGCCAAAATGTGCAACAAGTGAAAACCTGATACTACATAAATCATGGAAATAGCTGCGTTATTGTTCACCAATACTGCCCCAGTATGGTAAAGGCCTACCCAGCCTTGGAATTGTAATACGCCAAAAACGATACCCAAAACAAAAGTTAGCCATAATAGCATTCTCTGCTTTGACTTATCGCCATTTTTTAAAGCTCTTGCAGCCATGAACAAACATACACTGCTAAGCACTAGCACCGCTGTGCTATAGGTAAAAACTTCTGGTAAAACTAAACCATGCCCCTTACCTTTTGAGGCCATAAAAACAAGGTAATAACTGGTCCATCCACCAAACATAATGGTAGAAGAAACCACGAACAACCAAACCACAAATTTTTTGGGCTTAAAGTTGAACGCTACGTTCTCTTGTTGCATTGTACTCACCATCTTTATACTACTAAATCAAACAATAAAATTAATTGTACCAAAGGGATGTAAAAGAATGAACAGAACATCACTTTTCTGGCACTTGCCAAATCCATTTTTACCACCAACTGATAAGCGTACCAGCTAAACAATAAACCAAGCACTACAGAAACACCGGCAATATAATAGCCGCCAAAGCCGTAGAAAGTTGGCAACAAGCTCACTGGAATTAATATCAAAGTACTGGCTAACGTAAAAATGGCACTTGTTTTATCTCTTTTTTTGGTTGGTAATAACCTAAAGCCAGCTTTGCTATAATCTTCATCTAATACCCAAGCAATTGACCAAAAATGTGGGAATTGCCATACAAATTGCACCAAAAACAGAATAATGGCAATTTGATAATCTCTAGGTACATAACCTACTGGCGAATGGCCAATAGCAGCCAAATAACCAATTAATGGTGGTAAAGCGCCTGGTATAGCACCTACAAAAACTGCAATGGGCGATTTTCTTTTTAATGGGGTATAAGCAAAAGCATATAACAAAATAGAAAACACTGAAATTAATCCTGTCTCTAAATTAAGTTTGCCTAATAACCAAGTACCTGCAATCCCCATTACCAAACCTGATACCAAACCTTGTCCAGTAGTCATACGACCTGCTGGCATTGGTCTATCTTTGGTTCTGGTCATGAGTTTATCCAAATCAACCTCAATAATTTCATTAAAGCAGTTTGCTGCTCCAGTAACTAAGAAACCTCCTACGATTAAAATCAACCAATTGGTCCAGTTGATTTCATCAATAATGGCACGGTCTACTTGGATTTTAGATCCAATTAAAAACGTAACAGACGCAGAAAACACCACCAAGAACGTTAGTCGGAATTTTATGAGTTTTGAAAAATCTGAAAAAAACTGTTTCAATTTTTAATATTTAAGCGGCTTTATAAGTTTTAGTCCTATAAACCAACAAGTACAAATAATATTGCAGGCTAAACATAATGGTCGAAAACAAAATATGTATTGCCTGTGCATATGGTGGTAAACCTAAGTACGATAACAAAAATCCAGAAAGCACCTGAACAATTAATGTTACCATTAAGTAGTTGGCCGTAATTAATGGCCAAGCTTTGCCGCTAAAGCGGTCAATTACCATTTTATAAACAATAAAATTGCTAATGCCTACCAAAATAGCCAAGTCTCTGTGATAAGAGAACACATTCCCTATTTTAGCTACCCATGTATTTCGTCCATTGTATTGAAGTGACTTTGCAATGCTATCTACCGCTTCCCTAACTTCTGTTCCTAAAATAATCTGTAGGATAGAAATGATGATGGTAAATAACAAAAACCCTTTCAACCACATGATACGATACATGATTACCGTTGGCTCCTTGTGCAGCTGTTTAGCATAGTTGTAGGTATAAATGGCTATTCCCAAAATAACCAGGGCCAACAGCATATGTACTGTTACCACCCATTGTGTTAAATTGGTAGACACCACAATGGAACCCAACCAAGCTTGATAACCAACTACAAGAATATTCAAACAGCTAAGGATAATAATTCGTTTGGCCTTCTTTTTATACGCAAATGAAAAAATTGCAGTTAACAAAAGGAAAATCCCTAGAATTGCTCCGGTAAGCCTATTGACATATTCTGTCCACGTTTTTGCGGCATTAAACTCTTCATGCACCAATATCGATTGATCATTTCTGATGCTATCGGCTAACTGGTGCTTGCCCATACTTTCCAAGTATTTGGCAAACTTCTCGTTTTTCTTTTTCCTTCCTTCTACGTACTTAGTTTCATAATCAGGAGGGAGTTGTTTCACGGAAGTGGGTGGTATATATTGATCAAAGCACTTAGGCCAGTCTGGACAGCCCATACCTGAACCTGTACTACGAACAATACCTCCCGCCAGAATAACCACCAAAGTAGCTATAATGGTTATTAAATTTATTCTAATAAATCTACTTTCAGATTTAGCAATCATTGAATATGTGATAGATTTATAAAAATAAGGTACCTGTAAATGTTAAAACACTTTGCAGATACCTTATTACATATTTTAGACAAAGGTCAGCTCAGTGCTTATTCTTGCACTGGCTTATTTGTTGCTTCCCACTCTTTTTGTATACGCTCTGCTTCTTCGTTACCCTCAAAGTCATGAGGTAAGTTAGAGCTCATTGTTTGAGAGAAAGGAACTGTTTGAGGAATAAAGTCTTCCTCAGCTCCTGGCTTACTGTAATCATATGGCCAACGGTATACTGTAGGGATTTCTCCTGGCCAGTTTCCGTGTAAATGTTCTACTGGAGTAGTCCACTCTAAAGTATTTGCATTCCATGGGTTTTGAGGAGCTTTTTTACCTCTAAACATTGAGTAGAAGAAGTTAAACAAGAAAGCTACTTGAGCCAATGCTGCAACAATTGCAGACCATGTTACAAATACGTTAACAGTTAACCATTTGTTCATGAACTCAAACTCGGTAAATGCATAGTAACGACGTGGTACACCATCTAAGCCTAAGAAGTGTAGAGGGAAGAATACCAAGTAAGCACAAATGAAAGTTACCCAGAAGTGTAAGTAAGCCAACTTAGGATTCATCATTCTACCGAACATTTTTGGATACCAGTGGTAAACACCAGCAAGCATACCAAAAATAGCTGCAGAACCCATTACCAAGTGGAAGTGAGCTACTACAAAGTAAGTATCGTGTAAGTTAATATCTAATGAAGCATTACCTAAGAAGATACCTGTTAAACCACCAGAGATGAAGAAAGATACCAAACCGATAGCGAATAACATCGCTGGCGTAAATCTGATATTACCTCTCCACAAAGTAGCCAAGTAGTTAAAGGTTTTTACCGCTGATGGTACCGCAATGATCAATGTAGTGATCATAAACACACCACCCAATAACGGGTTCATACCTGTTACAAACATGTGGTGACCCCAAACGATGAATGATAGAATGGTAATACCCATCAATGAATAAACCATCGCGTGGTAACCGAAAATCGGCTTTCTAGCATTTACAGAAATAATCTCTGAAGAAATACCTAAAGCAGGCATAATTACGATATATACCTCAGGGTGACCCAAGAACCAGAATAAGTGTTGCCACAAAATTGGAGAACCACCTTCGTTAGGTAAAATTTGAGTACCGAATACTAAATCTGACAAATAGAAACTCGTACCAAAGCTACGGTCGAATACTAAAAGTACTACACCCGCTACCAATACAGGGAATGATAAAATACCTAAAACTGCTGTTAAGAACAAAGCCCAAATGGTTAAAGGCATTTTCCAAAGGTCCATTCCTTTTGTACGCATGTTCAAGATAGTACTTACGTAGTTGATACCACCCATTAAAGATGATGCTACGAAAAGAACCATACTGATTAACCACAAGGTCATACCAATTTGCGAACCTGGCATTGCTTTAGGTACCGCAGAAAGTGGAGGATAGATTGTCCAACCAGCACTAGCAGGTCCCGTTTGCGTAAAGAAAGATCCCATCATCACTAAACATGCAGTTAGGAAGAACCAGTAAGAAAGCATGTTCAAAAATGGCGAAGCCATATCTCTAGCACCAATCTGCAATGGGATTAACAAGTTACTAAAAGTACCACTTAAACCAGCAGTTAATACAAAGAATACCATGATGGTACCGTGGATGGTTACCAAAGCCAAGAAAAAGTCCGGCTTAATTCTTCCGCCTTCAGCCCATTTACCTAAAAATGTTTCTAACAAAGGAAAAGATTTATCTGGCCAAGCAAGCTGAATCCTAAATAGGATAGATAAAAGCATTGCGATAACTGCCATAATGATACCAGTTATTAAAAACTGCTTGGCAATCATTTTGTGATCTTGACTAAATACGTATTTAGTTAAGAACGTTTCATGGTGATGGCCATGTCCATGATCGTCGTGGTGTGTATCGTGTAATGATATTGTTGACATAATAAGGTTTTTCCAGTATTATTATTTTTTTAAAGCTATTTGGTTTTTTACATCTAATGCTACTTTAGCAGCTGTTGCCGTAGTATCAGCAGGAGCTTCTGTAGCTGCTGGTGCAGCTGCTTCTACTGGAACTGGCAAATTAAATGCTTTTCTCAAGTCGTTGGTTAAATAAGGTGTTTGTTTAGTTAACCACTCTTGGTATTCCTTTTCGCTTACAACCCTTACATTTTTCTGCATGTTAAAGTGGTTTGCTCCACAAATTTTAGCACACAATAAAATGTAATTGAATTTAGGATTATTAAGCTTAGTTTTCATATCCTCAGTAGTAACAGTAGGTGTAAACTCAAAATATGAGGTCATACCTGGTACAGTATTTAATTGTACCCTGAAATGAGGCATATAGAAACTATGAATAACATCTTTACTGGTCAAGATAAAACGAACTGGTTTGTTAACCGGAATTACAATTTCATCAGCCGTTAAATCGTCTAAACTGTTTTTATCTGTAAAATCAATACCTAGGCTATTGATTGCAGTAATCAACTTGTAGTTTTTCTTACCTACAATAGCATCAGCTCCTGGATAACGAATTTCCCATAAGAACTGAGATGAGGTTACCTCGATGTTGATTGCTCTATTTTTAGGATCTTCTACTTTATAGAAAATAGATCTCCAAGTCAAGAAGCCTTTCAATACCAATAAGGTTAATACCAAAGCAGGAACGATTGTCCAAATTTTCTCAATGGTATTGTTGTGTGGATAGTAATAAGCTTTTCTTTTGTCAGAAGCTCTGTAGAAATAAGCGAATGCAAAAAGAACAATGTGCGTAAGAATAAATACGATGGTAGTAATGATCAATGTTAATTTAAACATCTCATCAATACGTTGACCGTGTTCAGATGCCGCTTCGTGCATATGAGTGATCATTGTACCATGTACTGTATATTCCCAATATACACCGTATAGACCTACGACTAAGAATAGAGCAAATATTACAGCGTTTACAGTATTCCAGTTGATTCCTTCTGGCTTACCTTGCGTTTCGCGGGTTAATTCATATACTTTTAATGCTTTACCAACAATTGCAATGAATAAACATAGAAGCAAGAACAATAGTACATAAAATAATGCATTTTTATGTACCGGACCCATGTCTACAGGTTTAGCCGTAGCGGCTGCTGCTGCTTCTTGAGCAAAGGCATTAGCGCTTGAGAAAACAGTAAATAATACTGCTAACGCTGCCATTGTTTTATTAACGATTAATTTTCTTAAACTCATTTTCTTTAAAAGTAGTACGATGTACCGTAGTTATATTACTTATTTATTGTAAACCGTATTTTTTATTATAGGTGGTGGTTTAAACTCTCCTGTAAAAGTGGATGGTTTTTTGCCACCAAAGGTTTTTTGCTCAATGCGCTTAATACTGTGTAAGTAAACAAGCCCACGAAGCCAAGCGTGATACCGATTTCTAAAATACCGAATCCACTACCACTCTTCGCACCAAATTCAAATACACCTGGCATAATCATTTGGTAGTAATCTACCCAGTGACCACATACTACAATGATAGAAACCACTAATAGGATATTTTCACTTCTCTTGTTATCACGATCCATTAACAATAATAAAGGTGATAAGAAGTTTAACACTAAGTTAAGGTAAAACCAGAACTCGTAGCTATTGAAACGTTTGTAGAAATAAACAGTCTCTTCTGACATGTTAGCATAGTAGATCAATAAGAATTGAGCAAACCAAACATAAGTCCAGAAGATAGAGAAACCAAAGATAAACTGACCTAAGTTGTGTAGGTGGCTATTGTTTACCCAGCTCATATATCCTGCTTTTCTTAATAAGATAATTACGATAGCGATGATTGCCAAAGTACTTACCCACATTGAAGCAAAGTTGTACCAACCGAACATGGTAGAGAACCAGTGTGCTTCTAATGACATGATGTTATCAAAAGCAAAGATTGGCGTAGTAAATCCGTAGATTACTAAGAAGATACAAGAGTATTTGAAACTTTTGTTGTAAGAAGTTAATCCTCCTGTTAAATCCTCGTTATACGACCACTTGGTTACAAAATGAGCAAAAATTGCATATGATCCCATAAACACTACCTGTCTGATCATGAAGAAAGGTACGTTTAAGAATACTGCTTTACCTGCAATTAAGCTGTCGTAGTGTGGTGAGTTAGGATCTGTTAATCCTTCTGCATGCCAGTGGTGATAAAGGTTATGTGTGTATAATCCAAAACCAGTGATGGCAATTAAGATTAAAGCTGCCCAAGGCAAGTTTTTTGCCATGGCTTGCGGTACACGTAATATAGATGCTGACCATCCTGCTTGAGCAACAAACTGTATTGCTAAGAAGAACGTTGCAGACATACAAACACATGCAAAGTAGTAGCCCATCAACAATAGATTGGCAAAAGTACGCTCATGTGTAATTTCGTCACTGTTAAAGAACAAGCCGTAAGCTATGGTTAAGATACCGATAACGATACCAACAATACTCAGGGTTTTTACTTTCCCAGTAAACTCAAATTGTTCACTTAAATTATAATGATGAGTTCCCATTTATATCTGCTTTTCTTATTGTATTTTTTGTAATTGTTGAACATACATCACCACTTTCCATCTTTCTTCTGGGCTAAGTTGTGAAGCATGAGACCCCATTGCGTTCAAACCATACATAATGGTATGATAAATTTTTCCAGCCGGCATATCTTTCATTAAACCACCGCGAGATGAATTCGCATCAGCTCCGTGATAAGCAGGTACACCTGAAATACCTTTATCCAATTTCACGATATGGCCCTGTCCGTCGCCTTTCTCGCCGTGGCAAGGTGAGCAGAAAACAGTATAGAAGTGTTTTCCTTGAACCAGGTTTTTTTCTGTTAAAGCTAATGGGTTTACCAATGCTGCAGAAGCCTCATATCCTTCTTTTGTGTTTGGATATTCGTATCTGATAAAATCAACTGGGTTGGTGTTTGGAGGTGGCGTTTGTGACGTTGCTCCGTTCGCAAAGTTTTTGTTAGGCTGATCCTGATTGTATGCAATCGGGTCATACATATTCCTTGCGTATTCCAAACCTGTACTTTTGTTGTCTCTACAGGCCGAAAGCATTGCTACAGAAGCTAGTAAGCTAAATGCTCCTAAAACAATCTTATTCTTATTCATAGCTAATATACTTCCTTTCATTATGCTTAACTTCTAAAGCGCCTGCACCTTTTAAAAGTTCATCAATTTTTTCGTGTTCTGTATTTTGTTTGGCATCAATAGCAATGACAAAACGATCGTCTGTTGCACGTAAGTCCATTACTCTCGGTGCTCTTCCTGGAAACAAATGGGTTGAGGCATAATATGAGCCTACTAAACCAAATGCACAGAATAGAATAGTTAACTCAAAAGTAATTGGAATAAAATCTGGTAATGCAAAGTGCGTTTTACCACCAATGTTTACTGGCCAATCTACTACAGTAGCTAAATAAACTCCAGTAAGCATGGTTATTGTACCCGTAATTCCGAAAAAGAAAGCGGCAATATCTAATCTAGATCTTTTAACTCCCAATTTCGCTTCGATACCGTGAATAGGCATAGGGGTATAAACATCATATATAGAGATGTTGTTCTCCTGTAGTTTCTTGATGCCGCTTAGCATCTCATCAGGATCTCCAAAGCTGCCTAAAATATATTTGATATTACTCATTGTTATATTTTTGCGTAATCTTCTTGTTTAACACTATCAAATTTCTCTAAAGATTCAATGTACTCTTGTACATGCTCTTTATCTAAGTTTCCTTCTTTAATCAACTTCATCTTAGATTGCTCACTTGAGCTCTTCAAGATCATTTTCACCTCAGCAATTGCAATTGAAGGTAAAACTCTTAAGAACAATAGGAACAAGGTAAAGAATACACCGATTGAACCTACAAACACGCCCACATCTACCCAAGTTGGTGAGAACATGGTCCAGCTTGAAGGAAGGTAATCACGGTGTAATGAAGTTACGATAATTACGAAACGCTCAAACCACATACCGATGTTTACTACAATAGATAGTACCCAAGTTGCGGCAATGTTGGTACGGATTTTCTTGAACCAAAGCAACTGCGGAGAAATTACGTTACAGGTCATCATTAACCAGTATGCCCAAGCAAACGGACCAGCAATACGATTTTGGAAAGCGTATAACTCGTATTGTGAACCTGAATACCAAGCAATGAATAACTCAGTTAAGTAAGCCACACCTACGATTGAACCTGTTAAGATGATGATCTTGTTCATTGATTCGATGTGGAACATGGTGATATAGTTCTCTAAACCTAATACCTTACGTACAACCAATAATAAGGTTAATACCATGGCGAAGCCCGAGAAAATCGCACCAGCAACGAAGTAAGGAGGGAAAATGGTGGTGTGCCATCCCGGAATTACCGAAGTTGCAAAGTCCATAGATACGATGGTGTGTACCGAAAGTACTAGTGGAGTTGAAATACCTGCTAAGATTAATGATACTGCCTCAAAACGTTGCCAAGTTTTTACACTACCTGTCCAACCGAATGAGAAAACGGTATATACTTTTTTGCGGATGCCTGTTGCTCTATCTCTAATAGTCGCGATATCTGGTAATAAACCTGTGTACCAGAATAATAATGATACAGAGAAGTAAGTAGAGATCGCAAACATATCCCACACAAGTGGAGAGTTAAAGTTTACCCAAAGTGAACCGAACTGGTTTGGCAAAGGAAGTACCCAATATGCTAACCATGGACGACCCATGTGTGATACTACGTATGTTGCGGCACAAATAACGGCGAAAATTGTCATCGCCTCTGCCGAACGGTTAATGGAGTTACGCCAGTTTTGACGGAAAAGTAATAGTACTGCGGAGATTAGCGTTCCAGCGTGACCGATACCTACCCACCATACGAAACCGGTGATATCCCAAGCCCAACCTACTGTTTTATTTAAACCCCAAGCACCGATACCAAACCAGAAGGTATAGCCTACAGAAACTACCCATAAAGTAGCTCCACATAGTGCAAGGATAAATCCAATCCACCAAGCCTTGTTAGGTTTATTTTCTACTGGAGACAAGATCTCTTCCGTAATTTGGGCATACGTGATGTCCTTTCCGGTAATTAGAGGCTCCCTTAAAATTGATTCGTTATGTCCTGCCATATTCTATATTGCTGTAAGTAATAGCTTACGCATGTACTTCTTTTGTTGTTGAATCTATGTTTCTAATTTTTGTCATGTAACCAATGCCTGGCTCAACGTTGATCTCTTCAAGTACGTAGTAAGTACGCTCGCTACGTAATGCTTTAGAAACTTCCGAGTTTGGATCGTTTTTATCACCGAAGATAATTGCGTTTGCAGAACAAGCTTCTTGACAAGCCATTTTGATATCGCCATCTTTCAATGCACGTTTTTCAATTTTGGCAGTTAATTTACCTGCTTGGATACGTTGGATACACATTGAACATTTCTCCATTACACCTCTTGAACGAGTAGTAACATCAGGGTTCAATACTAATTGTGTAAACTCGTTGTTCAAGTAGTTATCGAAACGTGAATCGTTCCAGTAGTTAAACCAGTTGAAACGACGTACTTTGTATGGACAGTTGTTTGCACAGTAACGAGTACCTACACAACGGTTATAAGCCATGTGGTTTAAACCATCTGAAGAGTGTACTGTTGCCAATACCGGACATACTGTTTCGCAAGGTGCGTGATCACAATGTTGACACAACATTGGTTGGTGCACTACAGAAACATTTTCTAAGTTATCTAAATGAGCAATTTCTTTCTCTTTAGTAACCGCACCATGTTGCTCATCGTTAAAGCTATAGTAACGGTCAATACGTAACCAGTGCATTTCACGACGACGACGAACCTCATCTTTACCTACTACTGGAATATTGTTTTCTACGTTACAAGCAACGATACATGAACCACAACCAGTACAAGCGTTCAAATCGATTGCCATTACCCAGTTGTTACCCAACATTTCGTGCTTATCAGTAGTCCACAAATCGTAAACTTTATGTTTGTGGTGGTTACCTGAACCTGCCGCTGGATCTTTTAAGAAATCTTTGAAAGAAGCTTCACGCACAATGTTTCTACCTTCGAAAGAGTAGTGAGTTTGTGTTTGAGCTAATTCTTCCCAAGCGCCAGTAGCTGTTAAAGTAGCAGTAGTTGCATACTTTAAAGTACCATTAGTATAGTTTACAAAAGGGAAAGCGTTTTTACCTACGTTGTTACCTGCTTTACCAACTTTAGTACGTCCGTAACCTAAAGCTACAGAAGCAGTACCCATTGCTTGTCCTGGTTGGAACAATACTGGTAAATCAACCGAGTAACCGTTTTCGCCTTTAATGCTTACTACGTCAAATTCTTTGTAACCTAATTTCTCTGCTTGTTTAGGGTTTAAAGCTAAACTGTTATCCCAAGTTACTTTAGTTACTGGGTCAGGGAATTCTTGTAAGAATGCGTTGTTAGCTTGTTTACCATCACGCATTGGAATGCTTTCAAAAATCTGAAGCTCGATATCTTTTTTCAATGCTTTGCTGCTTGCTACGATAGCGGCTGCTACTGCATCTAATGATAAAGTAAAGCCATAGCTACCAGCTGGTTTAGCCGCATTAATGATTACCCCTGTTTGTAAAACATCTTTCCATGCTTTACCTGCTGAAGGTAAAATGTTTTTCTCCCAGTAATTACGTACATATTGGTAGTAATCTTGTACTGGAGCATCAGCCCAAGTTAATAAGCTTTGCTCTGCTTGACGAGAGTTGAAAACTGGATTGATTGTAGGTTGAACAATGCTATAGTAACCTTCGTAAGTATTTGCATCACCCCATGACTCTAAATAGTTAGGTGTAATAGCAACTGCATCAGAAAGGTCAGCTGTTTCATCTTCTCTATCTGAGAAAGAAACTTTCAAACCAACTTTTGCTAGGCCTTCAGTAAAAGCTTTAGCATTGATGGCATCGTAAGCAGGGTTTGAGTTCAAGAAGAACACTGCACCTACTTCACCTTTATTCATTTCGTCAACTAATAATGCAAATTCAGCATCATTACCTTCGTAACGTTTACAAGGGTTATCTAAGTCGATAGTAGTACCGTAGCTACCGATAGCAACGTTAATGGCATTTACTAAAGTTTGAACAGAAACATCGTTAGAACCAGCTACTACTAGTGCTTTACCTTTGTTTTGTGTTAATTCTTTAGCTACCAATTTAATTGCTTTATCAGCGTTGGCATTGTCTGGCAAACCTGCACCTGGCAAGCTAGCACCTGTAATTGCATTGTATAAAGCAATTAACGCTGGTCCTTCTTCCGATAATTTTAAAGCAATACGAGTATCAGCGTTAGTACCTGTTAAACTCATACCTGCCTCAAACTGGAAGTGACGAGACATTTTTTTCTTCTCTAAAGATTTGTAATCTCTGTTAGAAGTATATTGAGCAGTAAATTCTTCGCCGCTGATCCAAGTTCCCAAGAAATCTGCTGCAAAACTTACAATTAAATCTGCTTTTTCGAAGTTGTATTTTGGCAATACTGCTTTACCAAAGCTGTTTTCGTTAGCTTTGATGATACCTGTATAAGAAACTGGATCGTACTGAACCAATTTAGTAGTAGGATATTTAGCAGTAAACTCGGTAACTACCGCTTTAGCCGAAGGGCTATTTAAAGTGCTAGCAACTACACGAATTTTTTTACCTGATGCTTGAACTTTGTTTAATTCGCCTTTCACGAATTTATCCAAATCAGCCCAAGTTGTTTCATCCTTTTTCAATAAAGGATTTTTTAGTTTAGATACATCGTACAAGTCCAAAACTGAAGCCTGAGCTTGCGCATCAGTACCACAGTTAAATGCTCCTGCATTAGGGTTTGCCTCAATTTTAATTGGGCGACCTACTACAGTTTTAACCATTACGCTATTTCCTTTGAAACTTGAAACGTAGAAGTTAGGAATCCCTGGAGTTACCTCTTCTGGTCTAACCAAGTAAGGAATTGATTTGTGTACTGGTGCTTTTTGACATGCAGCCAAAGTCACAGCTCCTAACCCAAAACCTAGTGCCTTCAAGAAGTCACGGCGTGGGGTAACTGTACTTAGTCCTGCTTCACTTAAAACATCTTCTATTGGAAGCGGCTCGGCAAATTCGCTTTTGTTGTTCTCAACAAACTCGGGAGTTTTATTTAACTCCTCCAAACCTTTCCAGTATTTCTTGTTGCTTTCCATTTAAGCTATATTACTGTTTATCGAACTTTCTAAAAAAACTCTATTTATTAATAGTGGCACTTACCACACTCTAAACCACCTAACAATGCTGGGGTAATTTTCTCACCTTTTTTGATTTTCTCGTGAGCAGCAATTACGTTAGCATAAAAAGCATCGTTTTTCTTACCTGAGATATCAGCATCTTTGTGACAGTTGATACACCATTTCATGGTTAACGGAGAGTATTGGTAAACCTCTTCCATTGTATTAACTGGACCGTGACAAGCAAAACAAACTGGATCAGTTGGTTTCAAACCTGCTTCTTTACGGATAGCTTCCTCACCTACTACTACGTGCTGAGAGTGGTTGAAGTAAGCAAAATCTGGCAAGTTATGTACACGTACCCACTCAATTGGCTTTTCTTTAGTCTTGTCGTAGGTTTGAGTATCTGGGTTATAGCCCAAAGCGTTATAGATTTTTTGAATCTCTGGAGAAATCAAACCATCATCAGTTCTTGCCTGTACGTTTTTATGACAGTTCATACAAACGTTCAAAGAAGGAATAGTTGAGTTTTTAGATTTGAATGCACCAGTGTGACAATATTGACAATCAATTTGATTGATACCTGCGTGTAATTCGTGAGAGAACTTGATTGGCTGTGTTGGTTGGTAACCTGTGTGAACACCAGTTTCCCACATGCCCATCCAACCGAATGAACCTAATACAATCACTAAACACAATACTGAGAAGAAAACAAATTTCTTGTTTTTGAATAATCCTTTTAAGCCAGTAGCCAAAGAAACATTCTCGTCTTCCGTAACCACAATACCTTGTTTCTCTAAGATTAAGCGTTCAAGCATTTTAACTGCTCTGCCCAACACTACCAAAACAACGATAGAAAGTGCAATGATTGCGATTACACCTGCAATAGAAAGGCTAGAAGCGCCTTCATCTTTAGCTACAGCCGCACCTGCTTTAACCTCCTTAGGATCTCCTACTTTTGCATAAGCGATGATGTTTTTAATTTGATCATCAGTTAAAGTAGGGAATGCTGTCATCTCTGATGGAGAGAATTTAGCAGCCTCAATAGCTTGCTTGTTACCCGAAGCTCTCAATTCAACGTTGTTCCTGATCCAAGGGATTAAAAACGACTCTTCCAACTCGTTAACCTTAGGAGTTAAAGCTGGCCCAGTAGCATCGTGATCTAAGGCGTGGCATGAAGCACACTTCGACTTAAATAACGTTCTTCCCTCTACAACATCTTGCGCTTTCGATACATTTACCGTTAAAAAAGATAGTGCAGCCAATACAAACGTTGCTTTTCTAAATTTTTTAAGTCCGAATGAGATATTCCTCATAATGAGTATTTTATGCTTTATTTTGAAATAAAAATTTTTATCTAAGTGATGAATGATGATTTACCTCTCAGAAATAATTGGACAAAAGTAATCTTTATTAGGATACCAATGACATATTAATGACAGTGAAATACAATTTATAATCATTCTAAACTATTGCCTTTTTAGCGTCTAGCGCTAAATAAATCAGCGATTTTGTTAGAAATCGCTGATCTAATTTGGGTTGGTTTTACACCCTGATATTTTGATATTAATTATTGTTTTAATATCCAAGCAAATATTAGTGGCGCAACGATCGTTGCATCGCTCTCCACAATAAATTTTGGCGTGTTGATATCTAGTTTACCCCAGGTAATCTTCTCATTTGGAACTGCTCCCGAGTAAGAACCATAAGAAGTAGTCGAATCAGAAATTTGACAGAAATAGCTCCAGAACGGAATGTTTTCCATCTCCATATCTTGATAAAGCATTGGCACTACGCAAATAGGGAAATCACCTGCAATACCACCTCCAATTTGAAAAAAGCCTACACCTTTACCTTCTGAATTTTTCACATACCAGTCTGCCAACCAAGCCATGTATTCGATACCGCTTTTCATGGTTGTTGCCTTAAATTCATTTTTGATGACGTATGAAGCGAAGATGTTACCCATAGTACTATCTTCCCATCCTGGAACCACAATTGGCAAGTTTTTCTCTGCAGCAGCCAACATCCAAGAGTTTTTAGGATCAATCTCATAATATTGCTCCAACACTCCGCTCAACAACATTTTGTACATGTATTCGTGTGGGAAATAACGCTCACCTTTATCATCTGCATCTTTCCAAATCGCATGAATATGTTTTTGCAAACGACGGAAAGCTTCTTCTTCTGGAATACAGGTATCAGTAACGCGGTTGTAGTGGTTTTCCAACAAATCCCACTCATCTTGAGGGCTTAAGTCACGATAATTCGGAACTCTTTTATAGTGTGAATGAGCAACAAGGTTCATGATATCTTCCTCTAGGTTGGCTCCTGTACAAGAAATGATAGCAACTTTATCTTGTCTAATCATTTCTGCCAAAGAAATACCCAACTCTGCAGTACTCATCGCTCCGGCAAGGGTAATCATCATTTTACCACCTTCGTCTAAATGCGTTTCGTAACCTTTGGCTGCGTCCATCATAGCCGCCGCGTTAAAATGGAGATAATTGGTCTCCATAAATTTCGATATTGGTCCTCTGTTAGTACTCATTTTATATTCATTTTGTTTTCGCCCGCAAAAGTACAAATGATTTATGATTTTATCTCGTATGTATAGGAACGATTTACAATTTGAATTGAAAGCAGCTCCAGCCGCACCTTATTTTAAACACATAGGCACATAGGTCCTCAACATTATTAACACCAATACGTCTATGTGGTTCCATTATTTTAAACAAGGACCTTTGGGCTTAACATTTCCCTCAACAACCCGCAGTGCACCAACATTCAGTTAAACAGTTTAACGATTAAACAATTAACCTATCATAAAATATGTAGCTTTGCTTAAAACCTTTCGTTTATGAACGCAAACCCTTCTGATTTTAGTAAAACAAACGCAACCGTATTCCCCATTTTATTTGCGTTAAGTTTCTCACATCTACTTAATGACACCATCCAATCTCTCATTCCGGCTATTTACCCGCTGGTAAAAAACTCTTACCACCTTACCTTTTCACAAATTGGACTAATTACCCTAACTTTTCAGCTGGCAGCGTCGTTGTTCCAACCATTTGTTGGTTTATACACCGATAAGAAGCCCCAACCCTACTCGTTAGCCATTGGCATGGGCTTTACTTTAGTGGGCCTCATCACTCTTTCATTATCAAATAGCTTTTACCTGATTTTATTTTCGGTAGCATTAGTGGGCACAGGCTCTTCTATCTTCCATCCGGAAGCATCCAGAATGGCACATGCAGCATCTGGCGGAAAAAAAGGCTTGGCTCAATCGGTATTTCAATTGGGCGGTAACGCTGGTAGCTCTATCGGCCCTTTGTTAGCCGCCTGGATCATTGTTCCAAAAGGACAATTTAGTGTGATTTGGTTCTCCGTAATTGCTTTATTGGCCATTATGGTATTAAGCTACGTGGGTAATTGGTATAAAAACTATGTATTAAATCGCGAAGCGAAAAAAGCCAGCGCTGTGGTAGAAAAGCACCATCTTTCAAAATCGAGGGTAATTACGGCCATTGTTATTTTACTGGTGCTTATTTTCTCTAAATACTTTTACATGGCCAGCCTAACAAGTTACTTTACTTTCTATATGATCGATAAGTTCCATGTATCAGTACAAACTTCGCAGATTTATCTATTCGTGTTTCTGTTCTCTGTAGCTGCAGGCACACTCCTTGGTGGACCTATCGGCGATAAAATTGGCCGTAAATATGTAATCTGGGTATCGATCCTAGGCGCTGCACCTTTTGCATTAATGTTACCACATGCCAACCTATTTTGGACTGGCATCCTTATCGTTCCTATAGGGATGATTTTGGCTTCGGCCTTCTCGGCGATATGGTATACGCACAAGAACTTATCCCTGGCAAAGTGGGCCTGGTTGCTGGACTTTTCTTTGGTTTCGCCTTCGGAATGGGCGGTCTTGGCTCGGCGCTAATTGGCAATCTGGCAGACAAGACAAGTATTAATCATGTATTTGCAGTTTGTGCCTACCTCCCATTGATTGGTTTAATTACTGCTTTTTTACCCAATATTAGCACTACTAGGAAAGCTAAGTAAAGAAAGTACAGTAAGCACAATTAATTGCAATGATGAATAAAACCTATCATTTAACTTTTCTCCATTTCAATTGTTCAAAATGGAGAAAAGTTTTATTTAACAATAGGAAAGGCATAAAAGTAGTTTTCTAAAAAATCAGATCTAAAGTAATAATATCTTGGAGGTCGATTTTCGATTAACAAATAAATGGTAGTAGTTGCGCCAACAGGCACATTAATGACAGAACTACCCGTCACAAAACCTATGGAGTAACCTCCACGACTAGGGTTATCAAGTAGCGGACCACCGTAACAGGTACTATTTCCTCTCAATCCCGAATGACTAAACCCTGTTTGCTGAATAGAGGAGGTATCTGATGACAAATAAGCTTTTTGCCAAAAAGCAAGATTATTGGGCTCAGTCATTAAGTCTCCTATATTCACAAAAGTAAGGCCGGCGCTCACAATCCAATCGCCTTCAGTTAAGGTTATACTAAAGCCCGTGTTACGATAAAGGAGCCCAGATATCCCTGAACCTCCAACAACATAATTAGAACGCACTCCTTTTTGCGTAACCACCTCCCCCATAACATTGGCCCTCATTACCGGGTGGTTTACCCATTTTGCATTACCATTGGCATCACTTAGCAACACATAGTTACGACCTTGGCTACCGTCTTCTATACGCAAGGCAGAAATAGGAGCAGCAGGAGTACCACTGCTTATCAAGTGCAGCTTAGTGCTTGGTGCCAGAATCCCAACCCCCACATTACCATTGACATCCACTATAAAATCATCGTTAGGCTGTGTTCCCGTGGGTGTACCCGTTGCGGCGTTATTCTTTTTGGAGTCAACATGCAATACTCCTTGTGGGTTTTTGGTATTTATTCCGGTTTTTTGAGCTAGGCCATTAAGACTAAAGCTCATCAGTAATATCACTATCAAAAAGTATTTTTTCTTCATTTTTCAAGGTATAAGTGATTAAATTTTGATTTTTCTAATTATGTTTATGCTACTTTATTAATTTAAGGGGAAAGCATAAAGGTAATTTTCGGGAGCCAGGGGATTAAACCGATACGACGTTCCTGAATCACTCTGATTTTTAAAAATCAAATAAATAGTACTGGCCGAACTTCCTGTAATAGTTATTATTGCACGGCCTGTAACAAAACCCTTCCTCTCGTCAGCTGGAGTGTTAGGTGTAAAAAGTACTGAACCCGTTAGCACTCCACCATATAGGGGATCCGTAACTAAAGTAGTAGATTGCGTAAAATTGTCTCTTTTTATCGTGAAGGGGTCACTCGACAAATATATCTCTTGCCAAAATGTATTAGTTCCTAATTGATCAAAAACCAAACCCAGGTTAACTGCCCATTTACCCGGCGACAGTGACATGCTCAAATAGGACCTTACAGGAGTAGCTGTACCATCTGATTTCGGGTATGATGCCGAAGGGAGAGCAGCTGCGATTGAGAAATCTCCTAATACTGAGGTCTTGGTTAAGGGAGGGGTTACCCACGTACCAACCCCATTCGCATCAGAGCTTAATATTTTTCCGGCTCCCTGAGTACCATCCGCAATGGTAAGAGCTGGGCTCAAGGCACTTTTGAGGTGCAACTTCACGCTTGGTGCCAACAGCCCTATTCCTACGTTACCATTCACGTCAACAATAAAATCATCATCCGTCTCCGCTGCAGTAGGTGTACCGGTTGTCGCGTTGTTTTTTTTGGCATCAACGTGTAATGCCCCCTTAGGATTTTTGGTGTTTATCCCAGTTTGCTGTGCAAAGCCACCAAGGCTAAATACGGCAAACAAAAATGTTAAATAAATATATTGAACTTTCATAGGTTTGTTTTTAGTGGAATTAAAATCTTATGAATCAGATAATAATGCGGCAAACAAGCGCCGCTAGTTGATTGGCACCGCATAAAAATAATTTTGCGGTGCATTGGTGCGGTACGTATAGCTAAATTTTTCGAGCAATAAGTAAATGGTTAGGTTAGAAGTGCCGGTTACTTCTATTAACGAACTGCCTGAAATAAAACTTTTACGAGGCGTTGTAGGTGTGTAGGTTAAAAAGTTGCCATACAATACACCAGCGTAGGCGGTATTGGAGCCGGCAGGCCCTAAGTGGGTAAAGCCCGCTTGCTGAACAGCTGTTTGACTTGTAGAGAGCCATGCGTGTCCCCAACCCATAGTAGGTGAACCCGTAGGTGTAGTCGGGATACTTTCAAGCGTCATACCGGCGCTCACCGACCATTTACCAGGGCCAAGGATAATGTACTGACCTGTGTAAATAGGTCCCCCGAATGGCGATCCGTATGTTGTAGATGTAGGAGTAGGAAAAACTCCCTCCACCGAAGCCCTAGTTACTGCCGGGGCTATCCAAGTACCTACGCCATTGACATCGCTCACCAGCAGCTTGTTTGCACCTTGACGGCCATCCACAATACGGATAGCACCTGGAGTGGCACTTTTTATGTGCAACCTGGTACTAGGACTTAAAATTCCAATACCTACTTTACCATTGGTATCCACTATAAAATCATCATCAGCTTCCGCTGCAGTGGGTGTGCCAGACAAGGCATTGTTTTTCTTAGAATCAACGTGTAATGCTCCTTGAGGGTTTTTGGTATTCACCCCAGTTTGTTGTGCAAAAAGGCTAACGCCACAGCTTAATAATAAAGCGGCACAAGAGATAGATAGTTTTCTCATAGGCTGTAAAAGTCATGTTAGTAGATAACATAAAGTTAACCTAACAAAGTTTTACTTCCAATTTTTTTTTCAAAAAAAATAAAGACAACTAACTGACTATCACTCAAAAAACCTCTAAAGCCTGTTAAAAACACCTAATTTGGATAAATATTAAAGTAAAGCATTTGTAATTGCTTCTGGTTTTTCGGGTTCAACATCAATCAAAAAATTATGGGGCCGAATCAGCAAATCTCCCGATAGTAAATCGGGATGCCACGAACCAACCGAGCTAATCCTAAAAGGTTTTTAAAATGTCCAAAAACAAAAAAGCCTCACCAGAAGAACTGATAAGGCTTGATGTGGAGGATACTGGGTTCGAACCAGTGAACCTCCCGATAGTAAATCGGGATGCCATGAACCAACCGAGCTAATCCTAAAAGGATTTATTAAAATGTCCAAAAA
>Ga0206117_100391_pt1 | contig 50778 bp, 33 predicted proteins | sample 3A5Ametagenome_FD_177997 | JGI IMG/M metagenome (GOLD analysis project Ga0206117, IMG submission 177997) | Enriched microbial communities from leaf-cutter ant dump, University of Wisconsin, Madison, United States - 3A5A | ecosystem: Environmental > Terrestrial > Nest > Insects nest > Nest dump... | reverse complement strand
AACAAGTTCATCATGATGAACTTGTTTGGAGTAAGTGGTAACCTCATGAGCTTGGGAGCCTTGGATTTTGGATTGATTGTAGACGGGGCGGTGATTATTGTGGAAGCAGTAATGCATCAGCTGAGTCACAGCAAAAAGTTTGCGGGCCTATCCATCCTCAAACAAAATGAAATGGATTTGGAAGTAAAAAGTGCTTCTTCCAAAATGATGAATAGCGCCGTATTTGGTCAAATCATTATCCTGATTGTTTACCTGCCTATCTTCAGTTTGCAGGGAATTGAAGGAAAAATGTTTAAACCGATGGCGCAAACGGTAGCTTTTGCTTTGCTTGGTGCCTTTATCCTTTCGTTAACCTATATTCCTATGATCTCTAGCTTGTTTTTGAGCAAGAAGATCAAAACTACACCTAACATTTCCGATAAGGTGATGGCCAAGGTAGAGAATAGCTATTCGAGGATGTTACGCAAAGTATTGGGCATTCCTAAAATGGTTATTGGCGTAGTATTGGCTTTGTTTGTTGCTGCGGTAGCGATCTTGTCTAATTTAGGTGGCGAGTTTATTCCGTCCATTGAAGAAGGAGATTATGCGGTAGAAACCAGGGTGCTTTCCGGAAGTAATTTAAATACCACTATTGAGAATGTGCAAAAGGTGGCGGGTATTTTAAAGGCAAGATTCCCGGAAGTGAAGAATATTGTTTCGAAGATTGGAAGTAGCGAAGTGCCTACTGAACCATTACCGATGGACATGGGGGATATGATCATTAACCTGAAACCTAAAAATGAATGGACTTCGGCCAAGACTTTTGAAGAGTTATCGGAAAAGATGGGCAAGGCAGCTAGCGAAATTCCAGGCATAACCACCAGTTTTCAATTTCCTGTGCAAATGCGTTTTAACGAATTAATGACTGGCGCAAGACAGGATGTGGTATGTAAAATTTTTGGAGAAGACTTCGATACGCTAGCATTATACTCTAAAAAGCTAGGTAACTTGGTGAGAAAGGTAGAGGGGGCTACTGAAATTTACGTAGAGCAAATTTCTGGAACACCTCAAATTGTAATCCAGTACAACAGAGCAGCTATTGCTCAATACGGTTTAAACATCGCTGACATTAACAGAAATATCAATACGGCATTTGCAGGACAAAGCACCGGCTTGGTGTTTGAAGGTGAAAAACGTTTTGATTTGGTGGTTCGTTTACAAAATGATAAGCGAAAAAGTATCAAAGATGTTCAGAACCTATTGATACCAACCCCATATGGTAATCAAATTCCATTGGCTCAAGTAGCTTCGGTGGAGCTGTTGAATAGCCCTAGTCAAATTCAACGTGAAGATACCAAACGCCGTATTTTGGTAGGTTTTAATGTGAGTGGTCGTGACGTTGAAAGCATTGTGAATGAGCTGCAGGAAAAGGTAAATGCGGAAATTAAATTGCCTACGGGTTATATGATTACGTACGGTGGTTCCTTCGAAAACCTTAATGAAGCTAAGTCAAGGCTGATGATTGCCGTACCGGTATCACTTATCCTGATTTTTCTGTTGCTTTATTTTGCTTTCGGTTCCATTAAATATGGTTTGTTGATTTATACCGCCATTCCATTATCTGCCATTGGTGGTATTTTCCTATTGGCCTTACGTGGTTTGCCTTTCAGTATCAGTGCTGGAGTAGGTTTTATTGCATTATTTGGTATTGCGGTATTGAATGGTATTGTACTGGTTGCCGAGTTTAACAATATTAAAAAAACTGGAGAACAGGATATGAAAAAAGTAGTGTTAGAAGGAACCAAAACCCGTTTAAGACCCGTGCTTATGACTGCTTTTGTAGCTTCATTGGGTTTCTTGCCAATGGCCATCAGTAATGGAGCAGGTGCTTCGGTACAAAGACCTTTAGCGACGGTAGTGATTGGCGGGTTAATGATTGCTACTTTACTCACTTTATTTGTGCTTCCGATCTTGTATGTAAGCTTTGAAAAAGGTTTAAAGAGAAAAAAGAAACATCTTAAGGCATTGACAATTATCCTGCTTTGCTTTGGTTTTTCTTCGGCCAATGCCCAACAAAGTATTACACTAGGGGCTACGCTAGATAGTTTGTATAAAAACAACATCAGTTTAAAAAGCAGTCAGTTAATGGCCGATTATAACCAACAATTGAGTAAAACTGCTACTACCATTGCACCGCTAAATATTAATGGCGAGTATGGTAAATTTAATAGCAATTTAGTGGACAATAAACTGAGTGTTAACCAAAGCTTTAGTTTGCCAAATGTTTATGCTAGGCAAAAAGACAAACTGCTGGAAGACTGGAAGGCGGCTTTACTACGAAAAGAGTTAAGCAAGGCCGAACTCACAAAAATTACCACACAGGTGTTTTATGAGCTGTTAGTAGTAGCACAACAACAAAAGCTTTACCAGCAGGCCGATAGCGCTTATCGAAAATTGAAGCAATTAGCCGAGCTAAGGTTAAAGAGCGGGGAGAGCAATTTGTTGGAAAAAGCGAGTGCTGAAAATCAATTGCTACAGGTAAATACCAAGCTTAAAAACTTACATATACAGGAATTGACCTTACAACAGCAATTGGCCTTTTTGATCAACAGTCCGTTATTGTTGGTGCCAAAGGCTGCTCACTTGAGAGTGGTTACAGCCTTTACTGATACATTGAATTGGAGCAATCATCCATTAATTAAACTTCAGCAACAGGAAGAGAAAGCAGCATTGGCCAGTACCAAAGCAGAGCAAGCCAAACTGTTGCCAGAATTTAACATAGGGTACAATAATACTACCCTAAGAGACGATATCAAATTTGATCAAAGCGACCGTTTCCAATCCTTTCAATTGGGTTTAAGTATTCCGTTGTTTGGAGGCTCGCAACGTAATAAAGTTAAATCGGCCAAGGTTTATCAGGAATATCGAAAATCGGAAACGGAAAATGCCAATAAACAAGTCAATACTAATTTGAAAGCGGTTTATGTACAATACCAGCAACAACTGAATATTGTAGACGGGTTGGAAAAAGACGGTTTAAAAACGGCCAAGGAAATTACTGCCACCTTAAACAAGCAATTACAAAACGGAGAAATCAATTATTTGGAATGGACTATGTTAAACAACCAGGCCATCGCCATTAGGGAGAGCTATTTTGAAGCCGTCCAACAATTAAATAAAAGCATTACAGAACTTAATTACCTTTTAGCGCAATAACATGAAGTACCCATTATATTTAGGAGCTTTGGCCATCAGCATGATGTTTGCTTGCAGCAGTAGCAGTGAAACCAAAGAAAAGCCTGAAGTTCAAGTGAACGAAAATGAAGTAAGTCTTACTCCTGAGCAGGCTAAGCATATCAATCTGCAAACTGGTGCAGTAGCTTTCGGAGAAATCAATGAAACCCTCAAATTGCAGGGAAAGATAGATGTACCACCGCAAAATTTGGTTTCGGTAAGTATTCCCTTAGGTGGTTACCTTAAATCTACCAAAATGCTTCCGGGTACACAGGTGAGCAAAGGACAGGTGATTGCCGTAATGGAAGATCCACAGTATATCCAAATGCAGCAAGACTATTTGAACATCAGCAACAGGTTAAATTATGCTAGCAAAGAGCTTGCCCGACAAAAGGAGCTTAATTTGAGCAAAGCCAATAGTGATAAAACCTTGCAGCAGGCAGAAACGGAATATAAAAATCTTAAGGTAGAGCATACCGCCTTGATTGAAAAATTGAAACTGATCAATATCAATGCTGCTCAGCTTCATGAAGGTAAGATTTCCAAATCAGTAAATATTTATTCGCCTATTAGCGGTTATGTGAGTAAAGTGAATGTGAATATTGGAAAGTATGTGACCCCTTCGGATGTGATTTTTGAGCTGATTAATCCCACTGATATTCATTTGACCCTCACCATTTTTGAAAAGGATTTGCATAAAATAAATATTGGCCAAAAAGTTATGGCCTTTACTAATGTAAAACCTGATGTGAAATATGAAACCAAGGTGATTTTGGTAAGCCACAATGTGGGTGAGGGTGGAAGCAGTGAAGTGCATTGCCATTTTGAAAAGTATGATAAGAACTTAGTGCCAGGTATGTATATGAATGCCGAGCTGCAATTCGAAAATCAAAAAGTACAGTTCTTACCAGAAGAAGCAGTGGTAAGCTTTGAAAACAAAGATTACGTTTTTGAAGAAACAGCTGCTCGTAAATTTGTACTGAAAGAAGTACAGGTAGGCGAAAGTTCAAATGGTAAAACAGCCATCACTACCGATTTAAAAGGCAAGCAGGTAGTGGTGAAAGGGGCTTACTCTTTATTAATGAAACTGAAAAACACTAGCGACGAGGAGTAGGTTAATGTATTCGCATTACCATTTCTCTCTCCTTTCTAAGGAGAACCTGTCCCGCGTATGCGGGAAGCTTAAAGGGATAAAGGAAATATAAAGCCTACTATGGCATTATGATTCCGAAATAAATTACCTTCGGTGAGCTCGCCAAGGCTCGGTTTGCTTCGCAGCTACTGCGTTGTCGGAATGACGACCAAGAGGCTGAGGACGACAGATAGTTAAGTTTACAAACCTCGTAGGTTTCTAAAACCTACGAGGTTTAAAAAGTAGTACCCTCTCTGCCTATCGGCATCTCTCCCTAAAATGGAGAGCATAGCAATTAGGGAAGTTGGTACATTTTGGATAACCCAGTATAAAAACAAAAAAGCTTCGACCATCATATAAGACGGTCGAAGCTTTTTATTGACAACGAAACTTTGTTAGTTCTTCAACGAAGCCATATCAATTACAAAGCGATATTTGATGTCACCTTTCAATAAGCGCTCATAAGCTTCATTGATTTGGTTCATGTCAATCATCTCAATATCAGCAGTGATATTGTGTTTACCACAGAAATCAAGCATTTCTTGAGTTTCGGCAATGCCGCCAATCATAGAGCCAGCAAAGCTTTTGCGACCTAAAATAACGCTGAATGCTGCTACTGGTAGTGGTTGTTCAGGAGCACCAACTAAGGCTAAAGAACCATCTACACGAAGTAAACTTAAATACGCATTGATATCGTGTTCAGCAGAAACCGCATCTAAAATGAAGTGCAGTTTACCTCTGAATTTACTCATTTGCTCAGGATCGCTAGAAAGTACTACTTCATCAGCACCTAAACGTTGTGCTTCTTTAAATTTACTTTCCGATGTGGTAAAAGCAACAACGTGAGCACCCATAGCCTTCGCAATTTTGATACCCATGTGGCCCAAACCACCAATGCCTACAATACCTACATTTTTACCTGGGCCTACGTTCCAATGTTTTAATGGAGAGTAAGTGGTAATACCTGCACATAATAAAGGCGCAGTAGCCGCAAGGTCAAGGTTTTCTGGAATGCTCAGTACATAGTTTTCATCTACAACAATGCTTTCTGAGTAACCTCCATAAGTTTGAATGTTTGGTAAATATTTATCTGGCGCATTGTAGGTGCCTGTCATACCAGGCTCGCAAAATTGCTCTAAACCTTCGTTGCAATATTGGCACTCGCGGCACGAATCTACGATACAGCCAATACCTACCGTATCGCCCACTTTGAATTTTTTAACGTGGCTACCTACGCTTACTACTTTTCCAACAATTTCGTGTCCAGGTACATTTGGATAAATGGTATTGTGCCATTCGTTTCTGGCAGTATGTAAATCAGAGTGGCATACACCGCAATAAAGAATATCGATTTTTACATCATGTGCAGCTACTTCTCTCCGAGGAATGCTGAGGCCTTGTAATGGAGCGTCGGCAGCCTCGGTACCATACGCTTTTACGTTGATTGTATTCATGATTATTATTTTTGTTTTGGGGGTTTGTAATTTATTCTAAATTTATTAAAGTTTAGTCGTACTTAATAGCATTAGCCATTGAACCTTTGACGTCTTCTTTTACAAAGAATCAAAAAGGATTGTTTTGAATATTTTCTAATAAGATGATTAAGTAAGCCTAAGATTTAATACTACAAAGTTCGGCGATTGCAATTTTAGTAGTTTATAATCTTCAAACCAATTCTTAAGAATTTCAAACTAAGCTTTCTCGAAAGGCGGAAGGGTTAGTGCCAGTCATCTTTTTAAAGAAGTTGTTGAAATAGGTAGGGTATTCGAAACCAAGGGCATAGGCAATTTCGGCAATGTTCCAATCCGTGTGCTGTAATAAGGCTCTTGCTTCACGGGCAATGCGCTCGGTAATATGTGTAGTGGTCGACTTACCGGTAGTTTCTTTTACGGCACGGTTCAGGTAATTGACATGAATGGCCAAACTGCTTGAGTAAGCTTGTGCAGTATTGAGCAACAATGGGCGGTCGGGTGTTTCAATGGGAAACTGTCGTTCTAGTAATTCAAGGAAAACGGAGGTAATTCTTGAAAGTGCATTCTTATGCTGGTCGAAACTCTCTGAGGGTTGTAATTTAAGTGCTTCGTGAATGATAAGGTGAATGTAATTGCGCATCAAATCATCCTTATAAAGGTAATCTGTTTGCTGTTCCTCAATCATTTTTTGGAAAATGGTATTTAAAAACTCCTTTTGGGCTTGACCAATGTTGAGGAGAGGAGTGCCACCAATTTTAAAGAAAGGTGATTGAAGCAAACTTTCGGAACGCTCAGATAGCCTTAGAAAATCTTCTGAAAATAAACAGGCATAGCCAGTGTAATTGGGCGAGTGGGTTTCCCATGAATAGGGAACATGCGGGTTGCCAAAAAATAATACCGTATCGTTTACTTCAAAACTTCTATCGGCGTAATGGATGGTACTAGTTCCCGTTGAAAGACAAATTTTGTAAAAGTCCTTTCTGCTGTAAACCCTGGTCGCTTTACAATCTTCGTCCAGTTCCCATACATTAAAGCCCTTTAACTTAAGCTCATTGTTAAATTTAGATACTGAACGTTGCGTTTTTGCTGACATTTAGCAAAGTTAAGAAAATCAAAACAGTTTGGTGGTGAGTTAGGATTAATGACATGGGATTTACATATAAGGAATCGTATGGATAGACACAACCACTACGTGGTCGGGATGACGGATAGTCGGTTTTATAAACCTCGTAGGTTTCTAAAACCTACGAGGTTTATAAAGTATACCCTCTCTCCCTGTCGGTATCTCTCCCTGTCGGTATCTCTCCCTGGTAGAGAGAAATGTTTAGGGAGGTTTGTGTATATGAGATAGACTTACGAAGTTTCCAAAACTTCGTAAGTCTTATTATAAAGAGCATATCCCTTATCAATTTACCATAAGTTAATATAACGGTAATTTAAAGTAAGTTTTGGGAAGATAATTTTGGCATCGTAGTATTTACGGCAGATGAGCAAAGATTATACGAAACTTTCCGATACGTTATTGATGCAGGAATGCAGTGCGGATAACCTTAGGGCGTTCAATGAATTATTTGCCCGTTACTTCGAATCTCTGTACAAATTTTCACTCCATTACCTTAAGCAAACTGAAGTAGCCGAAGAGTTGGCCATGGATGTGATGCATAACATTTGGCACCGTCGTGCCGAGATACAAATCACAGGCGAAGTTAAAAGTTATCTGTTTGCGGCGATGAAGAATACAATGTTCAATCACATTCGCAAAAAGCAGTTGACCACCGTAAACATTGATAGTTTAGGAGAACTTGAACATGCCAAAGATGCGGTTGAAGAACAAATGGCTTATAAAGAACTGGAACATTTGTACCAATTGAAATTGGAGCAGTTAAGCCCTCAGCGCAAAAAGATTTTCCAACTAAGTAGAGAAGAACAATTGACCTATCCGCAAATTGCCGAAAGGATGGGATTATCCATCAATACCATTAAAAGCCAAATGTTGGTTTCCTTAAAGTATTTAAGAGAAAATATGCAGGAACATGTAGACATTACTTTGGCTTTCCTGATCTGCTATTTCCTGAAATAGGGATTTGGCCACCATTTATCTTTAATCATTGAGTTATTGACTATTTCCTATGTGTCTATGTGGTTAAATTATTATCTAGCTTAGCAAACTCAATAGTATTCTAATCAATATCTGCGTATCTGTGGCCACCACAAAGCGATATGTAGATAAAAAAAACTTTTTTTCATTTCCTACTCACCCTATCCTTTCAAAACTGGTGTCTTTAATAATGAAGGATAGAACAAATGAGTTTAAACAATGAAAAAGCCCTTATTAAAAAGTACTTGGATGGACAATGCAGTCCAGAAGAACTTAAGCAAGTAAGAGCGATATTAAAGAAGGATGATGCTCAAAAGCTTTTCGACCAAATATGGGACGAAGAATGGGCACATCAAATAGATCCCCAGCAAAATAACGCTACCTCTCAGCAGCAGCAACGTTGGAAACAAATGTTAGACCAACGCATTTTCGACGATGCTTCGGTGCCTAGCCCCACCATTAAGCCTTTTTATCAGCGCAGTCAGTTTTGGCGTTACGCTGCGGTTTGGGCAGTAGTGATTTTAGGAATCGCCTTTTGGCAAGTAAGCTCTAAAAAAGAAACTGTTGTAGAGCAGGCCATTGCCTTTAGCGAAATGCAAAACCCCAAAGGACAACGTACGCACATCATTTTGCCCGATAGTTCCTCGGTTTACTTAGGAGCCATGAGTAAAATCCGTTTTGCTAAAAAGTTTACCGGTAACATCAGGGAAGTAGTGTTGGAAGGTGAAGCTTTTTTTGAGGTCACCAAAAATCCACTGAAGCCTTTCATTATCCGTACAGGTAATATCAGTACCAAGGTGTTGGGTACTTCCTTTAAAATAGATGCCTTTGCAGGTAAACCTATTAAAGTATTGGTAAGTACCGGAAAAGTAAGGGTAGATAGACATGTTAACCATCAAATAGAACCTATTGCCATGTTATTGCCTGGCGAAATGGTGACTTGGAACGAAAGCACCAGCAAAAAGATATTGGCCAACGTAGCCGTAACAGATGTAAAAAGCTGGAAAGACGGTAAGCTGCATTTCGACGAAACCAAACTAACGGATATTGCCCAAATTTTGGAAAGATGGTATAACGTAGAAATCGACATTGTAAATCAGAGTTTGGCTAACAGGCTTATTAAGGTTAACCTCACCACCAACATCTCCATTGCTAAAATAATGGATATCCTAAGCATGGCAGGTGGTTTCCGATATCAAATAAATGGCAAACACATTATCATTAAAAATTAAGGAAAGGAAAGCTATGTAAATATCTCGACTACCAAAATAAAACGTCCTCCCTTTGGAGGAGGACGCAAATGCTTTAGGTTGCTTGCTTTTCGACGACACACAACCTCAAGATTAAGTTAATAGATATCCGCCAAAGGCGAAAAACCATAACGATCAAAAATATGCAAAAATTATTACACCTGCATATTTCTTCTCGATATGCGAGGCAGTTAACAACAATGGCCCTCCATACACGAAAGAAATATAGTCGGGTGCTTAAAGACCATCTGCCCGCAGATAAAATTTATTTCTATATGAAGTGCTCGTTTCTTCTGATAGCCATTAAACTTGCCTGCGTAGGCGTACTTTTAGCTAACAGTGCACTAGGTCAAAATCTGAACCAAAAGATTAAACTGAAGTTGGACAACGCAACTTTGGGCAGTAGCTTGGCTACTATCGAAAAGCAAAGCAAAGTGCAGATCAATGCTCAGGTTGCCTTGTTAGATAATATCTCTAAAAAAATAAATGTAGATACAGAAATTACAGTAGCCGATGCCTTAAACTTGGTTTTGTTGCATACCAATTTGCAATATAAGGTAGTAGAAGGCTACGTGGTGATCACTAAAAAACCTGTGCCCATTGTCATTACAGGTACAGTAATAGATGCCAAAACCAAAGAAACCTTAATTGGGGTTGGGGTTAAGATCAAAGGAACAAATAACGCCGTGTCTACAGATGCCGACGGAAAGTTCAAATTAACCATCCCAGAAGGTGGCGCTACTTTGGTGATTTCTTATATAGGTTACGAAACCAGAGAAATTAAGGTTGATGCCAACACCAAAAACCTGACTATTTCCTTGAGTGCATCTTCTACCACCTTAGGTGAGGTAGTAGTACAAGCTAGAAGAAAGGCCAATACCAGCATAGCGGTTTTAGACGAGCGTAAAAATGCAGCCATCGTACAAGATGCGATTTCTGCCGAACTGATCCAAAAAACAGGAAGTATTACCACTACGCAAGCTTTACAGCGTGTTTCTGGAGTAACTATTACCGATGATAAATATGTAGCGATCCGTGGTTTGGGCGACAGAAGTGTAATTGGACAGCTCAATGGGGTTCGTTTAGCCTCATCAGATCCTGATCGTAGTGCCATTCCCTTGGATTTGGTTCCAGCATCATTGTTAGATAATATCACTATTTATAAAACAGTTACGCCAGATAAACCAGCCGATGCTGCTGCGGGTATTGTGGAGCTAAAAACCAAATCAGTTCCTGAGAAAGAAACTTTCGAGATCATTGCACAAACTGGTTTAAACTCCAACGTAGGCATGGGCGGACAGTACAATAGTTTCTGGAACAGTGATATGGGCGCTTTTGGTACCAAAATAAATAATAAAAACCTATCTGATGATTTCAAGAACTTGGCTAAGCAATATCCAGCTGGCTTAAGCTCTATCCAATCAATGATTGCCAATAGCAATTATAGCCCTACAGCTTATCAAGAGGTTAATCGCATTAACAATATCATGCAGTCTTTTGATCCGGTGATGACTACACAATATAAAAAAGCACCACTAAATCAATTGTACTCTGCTACTTATGGTAATAGTTATACTGTTTTTAAGAAACATAAATTAGGACTTGTACTTGGTGGGAACTATTATCGTCGTATTACGGATGTAAGTGGTGGTGATTTAACGCAGTATAGTATTTACCAAGGGGTGGTTACCGGAAATCCAGATGTATATAGTTTCCGTAATATCCCTAACTACATTACCCCAAATAGCTTGTACATGGGTAAGTACCAAACCTACAAAGAAAATACTGGTGTAGAAACACTTAACTATGGTACGCTTGCAGGTTTAACTTATCGTTTTAACCCACGTCATGAGATCAGTATGCAATATTTGGGAAGTTGGGGTGGCGAAAGCTCTGCCACAAACCTAGTGGGCAGATATGAATATACCGGGCTTCCGGGAGAGGTGGCAAGTACAACCTACTCATTAAAACAAACTTTCCGTAACCTCAATACTTTTAACCTACAGGGCGAGCATAAATTTTTTGATAAAGAACTATCACCACGTTTGAGTTATAATGTGGCCAGCTCAAGATCAAAACAAAATGATCCAGACTTTCGTTTCGCTAGCTTGGCAGATTACACGCCACGTGGTGGAGGTTGGTACACAAGACCTACTGTAGGTGCTGGAAATACAGCAGGTGAACTTACCTATACCAAACATCTTTATGCATTAACCTCTGGTTACGTAAACGGTTTTGGTAGCTATGGTATTATCCAAGCGGAGCCAAACGGCAGAAGATGGAGAAACTTAGACGAACAGAATTACAATTATAAAGCCGATTTAAACATTCCTTTTAAGCTTTTTGGCCAAGTGCAGCAGTTTAAAACAGGAGTTAATTATCTTTTCAGGGATAGAAGTTTTACGGAGAACCAATTGTTCCTGCCAGGATCAAACTTTACCAGTAACAAAGCTATTCCTCTTTATGACGTAGAAGGAAACCTTGATCGTTTGGTAGGTAGCCAAGTGATTGGAATCAAAGCACCAACAGCAGGCCAAGGAGAAGGCATGATGCCTGTGGGAGGCTTTTTGTATAACAGTCAAAAATCACCAAACAACTATAAAGGTTACTTTGAAACCAATGCCTTTTATGGAATGGTAGATTTAAAAGTGACCGAAAAATTAAGGGTTGCAGGTGGTGTTCGTTTCGAGATGACCAATATCGGATCAGCGGTAGATACTGCAGGTGTATTCCTTGATCCTTCGTTAACGGCAACAGGTACCGATGGATCACGTATTCCATTAAACCCTATTAATCCAAATTCGGTTTACAAAACCAACTACAAGCCATTCTACTCTGTAAATGCGACGTATACGCTAAACGATAACATGAATTTTCGTGGAGCTTATAACTCTACTTTGGCTCGTCCAGAGTTGAGGGAAATTACCAACGTATTTGAATTTGATGCCTTCCAAATGGGATTGGTAGTAGGTAATCCAAACTTACAAAACCAGTATACGCAAAACTTCGATTTCAGATGGGAATGGTTCCCAGCAAAAGGAGAGGTGCTTGCTGTTTCTGCTTTTGGAAAACGTATCGAAAACCAATTGGTGAAAGTATTTAGTTTACAAACAGCGGGTTTAGCGGCAACCTATCCGGAGTTCCCAACCATTCAATTTCAAAACGATCCTAATATCGGTCGCGTTTGGGGGCTTGAGTTAGAGGCGGTTAAAAACCTAGGTGCCATGTGGGATCCTTTGAAAAACTTCTATTTCGGCGCCAACTTATTATTGGCACAAAGTGATATCCTTAAAACACCACAACGTTATGAAGCTTCACGCTCGTTGGATCGTTACTCCCCAAAAAATAGTCCATTGTTTGAGCAAGCTCCTTATTCAATCAATGCGTGGTTAAACTATGAAAATCCAAAAACAGGCTCAGATTTTACCTTAACCTTTAATATGGTAGGCGAACGTTTGGTACAAATTAACCTTACCGGTGAGCCAGACTTGTATAGCCAACCCGTTCCTTTCTTGGATTTTGTATTTACCCAACGATTAACTAAAAATATCAAGTTTAAGGGATACGCTAAAAACATCCTTAATCCACATATCAAAACGGTTTATGCAAATCCTCAAACAGGAGGTAAATGGTATGGAAAAGAGTATATCAACAGAAGTTTTACCCGTGGTGCCGAGATCATGCTAGGCTTTACCTATAACCTATTTAAGTAATGAATAAAATAAGATTTAGATTTTTCAGTCTGATGGGTCTGGGCTTATTGATCCTCGCACAAGGTTGCAAAAAGGATAAGACAGATCTTCGTCAAGACAATAGGGTACTTACCGTGAACCGGGCAAACTCTAACGTACGCATTATCAATTTGGCGGGTTTTAACCAGGTAAAAGCCAATGGCGATAGCCTAACCAGTTTTGTGGTGAAAAACCCATTCACGGCCGATGGTTTAAAGTATCCAGGAACGTCCTATTTTCCAACGGATGGCAAACTAGGGAAAACTTGGTTTGTGCCACAGGATATTTTTAAGGCCAATGAAACCGCCGAATTTGATTTTGGTTTGAGGACTTATCAAGCTTCAGGGATGGCTGATATCAAAATGACGGCAAAAAATGACTACAATAACCCAACAGACTACTACTTGTTGCCTACGTTTTTCATGACAGGACAACCAGCCGTTGTGCCAGTGAACAGGGGAGTGTCTGTACCTTCTAAGCCTGATCATTTCAAAATCAGAATTGTGAACCTAACGGGTAGTATCAATTCCCCTGGTAGTAACCCTAGTGGACCGCTTGAAAACTTGGCAGGTAGTGTTTCTTTGGCGTTTGCCGATGGTACACTGGTAAATACGGCCACGTCTAACGTAAGTGCTGCACAACGTACATCAGAATATATTGAGGTGCCTTATGGTACTTACCAGTTTAAGGTTTTATCTGCAAATGGTCGCCAATTACCGGCTTCAGGAGGCGATTTATATGATTATACCATCATTGATCCACCAACGTCAACCATGCCTGTTTCACTTAGCCAAAATACAGGGTTAACATTTGCGCCTATACAGACCTATCAGCCAGGCGGGATATATACCATTGTGGTAGCGCCCCAAAACTTTAAGGTCATTATGGATGAGTTGAACAACAGTACGGATAGCTATCAGAACTCGTTTCAAATTGTTAACGATAATAGTGCAGCAGCTAACAATACCTATTTCAGGATCCAAGGTGCCAATGCGTTCGACAATCAGCCGGTAAGTTTTAGGTTAGATGGAAAAACCATAGCCACTAATATCAGTTTTGGAACCTCATCCGACTATCATATCCAGGTTCATGGCAGCCACTTGGTAGAAGCGATAGATGCAAGTGGAAAGGTAATTGCTAGTGCAAGCCAAACACTTCGTCCTTCGCAAAATTATACCGCATGGGTTTATGCTGATCCAAACGGACAGGGTAAATTACTTTTGGTAGCGAATGATTTAAGTGGAAGCGGTTACACAGCAGCACAAGAAGATGCTTCGTTTTCAAGATGGCAGTTCAAATTCCCTTTTTATAAACGTTTCCTTAATCTTTCTGTCGGAAATCCATATATCACCTTCACTTTAAACAATGGTCAAACCTCATCAGGTATCAACAACAATCCAAATGCTGGCGTAAACATGCAACCTGGATTGCCGCTTTATGAACAACCTTATACGAACAGCACTTATAATCAGGCAGCTTTTGATATCATGGCTTATCGTTCTAAGCCAAATGTAGTGCCGGGGGTATGGGCTAGTGATATAGAGGTGCTTAAAAATGAAAGCTTTATCGCAAATAAAGCACTTTATACCAATGTGAGTCGCATGCTTCCTGTTCAAGAAGCAGGAATTTATACGGTGGCCTTAATTGGCGCTACAGGAACTAATGTGCCAGTGGCTAAAAAAGCGAGGATGATGATTGTAAAACATAACAAATAATGGAACAGTATTTTTTAAATAAAACGCATTCCAGCAAACGGTTAACCATGCTGCTGCTAATCATGGCGGTAATAGGTTTAATGTTTGCCACTGGATGTAGTAAAGTAGACTACACTAAAATAGAAGAACCAGCTTATTTGCGAGTGTTCAATAATTTAAATTACGTGCAAACTTTAAGCGGGAAAGATGAGAAAGTTCCTTTTTTCTGTATGATGATCAATCCCGTTACCGATGCAAGTGGGAAATTTACAGGAGCACAGATTGTGGGAGACTATTTGGACAAACGTGATACTTATGCACCGCCATATCCTTCGCACGTTGGGAGCAGTACTTCGGTAAACAATCCTGAGTATCCTGGTAAGGAAAATGTATTGGTAGGCCCCATCTTAAACGGATTTGATTTGAGTAGCTGGGCGCAGGTGCCATCAGGCAAGGTAAGGATAGTATTTGCTTATAGACCTAAAAACACCATCCCTTTTTTCCAATTGGAGGAAGCATTAAGAAAAGATATCCTTATTGATACCACTATTAATTTAACCAGTAAGGAAGTGTATACCCTACACTTGTTGCAAAAGGATTTTGTAACCAAAAAAACAGGCGTATTGTTAAGACAAGAAAACTTCCATAAGCTTTCCCTTTCTGACTCATTGGTTTACGTGAACTTTTATAACATGAGTGCCAAAGGTTTTTGGCAAGCTGATGCTTCTTTAAAAGACCAAAGTTCGGAACTGGGTACTTTTAAAGGCGGGATCAAGGATGAAATGAACATATATCTCAGTTTGTACGAAGATCAGGCAGATCTTAGTCATTTAGCTCCTACGGTACCAGGGTTTAAGGGTAGATATTTAGCAAATGTTAAACTCAATACCTCTTCTAATGCGGTAAGCCCCTACGTAAGTTTTCCGTTATGGGCAAGTGGGAAGGCCAATGGCGTTATCACCAATGTTTGGCAACGCTTTGATTTTTTTGTACCTGGAATGGACATTACCAACAATCCTTTTTTTGGTAGTGAAACCGAAACAGGATCAAATTGGGCCACGGTAAATTGCTTGCTGAATGGAAAGGTTAGGCTAACCACCAACGTAAGTAATGCCTACTTGCCTAATTTGAATGTGAACATACACTCAGGGGTAAATAATCCTAAAACTTTTGCCACGGTAAACACCATTGAGGTGGTTAACGGCAGGGTTTATCTCACCACCATTCAAAGGAAATACGCACCGCCTATCTATTAATCATGAAGAAGATGAAACAAACAATATTTTTCGGCCGAGGTTTCGCATGGTCGGCTGTTTTAAAGACAGTCATCATTGCGGCCTGCGGATTACCATTGCTATTCTTGGCATCATGTAAGCATGATGACCTAGAAGTCGCAAAACCCAATGAAACTGTACGTGCTGCTACTGATTTCGTGAAGAACAACTATGAACTTCGCCTATTTCATGCAGCGTTACTGAAAACAGGATATGCCGACCAGTTGAATGGTCCTGGACCTTTTACGGTTCTGGCACCTACTGATGACGCATTTAACGCCATCGGGATTTTTAATGCATCAGATTTTGATAAGCTCAATCAGGATACCTTAAAAAAAGTGATCGGTTACCATATTCTGCCTCGATTGTTAAGGCTAAGCAGTATCCCAAGTAATGGGATTGATGTTCGTTATGCAACCCTTGAAGGTACTGAACTTTATGCCTCTCTGGCCTCAACCAATCAAAGTGGTAATTCCGTAGGAAACTGGTTGTATTTTAGTGGAGCCTTTGCTTCACGTAAAGATGTGACCCTATCCAATGGAACACTTCATGTGCTGAGCAAGGTGATGAAACCTAATTTTAAAACAACGGTACAGCAGTGGTTGGCCAATCATAAAGATTATTCTGTTTTTGTAAAAGGATTAAAAAAGTTTGATCTCTGGGAGCAGTTAAATGGGAATGGTCCTTTCACTATTTTTGCTCCCGACGATGCTGCTTTGGCAAAGGTGGGCATCACCAGTGCCTCTTTAGATCTGCTTGATAAAAATCTGTACGTGGGAAGCCGTCTTTTTGGCGCCTATATCCTTTACAATAAGCATTTCTTTATCTCCGACTCCCAAATTTTTACATTGATTAATTCCGGTGGATATTTTAACTATACCCTGAAAGATGACAACCACGAGATGGAGTTCGTCACCTTCCCAGAAAACTCGGGGGCTTCTTTATATTATCAGTTAATGCTAAAGGATGGAGGTCTTCCATTTCCTCAAATTTTGAAAACACTGAGTGTTAATTATTATCATAAGGTAGATAACCTGTGTAGTAACGGCTTAGTTCATTACGTGCAGGATGGATTGGTAACCCCTGCTCAGGCCTTAAAAAAATAGATAAAACATCATGAAAAAAATTAAATATATAATTAGTTTGTGCTGTTGTGCCATCATTTTGATGGGCTTCGGGGCCTGTAGAAAAACAGAGTTCATGCCCGATCCAGAAGGTGCACAAGTGCCCTATGTAAATAATGCTACAAAAACAGTTGAAGAATTGTTAACGGCATCCTCTGCAAAGATTTTTTTAACCGCATGGCAAAAAAGTAACATTAAGGCCTTGCTAAAAGCCAAGGGCGCAAAAGTATCTTACACGGTATTTGCACTAAGTGATGCTGCCATGCAAAGTGCGGGCCTTACGGCAAATGTAATTGCACAAATGCCCGTAAACGAGGTGGATAGTTTAATGATGTTTTACACCAGCATTGGAGACTTATCCAAAGAAAGCCTTGTCAGCCGCAACGAAAGCAGTATGGTTAAAACTATGCTTAACCGACCTGGGCTTTACGCGGCATATTATGAAGGCGATGGTACTGGGCAACAACAATATGACCTTTATTATTACAGGCATTATGTAGCCCTAAAAAACGATGAGTTGTTGATCAATGGTAAAAGTACCGGTAAGGTGAACTATACCCAAGCAAAAGATGGGGCACTTTATGTGATAGATAAAGCCGTTGAAAAAGCACATAAATCGGCTTTGAGGACTTTAGAAGAAGATGGAAGATTTACCATTTTTTTAGAAGCCCAACGCATAGCCGATGAACTGTATGTTGAAAAAATAGCGAGTGACATTGAACCCTTTTTTGGTTACAAGCCAGATGCTGAGGAAATTAAAACTGTTTATGCTACCGAAAGGAAGTATTACGAAATGGGTTGGGCCTTAAACAGACCACCATATCCTGGTTTTGTGGGTAAAAACGTAGATGTAACTACCATGTTTGCACCAACTGACGACGCCTTTCGTAAAGCAGGTTTCCAAACGGCTGCCGATGTCATTAAATTTAACGAACGAGGCGAGGGAGTACGTTTTGACGACAATACTTTTCAAGCTGCTGGTAGCTACCCAATGGACAGTGTATTCACCTATCATCGTGACTGGGGACGAATGTTTGGAACTAAAGACCCTAACTATGGTTTAGGAGCTCCTAATGCTACCGTGTTTTTCAGTAATGACCTGCAGCCTAACTTGCTTAACGAGTACTATGTGAATATTGGAGGATCTGCTTCGCCTAAGTATGGTTATAAAATGCCACTAGAATTTTCACTTGATGGAAATACCGTAAAAATAAAGGTGAAAGGTAGCGAGCACACTGCGGCTAGTGTAACCCAAACCGATATCAATACTATGAACGGGCCAATCCACGTCATTGATCACCTCCTTTTTCCCAAAGGCTTTAAACTTAAGTAAACCATGAAAAATATATATAAAGCTTACAGTAGTTTATGCTTGCTTTTGATTGCCGTTTTAGGTTGGTCATGTAGCAAAGAAAAAACGCTAAGTGATTTCGATAACAATAAGATCAACCTGGTAATTGCAGATAACTTTAACCTTTCTGCTTTTAATGCCGCTATCAAAAGAAGCGGGGTTGATCAATATTTACAGGGCAACGGACCTTACACCGCTTTAGTTCCTTCAGATGCCGCATTTTCTGCAGCAGGTTACAATGGTCCAGTAGGCGTGTTAACCGCTAATCCAACCATTATCTCTCGTATTGCCAATTACCATATTCTTGATGGAAAATATGAGCTGAACCGTTTGCCATTTCTGTTTAACCAAGAGCTGCGCTCACGTGGAGGTAAAATATATGCCACCCACTGGATCAAAGGAACAGATACCGTACTAACTTTAAATGGTGCAAGGGTTTTATCTAAAAACATCCCTTCGTCTAATGGTTTAATCCAGGTAACTAACCGGGTGTTAACGCCATATCTTCATGATCTTTTGGGCGATGCCATTGCTGCCGAAGCAAGTATTACGCTTTTCTCACAAGCATTGAGCAGGTCTGGCGTACTGGCTACCATTAATGGCGCAGGCCCTTACACCATTTTTGCACCAACCAATGCGGCTATGCAAGCTTTGGGATATACCAGTGTACAGCAAATTAATACAACCGACATAGAGGAGCTAAAGCGATTGGTGAACTACCACATCGTAAAAGATCGTCGTTTCATTTACGATTATGTGTTGAGTGCAGGTCCATCAAACGCTAGTGTACAAGCCATGCTTGATGGAAATTCTGTAAACATTAAGCTAGAACGGGCATCGTTTTCAAGTACCACCTTTGACAGCATTAGTTTAAGAGGAATTGGAAACACTGCCGATGTAAAATTGCAGAAACAGGATATCCTAACAGGAAATGGAGTATTGCATATCATTGATGCAACCCTAAAAATTACGCAATAATCAATCCTATTCGGTTCAAAAAGAAAACAAATGAATAAAGATATATATACGATGCCTCGGCTATCGACATTAAATTTTAGTGCCTTTTTACGCCAAGGGATCATGGTTTTATGTGGCTTTGCTTTGCTCCTCATTTCATTTAAAGGAGTAGCGCAAGAAACAAGTGGTTCACTTACCGGGCAGGTAAAAGATGCAAAGGGCCAGCCTATTCCAGGCGCTACGGTAGTGGCGGTGCATACCCCTTCGGGTACACGTTATGGTGTGGCCGCTGATGCAGATGGACGTTATTTCTTAAACAACCTTCGCATTGGTTCCCCTTATTCGGTAACGGTATCCCTTACAGGAATGAAAAGTGAAGTGCGGAATGACATTGCTGTACGTTTAGGTGGCAGTCAACAACTGGATTTCGTACTACAAGACAATGCCCAGCAACTCAGTACAGTAGTGGTAAAAGGTACAGTTACCCGTCAAAAGGCGGATAACTTTGGTACAGGGAAAAACATCAGCGCAGAGCAGGTTCGCAACATGCCTACCATTAACAGAAGCTTAACGGATGTAACCCGCTCTACGCCGCAAGTAAGTAAAGACAATAGTTTCGGCGGTGCCAACTTTAGGTACAATAACGTTACCATTGATGGTGCCGTGAATAATGATGCCATTGGTTTTAGCCCTTCACTAGGAGGACAAACTGGTACCTCGGGCATGACCGGAAGTAGCACACGTACCAACCCCGTATCATTAGATGCGATTGAAGACATGCAGGTTTATTTGGCTCCATTTGATGTGAAGATTGGAAACTTTACTGGGGGTTCTGTAAATGCAGTTACCCGTAGCGGTACCAATAGTGTAAGCGGTTCGGTATATGGTTTCGGAAGAAATGCAACGCTTACAGGAAACGATCGTATAGGTACTTTGGGAAAAATGAACAATGATTTCCAAGACTATCAAGCGGGTTTCCGTTTGGGCTTTCCAATCATTAAAAATAAATTGTTCTTTTTCACCAACGAAGAAATCACACACCGTCAGGATCCTACACAATTACTGGTAGGGACTGCCGAAACTGCTCATATCCTAAGCGTAGCAGATGCCAATAACATTGCAAGCGTAGCGGAAAGCCGTTATGGCAATATTTTCAACGTAGGTACTCCTGGCGTATACACCAACTCTAGCAAATCAAAGAAATTCTTTAACAGGCTAGACTGGAACATTAACGATAAGCATCAACTGGCCGTACGTAACAATACCATTTTTAGTAAGGCTACCCACATGGATCGTGATCAACAGGATTTCCGTTTCAGTAGTATGGCTTTTGAACAGGAAAATAACCAGACTAGTACCGTTGCTGAGTTAAAAAGCCGTTTCAATAATGAGCTTTCTGGAAATGTATTGGTTGGTTTTACCCATGTAAATGATAGCAGAAACCCATTGAGCGATCCAACACTACCACAAGTGCAAATTATGGGACGTACCCCTGGAAGTACCATTTATTTAGGTACAGATAGGGAAGCGAGTATCTTTAACATGAAACAACAAACTTGGGAAGTTACCGCAAACCTAAACTGGACAAAAGGTCGTCATAAATTTACGTTTGGTACGCATAATGAGCTTTACAATATCAAATATGGTTTTGCCAATGCTTGGAATGGTCGTGTTGATTATTTGAGTATCGAAGATTTTGTGGCCAACAATCCTTATCGTGTAAGAGGTACTTACAACTATACCAATAACAGCAGAGATTATCTGTTGAACAACCCCGCTGCCGATTTTAACGTGAATATGTATAGTTTATACGTTCAGGATGAAATCCGTGTGAGCGATAAATTAAAAGTAACTCCAGGCTTAAGAGCTGATTTTGCTCATTTGCCTACCATGCCTACCTTAAGTACCAAAGTTCAGGATATTTTAGCAGACCCTAATTTTGGCACCACTTATACCTATACGCCACTTAACCGTATCGAAAATAAGTTCTTGAACAAAGTACAGCTTTCGCCACGTTTGGGTTTCCGTTATGATGTATTGGGCGATCAAAAACTGATTGTTCGTGGAGGGGTTGGTTTATTTACCGGTAGAATTCCTTTTGCTTGGTTGGCCTATGCTTATTACAACACTGGCAATAATTTTGGTGCATTTGATCAGCGTGCAGATCAGCAGCCTTTTGTACCTGGTAGCGATGCCATTAGGCCTAGTCCAAATGGAATAGGAAACTTTATTCAGCAAAACGGAGCGGTAATTAATGATCCAAATAGTGGTCGTACGCAAATAGATTTAGTAGACAATGGTTTTGTAATGCCACAGGTTTTCCGTTCAAGTGTTGGCGTAGATTATGAAACTCCTAGCAACTGGCGTTTCACGGTAGAGGGGATGTACACTAAGAACATTAAAGATGTGTTGTTCCAGCAATTGAACACTAAGGATAACCCACTTTATTATGGTTACGACAAAGAAAAGCAACAGCCTGTTTACAGTGGAACGGTTGATCCACGTTTCTCTAATATCTACTTATTAAGCAATACCGATCAAGGATATCGTTACAGTTTAACCGGTACCATTTCTAAAACTGTAGCTGCGTTGAATTTTACCGCATCTTATACCTATGGCAGATCAAAGGATTTAAGCAATGGGGTACGTAACTCCATGGAAAGTAACTGGCAATTGAACCAAGCTTTGGTGCCAAACAATCCAGGTTTAGCCTATAGCAATTTTGATATCCGTAGCCGTATTGTTTCTAGCGTAAGCTATACCAAACAATGGTTAAAAGCGGGTAAAACTACTGCAAGTTTGTTTTTCAGTGCGCAATCGGGAAGTCCGTTTAGCTACGGTATTGTAAATAACAGTATCCAAGGTTTGTCGCAACAAGTAAGTTTGGCTTATGTTCCATTGGCAGCAGAGGCGGTGAGCTATTTTAAGGATATTCCTGCAGCTACTGCCCAACAACAAGCAGCAGCATTTAATCAGTTTATTGATGGAAATAAATATTTAAGTAGCAGACGTGGAATGTTTACCGAGCGTAACCAGGCACGTACTCCTTGGAACATTCAGGCAGATTTACATTTGGCACATGAAATATTTGTAAGCAATTCAAAAAAGCAGTCGTTAAGTTTAAGTGCTGACATTATTAACTTAACCAACCTGATCAATAAAGATTGGGGTATCCAATATTTCTCACCAAATACCTTTAACTCTACCAGCAGTATTGGTTTAACGCCAACATTATTCCCTCCGCAACAAAATGCAGGCAATTATCCGGTGTTTACGTTCAATAACCCTGGTAAGCCTTATAGCATCGATTATTTTGGATCAAGGGTACAAATGCAAATTGGTTTAAGATATAGTTTTTAACAAAAAAGACAAGATTAAACAGATGAAAATGATAATCAAACAAAAACTGGGCATTTGTCTGCTGAGTATGTTGCTGATCGTGATCAGTAGCTGTAAAAAAGACAAAAATGAAGAACCTGTGGTAGCCTTTAAAATTTCGAGCTATTATCCCAATAGTGGAAACGCAGGGACTTTAGTGAATATAGAAGGCGAAGGTTTTGGAACAACCATTGGAAATTATAGTGCTACTGTTGCGGGTAAAAACGCGGAAGTAATTAGTGCTACACCAAACAGATTGGTAGTGAGGATGCCTGAAGGCGGAACCAGCGGTGCTTTATCTGTGAAGTACAATAGCCAAACTTATGAAGTAGGGCAATATTTGTATCAGGATTTGAGCGTTAGGGAAGTGGCACCTGCCAACGGACCAGCGGGTTCGCAGATTAGGATTACGGGTGAAGGATTTGGCAGTACGGCTAACCCCGTTCAGGTATTAATTAATGGCAAACCTGCATTAGTAGTAAGCGTTAGTGAAACCATTATTGTAGCCGAGGTTCCTGCTGATGCAGGTTTTGGCCCTATCACCGTTAAGATAAATGGTAAAGAAGCAAAAGGGCAGAATTTTACCTACCAAGCCATTAGCAGTATTAAACCTTTAACAGGAGGAAAAAACACCAGAGTAACTATTAACGGCGAAGGTTTTGAAGAAACCTTAGTAGGCAACGTAGTTAATTTTAATGGTAAACTGGCCACGGTAGTAGAAGCCACGAAGGAAAAAATTGTAGTTATAGCACCTGATGGTGTAAGTACTGGACCTTTAACCGTTGATATTAACGGACAAAAAACAATTGGACCGGCATTTACCGTAGTTTCCTTCCCAGTAATCCAATTCGTTTCGCCATTAAGTGGACCTAGAGGTGTTGAAATGGCCATTACGGGTAGTGTGTTTAGTCCAGTGTTAGATGAAAATAAGGTGTTTATCAACAATGTAGAAGTACCGATAAAATCTGCTTCAGCTACAGAGATAAAATTGAATATTCCAGGTGGAACAGGAAGTGGAGTAGTACGCGTAGTGGTAAACGATCAAGCAACCAATGGCCCTCAATTTAAAGATCAAACCTTGGGAATTAGTTCTATTAGCCCTGATAATGGTTTGGCAGGAACCGAAATTGTAGTAAGAGGTTCGGGATTTAGCACTACCGCTGCAGACAATAAGGTTTATTTTAATGGCGCATTAGCTACCGTAAAATCGGCTACTGAAACCAGCATTACCTTAACTGCCCCAGCAACGGTAAGTACTGGTGAGGTTAAAATTCAGGTAAATGGACAGGAAGCTATCGCTCCAAAAGAGTTTAGAAGAGCGGGTATGAGCACCTTAGCTGGCGGACCAAGTAGTACAGCTTTTGGTTTATATACTACGGCACTTGCGGTTGATGGTAATGGCAATGTATATGTAGTTGATCCACAAAATAAGGTGGTTAAGAAAGTTACGCCAACAGGAACGGTAAGTGTATTGCAGGCAAATGGTACTAACGTTGATTTTGATAGTCCGTATGGTATTGTGATTGATAAGGATAATACCATTTTTGTGAGCGACAAAAACAGGAACCATATCAAGAAAATTACGGCTTCTGGCCAAGTTACCACCATGGCGCTAACATTTTCGCCAGGAATGATCAGCTTAGATAATGCTGGCAACCTGTACGTAAATAACAACGCACTATTTGGCGGAATGTATAAAGTAAATGTTACTGGAGTAGCCAACAGAATTATTGGACCAAGTTGGGCGGCTACCCGTTCGGCAGTAGATGCCGCTGGTAACCTTTTTTATTCAGATCAGGGTACAGGTAGTAATAATACTGTAATTAAGGCAGCAATAACTGGAGGACAGGATATTAATTTCGCAGGTTGGCCTGATGCTGGATATCTTGATGGTGTGGGGACTAATGCCAGATTTAATACCATATCTGGAGGTGTCATTTTTAAAGATGCCAATACTTTATATGTTGGTGATGGATCTAATTACGGTATTAGAGAACTAAATATTAACACCAGAAGCGTAACAACAGTGTTTAAAGCTTCATCAGGCTATGCAGATGGTACATTAACTACGGCTAAGCTTGACCGTATGACAGATATTGCAATGGATAAGGATGGTAATATCTATATCCTTGATGCCGGTAATAAGGCCGTTAGAAAGGTGTTTTTGAAATAGCATATTTTAAAGCGCCTATTTTTTGATAGGCGCTTTGAAAATTAATAAAGGAAGTGATTTGGCAATAGGAATAGACAGAGCGATACACAAAAGACTAGTAGATGGTTTGGTAGCGCTAAGCGAAGGAAAAGAAGGAAGTTCAAGTTGGCGTGAAGTACTGCATGAACTGCAACAGGCTTATGAGCGTGCCAATAGCATGCTGAGCAAAGCAGAGCAGAGTGCTGTGCTTTACAATGAAATTCAATCTGTGATACGTGTCAAAGTAGCCACCGAGTTTCGGCATAGAAAGAGAAAAACAAAACCTCAATAAATTTAGAATCTTTATTATCCGCACCCTTAAACCCACCTATAGCTATGCTTTTGTATAGTTTGGTGGGTTTTGTTGTGTAAACACTATCCAATTCCCTCGGGGATTAGGGAGAGGTTCTTTATATCTATTCCGATAGTTCGTAGGGGGAGGAAGAGGTATTGTTTTTTCTACCTTCCTTTTCATGGCACCTCTTTCCTATGGCTATCGTGATTATTTTCAACGGCCCTTCTTCTTTACTAAAGAGTAATGGTTGGTGGCAGCACCAACCAAAGGATTAAAAATTTAAGTTTTTCTTTTAATCCTTTTTTTCATGCCAAAGCACAAAACCATTTCTCTCTAATGTCAGAGAATCTACAATTTTACGAAAAGCAATATGAACATCTCCATCTATCACTTCATCTATACAGTCATAATCAGGTTCAAAAACTACAACCCATTTTTTTTCGACTCCAGTTAAAGAATACAACAGGTTTAATAATATTTCATTTTCTTTAGGGATATTCGTATATAATGAAAGTTCATTTATCAAACTTTCAATTCCATCAAGTATCGAAATACATTGCCATTGTTCTGTCTGAAAATTATTTGGCAGTAATGGTATGATGTGATCAGGAACATTTGATTTGATTAGTTTGAAGTAATAAAACCAAGCTTCTTCTTGACCTTGTAGGAATTTTTCTCCCTGCCACTCATAAACAGGTTGTTCAAATTTAATCGTTGTTATATTTGACTCTATTGGTAATAAAAATTCGAAACCTACGTCCATTATTATTATATTTTTTACGGAAATGGCACAGCTTTACCATATTGCCAATTCTTTCCCCCCTCATTGGCACACGCGTGCCACGTATGACTATTCAAAAAATAGCCGAGACCTTAAATAAAAATGCTAATGGTTGCCGACAACACCAGCCAAAGGTTAAAAATAACAATAATGAAAACTTATTAATATTTTTCTTCTTCCAAAGGAGGGGAACGTATTTTTTAAATTGTTCTTCTATAGCACTAAATTTTTTAAAATTTTCTTTTGCTTGATTCAAGCTGATATGATTTGCACCTCCTTCGTAAGTAGGATCTTTAAGCTGTATACCATCATCTTCCCAGTAACAAACAGGACAGATTTGAAATGTGTTATCAGCTTCATTGTTTAATGTAAAATAGCCGCAGCAAGGACAAGCATATTTTGCGGTTTTTCTATTGTCCATAAAGTTTTACTTGTTTAAGATAATATTTCATTCCATTAGTAGGACGAAAGAATGTTTCAATATGTCCTTTGGGGTGAATTGTTAAAAATTCCCCTGTTTTTGAATTAAATCTAAGATTCGACCCTTGCTTTGAGGTAAAGCCGTTGATATTTCCTTCTACAGCACTATTAACTAATTTAGCTGCTCGGCTATAGTAAGCGTCTTTAGAAATAGAACCTCATTGAGACCACTCATTTGCATTTTTAACATATTTTTTAGTAAGATTAGGAAGTTTGTCGCCAGTAAGAAGCCGCTGCTCTCTTCTCTTTAGAATTACTAACAGTCTCTGCTGCTTTGACGGTGTTGGCTACTGTGTCGATAGTTTTTAATAATATTTAATCCTTTTTCTAGCTCATTCTCGTAGCATATCATCACGATATTTTTTAAAAATACGTAGTTCTTCACTATTTCCTTCAAGTAAATTTTCATAAAATCTTTCACCTTTAACAGTCCATTCTTTGAAACTAATTATTTCACCATTTTTAATTTCAAGTGTATCTATTGATTTCGTTTTTAGATATGAAGTATCCCAGAAAATCGAAATGTTTTCATCATATACTTCAAATAGATAATGTGGGTATGCCAAAGGGTATTCGCTAGATTCGTCGCTTATTATGTAATAAAACAAGACATCAAAATACTTTGAAATCGCAAATACCGTATATGTTTTTCCAACTGTAATTTCTAATTCGGAATTATTTGCCCAATCTATTATGGATTGAGGACTATTTTTAGAAGAAATTAAATCGGCGATACAAAGTACTTTCATAAACTATTTAAATTTAAAATCAGTTAAAAATCCTGTTTGGGGATCTCTCAAATAATGCACAACGGATTTACCCCCTTTGGGCCCAACACTATGATGCCACTTTTCCCATCCTTGATATCTAGGGTCACCTAGTTTTAAATTAAGGTTACGCCCCATTCCTGCTTCCGCTTCTGCTAAAGCCTGTACATCTTGAGCATTTTGAGCTAATCTTCTAAAAATATTTTTATTAGGTCCATAATGTTGATTTCTAGCCAGATTTGCAGCATTGTCCAGAGTTCCGCTTATATTTTTTAGGGGAGCAGTGGCAGCCTTAGCTGTGGTCTTAACAACCTCCATTGTTTTAACAGGATTGCTTACTGTTTCTGCTGCTTTAATAGCATTCGAGAGTGTTTTAGTAGCTTTAACACCATTGCTAACAACACCTGCTCCCTTGCTGAGTACAACGCTTTCAGCTACGGCATAAAGTACTTGACCAACAACTTCTCCTTTCTGCCCAGCATCACCATTAACAAACTTATCTACACCTCCAGCTATTTGGCTTTCGAAGCCTAATACTGCATTAAGGGTATTGGTGCCATATGCAGCATCAAAAGCGGCTAAATTTGCATAGGATGCCGGTGTGTTTTTCAACATCATACCCAAGGATAAATTGCCCATTCCTTTCCAGGTCTCAGCTTTCCATGCCCCTTCTTTTAAAAATGAGAGAGTTCCTTTAAAGCCCATTGCAATTCCCCTTCCCACTCCATTTAAAAAAGGCAATGCTGAATCATAAGGAAAAGGATACCTACCATCTGGATCGGTCAGTCTAATTGGATTATTTAAAACATAGATATAAGGAGAGGTATCTTCTTGGTATAATTCAACTAGCGGGTCAATAACGCTCCAGCGCCCTATAACAGGATCATAAAATCTAGCACCATAGTCATATTGTCCTAGCTCATCTTGTAATTCTTTTCCGTTATATAAAAATTGAGTTGAATTGGCAGAAACTAAAGAAGGCGTACTTCTGAGCCCAAAAGCAAAATAATTTTCATATTGAAAGGCTTCAATTTGACTGTTGTTTTGATTGTATTGAATAGATGCTCTTGTATTACCTAAATGGTCCGTAAGAAAATATTCGTAACTATAATTTGAACCACTTCTTCTAGCTACACCAAAATCAGTACTAACAAATTCAATAACGCCATTCAAATATCTAATCCCATCAACGTAATCAATAATATCTGCACTTGTTTTTCGTAGTTTTTCACCTTGGGCATTATATATAAAATTAATTCCTGTTCCATACGAAGTAGGAAGGTTAAGGATGTTATAAGTAATTGTCTTATTTATTCTTCCATCTGTAGTTACGTTGCCATTCAAATCATAAGCATATTGATTTGTAGACAAGCCACCATTAATGATTTTTTGCAGCCTATTTCCAACGTATTGATAAGTGCCTGATTGTCCTTCTCTAGTTAGGCCTGTCATATTGCTCATGGCATCATAGCTATGCACAGTTTCATTCATGCCAGGTGACGAAGCTGCATTTAATCTACTTAGTTCATCGTAGGTATAGCTAAAAGTCTTGCTGGTGTAGTTTGACGAATTTCCCCAATTTTGTTCGCTGATGTTTCCGTTGTACTGAGGTGTATTGCCATCTTCATATTTTAGTTGAAATGAAAATAAACTAGAGGTTTTGGTTTTAAGCCAACCTCTTGGATTATACGTATAAGTAGTTGGGTATAATCCATTGTGAAGGATCTGTTCCTTAACTTGCCCAAGTTCATTATAAATAAGAGTAGCAAGTAGAACTTCAGTGCTTTGTTCGTTGCCAACTTTTTGATAGGTGTTTATTTTTCTTCCGATATGATCATAATCATATCTTTTTGAAATGGTAACAGATTGGTTGTTATAGCCAGAGTGAACTCTTTTGGTTAGCACTGTTTGTCCTGTAAAGTTGTATACATTGGTGACAATGTCATTTCCGCCTACGTGATTTTGCGATTTACTTTCTGCCAATCGACCATATGTGTCATAGTAATTAACATCTAATAACATACTTGATGAGCCCAATGTATTAGTTTTGTTTCCTGTTGCTAATCCATGAACATCTAATCTCTGTCCGCTTTGAGGTTGCCCAAAGCTATTTCCAAAAAAGTTGTAATCATCAAAGTAACTAATAGTCAAATACTGATCAACATGATAGTTAGGCGTCGAGTGAAGTGGCAACGTTTGATCGCTATAACCTGTGTTTGTATTGGATACATTTGTGTCATCTCGTTTTTCAAAAAGTATAAGCTGGTTGTTAATATCGTTTTGCCAATCTTCTCTAGATGCAGTAGAACTCATGATTCCAGTAACTACCAGCCTACCTTGAGCATCATATTTATTGAATAGCCATTTTCCTTTATCAGCTTGTTCTGCATCGCGAGATAGCACAACTTGATCAAGTTTGTTATAAACAATTTCTTCCTTTCCTTTTCCGGGAACCTGCTTTTCAATCTGTCTGTTTCTATGGTCGTAAGAGTATTGGAAGCAAAAGTTATTTAAAACCTGTGTGTTTATTGTAGATGCTCCATCTGGAACGCTACCTGGTGTTAACACGAAGCATAAATTATCAAGATCATCATATACATAATAAGTAGAGAGTGGTGAAGTTTCCGACTCCCATGTTCTTTTTAATACAATACGTCCGTTACGGTCGGTAAATTCTTCTTCAGTACCTGCTTTACCCGATACCCAATTTTCATTTTTAGAAACAGTAATGGTCAAGGTGCCTTCGGGATACCAACCATTTTCTGTAAGCGTTCTGGTATATGTACTATTTTGAATTTGGGCACGAAACAGTTTTACACCCCTAAAATCTGAAAGAGTTGGATCAGTTTTTTGGTTGTTGCTTGAATAATCATTACGAATGGTATGGCCCGATGCCAATTGCCAAGGATCACCTGGACCACCTTTTTGAAGAACTCGGTTTAGGGTAGATGCTTCAAACTGTACTTCTGAGAAAGGGGAAGGTGTTCTAGGTATTCCGTTTGAAAGCTGATCGCCGCTGCTTCCTTGAGGATTGTAAAAATCATGAATACCTGAAGATGGGGTCAGAGCATCTTGTCGGAAGCTACCATTAGTTCCTCCTGCGGTGTAAGGAAGGTATTTAAATTTTTCGCGTCCAAATTGATCATAATTTGTAGTAGTAATAAAATCTTTTGTTCCATCAGGATTTGCACGTGTCTCTACTAATTGTAAAGGCCTACCCAGTCCATCTACGTACTGAATACTTTGATTAACTTCGCAAATTGGTCGTGTAGATAAATTTGATACATTGGTAAGACCTGATATTCGCGTAGTCCAGGTGATTACATATGCTTTTGAAATTGTAGGAGATGATAGTAATGGAATGCAGTTAGATGTAGAAACTATTAACGCATGAAAACCATTTGCTGAGGTAAAACCATCAGCTAAAATGATGCTTTCAGAGGCAATATGAGTTCCCCCTTGGTTAGGTTGATTAAGAACTATTTGTTGTTGCGCTTTAAGTTCTACAATAAAAAACTGTAAGAATGTTAAAGATAAAGCAAAATACTTTAAAAAGAGCCTTTTCATTTTCGAACGTTTAATTTTCTATAATTTCAAGTATTTCAACCTCACAGGTGGTTGCTGCATTAATTTGCATATAGTCAGAGTAAGTTAACATGCCGTTTTCCATCTGGATTTCTAAAATTGTTTCTGTTAGAGCCCCACCCATATTAATTGGGTCGTAACGGATACGGATTTTGCATAATGCACGCTTTTCATCATCAAAAGATTTGGTGATTGTATAACTCACTGCTCCAAAATATGGATCAACAGTATAGCTTATTTCGTAATTAGCTGTGGGAGTGCATACACCATTGGCATTTGCATAAGCCTGTCCATTTTCATTTAAATAGTTTTCGGCTAGTAAATCAGCATGTTCCTGACTTGTTGTTGAAGTGAATTGACCACTAGGTACAATAAATAGAACTGGAGCAGCTGAAGTGTTTCCAAGGCAATCATTTTTCGTGAAATACTTTGATTTTTGATTGCTATGATAACTAAATAGTACATAGTTATAATCGTAGGCTTTCACAATATGCTTATTCTGATCACGGACAGCTTTTAATCGATAAGCAAAATCATATTCATAAAAGGTAGTATTTCCACTAACATCAATAGAACTTGATAAGCCTAAACCTGGTTCGTAAGTGTAAGTTGATACTTTGCCATTTGAGGGATAAATAGTAATATCATCTAATATACCTGATATTGTTTGACCATTGTAAGGCACTTGCTGATGATGCCAAGAATTACTTTCGTAATAAAAATAGGACAACAAGTATGATTTTCCATTATATGAAGGAGAGAATAAATTTGATAAAGCTATTGTTCCAGAATAACCTCCTTTTCCAGTATGACTATTGGTACTATTGGAAGTTAGCGAACCGTTTCCTTCAAAATCTTCAAAAAGATATTCGTTGCTGCCTGCGTTTGTAAATTCTCCCACCAAATATTTCTGGTTGTAGCCCCATTTATAACTCTTTGGCAAATCATTAGCTATGGTAGTCATGAGTGGATTACCAACATTATCATAGTTATGATATTGGATGCGAGTTTCTGCCGGTTCTGTTCTATACTGGGTTTTTACTAGTGATGGTAAAATTAAATTGCTATTGGCCGTCCAAGAATTACTGTATTGTGTTGATGATTTATAGTAGGTAGCGTTATTGACCTGCTTCTCTTCTTCTATAATTTGTGCTAACATGTTATTGTTAACCATTTGTTGGTATGGGGTATACTGTCCAAGTTGAACCATGTCATAAGCATTACGTTTAATAATTTTTATCACATCACCATTACTTGCAGTGGTTACAATATGTTTTGGTTGCAAAAAAGCGCCATTGTAAGCGTATGTAGTTTCTTTCTCTATGGTGTGAGCATTATCATTAAATACATATTCCTTTTCATTTATTGGCCTGTAGGTGCCAGTGTAAACATGATAGTATGATAATCCTGATTGTATAATTTTTGCTCCTGAAACAGTAACCAATGAAACGCCTTCATACTCGAAATCTTTTTTTGAGATTAATGAAAACGTACCATCTGTTTTTCTTTTATAATGTTCTTCGGAAAGTAGCATGCCGTTCCCCACATCCCTTGCACCATAGCCACCAGGAAAGATTCCGTTTGGATATACATCAACAACGTTTCGATAGTAATATGTGCTTTTGCCATTTTCTCCATTTTCTCCCTGATAAACGGTAACTTCATCATATCCATTTGGATTGCCATATTCACTTGGCAACATATTTTCAGAAAAATCTCTGCTATAATAAAAAGTGAAATTAATGCCATCGCAGTTGCCATATGATATACTTTGAAACGAGTGTAGACTGAGTGAAAGATTCAGTCCACTAGATACCCTAGTGTTACCGTTTGGTTTGGTATAGTCAAATCTGGTAACCTGTAGGACACTATTATCTACTTCTTTATTGATAATACGTAAAATCCTTGCTCCTTTGTTTTCTGAAAATGAATATTGACCGAACCGACTCTGATGCCTCTCGTATTCAAATTCTGTATAACCTCCAGTAGGATAATAAAGCTTTTTTAATAAACCTAAGGTAGGGTCTATTGCATAATATTTTCCAAAAGAACTAGATTTTGGGGGTAGCTGAGACTGTTCGTTATAGATGAAATGGTAGGCATTACTATTGGTATTTACGTAGATCTTATTTAGTTTTAACCTAGTATTTATAGCATTTGATCCTCCTCCTGGCGAATAAAAATAGGAATAATCTAATCCAATGTATTTTATGATGGCATTTTGGTTATTTCTAATAGTTATATTATTTAAAGACGAAGCGGGAGTTCCATTGGTACGGAGATCTATCCTATACATATAGGAAAACGATACTTTTCCCCCTCGATAAGAAATTTCATCAACTAATATCTCGTCGGTTTCCGTATGTGTGCTGGTTGATGAAGAACCACTTGCCATTAGTTCATAAATAGCCCCGCCACTACGATAAGCACAATCTGGTGCTGTGTATGGAGGATTGACTGATATCGTTGTGTTACTGGTATAATCGTGGATAACTTTTGGAGTATTCTGTTTATACGTAATGGTCATTACATCTTTATTCACCGTTTCAATTGATGTAAGATACCAGGCCGAAATATAATTTACGGTTGAACTAGATCCAGTTTTTTGAGATTGATATTCTTTTTTGTCAAATCGGTAGATGTTTCCGTAGGTATCAGTAATCCTAAAATTATCACCGTTAATAATTTCTACTTTTAAATCTTCCGCCCCTCCTATAAAGCGAATAATATAAGAAGAACTTGAATAGTCGATTAAAAATTTCCCAGCTCTACCATTGATGTAGTAATTGAATATATCTGGTTCAAGATCTTTTCCGCTTCCTAACGTACGATTGGCTGGAGGTACTTTAAAATATCCGTTAGCCGAAAAATCATCTAATAGTCTTAAGTTCCTTGTTATCATAGCGGTATTGGTAATTGACCAGTGCAGCCCAACTGAAGAACTTTCATTAAAAATTTTTAACCCATCTGCACTATAATTTAAGTCACAAGCGAAATCTAGCCCACTTAATGGAATATTAAAAAGTGGAACAGAAATATTTGGAAGCCCGTTGTAATAACTGACAGGAATATCGCCATAAATACCTAAACTAGCAGCAGTGGGTGATGGCGGGACATAGCTTTTTAGCGCTTGCCCATGTCCATAAAAATTAAAAGATATGGATAATAAGATAAATAAAATGAGTCTTTTCATCAAATGAGGCATATTTAGAATATTAGAAGTATGAAAATAAAGACGGAGAAAATGTAAAGAAATCACAAAGACTAGGAGATGATTTAGATAGCATGAGCGTTTTTTTTTAAAAATAAAAAAAAAATAATCTGTTTAACTTTTTTTAAAAATCTAAAAGCAATAAGTCTCTGCTAGTTTCATTGCATTAGTTCATCATAGTTGTTCTCTTTATAAATAATTTGGTAGGGTCTAATTGTAAGAAAAGCTAAGTGTATGTGAAGTTTTAAAAATATTAGTATTGAAGAGGATTTTGCAGGGTTTACAATTATCTAGAGGAAAGTGCTAAGGCCCGAATTAGGTTTTTGCTACCCCTCTTGTGGCGCACGCGTCCGCTTGTGACTATTGTAATTAGTGCACAAGCACCGCTACGCTAATGCTTGAGCTAAACGGGGCAAACCATAAAGGTTATTTTAATTCATATTAGTTAATGTGAAGTTGACATCTTAAAAGATTCAACTTTTGCTCACATCTCTATTTTCTTTACAATCTCCTCATGAAATCTCGTTTCAATTCTCAATTTTTCACTTTCACTAAATTCGTCATAGTGCTTCCAAGAATTACTTGAAGTTTGGACGCCTCTAATGGCTAATCTAGAATAATTTGGATGATCGCCATTTCCCTTGTCAATATATGTCACATAATACATCTCTTCTGGCTGTGAGTTAAAGTAAAAAACAACGGTGTTTAAATAATAATGATCTTTTAACCATTTATTGGTTTCATATTCCCAATTTCCCTTGGCTTTGTAGCTAGGTTCTAACCTATATAGGCTATCAATCGCTTGTTTCAATTTGGCTTCTGGGGTTTTGAATACTATTATATCCCATCCTCCTAAAGCACCACTTCCAGGATAATTACAAGAATAAAAAAACAAGAAACTTATCAATGCTGTTATATATAATCGTTTCATACTTTATGGAATATAGACTATAGAGTTATTTGGTTGTGGCAAGTACTTCAAAAAGGTTTTAGGTGTAGCAGTAATCCCCCCCTTTAGCGCAAGGGATAGAGCTAAGGCCTGAACTTGGACTTTAGAGTTACACCAACCTAAGGGAGGCTAAAAAGGCTATAGATTTTTGCCATTAATATTATTCCATTCTATAACATTATTTTGATCAAAATAAGCCGCAACCATTTCAATATCATACAACTTTGGTTCTTCATTTATGCCCAGCTGAACCAAATAGTTTAGATAGTCTTGGTGTTTATCGAACCCTTTTTCAACTCGTTTTTTAGGAATAATAATATGCCATGTCTCTGGCTTATCAACACCATGAAGAATAGAGTTAACGCTGTATATCAAAATCATTCCATCAATAATGTTAATAGACCTTATATTTCCAAACCCTGTATCTCCATCTATTCCTTCTAAACCTATTCCCCAGCCTTCTTCTTTATTTGTGATGATAACCTCATAAGGCTTTATCAAAGGAATCCTACCTGTATCCCAATCTCCCTTTTCCTTGTAAAAACTATCATCATTGGTGCCTTTATTTCTTTTTTCAATACAAGCTCCCAAAATACAGATAGTACAGAGAATTAAAATTCTAAAGATTTTCATTTTATTTTTTGCATAGTTTCGATCCAATTAGCTTTAATCTGCATTGTCGAGTTCCCCCCATCTTGGCGCACGCGTGCCGCGTGTGACTACTTTAATTAGATTACCAACACCACTAAGCTAATACTTGCACTAAAACATCAGAACAAGCCAAAGTAAAATAATAATATTAAAACAAAAAGCAGACGATTAATTGTCCGCTATGTAATGATTAAGACTAGTACCTCAGATTATTTCTATAGTTAGCACAAGCCAGACTATGCTAATGCTTGCGTTAAAAGGAGTACACCCTCTCTGCCTGTCGGCATCTATTGATAGTTGATTATTGTGTTTTGGTATCAATGAGCTCGCTACGCTCCGGTTCTCCTTTAAAGGGAGAGAGAAGCGTTTGGGAAAGCCAATAGGATATGAACAGCTGGCTAGCAACTTACTACTCATAACTCACAACTTATAACTCGCAACTCATAACCCACAGCCCAAAACAAGCCTACAACCACTGCTTAAACCTCTTGATGTAAGCCGTTTTAATGTACTGCGTTAACAAACAATAGCTCACCAATATGCCAATTAACCAAGGGAAATAAGCTAAAGGAAGCGGCTCTAGTTTTAAAGTACTGGCAAAAGGCGAAAACGGAATAAGTATGCCAATAAGTATAATGAGCGACGTAAGTGCTACCACAGGTTTTGTTGCCCAGCTTTGGATGAACGGAATTTTTTTGGTCCTGATCATATGCACGATCAATGTTTGTGAGAGCAAGCCTTCAATAAACCAACCGCTTTGAAAAAGTGATTGATGCTCGGGACTATTGGCCTTGAAAACAAAAAACATTACCGCAAACATGGCATAATCAAAAATAGAGCTGATGGGGCCTATACAGAGCATAAACCTGGTAATGCCCGAGGCATCCCATTTTTTAGGGGCTTCAATAAAATCCTCATCCATGTGGTCCCAGGGAATAGAGATTTGGGAAACATCATACAACAGATTTTGGATGAGCAGCTGTACAGGAAGCATAGGCAAAAACGGCAGCATGGCACTAGCGCCCAACATGCTGAACATATTGCCGAAATTACTACTGGCCGTCATTTTAATATACTTGATGATGTTGCCAAAAGTTCTGCGGCCATAAATAACGCCTTTGCGCAATACCATTAAATCCTTCTCCAATAAAATGATATCGGCACTCTCTTTAGCAATATCTACGGCAGTATCTACACTGATCCCCACATCGGCATCCCTCAAAGCAACGGCATCATTAATACCATCGCCCATAAAGCCTACCGTATGTCCTTTGGCCTGTAAGGTTTTAACTACTCTGGCTTTTTGCGTAGGACTAAGCTTTGCCAAAATAGATACCTCAGCAATTTGCGCTTGCAGTTCTTCATCTGTCATTTGCTCCACTTGGGCACCCATTAAAATTTGGTCAAAGGGAATGCCTACGTCTTTACAGATCTTTTGGGTTACTATTTCATTATCACCAGTAAGCACCTTTACCTTAATGCCCAGTTTTTGTAGGGCGGTAATTGCGGTTTTGGCCGATGGTTTAGCAGGATCAAGAAAACCGATAAAACCTGTTAATACCATGTTGCTTTCATCCTCAATGGTATAGTTGAGGGCACGGTCGTCAAATTCACGAATAGCCACCAATAATACCCGTAAACCTTCGGCATTAAGTTTTTTGGAAGTGTTCATGATCATTTGGCGCATGTTTTGGTCCATGACTATCACTTGATCACTTTCCATATGCAACTCCTTGTTTTCGCCTGGTTCAAAAGCATGGCTGCACAGGTCAAGCATTTCTTCTACTGCGCCCTTGCAAATAAGCAATTGCTTGCCATTGCGCTGTTTTAAAATCACCGACATCCTGCGGCGCTGAAAATCAAAAGGAATTTCGTCTATCTTTAAAAAGCTTTGGTTTACATTTAGGTAATCATGCAATTCCACATGTTCCAATATGGCCACATCTAATAGGTTTTTTAAACCTGTTTGGTGGTAGCTGTTTAAATAGGCCCATTTCAATACTTCATCATCATCTTCTCCAAAAATATTGAGATGCCTTTCCAATACAATTTTATCCATGGTAAGGGTGCCTGTTTTATCGGTGCATAGCACATCCATCGCACCAATGTTTTGGATGGCGTTTAGGCGTTTGATGATCACTTTGTGTTTACTCATGTTCACTGCACCTTTAGCCAGGTTAGCGGTAACAATCATGGGCAACATTTCGGGCGTTAGGCCCACGGCTACCGCAATGGCAAAAAGTAGGGCATCCCACCAATTACCTTTCATCAATCCGTTGATCAGGAAAATTAGCGGTACCATTACAATCATGAAACGAATGAGTAAAAAGCTTACTTTGTTTACGCCTTTATCAAAACTGGTTTCGGCACGTTTGCCCACAATTTCCTTGCTTAAGGACCCAAAATAAGTTTGGTTCCCTGTATTCACTGCCATGGCCGTAGCCGTACCACTTACCACATTGGTACCCATAAAGCAAATGTTATCTAATTCCAATACAGGTTTTTGGTCGGCATTTCTAATGGGCAGGTTTCGTTTTTCAACCGGTAATGATTCGCCTGTAAGCATAGATTGGCTTACAAAAAGGTCCTTTGATTGCATCAAGCGACAATCTGCAGGAATCATGTCACCGGCAGAAAGCATAATGATATCGCCAGGCACCAATTTTTTAATGTCTATTTCCTTTTTTCCTGGTTCTTTCCTGAGTACGGTTGCAGTGGTTTTTACCATGCTTTTTAGCTTTTCGGCAGCACTATTGCTGCGGTATTCCTGAAAAAACCGTAATAGGGCACTTGCCATTACCATAATGCCCACCATGGTTACCGTTTTATAATCTTCGGCACCTATAGGCGCCATCCAAACATCAAGGATAAAGGATATGATGGCGATGATGAGCAAAATGCCAATAAATGGATTGATAAAAGCCTGCAACAGCTGGTTGGCCCAATTGGGCGCTTTTTCATGATGTACCTCATTTAACCCAAAATGATTTAATTTTTCCTTGGCTTGGGTAACCGATAAGCCGTTAAGGTTACTATCCAGCATGGCCAAATAAAAATCCTCATCGTATCTGGCAGCATTTTGCAATTGGATACTGGCGGCATCCTGTATGCTGTTTAGCCATTTCTTTTTGGTTTCTGGAATCATGTTCTTCATGTTTTTTACCACTTTCATATTCTTCTTGATGTAGGGTTGTTTATAAATCATTTTCGTGTCCGGCTTTGTTCCAGCTCACTTCGGTAACTTGTTGCTCAATGGTTAAGCGGCCTGCAATTTTTTCCATCAGGGCATCTTCATTTTGATGGGCAAATATTTCGGCCGTAATCATTGCAAAGGCGGGGTTGCCGTCATCGGTACTTTTTAGGGATCGTAGTAGAAGGCTGCTATCATTGGCGGTAAATTGTAGCAATAGTACCCTCACATGGTTTTCTACATCCTGACGGCATTTAATGATCAGGATATAAGCCACTGGAATATCATTACCCGGTGCAGGCAAGCGGCTTAGTTTTACACCTATTGGACGCATTAAAAGATGGGTAAGGATAATGAAAGCGGTAAAAATACCTGCTTCGGCAAGTAAGCCAATACCACAAGCACCGCCCACAGCGGCCGAGCACCATAAGGTAGCAGCAGTGTTTAGGCCACGTACATTTAAACCATCTTTCATGATTACGCCAGCGCCTAAAAAACCAATACCACTTACTACATAGGAAATTACTCTGCCGGCAGCATCGCCACCAACTTTTACGCCTAAAAGCACAAACATACAGGCGCCTAAACCTACCAGCATATTGGTACGTAGGCCAGCCATGCGTTGGCGCCATTGGCGTTCGGTGCCAATGGCAGCACCTAATATAAAAGCAATTGCAAGTCGGAGTGTGAAGTCAAAAAGTGTCATCAATTTCATGTTATGCCCTTAACAGGCATAAAAGAAATTTTATACTGCTAGCGGGCGGTTAAACCATTTGTTTTGTAAGGAATAAATTGGGGCCTGCGTCCATTTTGTTTTCTGTTGTTTTTTTATGATGTGGCAAAAGTAGTATTTGCCCTTTAAACATGCAGTTAGAGGGGAAACAGAAATTAATTAGAAATTCATTAGAATGACCAATGGCTAAAAAATAGCTAGTATGATGCCTCAGGAGGAGGTAGTTTAAGAACGCAAAAGGTTTTAAAGGTGCGGAATCTCGATTTGAAAAACAGTACCAACGTTTACTTCCGATTGTAGGCTGATGTGACCTTGATGCAAGGCAATTATTTTTTGGCTTAAGGACAAGCCAATGCCATTGCCTGTACTAAAATCTTTATTTTGGCCACGATAAAATGCTTCGAAAATATGTGCCATATCTGCTTTGGGAATACCAATGCCAGTATCCTTAAAGCTTAAACTAAGGCTAGTGGCATTAAAATTAATGGTTACGGTACATTGGTGGTTGTTAGAAAATTTACAGGCATTTTCCATCAGGTTGATAAAAGCCACCTTAAGCAAATATTCGTTTCCCTTAAGGCTAATGTCTTCCTCGCGGTCTATTTCCTGTGCAAATTCAATTTCTACACGATATTGTTCATTTATTTTAAGTACGCTGTCTCTGGCATCCATTAACAACTCATCGGCACGTAGCGTTTTCATGCTAATGGTGTTTTGGTCGTAACTGGCTTTGGCCAAATCCAATAAGCCATTGGATAGCTTTACCAGTCTTTGGGCATCATTTAAGGATAGGGTAATCACCTCTTGGTATTGGGCAATGCTTCTTTCTTTAATAAGCGCTAATTGAAGTTCGCCTACAATGGTAGCTAAAGGGGTTCTTAGCTCGTGCGAAATATTACTCACAAAGCTTTTTTGGCTCTCAAAAGATTGTTCCAACCTATCCAGCATGTGGTTAAAAGTATGGGCAAGTTCGCCTATCTCATCTTTTGGATTATTTACCGGTATCCTGTTGTATAAATTAGTGGCCGTAATTTGCCCCACTTTATCTACAATTTCCTTTACAGGTTTAAGGGCTTTGCCTACAAAATAGTTTCCCGCAATAACGGTAAGGCTAATGATGATAACAAAGGAAAGAATGAGCGCATATTTGAGTTCTTTTAAACGTGTTAAACCATAATTGTCGTTGGCGGCAGCGGTGAGGATATAGGTTTGGTGGTGATGTTGGTACAATAGCCCCACAATTTGTAGGGAACCTTGCTCAAAGGTAATTTCTTTTTGCCGGATGATCTGTTCAATCATGACACTGCTTTCTTTTACCTTATCAATTTGTACCGCATCATGATATAGCAGGTTAAAAGCAGTATCGTAAATGGCCACTTCTTCTTCAAAAAGAGCATTGGGCGCACTTTTATAAATGAGTTGCAATACCTGTGGAGCTACTTTGGCATCAAAAAGCAGGTTGGCTTTGGTAATGGCTTCTCTTTTTAAATGGCTATAATATTGGTTTTTTCTGTTTTTGGCCGAGTAGGCATAAATGAAAACCGCAAATGCCAATAGCAACGCCACAAAAAGGCTCAGGTATAGCAAAAGTAGTTTTACACTTATTTTCATGTGGATATTGTTTTAACCTTCTTTAAAGATAAAGCCCATGCCTGGCTTGGTATGGATGAGTTTAACGGGATGGTTTTTGTCTATTTTTTTTCGGAGATAGTTAATGTAAACGTCAATAAAGTTAGTGCCAGAGTCGAAAGTGTCCCATACCTTTTCGGCAATTTCAGTTCTCGACAATACCCTTTCCGAGTGGCGCATCATATATTCCAGCAAGCGGAATTCTTTTGGGGTTAGGTTAATGGCTTCGTTATTTCTTTTTACCAATTTGGTTTCCAAGTTCATTTCCAAATCGGCAAAGCGTAAAATAAACCCTTGTTGGTAGGTATTGTTGAGATTTTGGTTTCTCTTTACCAAAGCCCTTATTCGGGCATGAAGTTCCCTAAAATCAAAGGGTTTTACCAAATAATCGTCTGCACCAGCATCAAAACCTTCTATTTTATCGTCGGTAGTTCCCAAAGCCGTAAGCATAATAATGGGTAGGTTGGGGTAGCTTAGTCTAATTTCTTTGCAAAGGTCAATGCCATTAATCTTGGGCAAGATCAAATCCATTAAAATAAGGTCGAAGGTTTTGGAAAGGGCCAGTTTCTTGCCCATCTCCCCATCATACGCAAGGGTAACCTGAAAACCAAGTTCTTGTAAGCCTTTTTGGATCAGTTCGGCTACTCTTTGTTCGTCTTCTATCACTAATACTTGCATATAGCTACGTTTTTGAATTCCAAATTTGATGAATATTTAGCAAAGATTGGTGATTTGTTTTTATGTACTAGGGGATAGGGGGGAGGAATTAGGAGTTAGGGATCAGTGGTTAGTTGCTAGTGGTTAGTAGTTAGTCCCGGCACTTCGGTACCTGTCCCGATACTTCGGGTACTTGTCCCGATACTTCGGGATGGTTCACTTGTTTATTGATTTACTAAAACAAAAACGCCAATTTCCTTTACCAGGAAATTGGCGTTTTTTAAGCTATTAACTAAATTGTTATTTTGCTTTTACAGCGATGGTTTCACTATAAGCTGTAGTGCCATCCTTATCAACCTGTGCTAACCTAACATATAAAGTACCGTTGCTTGCTCCCTTAGTATTGTCTAATTCTAAATTGTTGATGTCACCGCTTTTCGCACATGAAACTCCTACAATAGCAATTAATGCGAATAAGGCTAATATGCGATAACGTCTGTTAGAGAAAGGCAATAATAAGATACCTAATAAGCCAAAACCTGCAAGGCTAATGGTCCCAATATTGGCCTCTACATTGTAAGTAGCACCATTTTTGCCATTAACGGCAGCTTCTTTACGTGCTACATCTTTCCAAGTTTTACCATCTTGTGAACTTTGAAGAATAAAGTGGCTATTGTTGGCTTCAGAAGCAGTTGTCCAATCAGCTTTTAAAATACCTGATTTACTAAGACTAGCAGAAAAGTTAGTGAAGGTAACAGGTAACACTAGGTTTGAATCCTTAACCCAGGTAAAATTATCAAATCTAAAATATTGATAATTGCCACCTACTGTAATTCGTAACTCATCGATAATAATATTTGAATAGTTCATACCATTTAAGTTGGTCAGATCAATTAAGGTATAGCCATTGGTAGTAGCTTCAACAGTTGTAAACCCTGTAGTTTTAGTTTGGGTAAATTTCGTGATACCACTCAGTCTACCTGTAACAGTAAGGGTCCCTCCAGTGGTAAGCGCCATAGACTGATTGCCAAGGAATATCCAAAAGCGGTTAACTTTAAATAGGTTAGAAGTAGTTTTGATACTGAAAGATGAATTAGCTACAATATCACTACTGTTATCGATAAACATATTATCGGCAACCTGTCCATCAAATCCTTTACCATTTAATAACTTGATTTTAGAAGTACCTGTATGAGAAAGGATATTGAATCTTACCCCATTAAAAGCAAAGGTTGTTGCATCATTTTCTTCTACTTCAAATTGTACGATATTAGCTTGTGCCCCAGCTGAAAATGAAACTGCGAGTAGCAGCATTCCCATCGCTATTGCTTTATAAAGTTGTCTTTTTGTTCTGCTAAATAAAATTGGTTTTTGTAGTAATAAATTGCTCATATGTTTTCGTGTTAACTTTTGTACAAGTGGGTTGTAGAGACTATCCATTGTTTTTTATTCGACAATTGGAAATATTAGTATGCGTTAATGATAAGTTTAAGAGTAAGTCGTATAGGTAATATAGTAATAGGAAAAATTATCCGTTTTTCATCGGTTAAATTAGTGTTTTATGTGCTTGGGATAAGAAAATGGGATATTTTTGCACACTTTTGGTTTTTTGCAGAAAGGGACTAAGTACTAGTGATTAGTAGCTAGTGACAAGTGGTTAGTTACTAGTGGTTAGTTCCGATACTTCGGGTACTTGTCCCGATACTTCGGGATGGTTCGCTTGTTCATTAGTTCATTCCGTTCCTATGTTGTCATTCTGAGCATAGCCCTGTCCCGATTATTCGGGAGAAGAATCTCTTGCCGATTTGGTTAATCGTTTAATTGTTTTTAGTAGCTATGTACTAGTGGTTAGTAGCTAGAAATTCGCTTACCGTTTATGGTAATCATTCTTGTCTGCTAACCCCTTTAATAAAACCAATAAACATTTTCCCTCAACCGATGTTATGCTAACGTAAAACATACCGCTATGACAGAACATTTGGAATCCTTCAGAAATGAAATCCTTACCTATTACCAAGACTACCTTTTAATGGCTGATTTTACTGCCCATGGTAAACTGGTGCTATTGGCTAAACCCTTTATTGATTTTCACCAAATTATTGTTGACCTGTGCGACAACATGATTGATATTGTAAATTTTAGAGAACACTTAGATGTGCATTTGTACCAATTTGGCCAGAATGAGTTGGTAGAGATTACGATTAACTAGGGGCTAGGAGTTAGGGATTAGGAATTAGTGGTTAGTGGTTAGGAGTTAGTTCCGGTTCTTCGGTACTTGTCCCGACTCATCGGGGGCTGGTTCATTTATTCATTCCGTTGCTATTTTGTCATCCAGAGCGCAGCGAAGGATCTTTTTGGGATATGTTAGAGATTCTTCGTTACACTCAGAATGACAAATAGTACATTTCCTAAAGCCTAGTAGGTGCGTGTGTTTCTTTAATGAACAGAAAGGCATCATAAAGCTCGGCAAGGTTTACTTTGTCATAAAGGCTTACGCCGCTTTTGGTACCATAACCCACAAAACGCTGCGGTTTAACTAAAGGGGTTGTGCTAAGGGCATCCGTAAAAAAGTAAAAACTGGTTTTGGGCGAAGTACTTAGCAAAGCTTCCCACGAATCTTTAATGGGTACTTCAAGGGCATAAGGTAACATGACGCTGGTGTTTACCGCTCGTGCATCGGTAGTGGCACCAAATTGGCCAATGGCAGTACCCGTACCCAGTACAAAGTAATTATTGGGGAACAGCTTCAGCAGATATTTCCCTGTACCACCTACGGAATTATTATAAACTTCTTTTTTACCCAAATGAGCGTCATGTGCCCAAATAATGACCTTATCATCTTTACGCTTTATAATTAAAGAAGTATTGTGTGCCATCAGGCTATCTCTGGATACGTATTTGGCTTTAGGATAGAAAGGCTCGAAGCCCTGTTTTAGGTTCGTAAGCGCTAGTTGTAAGTCTGCCTTAATTTCGGAATCCATATCCATGTGGTTGATTTGTTGCTGTATAGAGTCGGCGGTTACATAAGCTTTGCCACAGAGTTTGTTCAAGCCTTTCCAATCGGTTTTAAAATCCTTTTGGTTCATGCCAAACCAATTCTCGTCTTGGAGGTTGGCAGCAGTGCTAAGGCTTAACAGCGCACTGTCGAACGTACTAATGCCGGCTTTTTTAAATAAGAGGGTCAACATCTCTATATCTGGTTTTTGCACAGGATAATCTATTCCATGTACCGAAACTTTACGTTGATGGCTTTGGTTGTAGGCTTTGATCCAATCCAATAATTGTTTGGTTTCCTTATTTTGCCAAATGCCCATCATATACTTTTTCATCAGCATGGTTACATCAGCTGTGCTATTCAGTTGTTGGTTCAATAACCACATTTCGGTTGCATCATTTTCGAAAGCTACGTGGTTAAAACCTTTTTCTTCAATCAGGATCCTGCTAATGTAGTATCGCAACTGGTAAAATTCGGCCGTTCCGTGGGTGCCTTCGCCAAGGCCTACAATTTGCTTGGTGCTCATTTTGGCAATCAAGGGTTTAATAGAAGCTTTAAACGTTTTGTAGTTTTTAAGAGATACCTGTTTTAATGATTGCTCCTGAGCTGGAGTTAATTGAACAAGCGTGTCTGTTTGCTGTGTGGTAGCTAATAAACGATTAAAAGGAAGGAGTGCAATAAGGCAGATGCCCAATAATGTAATATGTTTCATGTTTCTTTGTTTTCTGTTGCAAATGAATGAACATTGCTTGGCTGGCTGGGTAATTATTCGACCAGTAGCACTGGCCACGCGATGAATACCGTTTAACCTTTATTCGTCGTGCAAAAACATGGCTTCGTCGTGCAGGTAAAAGGAATTCAACTATTTTGTCGATTTTTGGAAAGTGATCAAAAGAACAACATTTAACTTCTCTACCATATTTGAAATCCTGATTTGGGTGTTTTATGTGGCCTTTTATAAATATTCCTACCTGGTAGAAAACTCTGGATTAAAGAGTACCTCACACGGTAACTTACCTTACCCTATGATTTGCCTTTTTGGTATTTGTAGTACCTTATTGCTTATTCCTTATTACCGATGGGCAGTTCCGAAGCTGTTGCATTTAAAGAAGTATGCTTGGGTAATCCTGATTACTGTTGTGTATTTTGTTTTTCTTACCCCTTATATCAACATGTTCCTCTCGTGGATTTTTAAGCAATTCACTTATGGAGATCCCGTATATGTATATTTTGATAGGCAGTACAATGGTTTCTTTTTAGATTGGAATCTGATCATGACCGATTCGATTGCCTTTTTGAGCATTGCTTTTTCAAGGTTCTCCTATCAGAACGAGGCCATGCGCCATAAAGTGGAAACAGACCATCTGCAACTTCAATTGAGTTTGTTAAAAGCGCAGCTTCAACCTCATTTTCTATTCAATACGCTTAACAGTTTATATGGTATGAGCCTCAGCCAATCCAAGGATACGCCTAGGTTTATTTTGTTGTTGTCGCAAATGATGCAGTATATTTTGTACGATTGCAATCAGGAAGAGGTGGATTTGGAAGAAGAAGTGAATTTTTTAAAAGGTTATTTTGAAATTGAACAAAAGAAGTTCCCAGATGCCATCATTCAGTTTGATATTCCGGCCGAAATTCCAACATGGAAAATGCCACCACTATTGTTTTTACCCTTGGTAGAAAACGCTTTTAAACATGGTCGGCACAAACTGGAAAACAAGGCTGGGGTAAGGGCTGCACTCCAAATTGAAAAGGGTTTGTTATCTTTCTATATTGAAAATGAAATGTTGCCTGTTCAGCCTTTAAAAAGTAAGCACGGTGGTATTGGTTTGGTAAATATCAAAAAGAGATTGGAACTGTATTATCCAGGCAAAAACCAACTTGAAATAACAGAAGTAAATGGAATATACAGGGTGAAACTAAGTATTAAAACAATATGAGGTGTGTGATTTTAGATGATGAGCCTTTTGCTCACGATGTGTTGAAGCATTATATTGAACAAACTCCAGGAATGAAACTGGTAGCGCAGTTTAGGAATTCGGTAGAGGCTTTTGAGTATTTGGAACGGAACGTTGTTGATCTGCTCTTTTTAGATATCGAAATGCCGCTCATTAATGGCATTAGCTTTTTAAAGGCACTGAAGCAAAAGCCAAAAACCATTTTTACTACTGCTTTTAAGGATTATGCTTTTGAAGGTTTTGAATTGGGCGTAGTGGATTATCTGTTGAAACCTTTTTCGTACGAGCGGTTTATCAAAGCGATAGAAAGGCTAAGCCCTGCTGGTGAAACAAATGCTTTTGACAACCAGTTAACCATTAGGGTAAAAGATGGCCATTTGAATATTAAACAACAGGATATTAAGTTGATTGAAGGGAACAAGGACTACGTAAAGATTGTAACCCATACCGAAACGCATTTGCTATACCATACCCTAAAAGGAATTTTGGATAAGCTTAACCCTGAGTATTTTATTCAGTCGCACCGATCATATGTAGTGAATAGACTATTTATTTCCCGCATTGTACAGGATAACTTGATCCTTAATGATCAGCAGTTTGTTCCCATTGGACAATCTTATAGGAAACAACTGATGGAGAAGTTGAGTAGGAATTAGGAACTAGGAACTAGTAGTTAGTGGTTAGGAATTAGTGGCTAGGAGTTAGTAGTTCATTCCGTTGCTATTTTTGTCATTCTGAGCATGCGAAGAATCTCATTTTTAGTTGCTAGTGATTAACCCCAACCCTTCGGGTAACTGTCCCGATTATTTGGGAGAAGAATTTCTTACTGATTTGGTTATTTGTTTAGCTAATAAAGGCTAGTAGTAAGATATAAGCCCCAACTTGTCCCAATCCTTAGGAATTAATGACTTTGCACTGTTCCAAATCCTCTTTTGGAGGTGATAAGGGGGAGGTTTAATTTAGGAACTAGTGGCTAGGAGTTAGTAGTTCATTCCGTTGCTGTTTTTGTCATTCTGAACATGCGAAGAATCTCACTTTTAATTGCTAGTGATTAACCCCGATACTTCGGGTACTTGTCCCGACCCTTCGGGACTGATTCATTCAATTACCACTTTGCCTTCCACTAACAATTAACAATTAACCATTTACCATTAATCATTAACAATTCATCATTAAATAAAAGCTTTCTTATTATATTAGCAACGTAAGCCCAAACATCTTTGAAGTCACTATACGTTATTATCTTTTGCTGTTTCACTCATGCAGTAAAACTATCAGCGCAACAATATTTTGCTATTAACCAAAATGGGCAAATGCTTGATTCTTTGCGTAAAGAATATTTGAATAAGGATGGTCAGCGAGAACAGTTGGAGGAAGCTTGGCACAAATTAGGGATGAAAACCAACAACAAAGAGCTACTCGCCTTTGTAGAGGTCATGAAATTATCCAGAACAAAACAGAAGACACCCCGACAGGTAGATAAATTTAGCGAAGAGATTGGGAAAAAGTATAAGAATTATCCCAATGTACAGGCTATGGCCTATCAAACGGCGGGCTATCATTATTTTGTGGGCGAATTCAATTATGAAAGAGCCTTTGCTGCCTACGTTAACCTAGAAAAGTTGTTGGATGTTTACGGGCCAAAAATTATAGGTAATTACGCCGATTACTGTGCAGAGATTGCTTCGGCCTATTATAAATTCCGTAACTATAAAAAAGCCATTGAGTTGGGTAAAAAGGGAGCTGCCAAAGCTTCTCATCAATGGGACTTTTACAATACCATTGGTTTATGCTTTCGAGATCTGAACCAATTAGACTCAGCAATTTACTATCTTCAAAAAGCGGAGAATGCTGCAGTAACCAAAAAAGCTTCAGATATTTACCGTACCATTTCCTTAGGTAATATTGGTTATTGCTACTATTTGAAAGGTCAATATTTCAAAGCAAAACATTTGATCCAAGCCGATCTGAGTGGGGCTCTTCGCATAGGGGATAGGGGACTGGCAGCGGGTGCCGAAATCCCATTGGCAGATATTTATTTACAAGAAGGGAATCTTTCGAAAGCTGATCAATTATTGGATAGTGCCAGGAAACATATTGCTGGCAGCAACCAGTTGGATCGGTTAGAAAAATATTACCCCGTACGTAGCCGCTACTATCAGTTAGGGGGAAGTATAGAGCAGGCTTTGGCTTACAGAGATTCGTCCATAAGAGCCATTAAGCGTAACGATTCTATCTTTAATTCCTTGTTGGTAATGCGAGTACAGCAACGTACCGATATGGAAAAGCTTGCGGAAGAAAAAGGTAAGTTAGAAAACTACAAAAAGCTTTCCCAAACCCGTATCATTTCCATTGTTGTTTTTTTTGTCCTGTTGTTACTTATTTTCTTTTTAATTAGGCGTTACCGTAGTCGAATAGAAAAGGATCGTAAACAAATTGAAGAGCTTAACCGTATCATGGAACTGCGCCAACGCCTAAGTGCCGATATGCATGATGATATTGGCAGTACTTTGAGCAGTATTTCGTTGTATACACATTCTTTATGGATGCAATCAGACAATGCAACGGAAAAAGCGGTTTTGGAGAAAATCAAACAAAACGCACAAAACGTACAAGAAAACCTTGGTGATATCATTTGGAGCGTTAACCCCAATATGGATTCCATGGAGCAGATCATTTCTCGTATGCGTGCCTTTGGTGCAGATATGACGGAACACGCAGGCATTACCTTACACTTTCAGATTACTGAGGGCATAACTGCACTGCCATTGAATATGTTGGTACGGAAAAATCTTTATTTAATTTATAAGGAAGCCGTAAACAATGCCATTAAATACAGTGGTTGCTCACAATTAAAAGTTTCGCTTTGGTTAAAAGCAGCTCATTTGGTAATGGAAATTGTAGACAATGGAAAAGGGTTTGACGTAAATACGTCCTCTCAAGGAAATGGTTTAAGGAACATGCGTAAAAGAACAGCGGAGATAAATGGCGAATTGTTAATAAGCAGTACTAAAGATGAGGGCACAAGCATAGTCTTTAAAATTGATCTGGATTCCAATAGCTAATAATAGCTATTGTAAAAGCACATAGCTCTCCTAATTTTGTGTGTTGCTTTGCTAAAGATATAGTGGCTCGTTAAATAGCTTGGAATAGCGATAGGCAAAAAAATCTAACTACATTATGAAAAAAAGGATAATCTTATTTGACGATGATACCGCCCGTAGGGATAGCCTTTCGATGCTGTTGAACATGTGTGCAGATATGGAGTGTGTGGGTACTTTTCCTAGTGCCGCATATGCAGTAAAAGAAGTAGAGGCCTTATTGCCAGATATGATATTAATGGATATAGATATGCCTGGGGGTGATGGTATTACCGGTACCCGAACCATCAAGGCCGAGTTCCCTGAGCTACCCATCATTATGCAAACCGTTTTTGACGATAACGAGCATATCTTTGAAGCGATTAAAGCAGGGGCAAATGGTTATCTACTAAAAAAAACACCTCCAGATAAATTGTTGATACAATTACGAGAAGCCTTGGAAGGTGGAGCACCCATGACCGCAAGTATTGCCGTTAAGGTATTGCAGTTTTTTCAAGAAAAACCTACTACTTCCTATAGCCTTAGCGAACGCGAAAAGGGAATCCTTAAGCTATTGGTAGAAGGCCACAGCTATAAAATGATTGCCAACAAAAGCGGTATTGCCTATTTTACCGTCTGCAATCATATCAAAAAAATCTACGAGAAGCTGCACGTAAACAGTGCCACAGAGGCAGTAAGGTTGGCCCTGCAAAAGAAATTGGTATAAGTTTTCTATACCTTCTTTCATCTTGTTGGCTTTAACGCCAAATCTATTGTCTTTATACGATTAAGCGAGTATCTTCTGGTTGTTAATGGCTACTATTAGCTATTGTTGCAGCCTTCATTTTATCCTTTTTTTGGCTTGTAAAAATTGATCATTAGTGCTTTCACCAAACAGATCAAAAGGAACTTGTTCCACCAAACTATTTATAAAGGAAAAATATGCGAAATC
>Ga0206117_100390_pt1 | contig 50952 bp, 48 predicted proteins | sample 3A5Ametagenome_FD_177997 | JGI IMG/M metagenome (GOLD analysis project Ga0206117, IMG submission 177997) | Enriched microbial communities from leaf-cutter ant dump, University of Wisconsin, Madison, United States - 3A5A | ecosystem: Environmental > Terrestrial > Nest > Insects nest > Nest dump... | reverse complement strand
GGCCGCCTGGACATCAACACCACCGGCCTGCTGCTGCTCACCACCGACGGCGAGCTGGCCAACGCCATGATGCACCCGTCCTTCGAGGTCGAGCGCGAGTACGTGGTGCGCGTGCGCGCCCCGGAAGGCCAGGAGAAGGTGCCGGACAACGTCGTCGACCGCCTCGCCCGCGGCGTGGCGCTGGAAGACGGCCCGGCCAGGTTCGACGAGATCGAACGCATCGGCGGCACCGACTCGCACGACTGGTTCCGCGTGGTGGTCAAGGAAGGCCGCAACCGCGAAGTGCGCCGCCTGTGGGAATCGCAGGGCTGCCAGGTCAGCCGCCTCAAGCGCACCCGCTACGGCAAGGTCGAACTGCCGCGCGAACTGCTGCGCGGCCAGTCGGTGGAACTGCCCAACGCCCAGGTCGAGGCGCTGCGCGCCGAACTGAAGCTGGAGGAAGGCGCGCCGTCGGCGCTGACCCTGCAGCCGGTGATCGGCCAGCGCAAGGCGGCCAAGACCACCGTGCGCGTGCGCGAAGGCGGCCGCGGCAATGCCTATGTCAACGGCCACAACACCGCCGACGAAGGCCGCGAGCTGCGCCGCTTCGACACCCTGCGCGAGGACCGCGGCCGTGGCCGCGGCGGCAAGGGCGGCGGCTTCAAGGGCGGCCTGACCGTCAGCGGCGAAGCGGCGGCCAAGCAGTCGCAGAAGCCGTTCAAGCAGCGCAAGCCCAAGGGCGACCGCAGCCTGCCGGAAGGCAACCCCGCCGCGTTCCGCACCTGGTACGTGCCTGAAGGCGTGAGCACCGGCCCCAGCGGCCACCGCAACGCAGGCCCGGGTGGCAACCGGGGTCCCGGCCGTGGCCCGGCTGGCGAAGGCCAGGCCCGTCCGTACGGCAAGCCGCGCCCGGGCGCCGGCGGCGCCGGTCGTGGCGGTCCCGGCCAGGGGCGCCCGCAGGGCGCGGGCCAGGGTACCGGCCAAGGTCGCGCGCAGGGCGGCGGCCAGGCGGCCGGCCAGGGCCAGCGCAAGCATCCCTACGGCCATCCGGGCAATGCCCCGAGCTTCCCGTCCGACCACGCCACCCCGGGCTTCAGCCCGTACGGCGCGCGCCCGGCCGCCGGTCGCCCCGGTGGCGGCAACCGCGGCCCGGGCGGCCCGCGTGGCGGCAACCGTCCCGGTGGCGGCGGCGCCGGTCGTCCGCCGGGCGGCGGCAACCGCCGTGGCGGTCCGCGCGGCGGCTGATTCCTCGGGGATCGGTATCGCCCGTGTCCCTGCATGACGTGAACGCCCGGCTCCAAGCCGGGCGTTCTGCTTTACGGATCCTCTCTCCGCCCTGAACCTGCCCCGCGAAATTTACCCAAAATGGGAAATTTGGGATATTTTCACCTTACCCCTTCGCTGGACAGCCGTCATGGACCTCACCCTGAATCTGCCTGATCTGGAAAAGACGCCCGCCAGCGACGTCAAGGCCAAAGGCTGGCCGGGGCTGATGCGCAAGGTGCTCAGGAACGGCGCGGTGGTCGTCACCAACCACAACCATCCGCAGGCGGTGGTGGTGTCGGTCGAGGAGTACCAGCGTCTGGTCGACCAGGCCAACGGCCATTCCGCCGCGGCGCAGCGCGCGCAGTCGCTGCAGGCTCTCCAGGCCGAGTTCGACGCCCACCTGGCGACGCTGCAGGAGGGCAGCCTGGCAAAAGCCCTGGCCCGCCCCGCCCGGCGCGGCCGCGGGATCGCCCTGGGCAATTCGTCGTAAACGATGGCAAGGATCCTGGTCCTTGCCGGCGTCAATGGCGCGGGCAAGAGCTCACTGCTGGGCGCGATGCTGGCCGAGGACGGCGCGGCCTGGTTCAATCCGGACGCGTTCACCCGGCGGCTGGTCGAACACGGCTGGCCGCTGGAAGAAGCCAATGCGACCGCCTGGCAGGAAGGCACGCGCCGGCTGCGCGCGGCCATGGCCGACGACCTCGACTACGCCTTCGAGACCACGCTGGGTGCGAACACCATCCCTGCCCTGCTGCGCGAAGCCTGCACGCGGCACGAGGTCAGCATCTGGTTCTGCGGGCTGGAGAGCATAGACCTGCACCTGCAGCGCGTGGCGGCACGCGTGGACGGCGGCCACGACATTCCCGAAGGCAGTATCCGCCAGCGCTTCGACAGTTCGCGGTTGAACCTGATCGAGCTGTTGCCGCACCTCACCGCCCTGCATCTCTACGACAACAGCCGACCGGTCGACGCCGATGGCAGGGCCGAGCCGCTGCTGGTAATGGACGTGGAGCGCGGACGGATCCTCTGCCCCGCGACGCAGGGAGAATTCACCCAGGTACCCGAATGGGCCAAGCCCATCGTGTGGGCAGCGCTGAAGGCGTTCCCGGTGGCGACGGACGGCTGAACCCGATGCCCGGCCAGGCGACCGGGCATCGGACGCCGGGAACTCAGCGCCGCTCGATCACGAACTTGCCGAAGCCCACGCCCAGGTCCCAGCCGCGGCCGGTGCCGGCCAGGGCCAGCGAGATGTCGCCCTTGGTCACCACCTGGGCATTGCTGGAACGGGAAGCGCCGGCATGCACCTCGGCGCCGCCGTAGGTCCCGATCAGGTCGTTGAGGCTGTAGGCGCCGGTGAACTTGCCGCGGCCGTCGCTGACGGTGGACTTGCCGACCGTCAGGCCGCCGCCCTTGGCGCTGATCTTCACCGGGATGCTGGCGCCGTTGTCGCAGGTGATGGTGCCGTTGCCGGTGGCGGTCTTGTAGAAGATCGACCAGCCGGACAGGTTGAAACGCAGTTCGCAATCGATGTTGCCGGCCGCGTGCGCGGACGGCGCCAGGCCGATGGCAGCCAGCAGCAGGGCGCCTGCCAGGATTTTCATGGTTCGCTCTCCATAACGAGGGGACGGGCCGAGCCTAGCAGCGCGGCCGCATCGCGCATGCGATGGCGGGCGCGCCCATCCGGCCGGCGTTCAGTGTCGCCCGGGCTCACGCCAGGGCGAAGCCGTCGGCATCCAGCATCGCCGGGAAACGCGCGCGGTGGTCGGCCAGCGCCTGCGCCGAGACCACCGTGGTCACCACCTGCTCGCGCTCGCGGATTTCCACCTGCGGCTGGCCGAGGAAGTCGATCACCGCGCTGTCGCCGGCGTAATGCAGGCCATTGCCGTCCACGCCGACGCGGTTGACCACGGCCACGTAGCACAGGTTCTCGATCGCCCGCGCGCGCGCCAGCGTGCGCCAGGCGTGGGCGCGCGCCGACGGCCAGTTGGCCACGAAGATCTGCAGGTCGAAATCCATCTGCCCGGCGCGCTCGACGTCGTAGCGGTTGCGGCAGAACACCGGGAAGCGCAGGTCGTAGCAGATCTGCGGATTGATCCGCCAGCCCTTCAGTTCCACGCACAGGCGCTCGCGGCCGGCCGCATAGCGCTCGTGCTCGCCGCCATAACGGAACAGGTGGCGCTTGTCGTAATGCCGCAGTTCGCCGTCGGGCGTGACCCACAGCAGGCGGTTGAACACCTCTTCGCCCACGCGCAACTGCACGCTGCCGGTGACGGCCGCCCCCAGCAGGCGTGCCTGTTCGCGCATCCAGGCCACCGTCGGGCCGTCCATGCCCTCGGCCCTGAAAATGGCGTCGTTGGAGAAGCCGCTGGTGAAGGTCTCCGGCAGGATCACCAGATCGGCGGTGCCGGCCAGCGGCGCCAGCAGCGCGGCGTAATGCTCGCGGTTGCCCGTCGGGTCGTGCCAGCGGGTGTCGCCCTGTACGAGGGAAATGCGCAGGTCTTGCATGGTGTCTCCCGGATACATGTATGCCCGCAGGAGCGGCTTCAGCCGCGATGGGGCCTTCGCCGGGAAAGTCCGTTCGCGGCTGAAGCCGCTCCTACGGGGTTTCAGTGCGTTTCAGAGCTTCTGCAGGCGCTCGATCGCCGCGTCCAGCGTGGCGTCGTTCTTGGCGAAACACAGCCGCACCAGGCGCTGCCCGGCCGGCGCAGTTTCGTAGAACGGCGACAGCGGGATCGCGGTGACGCCCTTCTCGATCGTCAGCCACTTCACGAACTCATGGTCCGGCAGGTCGCTGACCGCCGAGTAGTCCACCAGCTGGAAGTAGCCGCCCGGCACCGGCAGCGGCTTCAGGCGCGTGCCCAGCAGCTGCTCGCGGAAACGGTCGCGCTTGGCCTGGTAGAACGCGCCCAGTTCCAGGTGGTGCTCCGGCTCGTCGCGGACCATCGCGGCGAAGCCGTACTGCGCCGGGCCGTAGGTGGTGAAGGTGTTGTACTGGTGCACCTTGCGGAACTCGGCGCTCAGCGCCGGCGGCGCGATCGCGTAGCCGATCTTCCAGCCGGTGCAGTGGTAGGTCTTGCCGAAGCTGGAAATGACGAAGGCGCGCTCGCGCAGTTCCGGGTAGCGCAACGCCGATTCGTGGCGGGCGCCGTCGTAGACGATGTGCTCGTACACCTCGTCGGAAATGAGATAGATGCCGGTGCCGCGCAGGACGTCGGCCAGCGCCTGCATGTCCGCCGCCGAGAGCGTCGCGCCGGACGGGTTGTGCGGGGTATTGACCATCAGCATGCGCGTTTTCGGCGTGATCGCCGCGCGCACCCTGTCCCAGTCCACGGCGAAGGTCCGCGGGTCGAGCGCGACGTGCACCGCGCGCGCGCCGGCCAGGTCGATGGCCGGCTCGTAGCAGTCGTAGGCCGGGTCGAGCACGATGACTTCGTCGCCGGCGCGTACCACCGCGTTGATGGCGTTGAAGATCGCCTCGGTGCCGCCGGAGGTGATGGTGATCTCCGTGTCCGGGTCCACCTGCGCGCCGTAGCAGTCCAGCGCCTTCTGCGCGATGGCCTGGCGCAGCGACGCCACGCCGGTCATCGGCGCGTACTGGTTCAGGCCCTCGCGCATGGCCCGGGCGGTCTCGTCGATCAGGCGCTGCGGCGCGGCGAAATCCGGAAAACCCTGGCCCAGGTTGACCGCGCCGTGTTCGGCGGCCAGCTGCGACATCACGGTGAAGATGGTGGTGCCCACCTTGGGCAGCTTGGTCTGCGGTTGCATCGATGCGTCGGCGTCGGGGGAGGGAAACGCCGAGTTTACGCAATGCCGGCGGCAACGGCCGCCCCTGCCCGCATCGCTGCACCGACCGCAACGCCTATAATGTCGCGCCCGATGCGCCAGCCTGCCTGCGCTCCCACCCAAGGACGGAAGCGCCCGATCCGATGACCGCGACCATGAACACTCCGCCGCTGCTCGATGCGCGCGGGCTGCGCTTCACCCGCAACGACGACCCGGTGTTCGGCCCGCTCGACCTGCACGTGGACGCGGGCGAGGCCCTGCTGGTGCAGGGCGGCAACGGCGCCGGCAAGACCACCCTGCTGCGCGTGCTCGCCGGGCTGCTGCGCGCCGACGAAGGCACGATCCGCATCGACGGGCGCTCCGCCGACGCCGGCGAGCGTTCGCGCTACATCGCCTACCTGGGCCACCTGCCCGCGCTCAAGCAGGACCTGGGCACGCTGGAGAACCTGCACGTGCTGTGCGGCCTGCAGGGCCGGCGCGCGCGGCAGATGCCCGGCAACGCGCTGGCCATCGTCGGCCTGGCCGGCTACGAGGACACCCTGGTGCGGCAGCTCTCGGCCGGGCAGAAGAAGCGCCTGTCGCTGGCCCGGCTGTGGCTGTCGCCGGCGCCGGTGTGGCTGCTGGACGAGCCCTACGCCAACCTCGACCTGGACGGCATCAACCTGGTCAACCGCATGATCTCCGCGCACCTGCGCAGCGGCGGCGGCACCCTGGTCACCACCCACGGTGCCTACGCGGCGCCGCCGGTGCGCAACCGCACGCTCACCCTCGGCCCGGCCGCGGTGGAGGCTGCCGCATGAGCCTGCCCGGTCCGCAGCCCACCCTGTTCGATGCCGCCCGGGCGCTGCTCGCGCGCGACCTGAAGCTGCTGTGGCGGCGCCGCGGCGACGCCGCGCAACCGATCCTGTTCGCGCTGCTGGTGGTGGCGCTGTTCGCCCTGGCCCTGGGCGGCAACCCGGAACTGCTGCAGCGTGTGGCCGCGGCCGTGCTGTGGCTGTCGGTGCTGCTGGCCGGCCTGCTGTCGCTGGATACGCTGTTCCGCGGCGATGCCGAGGACGGCTCGCTGGAGCAGTGGCTGCTCTCGCCGGTGCCGCTGCCGTGGCTGGTCGCGGTGCGGGTGTTCTCGCACTGGCTGACCACCGCCTTCCCGCTGGTGCTGGTCAGCCCGCTGCTGGCCGAACTGATGCAGCTGCCGCGCGGACAATTGCCGGTGCTGGTCGCCTCGCTGGCGCTGGGCACGCCGCTGCTGAGCCTGCTCGGCGCGGTGGTCGCGGCGCTGACCGTGGGCATGCGCCGTTCCGGCATCCTGCTGGCGCTGCTGGTGCTGCCGCTGTACGTGCCGGTGCTGGTGTTCGGCGCCGGCGCGGTGGCCGCCTCGGCGCAGGGCTTCGACGCCAGCGGCGCACTGCTGCTGCTCGGCGCCGGCCTGGTGGTCAGCCTGCTGCTGGCGCCGCTGACCGCCGCCGCCGCCATCCGCATCGCCAACGCCTGAGGGGCGCCGGCGCTATCCTTGGCGCCCGCCTTCCCCGCGACCGCGCATGCGCCAGCCGCCGCACCCGTCTCCGGAAAAACCCACGCTGCCGCCGCGCCCGGCGGTGGAACTGCAGCGTCGCGGCGAGCTGCGCGTGGAGCGGTTTCTCGACGTCGCCATCGAGGTGTTCAACGAGAAGGGCTACCAGGGCGCCCGGCTGTCGGACATCGTCAAGCGCGCCGGCGGCTCGCTGGCCACGCTGTACCGCGCCTTCGGCGACAAGGAAGGGCTGGTGCACGCGCTGATGGAGCGCAGCATCCGCGACTTCGGCAAGGACGTGGAAGAACTGCTGGATTCGCCGCTGCCGCCGGCGCAGGCGCTGGAAGAGGCGGCCTGCCACATGGTCGAGGAGATCCTCAGCCCGGCGCGCATCGCCTGCCATCGCATCATCACTACCGAGGGCATCAGCCAGCCGGCCCTGCGCGACTGGTTCCGCGTCCATGGCATCCAGCCGGCGGAGCGGCTGCTGAGCGAGTACTTCGCCCGCGAGACCCGCGCCGGCCGCCTGCACATCGAAGACCCCGACATGGCCGCCGACCACTTCTACATGCTGGTGTTCGGCGGGCTGATCATCCGTTCCATCAACGGCTGGGTCGACGGCACCCAGCTGCCGCAGATCCAGGCGCGCGCCCGCTCGGCGGTGCGCATGTTCCTGCAAGGCGCGCTCCCCCGCTCCTGAACCCGGCCTGCTGCGCTGCAGCTTGACCTGAACCGGAGCTTTCCCAGAATCACACCGTAATTCTCATTACGCTGTTGTCACCCACCCGCCGGCAGGGACGACAAAGGAGAGGAACGTGCGGTTCTATCTCGCATTCGTGATGCTGCTCGCCACCGCGGTGCTGGTTTCCGCGGCCTGGCTCGCTCCGGTCAAGGCCGATCCCCTGGCGCAGGCGGTCAAGCTCCCCGAGACCCGCTTCGCCTCCTCCGTTTCCGGGCATGGCTTCGACGCCCCGCCCGGCTTCGCCGACGCGGTGCCGGCGCGCAACCAGGCGCACCCGGAGGCCAAGGCGGTCGGCGAGCAGGTCTGCACCGCCTGCCACGCCAAGGAGAACGACAACTTCGCCCATACCGCGCACGCGCTGGGCATGCAGGTGGCGCTGGCCGCCAATCCCGCCACCGCCACCTGCGAGGCCTGCCATGGCCCCGGCTCGGTGCACGCGGCCACCCCGACCGCGAAGGGTTCGATCATCGCCTTCACCCACGACGGCGGCACGCCGGTGGCCAACCAGACCGAAAGCTGCCTGGGCTGCCACTCCGGCGGTCCGCGCGATGTGTGGCTGGGCTCGATCCACCAGCGCAACGACCTGTCGTGCAGCGACTGCCACAACCCGATGCAGAAGTTCTCCGCCGAGGGTCTGACCGCCAGGCAGTCGGTGAGCGAGACCTGCGCCACCTGCCACAAGGACATCCGCCAGCAGTTCAACCGCCGCTCGCACATGCCGCTGCCGGAAGGGGCGATCAGCTGCGTGGACTGCCACAACCCGCACGGCACGCTCAACGCCACCCTGCTCAAGACCGACACGGTCAACGAAACCTGCTACCAGTGCCACGCCGAGAAGCGCGGGCCGTTCCTGTTCGAACACGCGCCGGTGCGCGAGAGCTGCCTCAACTGCCACCAGGTGCACGGCTCCAACCAGCACGCCCTGCTGGTCGCGCCGATCCCGATGCTGTGCCAGCAGTGCCACTCGCACACCCGCCACCCCAACGACCTGCAGACGGAGCTGTCGCTCGGCAACGGCATGACGCCTGACGAACGCCTGATGGGCCGCGGCTGCATCACCTGCCATGCGCAGGTCCACGGCTCCAACCATCCCTCCGGCCCACGCCTGCACAAGTAACGGGAGGACGCCATGCACATGTGGAAACGCCCCCATGCCTGCCGCTGGTCGCTGCTGTCCCTCGCGCTGCTGGCCGGGCTGGCCCAGGCGCAGGACAGCGGTGCCGGCGTCGACCTGCAGTTCGGCAACTGGCTGGATCCGTCCGGCCGCATCGGCTGGCGCGGCTGCGATCCGGACGGCACCAGCTGGCTGACCGCCGGCGCCAAACGCACGCCCACCGGCTTCCTGTATGGCTGCAACCCCTTGATGCCGGTATTGAAGCCGGCCGGCGACGGCGGCTGGCAGTGGTCGGGCGACGTCGCGCTGGGCTACCTGCACGCCAGCGGCGACACCGCCAACAGCAACTGGCGCCGCTTCCGCGACCCGGACAACGGCGTCGTGCTGCAGGCCGATTTCAGCCTTCGACGCGCCGCCGACGGCCGCTACGCCGACGTGCGCCTGAGCCGCCTGGACCGCGACAACCAGTATTACCGCGCGATATTCGGGCAGGCCGGGCGCTACAGGGTGCAGGCCTTCGCGCGCAGTACGCCCAACGTGCTCAGCGGCAACGCGCGCTCGATCTGGGACGGCGTGGGCAGCGACCGCCTCACCCTCAAGCCGGGGCTGTCCGCAGCCGGCAGCACTCCCGCACAGGTCGCGGCCGTGTCCGCCGCGCAGCCGCTGACCACGCTGGCGGTGGTGCGCGACAAGCAGGGCGTGAGCATCAACTACCTGCTCAACCCGCGCTGGACCACCTACGCCAGCCTCACCCACGAGGAACGCAAGGGCGCGCGTCCGTTCGGCGGCCCGTTCTTCTTCAACTATCCCTTCGCCAACAACGGCGGCATCTACGAGATTCCGCGACCGATCGACGACAGCACGCTCAACTTCACCGGCGGCCTGCGCTTCGTCGGCAACCTGTGGCGCAGCGACGTCAGCTACACCGGCTCGTTCTTCCGCCATGCCAGCCGCGGCTACAGCTACGAGGTGCCGTTCGCGGTGAGCTCGGTGGCCGGCGCCAACTCACCGCCGCTGTACCAGGGCTCGTTCGCCTACGAGCCGGACAACGACTACCACCGCGTCGGCGCCAGCTTCAGCCGCAGGCTGCTGGCGTGGAAGGGCGATTTCACTCTCGCCGCGGCGCTGACCACGATGCGCCAGAACGACCGCCTGCTGCCGCCGATGGACTGCCAGGGCTGGTTCGGCCAGGACCTGGCGCCGCCGTTCATCGCCGACTGCGCCAACTGGAACACCACCGCGGCGCTGTCGCGCGACCGCGCCGACCTGGCGATCAACAACCAGAAGCTCGACGCGCGCCTGGTGCTGCAGCCCATGGACGGACTGACCTGGCGCAGCACCGCGCGCTACCTGCGCGAGGACTACGCCGGCACCTACTGGTCCTACAACCCGCTCACCGACCAGTGGGGCTATATCGCCGAAAACGGCGCGCAGGGCTCGGTGGTGCCGGGCGAAATGGGCGTGTGGGACGGCGGCGCCAACAGCTCGGTGCTCACCCGCATCCGCAACCTGCCGCTGGACAAGGAAACCCGCGAAATCTCCACCGGCATGGACTGGCGTCCTTCCACCCGCAATACGCTCGGCGCCACCTACACCTTCACCTGGATCGAGCGCGCCCACCGCGAGGTCGCCACCACCCGCGACAACACGGTGAGACTGAGCTGGAACAACCGCACCGCCTACTGGCTGAGCCTGCGCGCCAACTACACCTGGCTGGACCGCGGCGGCAGCGCGTACTACTACGATCCGTACGAGTTCACCTTCTCCAGTTCGCTGCCCGGCTTCGTCGAACCGGCCGCCGGCCTGGGGCCGCACACCGTCGCGGCGCTGCGCAAGTACGACATCGCCTCGCGTACCCAGCACAAGCTCGACCTGATGGCGACCTTCGTCCTGCCCCGCGATATGACCCTGTACGTCTCCGCGCGCGGCGACCGCAACCACTACGACGCCCGGATCGGACGGCAGAAGCTGGACAGCTACGCCACCAGCGTGCAGTGGGAATGGCAGCCCAGCCCGGATACCACCGCCAGCGCCTGGTACGGCCACGACCGCTCGGAACTGGTGTTCGCCAACGTCAACGACGCCGTCGGCAGCGATCCAGAACTCGGCGGCCCCACCTATCCCGAGGCCAGCCGCTGGTGGATGGACGATACCCAGCGCAACCACTACGCCGGCCTCAACCTCAGCCGCCGGCTCGGCCGCGCCACGCTGGACCTGGCGTGGAACTGGACCTCATCGCGCGGCCGCACCGGTTACCGCATGAACTCGCCCGACGCGCTCACCACGCCGGCCAACGCGCCGCTGGCCGGCGGCAGCTATCCGGCGATGGTCTACCGGGTGAATACGCTCACCGCCGGGCTGTCGATGCCGCTGGGCCAGCGCGTGCGGCTGCGCGTGTTCGATACGTGGGAACGCGGCGACCTGTCGGACTGGCATTACTTCGGCTTCGGCGACACGCTGGTCTACGACCACCGCGTCTATACCGACGGCGGTCCGTCCGGCTACCGCGTCAACCTGCTGGGGATGATGCTCGAGGTGGCGCTATGAAACGTCCCGCCCTGCTCCTGTCCGTGCTCTGCGGCGGCGCCCTGCTCGGCCTGTCCGCGCCCTGGCTGTCCGGCCTGGCCCATGCCGCCGGCGCCGACGAAGAGGCCCCCGCCCCCGCGCTGCATCCGCGCTACCTCGATCTGCGCGCGGCCCCGCGCATCGCCGGCGATGCCGCCGCCGGCAAGGAGAAATCCCAGGTCTGCAGCGCCTGCCACGGCGAGGACGGCGGCGGCACCGCGCCGCCCTTTCCCAACATCGGCGGCCAGCGCGCCGACTTCTTCTATTGGCAGCTGGTCGAGCTCAAGCGCGGGCGACATCCCTCGCCCATGACGCCGCTGGTCGCCACGCTCGACGACCAGGACATGCGCGACCTGGCGGCGTACTACGCCAGCCTGCCGCTGCATCCGGCGACGGCCGGCGTCAGCGACGACGCGGCCGGGACGGTGGACGCCGCGCTGCTCGAACGCGGCCGCGGCCTCTACCTGCACGGCGATCCGGCCAAGGGCATTCCGCCGTGCCAGGGCTGCCACGGCGCCGACGCCCGCGGCATGCCCGGCGCCGATGTCGCCGACCGCAGCGGGCGCACGCCGTACGCGGCGTTCCCGGTACTGCGCGGCCAGCAGGCCGCCTACCTGCAGGCCAAGCTGGGCGAATACCGCGCCGGCGACCTGCACGACTCCACCGGCGATTTCATCATGGCCGGCGTCGGCAGGCGCCTGGACGAAGACAGCATCCAGGCGGTGTCGGCCTGGCTTTCCAGCCTCCGTGAAGACTGAGCATGCAGCCGCCGGCGCATGCTTGCCCTGCGACATTGCGTCGCTTGTCATCCCATTGCGCCGGCGACAGCATGGCCGGCCATCCGCCCGTCGTGGCGGCCCTTCCCCCGCAGACAGGAGCTTGACGATGTTCCGCAGACTGATCCTCGCATCCACCCTGGCCCTCGGCGCCGCCGGTGCCGCCCATGCCGCCGCCGGCACCTGCTCGGTGAACCTGGAGGGCAACGACGCCATGCGCTACAACATGGCCAACATCGACGTACCCAAGAGCTGCGCCACCTTCACCATCAACCTCAAGCACACCGGCAAGATGGCCAAGAACGTGATGGGCCACAACGTGGTGGTCGCCAAGACCGCCGACATGGCCGGCATCGACGCCGACGGCATCAAGGCCGGGCTGGCCGCCGACTACATCAAGGCCGGCGACGCGCGCGTCATCGCCCACAGCAAGGTGGTCGGCGGCGGCGAAAGCACCACCCTCAGCGTCCCCGTCGCCAAGCTCACCGCCGCCGGCGCGCCGCTGTCGTTCTTCTGCAGCTTCCCCGGCCACTCGGCCCTGATGAAGGGAACGCTCACCCTGAAGTGACCCGCGCGGCGCGGGCTGGCCGTGCCAACCGCGCCGTCTTCGGCTAATCTTCACGCACCCGCAGGCGCCCGCCGCGCGGTGCCCGGCGACGGGATGGCTGGGGTCCAGCCCATCATCGTTCTTCCTAGCGAGCAAGCGGATGTCCAAAGGTTTGGCAGGTTGGTTCCACCGGCTGGGTTCCCCCGCCTACTTCGATGCCTTTGCCGCCCGCTGGTCGCCCTGGTGCTACGTCGCCTCCCTTCCCCTGTTCGCCTTCGGGCTGTGGCAGGCGCTGGCCGTGGTCCCGGCCGACTACCAGCAGGGCGACAGCTTCCGCATCCTCTACATCCACGTGCCCTCGGCCTGGATGAGCTTGTTCGTGTTCGGCCTGATGGCCTTCTACAGCGCCATCGCGCTGATCTGGCGGATCAAGCTGTGCGAGATCCTGGCCATGGCCTGCGCGCCGATCGGCGCCGCCTTCACCCTGATCACCCTGCTCACCGGCAGCATCTGGGGCAAGCCGATGTGGGGCACCTGGTGGGACTGGGACCCGCGCCTGACCACCGAGCTGATCCTGCTGTTCCTGTACCTGGGCGTGATGGGCCTGTACGGCGCCATCGACGACCGCCGCGCCGCCGCGCGCGCCGCCGGGCTGCTGTCCATCGTCGGCGTGGTGCTGCTGCCGGTCATCCGCTATTCGGTGGTGTGGTGGAACTCGCTGCACCAGGGCCAGACCATCCGCCTGTTCGGCGAATCGAGCATGGACGGCAGCATGATCCTGCCGCTGTGGCTGATGGTGCTGGCCACCAAGTTCTGGTTCGCCGGCTCGCTGCTGGCCCGCGCCCGCGCCGACAACCTGCGCCGCGAAGCGGGCAAGGCCTGGGTGCGCGAGCGCGTGGAGAAACTGCCATGACCTATTTCCAGTACGTCGCCCTGGCCTACGCGGTGTTCTTCGTGGTGCTGGCCTGGGATTTCGCCGTGCCGCGCCTGCAGGTGCGACGGCAACTGCGCGAGGTGCGCAACCGCCTGGCGCGCGCCAGCCGCGGCGCGGCGGCCAACGTCCCCAACGATGAGGAACTGAGCCGATGAGCCCGACCCAGCGCCGCCGCCTGCTGCTGGTACTGCTGGTGGTCGCCGTGGCCGGCATCGCCGCGGTGCTCGTGGCCACCGCCCTGCAGCGCAACGTCGCCTACCTGTACACCCCGGCCGAGGTGAAGGCCGGCGAGGTCGCGCCCGATGCGCGCTTCCGCCTCGGCGGCATGGTCGCCAAGGGGTCGTTCCAGCGCGCGCCCGGCGCGCTGCAGGCGCGCTTCGAAGTGACCGACGGCGACGCCCGGCTGCCGGTGACCTACGACAAGATCCTGCCGGACCTGTTCCGCGAGGGACAGGCCGTGGTCGCCACCGGGCGCATGGCCGGCGGTGTGTTCGTGGCCGAGGAAGTGCTGGCCAAGCACGATGAGACCTACATGCCCAAGGAGCTGGCCGACAAGATGGGCGTGGCCCACGGCAAGCACCAGGTACCGGCCACGGCCGCGCCGGCGGAGTCGCGCTGAGTGCTCGCCGAGATCGGACAGGTCCTGCTGATCCTCGCCCTGCTGGCGGCGCTGCTGCAGAGCGTGCTGCCGCTGGTCGGCGCGCAGCGCGGCATCGCCCCGTTCGTCGCCATCGCCCGCCCGGCCGCGCTGCTGCAGCTGACCATGGTGCTGGGCGCGTTCGTGGTGCTGACCGTGGCCTTCGTGCGCCAGGACTTCTCGCTGCGCTACGTGGCCGAGAATTCCAATTCGCTGCTGCCGATGATCTACCGCTATTCGGCGGTATGGGGCGCGCACGAGGGCTCGCTGCTGCTGTGGACGCTGGTGCTGGCGCTGTGGACCGCGGCGGTGGCCGAGTTCTCGCGGCGCCTGCCACCGCTGGTGGTGGCGCGCGTGCTGGCGGTGATGGGCCTGATCAGCGTGGGCTTCCTGGCGTTCCTGCTGTTCACTTCCAACCCGTTCGAACGCCTGCTGCCGGCGCCGGTGGAAGGCCGCGACCTCAACCCGCTGCTGCAGGACCCGGGGCTGATCATCCATCCGCCGATGCTGTACCTGGGCTATGTCGGTTTCTCGGTGCCGTTCGCCTTCGCCATCGCCGCCCTGCTCGACGGCCGCATCGACGTGCGCTGGCTGCGCTGGACCCGCCCGTGGACCAACGTGGCCTGGGCCTTCCTCACCCTGGGCATCGCGCTGGGCAGCTGGTGGGCCTACTACGAGCTGGGCTGGGGCGGCTGGTGGTTCTGGGACCCGGTCGAGAACGCCAGTTTCATGCCGTGGCTGGCCGGCGCCGCGCTGCTGCATTCGCAGGCCGCCACGGAAAAGCGCGGCGTGTTCATCGGCTGGACCCTGCTGCTGGCCATCACCGCGTTCGCGCTGTCGCTGCTGGGCACCTTCCTGGTGCGTTCGGGCGTGCTGACCAGCGTGCACTCCTTCGCCGCCGATCCGGCGCGCGGGCTGTTCATCCTGATCTTCCTGGCGATGGTGATCGGCGGCTCGCTGCTGCTCTACGCGCTGCGCGCGCCGGCCGTCGGCGGCAATGCCGACCCGCGCCGCGCCTACGCGCTCAATTCGCGCGAGAGCCTGTTGCTGGCCAACAACCTGCTGCTCAGCTGCGCCTGCGCGATGGTGCTGCTGGGCACGCTGTACCCGCTGCTGGCCGACGCGCTGGACCTGGGCAAGGTCTCGGTCGGGCCGCCCTACTTCGGCACGCTGTTCCTGCTGCTGATGGCGCCGCTGGTGCTGCTGCTGCCGTTCGGCCCGCTGACCCGCTGGCAGCGCGAACAGGGGCTGCGCCCGTTCGCCCTGCTGGCGCCGTGGGCGGCGCTGGCGGTGGTGCTGGGCGTCGTCGGCTGGTTCATGGCCCCGCAGGGCCGGCTCAAGACCGCCGTCGGCATCGCCGCCGCGGCGTGGGTGGGCGCCGGCACGCTGTACGTGCTGTGGCAGCGCCTGCGCGGCGGCGGGCGCCCCAACGCCGAGACCTGGGGCATGCTGCTCGCCCATGCCGGCATCGCCGTGTTCCTGGTCGGCGCGCTGCTGGTGGAAGCGCTCAGCATCCAGCATGAAGTGGCCCTGGCGCCGGGCAGATCGGTCGAAGCCGGCGGCTACCGCATGGAGTTCGAGGGCGTGGACGCCACCGACGGCCCCAACTACCACTCTGACCGCGGCCACGTGCGCGTGTTCCGCGGCGACCGCGAGGTCGCCCTGCTGCACCCGGAAAAACGCATGTACGCCAGCGGCGGCATGCCGATGACCGAGGCCGGCATCCATCCGGCGCTGGGCGGCGATGTGTATGTTGCGCTGGGCGAGTCGCTGGGCGATGGTGCCTGGGCGATCCGCGTGCAGGTCAAACCCTTCGTCCGCTGGATCTGGCTGGGCGCGCTGCTGATGGCCCTGGGCGGTTTCGTCACCGCCGTCGACCGCCGCTTCCGCCGGCTGCCCGAGAAATCCTGATGTCCGAAACGCCTTCCGCCCCCCCTCCGTCCCATCGCCTGCCGCCGGTCGCGCTCATCATCGGCGCGCTGTTCTTCCTCGGCCTGGTCGGCCTGATGCTCTACGGCGTCAGCCGTTCGGACCGGCCCGACCGCGACAGCCTGCCGTCGGCGCTGATCGGCAAGCCCGCGCCGGACTTCTCGCTGCCGGTGCTGCACGACCCGCAGGTCAAGGTTAACGGCCACGATCTGCGCGGCGCGCCCTACCTGCTCAACGTCTGGGGCAGCTGGTGCCCGACCTGCCGCGACGAACACCCCATCCTCACCCGTTTCGCCGAGACCAAGCGCGTGCGCGTGATCGGCTACAACTGGAAGGACGAGCGCGCCGACGCGCTGCGCTGGCTGGAACAGCTGGGCAATCCGTACATGGTGGTGATCGCCGACGAGGAAGGCCGCACCGCGCTGGACTGGGGCATCGCCGCCGCGCCGGAAACCTTCCTGGTGGACGGCAGCGGCATCGTGCGCTGGAAGTACAGCGGCGCCATCACCCAGGACGTGCTCGACCGGCAGCTGATCCCGGCGCTGGAAAAGATCGAGGCCGGCGCCGGCGGGAAGAGCGCGCGATGAAACGGCTCGCGGCGCTCCTGCTGGGGCTGTGCCTGCCATGGCTGGCGGCGGCGCAGCCGATGGGCGACCCCGCGCCGCTGCAGTACCGCGACCGCGCCGAGGAAGCGCGCTTCCACGCGCTGGCCGCCGAACTGCGCTGCGTGCAGTGCCAGAACCAGTCGCTGGCCGATTCCAACGCGCAGATCGCCCACGACCTGCGCCGCGAAGTCCTCAACCTCATGCGCGAAGGCCGCAGCGATGCGCAGATCAAGCAGTTCCTGGTCGAACGCTACGGCGAGTTCGTGCTTTACCGCCCGCGCATGGAAGGCAGCACCCTGCTGCTGTGGCTGGGTCCGGGCGTCCTGCTGCTGGCCGGCGCAGCGCTCCTGTTCGTGCACGTGAAGCGGCGCGGGCGCGCCCTGCCCGCGCCCGCCGCCGAAGATGCCAACCAGGACGAACGCGAATGGTGAAGGCGGTATTCCTGTCGCTGGCCGCGCTGCTGGCCGCCGTCGCCGGCGGCGCCATGCTGTGGCCGCTGCTGCGCGCGGGCAAGCGCGCGATCTGGGGCACGCTGGTCGCGTCGATGGCCGTGGCCACCGTGGGCCTGTACCTGTGGCTCGGCACGCCCGCCGCGCTGCAGTCGCGCAGCGCCGAGGCGCCGCAGAGCCTGGAGCAGGCGGTCGAACAGCTGCGCGCCGTGCTCGACGAACACCCCGGGCGCACCGAGGGCTGGGTCCTGCTGGCCCGCTCGCAGCTCGAGCTCGGGCGCGTGGCCGATGCCGCCGCCTCGTTCGAACGTGCGCTGCAGCTGGAGCCGGACCAGCCCGAACTGCTGATCGAAGCCGCGCAGGCGCGTGCCCGCGCGCATCCGAAGATGCTGTTCGACGACACCGGCCTGCAGTGGCTGCAGCACGCCCGCAAGGTGGCACCGGACAGCGAACGCGCGCTGTGGCTGATCGGCATCGTGCAGCGCCAGCGCGGCCAGGACGAAGCCGCCGTGCGCACCTGGGAAAGCCTGCTGCCGCGGCTGGAACCCAATGCCGCCGCCGCGCTGCGCGAGCAGATCGACGCCGCGCGCGCCGACGCCGGCCTGCCGCCGTCGACGCCCGCCGCGGCCGCGCCTGCCGCCGCCACCGCGGGCGACCACGCCATCACCGTGCGCGTCGCCCTGGCGCCTGCGCTGCAGGCCCGCGTCGCCGCCGGCAAGGACACGCTGTTCGTCATCGCCCGCGTTCCCGGCGGCCCGCCGATGCCGGTCGCGGTCGAGCGGCACCCGGCGCAGTCCGGGCCGCTCACGGTCACGCTCGACGACGCCGACAGCCCGATGCCGACGCAGAAGCTTTCCGCGCTGGGCGAAGTGGAAGTGTTCGCGCGCCTGTCCGCCAGCGGCAACGCGATGCGCCAGGACGGCGATGTCGAATCGGCGCCGGTGAAGCTGTCCCTGCCGACGGACAGGACGCTGGACATCACCCTCGACCAGCCATGACCCCGCCGGAGCGGACCCCATGAACCAGGACGAACTCAAGGCGCTGTTCGACCAGCAGGCGGCCGACTACGACGCGCGCTGGGCCAGGACCCGCCCCATCCGCGATTGCCTGCACCTGTTGCTGGATTCGGCCTTCGCCCCGCTGCCGCAGGACGCCCGCATTCTCTGCGTCGGGCTCGGAACCGGCGCGGAACTGCTGCATCTTGCCCGCAACCACCCCGGCTGGCAGTTCACCGCGGTGGAGCCTTCCGGCGCGATGCTCGCCCTCTGCCGCCAGGCCGCTGAGAGCGAGGGCGTTTCGGCGCGCTGCCATTTCCATGAAGGCTACCTGGAATCGCTCCCCGCCACGGACGGCTTCGACGCCGCCACCTGCTTCCTGGTTTCCCAGTTCATTCTCGACCCGGCGGCGCGTTCCGGATTCTTCAACCAGATCGCGCGCAGGCTCGCGCCGGGGGGAATCCTCGCAAGTTCCGACCTGGCCGCGGACGTGGCCTCGCCCGCCTACGACGTGCTGCTGCGCGCATGGACGAGCCTCATGGCCGCAGCGGAAGTGCCCGCCGATGCCATCGAACGCATGCGCGATGCGTACACCCGGGATGTCGGGATGCTTCCACCGGAGCGGATTGCCGCGATCATCGCCGCAGGAGGTTTCCAGCCGCCGGTGCCGTTCTTCCAGGCCGGCCTGATCCATGCCTGGCTGTCCCGGCGTGGCGATCATGTGCCCTGAGCCGGCACCGCGGGCCGCCGGCACGCAGCAGTGCCCGCCGCCGTTCCCTTCCAGCCGAAGTCCCCACGGCGACGGCACCGCCGTCGTCCCCTTCAGCCGTGGTAACCACGCCTCATACCTTGATGACGCCGGAGCATCAGGCGACGTCCGCGTATCGGCGCATGCCCGTTAGAATCGGCCGATGACCGAGTTCATCCCCGAAGGCAGCCGCTTCCACGCGCTCGCCTCGCCCTTCCCGATGAAGCGCGGCGGCCAGCTGCACGGCGCGCGCATCGCCTACGAGACCTGGGGCACGCTGGCCGCCGATGCCGGCAACGCCATCCTGATCGTCACCGGGCTGTCGCCCGACGCCCATGCCGCCAGCCACCCGGACAACCCCGCGCCGGGCTGGTGGGAGCCGATGCTTGGCCCCGGCCGGCCGATCGACACCGACCGCTGGTTCGTGGTCTGCGTCAATTCGCTGGGCAGCTGCAAGGGTTCGACCGGCCCGGCGTCCCTCGACCCGGCCACCGGCAGGCCCTACCGGCTGGCGTTCCCCGAGCTGTCGGTGGAGGACATCGCCAACGCCGCGGCCGAGGTGGTGCGCGCGCTCGGCATCCGGCAGCTGGCCTGCCTGGTCGGCAACTCGATGGGCGGCATGACCGCGCTGGCGCTGCTGCTGCAGCACCCCGGCATCGCCCGCACCCACATCAACATTTCCGGCAGCGCCCAGGCCCTGCCCTTCTCCATCGCCATCCGCTCGCTGCAGCGCGAGGCCATCCGCCTCGACCCGGCGTGGAACGGCGGCGACTACGACGAGGCGCATTACCCGGAATCGGGCATGCGCATGGCGCGCAAGCTGGGCGTCATCACCTATCGCTCGGCGCTGGAATGGGACGGCCGTTTCGGCCGCGTGCGGCTGGATTCGGAACAGGGCGACGACGACCCGTTCGGCCTCGAATTCCAGGTCGAAAGCTACCTGGAAGGCCACGCGCGGCGCTTCGTGCGCCGCTTCGATCCCAACTGCTACCTGTACCTGGGCCGCGCCATGGACTGGTTCGACCTGGCCGAATACGGCGGCGGCGACGTGATGGCCGGGCTGGCGAAGATCCGCGTGCAGCGGGCGCTGGCCATCGGCGCCAACACCGACATCCTGTTCCCGGTCGAACAGCAGCAGCAGATCGCCGACGGCCTGCGCGCCGGCGGCGCCGACACGCAGTTCATCGGCATGGATTCGCCGCAGGGCCACGACGCCTTCCTGGTCGACTACGACCGCTACGGCCCGGCGGTACGCGGTTTCCTCGACACGCTGCCCGGCTCTTGACCGACGGCGCGATGGCGCACGCGCCTACGCGTCTTACCCGCTACGGCTGATCCAGCGGCCCCGGCCGCGCACGCATGCTGTCCCCACGCCATCACCTGGAGGGACCATGCGGCGCCTGCCGACCCTGCTGCTGTATCTGTTGCTGCTGCCGCTGGTCGCGGCGGCGGCCGCGCCTCCGCTGATGCTGGCCGGCCAATGGCGCGACGGGCCGGACGTGTCCCGCTACTGGGTGAGCGAGAAGCTCGATGGCGTGCGTGCGCGCTGGGACGGCCAGGCGCTGTGGACGCGCGCCGGCCACCGCATCGACGCCCCGGACGGTTTCACCCGCGGCTGGCCGCGGCAACCGCTGGACGGCGAACTGTGGGCGGGCCGCGGCCGTTTCGACCAGGCCAGCGCTACCGTGCGCCAGCATCCGCCCGACGCCAGCGGCTGGCGGAACCTGCGTTTCATGGTCTTCGACCTGCCCACGCATGCCGGCACCTTCGACCGGCGCCTGGCGGCCCTGCGCATCCTGGTGGCGCGGGCCGCCTCCCCCACGCTGGAGCTCATTCCCCAGCGGCGCATCGCCGATACCGCGGCACTGCATCGCCACCTGGCGGCCACCGCGGCGGACGGCGGCGAGGGGCTGATGCTGCACCACCAGGACAACCGCTACCTCGCCGGCCGCAGCGACGGCCTGCTCAAGCTCAAGCCGTGGGACGACGCCGAAGCGCGGGTGGTCGCGCACCTGCCGGGCAAGGGCAAGTATGCGGGCCTGCTCGGCGCGCTGCTGGTGGAGCGCGCGGACGGCGCGCGCTTCCGCATCGGCAGCGGTTTCAAGGACGCCCAGCGCATGGCGCCGCCGCCGATCGGCAGCCTGGTCACCTACCGCTACAACGGATTGACCAGCAACGGCCTGCCACGGTTCGCGCGGTTCCTGCGCGTGCGTGATGAAACGCCATCGGGCGACGGACGATGATCCGGGTGGTGCCGCCGCTGGAACCGGTCGGATCCCCGGTTCGGCCGGCGGTCATAGCGCCGTGGCGCCTGCCTGACGCCTCCGACATGATGAAACGCATGCATCGCATTGCTGCCGCCATGGGCCCGATCCTGGCAAGCGCCGGCACGGCGGCGGCGCCTGCGGATTCGCCGCAGGCGTTTGGACAGCAGCTACTGGAGGCCACTACGCGGAACGGGGTGGCAACACCGTCGCGCCGCCATCCGCGCCGCGTGGGCGCACGCTCAATCCGGCCGCACGTCTCCCGCGCGCGCGGCGAAGGGCAGCGCATACCGCACCAGCGATACCAGGGTCTTGCCCGGTTCCTCGTTCATGACCTCGTGCGCCGAATCCTCGAACCACACCAGCTGCTTCGACGGCGCCTGCACGCGCTCGAACCACTCCGCGGCCAGGCTCGACGATACGTTGTAGTCGTGGCGGCCGAGGAACAGCAGCAGCGGGCAATCCAGCTTCCGTACCTGCCCCATGTCCAGCGTCAGCACGTCGGCGAGCAGATGCCCGGTCGAGAAATCGTTGGCGGCCCATATGCCGGCCACGTCGGCATCGCTGTATTCCGGCGACAGGCGGATCGCCGCCGCCTCGGCATCGCCGCCGCGGCGGTTGTGGACCATGCCGCCGTAGTGATTGAGCCAGCGGCGCTGCTTCATCAGGTCGGGCAGCGGCACCTGCTTGCCATCGGCCGCGTAGGGCGCAAGCGATTCGAGTTCGGCGACGGCGGCCGCGTTGCCGTCGCGGCGTGCCTGTTCCAGCGTCCACGCCCACCCGCGGCGTTCGCTTTCCGGCGCATTGCTGACCTGCCCGACGCCGATGTAGGCGTGCAGCCACTGCGGCCTGCGCTGTGCGAGCTCCAGGCCGAGGTAGCTGCCCCAGGAATGACCGAGGACGAAGACCTTGTCCTGGCCGAACTCGCGGCGCAGCCAGGCGACCATCTCCACGGCGTCCTCGACCATGCGCTCGCGCGTCATCGTCGGCGCGAGTTTCGCCGGACCGTTCTCCACGTAGGTCTTGCCGGCGCCGCGCTGGTCCCACTGCACGACGGTGAAATACTCCTCCCAGCCGCGCTGGAAGTACCAGCTGCTCGGCATGGCCACCCAGCCCGGGCCGCCATGCAGCATCAGCAGCACCGGATTGCGGCGGTCGTTGCCGCGGATCGACACCCATTGCTCGATGCCGCCGATGCGCACCTTCTCCAGCCGCTCGACGCCGTTGCCGGTGACGACGCGGCGCATGTCGGCGACGATCTTCGTGGCCTCCGCGCGGCTGGACGGCGCCACCGCCGGGGCCGGTGCGGCGACGCAGGTCCCTGCCAGGAGCAGCATGGCGAGCAGCGGCAGGAATCGCGGGAAAAACGTGGTGCGCATGATCGGTCCCGTGCGGAAGCGGACAGGCATGGTAACAACCGTGCGGACGCGGGACCGCGGCCGTTTCACTCCAGCACGCCGTCGCCCGTCTCGGGCCGCAGCCGCCCGTGCTGCAGGCGGTATTCGCGGTGCACCACGCCTGGCGGAAGATGGCCATGGGTGATCACCAGCAGGCTGCGCGATCCCAGCGCGGCGGCCAGATCCACGAGCAGCGCGTCGGCGGTATCCACGTCCAGGCCTTCGGTGGGCTCGTCGAGCACCATCAGCGGCGCCTCGCGCAGCAGGGCGCGCGCCGTCGCCAGGCGACGCGCCTGTCCGGCGGACAGGGTGGCGCCGTTCTCGCCCACCCACGCCGTCAATCCGCCCTGCCGTCGCGCCCAGTCGCCCAGCCGCACCTGCTCCAGCGCCGTCCACAGCCGCGCTTCGCCGGCCTGCGGATCGCCCAGCCGCAGGTTGTCGGCGATGCTGCCGGCGAACACCGGCGCCCCCTGCGGCAGCCACGCGACGCGACGATGCCAGTCGTCCTGCGCCACCTCGCGCAGGTCCACGCCACCGTAGCGCACAGATCCCTGCTGCGGATCCCACAGGCGCAGCAGCAGCGCCGACAGCGTGGTCTTGCCGCAACCGCTGTCGCCGCGGATCGCGATGCGCTCGCCGGGCCGCAGCTGCAGGTCGATGCCGTCCAGCAGGGAACGGGGTTCGCCCGGCCAGGCGAACACCACCTGCTCGAACGCAAGCGTGGCCGGCGCGTCCGGCAACGCTTGCGGCTGCGTGGGATCGCAGACCGACGGCGGCTGCCCGACGATGGCCTGCAGCCGCGCGGCGGATACGCGTGCCGACTGCAGCGCCTGCCAGGCCAGGCCGCCGCCGGCGGCGATTTCCAGCACCGCCACGGTCAGGAACACCAGCGTGGCGGCCAGCGGCGCATCCACCCGCCCCGCCTGGAAGGCGGAAAGCGCGAGCCACAGCATTGCCAGCAGGCCCAGGCCGGCGCAGGCCGAATGCAGCACGTTGCCGGCAATCAGGCGGCCGCGGCGGCGATGGTCGTCCGCCGCCAGCTGGCGCGCCGCGGTATCGACGCGGGCACGCCAGTCGTCGCGCGCGTCCAGCGCCGTGAGATCGGCGGCGCCTTCCAACCCTTCGTAGGCCAATGTACGCAGCAGGGCGCGATGGCGCGCGCGTTCCACCTCGCCGGCCTCGCCGTGGCGCACGGCCAACAGCGGCACGCCGATGCCCACCAGCAGCGACAGCAGGAGCAGCAGCACCGCCGCCGGCCAGTGGATGCACGCGGCGACCGCGATCGCCACCAGCGCGCTGCCGGCCAGCGCCAGCAACGGACCCACCGCCCGCACCAGCAGGCCATCGACCTCGCCGATGTCGGACATCAGTCGCGCCAGCAGCTCGCCGGTGCGCGTGCCGCCCAGCCGCGCCGGCGCCAGCGGCAGTGCGCGCCGGAAGAACCACACGCGCAGGTCGCGGGCGATGCGCAGGGTCGCGTCGTGGCCGACCAGCTTCTCGAAATAGCGCGACGCGATGCGCACCAGGGTCAGCGCACGGATTCCCGCCGACGGCGAAAAGAAATTGAACGTGGCGCCCGCGCCCAGCGCGCCGGCCAGTGCGGCGGCGGTCAGGAAGCCGCCGGACAGGCCGAGCAGGCCGACGCCGGCCAGCATCGTCACTAGCAGCAGCGCCACTGCGGCCAGCAGGCGCCAGCGATGCCGCGCGAACACCGCGCGCAGGGAATCTTCGCCGCTCATGCGCACCCCCCGTCATGCAGCCGCACCACGCCATCGGCCCAGCGCATCGCCGCCGCGCTGTGCGTGGCCATCAGCACCGCGCGGCCGCGGGTGAAACAGGCCAGCGACCGCAGCAGGTCGGCTTCGGTCTGCGGATCGAGGAAGGCGGTGGGTTCGTCCAGCAGCAGCAGGTCCGGATCGCGCAGCAGCAGCCGCGCCAGCCCGATGCGCCGCGCCTCGCCGCCCGACAGGCCGAAACCGCGCTCGCCGATCACCGTATCCAGCCCCAGCGGCAACTGCGCGGCGAAACGCATCACCTGCGCGGCCTCGGCCACCGCGCGCAGGCGCGCATCGCTGGCGCCGGGGTTGGCAAGGCGCAGGTTGTCGGCGATGGAACCATGAAACAGGTACGGGCGCTGCCCGGCGTAGCCCACGCGCACGCCCTCGCGCATCACGATGCGTCCGCCGCGTGGCGGCAGCCAGCCGGCCAGCGCTTCCAGCAGGGTGCTCTTGCCGCTGCCGCTGGGCCCGACCAGGGCCAGGCGCTGTCCCGCTTCGATGTCCAGCGAGAAATCCGTCAACACGTCGTGGCCGGCGCCGACAGGGCGCAGCACCAGCGAGGCGGCCACCAGCAGCGGCGCATGCGCCTGCACCGGTTCCGGCGCGCACACCGGCAGCGCCGGCAGCGCCGCATCCGCCGGCCCGTCGCCGTCTTCCAGCAGGCGCTCGACCTCGCTGGCGGCGGCCAGCGCGTTGGCGCGGTCGTGGTAGTGCGCGGCCAGCCGCCGCAGCGGCGCGTAGAACTCCGGCGCCAGCAGCAGGCAGAACACGCCGGTGCCCAGCGTCGGCACCGTGGCATGCAGCGACAGCATGCCCAGGTAGCTCAGGCCCAGGTATAGCGCCACCATCGCCACGCTCACCGAGGCGAAGAACTCGAGCACGGTGGAGGACAGGAAGGCGATGCGCAGCACCTTCATCGTGCGCACGCGCACCCCTTCGGCGGCGGCGGCGATGCCGGCCAGTTCGTCCGCGCCGCGTCCATACAGGCGCAGCAGGCCCAGGCCCTTGATGCGGTCGGCGAAATGCCCGCCCATGCGCGCCAGTTCCTGCAGCTGCTCGCGGCCGGCCGCCTCCGCGCCCCAGCCCACCAGCATCATGAACAGCGGCACCAGCGGGCCGGTGAGCAGCAGGATCAGGGCCACGGTCCAGTCGACCCAGGCCACCGCCGCGACGATCAGCAGCGGCACCACCATCACCTCGACGCGCACCGGCTGGAAGCCGGCGTAATAGCCCTCGATGGCGTCGCCATGGGCGAGCAGCAGTTCGCCCAGTTCGCCGCTGCGCTGCCGGCGCAGCCACAGCGGCCCCTTGCCGAGCAGGCGCCGGTAGACTTGCCCGCGCAGCGCCAGCCGCGCGGCGTCGGCCACCTCGCCGGCGGCCTTCTGCGACAGGCCGCCGAGCGCGCTGCGCAGCAGCAGGACCAACGCCAGCGCGGCGAATGCCGGGGCCAGCTGCGCGACCGGGCGGTGCTCGACGAGCACGCCCTGGATCAGCCAGGCGACCGCGCCGGCCTGCACGACCAGCAGCGCGCCGGACAGGCAGACCGCCAGCGCCGCGACCCGCTGCCGCCCACGCGCCGCGCCGGCGAGCGCGGACAGCCAGTGCTGGTGCCGGCGGCGCTGCTGGCGCGCGGCGTCGGCCGGATGGGAAAGCTCACTCAAGACGGGCAACCTGCTGGGGAATATCCATGTCGTCGGCACGCATGATCGCACCCGCGCGCGCCGCACGTTCGCCGCTGCGACGCGATGTCGCATTGATCCAGGTCAAGGGCGGGATCACCATGGGTCACCGGATTCACACGACGCCCCACGCACCGCCGCCATGATGCACCAAACCCGAAAGGTAGCCAGGCCATGATCGACACGACCGTCGTAGATCTGTCGCGCCTGCAGTTCGCGCTGACAGTGATGTACCACTTCCTGTTCGTTCCGTTGACCCTGGGACTGTCCTTCATGATCGCGATCATGGAGAGCGTCTACGTGATGACCGGCAAGGATGTCTGGCGGCGCATGACGCTGTTCTGGGGCGCGCTGTTCGGCATCAACTTCGCCATGGGCGTGGGCACCGGCATCGTCATGGAATTCCAGTTCGGCATGAACTGGTCGTACTACAGCCACTACGTCGGCGACATCTTCGGCGCGCCGCTGGCCATCGAGGGGCTGATGGCGTTCTTCCTGGAAGCCACCTTCATCGGCCTGTTCTTCTTCGGCTGGGGCCGCCTGAGCAGGGTGCAGCACCTGACCGTCACCTGGCTGATGGCGCTGGGCACCAACCTGTCCGCGCTGTGGATCCTGATCGCCAACGGCTGGATGCAGCACCCGGTCGGGGCGGTGTTCAACCCCGAGACCATGCGCATGGAAGTCGTGGACTTCATGGCCGTGCTGTTCAATCCGGTGGCGCAGGCCAAGTTCGTGCACACGGTGTCGGCCGGCTACGTGACCGGCGCGGTGTTCGTGATGTCGATCAGCGCCTTCTACCTGCTGCGCAACCGGCACCACGACGTGGCGCGGCGTTCGTTCGCGGTGGCCGCCGCCTTCGGCCTGCTGTCCTCGCTGTCGGTGGTGGTGCTGGGCGACGAGAGCGGCTACGCCGCCAGCGAACACCAGAAAATGAAACTGGCCGCGATCGAGGCGATGTGGGAAACCGAACCGGCGCCGGCCGACTTCACCGCCTTCGGCATCCCCAACCAGCAGACCCACCAGAACGACTACGCCATCAAGATCCCCTACCTGATGGGGCTGATCGCGACCCGTTCGCTCAACCAGCCCATTCCCGGCATCCTGGAACTGGTCGAGCGCGCCGAACACCGCATCCGTGGCGGCCAGCTGGCCTACGCCGCGCTGGAGCGCATCCGCGCCGACCGCACCGACCGGGCCGCGCGGGAAATGTTCGACCGGCACTGGCAGGACCTGGGCCATGGCCTGCTGCTCAAGCGCTACCGCGACGACATCCTCAACGCCACACCGGAGGAAATCTCGCGCGCGGCGATGGACACCGTGCCGAACGTGCTGCCGCTGTTCTGGACCTTCCGCATCATGGCCGGGCTGGGTTTCTACCTGATCGCCTTCTTCGCGGTGGCCTTCTACTACTCGTGCCGCAACAACTTCGAAAACAAGCGCACCTTCCTGAAGATCGCGCTGTGGACGCTGCCGGCGCCGTGGATCGCGATCGAGTGCGGCTGGTTCGTCGCCGAGTACGGGCGCCAGCCATGGGCGGTGGACGGCGTGCTGCCCACCTTCTACGCGGCCTCGGGCCTGGCCCTGCACCAGATCGTGCTGACCCTGACCGGCTTCGTCGCCCTGTACACGGTGCTGATGATCATCGAGATAAAGCTGATGCTGAAGGCTGTCCGCAAGGGCCCGGACGAGATCCTGCCCTCGCTGCAGCCGCAAGCGTCCACCCATGCCGCCACGCCGGCCACCGGCCAGGCGCAGGGCTGAGGAGACTGCCATGGACTTCATTTTTCTGGACTACACCACGCTGCGCGTGATCTGGTGGCTGCTGCTGGGCGTGCTGCTGCTCGGCTTCGCGGTGATGGACGGGTTCGACCTGGGCGTGGGCACGCTGCTGCCGTTCGTGGCGCGGACCGACGAGGAACGCCGGCTGGTGATCAACACCATCGGCCCGGTCTGGGAAGGCAACCAGGTGTGGCTGATCCTCGGCGGCGGCGCGATCTTCGCCGCGTGGCCGCCGCTGTACGCGGTGAGCTTCTCCGGCTTCTACCTGGCGATGTTCCTGATCCTGTTCGCGCTGATCCTGCGCCCGGTCGGCTTCAAGTACCGCGGCAAGCTGCAGAGCAGGCGCTGGCGCGACAACTGGGACCGCGCGTTGTTCGTCGGCGGCTTCGTGCCGGCGCTGATCATGGGCGTGGCGGTGGGCAACGTGCTGCTCGGCGTGCCGTTCCATTTCGACGACAGCCAGCGCGTGTTCTACACCGGCAGTTTCTTCGGCCTGCTGACGCCGTTCGCGCTGCTCGCCGGCCTGCTCAGCGTGGCGATGCTGGTCGCCCACGGCGCGGCCATGCTGGTGCTCAAGACCGACGGCCCGGTGGCCGCGCGCGCCGCGCGCCTGGGCAGCATCGCGGCGCTGTCGAGCTTCGCGCTGTTCGCCATCGGCGGCGCCTGGGTGGCGCTGGGCCTGCCCGGTTACGCCATCACTTCGCAGGTGGTGACCGACGGCGCCAGCAATCCACTGTTAAAGACGGTCCAGGTCACCGGCGCCGGCGGCTGGATGCACAATTACACGGCCATGCCGGCGACGATCCTGGCGCCGGCGGCGGGCCTGGTCGGCGCGCTGGCGTCGGCGCTGCTGCTGCGCATGCGCCGCGGCGGCCTGGCCTTCGTCGCATCGGGCGCCTCGGTCGCCGGCATCATCCTCACCGTCGGCTTCGCGCTGTTCCCGTTCCTGCTGCCCTCCTCCAGCCATCCCGGTTCCAGCCTGACCACCTGGGACGCCTCCTCCAGCCACCTGACGCTGTGGGTGATGCTGCTGGCCACCGCGCTGCTGCTGCCCATCGTCATCGCCTACACCGCCTGGGTGTACCGCGTGCTCAAGGGCAAGACCACGCTGGACGAAATGGGCGGCAACCCCAACGCCTACTGATCCCCCCGCGCGCGCCGCGCGCTTTCTGAAGGAGTCTTCCCATGTGGTACTTCGCCTGGATACTCGGTGTCGGCCTGGCCTCCACCGCCGCCATCCTCAACGGCATGTGGTTCGAGGCCCGCGAACAGCGCAGGCTCGACGCCGGACGCTAGAAACCGCCTTTCCGGTATTGCAAGAATGCGTGCCGGAGAGTATCTTTCCGCCTCCTTCGCGGGGTGTAGCTCAGTCTGGTAGAGCGCTACGTTCGGGACGTAGAGGTCGCAGGTTCGAATCCTGTCTCCCCGACCAAGGTCGAAACATCGAAGCCCGGCAGACAGCAACGTCCGCCGGGTTTTTCGTTTGAGGCGCCCGCATGCCCGCCCGCAGGGGGACATCGCCGCCGCAGGCGCGGGGCAACCGCCGCGACCGCGAAAAACAGTTGCGTGACCCTGCCCTCGCCGCTATCATAGGCGGCTCCTTCGGGGTGTAGCTCAGTCTGGTAGAGCGCTACGTTCGGGACGTAGAGGTCGCAGGTTCGAATCCTGTCTCCCCGACCAGTTTCGACAAAAGCCGGCCCCGCGCCGGCTTTTGTTTTTTCGCCATCCGTGCGGGCAGTATCGCCCGCCGGAAGGCGATGCCAGGAACCGCTCCCGGCGGTTCCTCTCGTTTCCGCGGACGCATCCCTCCCCGCCCTGTCCGCGCCGGAGTCATGCAATGTCCCATCCTGCCGCAACGGCCGCACGCGCTTCCCTGTTCAAGGGCCGCCTGCTGGCCTTCGCCGCCATCATCCTGGTTTCGGCCAACCTGCGCAGCGCGGTCACCTCGCTGACGCCGCTGCTGGACCGCCTCGGCCACCTGTTCGATTTCGGCAGCACCATGACCGGCGTGCTCGGCATGATGCCCACCGCCGCGTTCGCCCTGCTCGGCCTGAGCACGCCGCGCCTGATCCGCTGGCTCGGGCTGGAACGCACCGCCGCGCTGACCATGCTGCTGGCCACCGCCGGCCTGCTGCTGCGTGCCAGCGCCGACAGCGTCGGCATGCTGCTGGTCGGTTCGGCGGTCGCGCTGGCCGGCATGGGCATCGGCAACGTGGTGGTGCCGCCGCTGGTCAAGCGCTATTTCGCCGACCGGGTCGGCACGCTGAGCACGCTCTACATCACCGTGCTGCAGGCCGGCACGATGGTCCCGGCGCTGCTCGCGGTGCCCATGGCCGACCGTTTCGACTGGCGCATCTCGCTGGGCATGTGGTCGCTGCTGTCGTTGGCCGCGCTGCTGCCGTGGATCCTGCTGGCCCGGCGCGCGCCGCGGCCGCAGGCGGCCACTGCCGACGCCGTCGCCCATGCGCCGGGGCGGGTGTGGAAGACCTCGCTGGGCTGGGGCATGGCGCTGATGTTCGGCATGACCTCGCTGGGCACCTATTCGTTGTTCACCTGGCTGCCGAAGGTGATGGTCGAGGCCGGCGCCAGCGAAGCGTTCGGCGGCGTCATGGTCGCGGTGTACTCGGCGATCGGCCTGCTGCCCTCGCTGCTGGTGCCGGCGCTGGCGGTGCGCATGCGCAATCCGTTCCCGATCGCGATGCTGGTGTTCGGCCTCAACGCCGTCGCCTTCGCCGGCCTGCTGTGGGCGCCGATGCAGGCGCCATGGCTGTGGGCGGTGGTGGCCGGGCTGGGGCCATCGACCTTTCCGCTGGGCCTGACCCTGATCAACCTGCGCACGCGCACGCCGGCCGGTTCGGCCGCGCTGTCCGGCTTCATGCAGGGCGTGGGCTACAGCCTGGCCAGCCTCGGCCCGCTGCTGTTCGGCTGGCTGCATGGTGCCAGCGGCGGCTGGGCGTGGTCGTTCGCCTTCCTGATGCTGTGTTCGCTGGTCCTGCTGGTCGCCGCCTGGTTCGCCTGCAAGCCGCAGCAGTTGGAAGACCATTGGAGCTAGACGTAGGAGCGCACCTTGGTGCGCGATGAGGCATTACCGGGAAAGCTCCATCGCGCACCGAGGTGCGCTTCTACGACCTGACCTGCCCTTCGCCGCGCACCACGAAGCGTTCCACGGTCAGCGCTTCCAGCCCCATCGGGCCGTAGGAATGCAGGCGCGTGGTGGAGATGCCGATCTCCGCACCCAGCCCCAGTTCGCCGCCGTCGGAGAAACGCGACGAGGCGTTGACCATCACCACCGCCGAGCGCAGCGCGTGCACGAAGGCCTCGGCGTGGGCGACATCGCCGGTGGCGATGACTTCGGTGTGGTCGGAGGTATGGCGCTGGATGTGGGCGAGCGCCGTCTCCAGCGAATCGACCACCCGCACCGCCAGGATCAGGTCCAGGTATTCGGCGGCGTAGTCCGCCTCGTCCGCCGGAACCACGCCGGCCACCAGCGCCTGCGTGGCCGCGTCGCCGCGCAGTTCGACGCCCCGCGCGCGCAGCGCCTCGGCGGCCATCGGCAGGAAACGCGGCGCGATGTCGGCATGCACCAGCAGGGTTTCCAGCGAATTGCAGGCCGCCGGGCGCGAGGTCTTGCCGTCGACCAGCAGGCCCAGCGCCAGCTCCAGGTCGGCGCTGTCGTCCACGTACAGGTGGCATACGCCCTTGTAGTGCTTGATCACCGGTACGCGCGCGTGCTCGGCGACGAAACGGATCAGGCCTTCGCCGCCACGCGGGATCGCCAGGTCGACGATGTCGTTGAGCTGCAGCAGTTCCAGCATGGTCTCGCGACGCAGGTCCTCGACCAGGGTCAGCGCGGCCTCGGGGATGCCGGCTTCGCGCAGGGCGCGCCTGAGCGCGGCGGCGATCGCGGTGTTGGAGTGGATCGCCTCCGAACCGCCGCGCAGGATCACGCCGTTGCCAGCCTTGATGCACAGCGCCGCCGCATCGGCGGTGACGTTGGGGCGCGCCTCGTAGATCATCGCGATCACCCCCAGCGGCACGCGCACCTTCTGCACGCGGATGCCGTTGGGGCGTGTGTAATCGCGGGTCACCTCGCCGACCGGATCGGGCAGCGCGGCGACCTCGCGCAGGGCGTTGGCGACGCCGGCCAAGCGCTGCGGGTTCAAGGCCAGGCGGTCCAGCATCGCCGCGCCCGTGCCCTTGTCGCGCGCGGCCTGCAGGTCGCGTTCGTTGGCGGCCAGGATGGCGCCGGCTTCAGCGTCCAGCGCATCCGCCATCGATGCCAGCAGGTCGCGCCGCGCCGCGCTGGAAAGGCGTGCCAGTACCTGCGAGGCATCGCGGCACTGCAGGGCGAGGGTCTTGATGTCGGTCATGCGTGCAGCTCCGGGTGATGCGCAATCGGTCGTGCGTATCCACGCTTTCCGTAGGAGCGGCTTCAGCCGCGATGGGGCTTTGCCGGCAAAGCCCTTCGCGGCTGAAGCCGCTCCTACGGGTAGGTGGTCATGGCAGCAGGACCAGGTCGTCGCGGTGGATCACGTTGTCGCCATAGGTGTAGCCGAGGACGGCCTCGATCTCGCGGGTGTGGCGGCGGCCGATGCGGCGCACGTCCACGGCCGAGTACTGGCTGATGCCGCGCGCCACGCACTGCGGGCCGCTCTCGCCGTCCACCCGCACCTCGATCATGTCGCCGCGGCGGAATTCGCCCACCGCGCCGGTCACGCCGCCGGGCAACAGCGAGGCGCCCTTCTCGCGCAGTGCGCGCGCGGCCCCCGCATCGATCACGATCGACGCGCCGGGCTCGACCGGCGCGTGCCGCAGCCAGTACTTGCGCGCGGCGATGCGCGAGCGCCCGGCGTGCAGCCGAGTGCCGCGCAGCCGGCCCTGCGCCAGGCCGCGCACCACCTCGCCGCTGCGGCCGTTGAACAGGAAGGTGTCGATGCCCGCGGCACCGGCCTTGGCCGCGGCCTGCAGCTTGGTGTGCATGCCGCCGGTGCCGACCGCGCTGCCGCTGCCGCCGGCCATCGCCATCACCTCGGCGGTCAGCTCGGCCACGTCGTTGATCGGCCGCGCCAGCGGATCGCGGCGCGGATCGGCGGTATACAGCCCGTCGATGTCGGTGGCGATGAACAGCGCGTCGGCATCGACCAGCGCAGCGACGATGGCCGCCAGGTTGTCGTTGTCGCCGAGCTTGAGTTCGTCCACCGAGACCGTGTCGTTCTCGTTGACCACCGGCAATGCGCCCAGCGCCAGCAGTTCGCCCAGCGTGGCGCGCGCATTGAGGTAGCGGCGGCGGTTGCGCAGGTCGTCGTGGGTGAGCAGCACCTGCGCCACCGGCCGCTCGAAGAAGCGCTGCCACAGCGCGATCAGCTGCGCCTGCCCGAGCGCGGCCAGCGCCTGCCGCGCGGCGATGGCCGCGCCGGCCTCGGCCGCCCTGGGCACGATGGCGCGACCGGCGGCGACCGCGCCGGACGAGACGATCACCACTTCCCGGCCGGCCAGCAGGTTGGCCGAGACGAACTGCGCCAGCCCCAGCGCGAAGCGCGGGGTCAGGCCGCCGCCATCGGCCGCCAGCAGGCTGCTGCCGACCTTGAGCACCGCGCGCCGCCACGGCGGCAGGGACTGCTCGGCGAAGGGCGAAGGCGCGGCGTCGTTCATGGGCTCAGCGGGTGTTCCATTCGTGCACGCTCAGTTCCGAGCAGTCCTGCAGGACCAGCGGATCGGTGGCGACGATGGCGCGCGCCTGTGCCAGGTCATCGACGTTGCACAGCACATAGGCGCCGCCGCTGCCGTCGCTGAAGCCGCCGGTCAGGTGCAGCCGCCCCTGCGCGCGCAGCGCATCGAGGAAGGCCTTGTGCGGTTCGATCACGCTGGCGTCGAACGCCGGCTTGCGCATGGCCATCACCAGGTACAGCTTCACGTTGTTCTCCATGACCCGAAGTCCCGTCGCGGATGTTGCACTGCCGCGCGGCAGATGTGGGGGATGCTTTCGTTTCCAACCAACCGGCAATCGCACGTGGATGCGGGGCCTGCCCCGCATGCGGCCTTCCCGGCCAAACCCTGTGCCGGGCAAGCCCGGCACCTACGCGGCATCTGTAGATGCGGGGCTTGTCCCGCATGCGGCTCTCCTGGCCAAACCCCGTGCCGGGCACGCCCGGCACCTGCGCGGCACCTGTAGATGCGGGGCTTGCCCCGCATGCGGCTCTCCCGGCCAAACCCCGTGCCGGGCATGCCCGGCACCTGCGCGGCACCTGTAGATGCGGGGCTTGCCCCGCATGCGGCCTTCCCGGCCAAGCCCCGTGCCGGGCGAGCCCGGCACCTACGGTTGCAGGGCCGCCCAGCGCGCCTGCAGTTCCTCCAGCCGCAGGTCGGCGGCCGCGCCCGGCGACACGCGCGCGGCCAGGCTGCCTTCCGGGCTGCGCCCCTGCCCGGCCGTATCCGCGGCCGCGGCGGCGGCCTTGTAGGCCTCACGGAACGGCACGCCGGCCACGGCCGCGTCCACCGCCACGTCGGTGGCGTACATGCCCGAGTCGATGGCGGCGCGGATGTTGCCGTCGCGCCAGTCCAGGTTGGACAGCAGCGCCGGCAGCAGTTCCAGGGCCGCCAGGCCGCGGCCGAAGCCGTGGAAGATCGCGCCCTTGGAGGCCTGCAGGTCGCGGTGGTAGCCGGACGGCAGCGACAGCAGCTGCTCGATCTCGGTGCGCGCGGCGGCCACGCTGGCATGGGTGGCGCGCATCAGTTCGATCACGTCCGGGTTGCGCTTGTTCGGCATGATCGAGCTGCCGGTGGTGTACTGCGCCGGCAATGCGACGAAGGCGAATTCGCCGGTGGTGAACAGCGACAGGTCCCAGGCGATGCGGCGCAGGTCCAGGGTGGCGCCGCCGAGCGCTTCCAGCGCGGCCAGCTCGAACTTGCCGCGCGAGAGCTGCGCGTAGATCGGGCTGACCTGCATGCGCGCGAAGTCCAGCGCGCGCGTGGTGTGCTCGCGGTCCAGCGGCAGGTTGACGCCATAGCCGGCGGCCGTGCCCAGCGGGTTGCAGTCGATCAGCCGGCGCGTGTCGGCCGCGCGCACCGCGTTGTCGATGAAGGCCTCGGCCCAGCCCGCCCACCACATGCCGGCCGAGGACACCACGGCGCGCTGGATGTGGGTGTAGCCGGGCAGCGGCTGCTGCTGTTCGGCGACGGCGCGGTCCAGCGCCACCTTCGCCACCTCGCGGCTGATCTGCGCCACGCGCGCCAGCTTCTCCTTCAGCCACAGCCGCGTGGCGACCAGGATCTGGTCGTTGCGGCTGCGGCCGGTGTGGATCTTGCGGCCGGCATCGCCCAAGCGTTCGGTCAGGCGCGCCTCGATGGCCGAATGGCAATCCTCGTACCGCTCGTCCAGCACGAAGGCGCCGCTGCGGAAATCGTCGGCCAGCAGCGCCAGTTCGCGCTTGAGCGCGGCCAGCTCGTCGGCCGACAGGATGCCGATGTGCTGCAGGCCCTCGGCATGCGCGGTACTGGCCTGGATGTCGTGCAGGAAGAACTCGCGGTCCAGGATCACGTCGTCGCCGGCGAGGAAGGCCTGGATCTTCGCGTCCACCGCGACGCCGGGTTTCTGCCACAACAGGTTGGTCATAGTGCTTCCTTCTTCGGGACCGGGGACCCGGGACTGGGGACCCGGGAAAGCAAAAGCATCATGCGGACTCAGCGCCTTTCCCGGGTCCCCGGTCCCCAGTCCCGGGTCCCGCCATTTCAATAGCGGTAAGTTCGGGCAGCCCCAGCGCGAGGTTGAGGTTCTGCAGCGCCTGCGTGGCCGCGCCCTTGAGCAGGTTGTCGATGGTCGCCACCACCACCACGCGCTTGTTGCCCGGGGCCAGGGTGAAACCGCCGATCTGCACGCCGTGGCGGCCGGCGATGCGGCTGACCCACGGCGCCTCGTCCACCACCTCCACCAGCGGTTCGCCGGCATAGCGCCGCTGGTACAGCGCCATCACCTCCTCGCGCTGGAGCGGCTGCTGCAGCCACAGGTTCACGGTCATGCTGATGCCGCGGAAGTGCGGCGCGACATGCGGCATGAACTCCACCGGCACGCCGAGCCGCGTGGACACCTCGCGCTCGTGCACGTGGTTGGTCAGCGCGTACGGCATCAGGTTGTCGCGCAGCAGCTCGGTGTTGTTCTTGTCCGACGGCGTGGTGCCCGCGCCGGAATAGCCGGACACGCCGAAACAGGCCGGCGGCCCGGCCAGCTGCGACAGCAGCGGCGTGATCGCCAGCTGCATCGCGGTGGCGTAGCAGCCCGGGTTGCTGATGCGTTTCTGCCCGGCGTAGGCATCGCGGGTCAGTTCCGGCAGGCCGTAATACCAGGTGTTGTCGAAACGGTAGTCGGCCGAGAGATCCACGATCACCGTCTCCGGCCTGGCCGCGTCCAGCGCGGCGACGAAGGCTTCCGCCTTGCCGTTGGGCAGGGCCAGGATCACCGCGTCGGCGCCCTTGGCGGCCACCGCCTGCGGATCGAGGCTTTCGTAGCGCAGTTCGCCGTTGTAGCCATCGTTGTGGTCGGCCACGCGCTGGCCATCCAGCTCGCGCGAGGAGACGAAGGCCAGTTCGATGCGCGGGTGCGCGGCGATCAGCCTGACCAGCTCGGCGCCGGTGTGGCCGCGGGCACCGACGATGCCCAGCGAGAATGTCCTGTCGGTCATGAATGCGAATCCAGTAGGGACCGCAGATGGCTGCGTACCGCCGGCCATTCGCTGTCGAGGATGGAGAACACCACGGTATCGCGCGGCGTGCCGTCGGCGTGGCGCTTGTGGCTGCGCAGCACGCCGTCCTGCTTCGCGCCGAGCCGGGCGATGGCCGCGCGCGAGGCATGGTTGAACCAGCTGGTCTCGAAGCCGATGGCAATACAGCCCATCGCCTCGAAGGCATGGCGCAGCAACAGCAGCTTGGCCTCGGTGTTCACGCCGGTACGCTGCACGCTCCGGTGGTACCAGGTGTAGCCGATGTTCAGGCGCGGCACGCCGGCGTCCAGCGCGTAATAGCGCGTGCAACCGACCACCTCGCCGGCGGCGTCCCTGACCACGAACGGCAGCGCCTCGCCCCGCGCCTGCGCGTCCAGCGCCGCCGCGACGTAACGCTCCACCGCGTCCGGTGCCGGCACGTTGGCGTACCACAGGCGCGACAGCTCGCCCTCGCCCAGCGCCTGCCGCAGCGCGGGCACGTGTTCGATGCGCAGCGGTTCCAGCGCGACATGCGCACCGCGCAGTTCCGGCACGGTGTTCCAGCGGGCGTTGGCCGACGGCTCGTTCATGGCCTCATCCCTGCAGGCTGGCCTTGCGCCTGCCGCAGTGCTCGACGAAGCCGCGGATGCGCTCGAAGTCGCTGGCGCCGAACCAGAACACCTTCCAGTGATCCAGCTTGTAGCAGCCGTCGGACTCGGCGTAATAGAAATGGTTGACCGGGTTGCCGTTGCGCGAGCGCCAGAACAGCTGCGGGGTTTCCTCCAGCATCACGTTCCACACCGCGCGCCCCAGGCCTTCGCCCTGCGCGTCGTCGAGCACGGCGAACTTGTCCAGGTACACGCCCTCGGCCTCGTCGGTGAGGATCACCGCGGTGCGGTAGTTCTCGCTGACGTAGGCGCGCAGCAGCCTGGTCTTCTCGAAATAATCCGGCACCAGCTGGCGGCCGAAGCTGGATTCGATCAGCGCCTTCAGCCGCGCGGTGTCCAGCTGCTCCCACGATGTCGCCCTGAGCACCTTCTCGCCGCGGCGCACCAGGGTGCCCGAACCCTTGTGCGTGAACAGCTCCTTGGCCAGGTCGGCCGGGCGCGTGATCGATACCGAGGATTCCTCCGGCAGCCTGTCCAGCAGGTCCTTGATCTGCTCGATCTTGACCTTCATGCCGCCGTGCAGCCACGGCTGCTGGATCAGGTGCTCGTACTCGGTGGACAGGTTGATCGAATCGATCAGCCTGCCCTCGGCATCGAGCAGGCCGCCGGTGCCGGTGAGGAAGATGATCTTGTACGGCTGCAGTTCCTGCACCAGCTCGTTGGCGGCGAAGTCGGCGTTGACGTTGAGGATCTGCCCGCTCGGGGTTTCGCCCAGCGAGGTGATGACCGGGATCGAGCCGGCGCGCAGGCTGGCCTCGATCGGCGCCAGGTTGACCCGCTTCACCTCGCCGACCAGCCCGTAGACGCTCTGGTCGAGGTATTCGGCCTCAAACACGCCGCCGGTGATCGAGGTGGCGCGCGCGCCGTTCTGCTGCAGTGCCTCCACCAGCTGCAGGTTGGACTGCTGGAACACCTTGCGCACGATCGCCAGCGCCTCCGGCGTGGTCACGCGCAGGCCGTTGACGGTGTGCTTCTCGATGCCGGCCGCCGACAGCTCGGCGTCCAGCTGCGGGCCGGCGCCGTGCAGCACGATCGGAGTGAGGCCGACTTCCTGCAGGAACGACAGCGAGGAGGTCAGCGCGTCCAGGTCGTCGCGCAGCACCGCGCCGCCGACCTTGACCACGGCGAAGCGCTTGGCGTCCAGCTGCGAGAAGCGCTTGAGGTACTGGCTGATCTCCTTCGCGCTGGCCATGCTCGAAAGCAGGCGCACGATGGTCTGGCGGGTCTGGCGGTGGGGTTGCATGGCGTGGGGTTCGTCTGTCGTAAAGGGGGAACGCGGTGCTCAGGCGCCGCGCTGCAGGATCTTGAGCACCGAGCCGGCGTAGCGCTGCAGCTGCTCCAGCGTCACGAACTCATCGGCGGTATGGGCCTGGGCGATGTCGCCGGGGCCGTAGACCATCGTGGTGTAACCGGCGGCGGAGAACAGCGAGGCCTCGGTCCAGAAATCGACCGCGTTGCCGATCGGCAGGCCCAGCTCGTCGGCGATGTCGCGCGCGGCCAGACGGCGTTCCTCCGCGCGCGCGATGTCGCCGGACGGCAGGCTCGGGCCACGGAAGGTTTCCTCGAAGTGCGCGGCGGCAGGCTCGGCGAAACCGGCGAAGGTCGCCAGCAGCTGGTCGACGTCCATCGACGGCAGTGGGCGGAAGCCGAAACGCAGCTCGGCCTCGGGCGCGATCATGTTGGCCTTGATGCCACCTTCGACGCGGCCGATGTTGAAGCGCAGCCCGGTCAGGCCGCCGAAACGCGCATGCGCCAGCGATTCAACGTGATCCAGCGCGCGGCCGCCCCAGCGCATGGCCTGGTGCAGCGCGCTGGCCGCCGCGTCCTGCCGGCCGGACGCGTGGCCGGCGCGGCCGCTGAACTTCATCAGCACCGAACTGATGCCACGGTGCGCCAGCACCGCCTCGCTCATCGTCGGCTCGGCCACCAGCACCGCTTCATAGGGAATGCCGCGGGCCAGAAAGGCGGCAATGCAGCGCGGGTCGTTGGCTTCCTCGTCCGAGGAGAACAGGAAGGCCGCATCGCCATCGGTGAGATTGGCCGCGGCCACCAGCGCCGCGGTGGCGCCCTTGATGTCGCACACGCCCAGCCCGACCACGCGGTCGTCCAGGCGCCGCATCGCATGCGGGTCGGCACTCCAGTGCGGCGAATCCGGCACCGTGTCCAGGTGCACGTTGAACAGGTACTTCGGCGTGCCGCGCACCGCATACAGACTGACCGCGCCCGCGCCGTGGTCGATCACCTCGACCTCGAACCCGGGCAGGTTGGCGCGCAGGTAATCGAAGATGCCGCCGGTGGTGATCGCGCGCGGCGGGTTGCGGGTGTCGAAGGACACCAGCTTTTCCAGGTGCGCGAGAGTGTTGTCGAGGAGTTCGGTCATTGATAGTGAGTCAGGTGGCAGGAAAGCCCTTCTCCCTCCGGGAGAAGGTGCCCCGTAGGGGCGGATGAGGGTTCGGGCGAAGCCTCTGCAGTGAAAATCGCGAGGACTTCGCCCCGCACCCTCTCCCCAACCCCTCTCCCGCAGGGAGAGGGGCTTTGAAATCCTCAGCGATTCACCTGCGCGTACAGCGTGGAGCTCATGCCGAACAGCTTGATGAAGCCCTCGGCCTCCTCCACGCCCCAGTCGGCCGACTGTGCGTAGGTCGCGCCCTTGGCGTTGAGAATGTGCGGGGACTTCACCGCCACCGCGTCGACGCGGGCACCGCGGGTCTCCAGCACCACCTCGCCGTTGACCTTGCCCTGCGAGGACTGCAGGAAGGCTTCCAGGTCGGTCTTCAGCGGATCGTGGTAGAAACCTTCGTAGACCAGTTCCACCCACTTGCGCGCCACGTCCGGCTTGAAGCGGTTCTGCTGCTTGGTCAGCACCGCGTCCTCCAGCGCGCGGTGCGCGGCCAGCAGCGCGGTCAGGCCCGGCGCCTCGAACACGATGCGGCCCTTCAGGCCGATCACGGTGTCGCCGGTGTACACGCCGCGGCCGACGCCGTACGGGGCGAACAGCTTGTTGAGCTTGCCCAGGATCTGCTCGCCCGGCAGTGCCTTGCCGTCCAGTTCCACCGCCTCGCCCTCGACGAATTTCAGGGTCACGGTCAGCGGCTCGATCGGCCATGCGCTGCGCGGCGCGCACCAGCCGCGCGCGCCCTCGCCCGGGGCTTCCCACTTGTCGATCTCGCCGCCGGACATGGTCACGCCCAGCAGGTTCTCGTTGATGGTGTACGCCTTCTGCTTGGCGCGCACGCCGAAGCCGCGTTCTTCCAGGTAGGCCTGCTCGTAGGCGCGGGTCTGGGTGTGCTCCTTCTGGATCTCGCGGATCGGCGCCAGGATGCGGTAATCGCCCTGCGCCTTCACCGCCAGGTCGAAGCGCACCTGGTCGTTGCCCATGCCGGTGCAGCCGTGGGCGATGGCGTTGGTGCCCAGTTCGGCGGCGCGCTTGAGTGCGGCGTCGACGATCAGGTAGCGGTCGGACACCAGCAGCGGGTACTGGCCCTGGTAACCCTCGCCGGCCCACACGAACGGCTTGACGAAGCCCGTCCAGATCGCCGGGCCGCCATCGACGGTGACATGGCTGCTCACGCCCAGCTCGGCAGCACGCTTCTCGATGGTCTCGCGCTCCTCGGCGTCCACGCCGCCGGTGTCGGCGAACACGGTGTGCACGTTCCAGCCGCGCTCCTGCAGGTAGGGCACGCAGAAGCTGGTGTCCAGGCCGCCGGAGAAGGCCAGGACGATGTCGCGGGAGTCGTTGGGGGTGGTCATGTGCGGGGTCTCGTTGGACGGCACGGCGGCCGCCGTTGGGGGATCGGGGAAGGGAAAGCGGCGGGAGGGATCAGCGGACCAGCGCGGCCATGATCGCCTTCTGCACGTGCAGGCGGTTCTCGGCCTCGTCGATGGCGATGCACTGCGGCGAATCCATCACGCCATCGGTGGCCTTGACGTTGCGGCGCAGCGGCAGGCAGTGCGAGAACACGCCGTTGTTGGTCAGCGCCATCTTGGCCTCGTCGACGATGAAGTGCTTGTACTGGTCGCGGATGGGTTTTTCCGGCGCCCAGTTGCCGAAGTACGGCAGCGCGCCCCAGCTCTTGGCGTAGACCACGTCGGCGCCGCGGTAGGCGCTCTCGATGTCGTGGCTGACGGCCAGCGAACCGCCGCTCTCGGCCACGTTCTGCCGCGCCCAGCCCATGTAGCGCTCGTCGAGGATGTACTGCTCGTCCGGGCACAGCAGGGTCACGTCCATGCCCAGGCGGGTGGCGATGGTCAGCGCCGAGTTGGCCACGGCGGTGTTCAGCGGCTTGGGATGGTAGGTCCAGGTCAGCACGTACTTCTTGCCGCGCAGGTCGCTGGTGCCGAAATGCTCCTGCAGCGCCAGCGCGTGCGCCAGCTCCTGGCAGGGATGGGTGATGGTCTCCATGTTGATGACCGGCACCGGCGAATACTTCGCGAACGCCTTGAGCACGATGTCCTGGCGGTCGTACTGCCAGTCCACGAACTTCGGGAAGGCGCGCACGCCGATCAGGTCCACGTAGCGGCCCAGCACCTTCGCCACTTCGGCGATGTGCTCCTCGGTATCACCGTCCATCACCGTGCCCAGGTCGAACTCGATCGGCCACGCGTCCTTGCCCGGCTGCAGCACGATGGCGTGGCCGCCGAGCTGGAACGCGCCCAGCTCGAAGCTGGTGCGGGTGCGCATGGAGGGATTGAAGAACACCAGCGCGATGGACCTGCCCTTGAGGTCATCGCCCAGCTTGTTGCGCTTGAACAGCGCGGCCTGGGTCAGCAGCGCGTCGAGCTCGTCGCGGCTCCAGTCCTGGGTGTTCAAGAAGTGCTTCAAAGACATCGATCGATCCATCCTCTGCTGCGGGGGCCGCCGTTGCCGGCGGCAGGATGCGCGGATGCGCGATTCATTGCGGTTGAAACTTTCGCGGAACAGAAACGAAAAAACCCAGCCTGGGCTGGGTTTTCCGAACAGACAGCACGAAGCTCCGGTTTACCCAGCGAATATGTGGGATTCCGGTCGGCGGGCACGCGACGTCATGCCGGAGGCCATCCGGGCGGTGCTGGTTTCGTGCTGGAAGCTGTTCGCCTTCATCGTCGCGCATGGTCGCACGCGTCCCGGCACCACGCAAGTGCCGCGATGCAGCATCACGGATCGGCCGGTCCCGGCTCCAGGCCGGTGCCGAGTTCCGGGGTGATCGACACCCGCAGCTTCAACCGGTTGCCCGGGTCTTCGGGCAGGCGCGAACGGAACTTGACGCCCTTGTAGACATAGTCCACGTCGTAGGCGATGGGCCGGCGGAATTCGCGCCCGACCTCGACGATGCGGCATTCGGGGGTGAGCATCGCGCCGTTGCCGCCGCTGCCCGGGCGCCGCTCCACGTCCGCCGCCTCCTCCTCCTCGCCGCCCTGGTGGCTGAAGATGCCCTTCACCGAATCCCAGAATCGGCGGAAGCCGCCCTTCTCCTCCTCGCCCTTGACCTCCACCGGCGCCAGGGTGAGCGTGGACACCGGCTCGCAGTGCTCCTCGGTGCGGGTCGCGCGCAGGGTCTGGAACACCGGCTCCACGTTGAGCACCTGCGCATAGTCGTAGCGCACGTTCTCCACGACGGCCACGCGATTGCGCAGATCGGGATTCTGCTGCGCGCCGGCCGGCACGGCGGAGGCGGCCAGCAGACAGGCCACGGACAGCGACACGGGAGCGCGCTTCATCGACACTTCAACGGGAATGGGCGACGGATAACCACCGATATAGTGTAGGCAGCACGAAGGACGGAGGCTGAACATTACCCGTCCGCCGTCCCGCTGCCCAGCCCGGGCGTGCCCGCCCTGTCCCGGCCCGCTAGAATTGGCCGTTCTGTTTCCGCCCCCACCCCACGGCACCCATGGCCCTGCACCTGTACAACACCCTGACGCGGCAGCTGGAGCCGTTCGCCCCGCTGGATCCCGCCGCCCCGACCATGTACGTGTGCGGTCCCACCGTCTACAACTACGTGCACATCGGCAACGCCCGCGGCCCGGTAGTGTTCGGCGTGCTCGCCGGCCTGCTGCGGCGGCGTTTCGGCGCGCTGCGCTACGCGCGCAACATCACCGACGTGGACGACAAGATCAACGCCGCCGCCCGCGAGCAGGGGGTGCCGATCTCGGCCATCACCGACCGCTTCGCCGCCGCCTACCGGGAGGACATGGCCGCGCTGGGCGTGGCGCCGCCGGACATCGAGCCGGAAGCCACCGCCCATATCCCGCACATCGTCGCCATGATCGAAGGCCTGATCGCCAGCGGCCATGCCTATGCGGCCGAAGGCCACGTGCTGTTCTCGGTTGGCAGCTACAAGGGTTACGGCAAGCTCTCGCGCCGCGACCCGGACGAAATGCTGGCCGGCGCCCGCGTCGAGGTCGCTCCGTACAAGCGCGACGCCGGCGACTTCGTGCTGTGGAAGCCGTCCAGCGACGACCTGCCCGGCTGGGAATCGCCGTGGGGCCGCGGCCGTCCGGGCTGGCACATCGAATGCTCGGCGATGGCCGCCGCCCACCTGGGCGACACCATCGACATCCATGCCGGCGGCGTGGACCTGCAGTTCCCGCACCACGAGAACGAAATCGCGCAGAGCGAATGCGCCCACGGCGGGCGCACCTTCGCCCGCTTCTGGCTGCACAACGGCATGCTCAACTTCGGCGGCGCCAAGATGAGCAAGTCGCTGGGCAACATCGAGCGCGTGCACGACCTGGTGCGCCAGCATCCGCCCGAAGCCCTGCGCTACGCGCTGATGTCGGCCCACTACCGGCAGCCGCTGGACTGGTCCGACGCGCTGATCGAGCAGTCGGTGCGCACCCTGGACCGGCTCTACGGCACCCTGCGCGACCTCGGCGACATCCCGGCCGAAGCGGCCATCCCTGCCGCGGTGGAAGCGGCGCTGGAGGACGACCTCAACACGCCGCTGGCGCTGGCGGAAGTGGCGCGCATCGCCGGTGAGGCGCGCAAGGCCGAAAACGCGGACGACAGGGCGCGCCTGAAGAGCGAGCTGCTGGGCGCGGGCCTGGCGCTGGGGTTGCTGCAGCAGGCGCCGGCGGCATGGTTCGGCCGCGGCGCGGACGCCGGCGACGACGCCCGCATCCAGGCGCTGATCGACGAACGCATCGCCGCCAAGCAGGCGCGCGATTTCGCCCGCGCCGATGCCATCCGCGACCAGCTGGCCGCCGAGAACATCGTGCTGGAAGATACGCCCCAAGGCGTGCGCTGGAAGCGCGGCTGACGCCCGCCGAGACGTGCGGGCTCCGGCCTGTACCCTCACCCCAACCCCTCTCCCGGAGGGAGAGGGGCATGCAAGAACAACACAAGACCCAAGATGACCGACTCCCCCTTCCCCCTCGAAGCCACCGCCGCCGAAGCGCAGGCCGCGATCGCCGATGAGTTCTCCTTCTTCGGCGACTGGTCCGAGCGCTACCAGTATCTGATCGACCTGGGCCGCAAGCTGCCGGCCTTCCCGGATGAGTGGAAGACCGAAGAGCACCGCCTGCACGGCTGCCAGTCGATGGTGTGGATCGTGCCGGAAGGCAATGCCGGGCGGCTGGTGTTCCATGCCATCAGCGACTCGGCCATCGTCTCCGGGCTGATCTACCTGGCGCTGCGCGTCTATTCGGGCCGTTCCGCCACCGAGATCCTGGCCACCGAGCCGGATTACGTCGCCGCCATCGGTCTGGCCCGGCACCTCTCGCCGACCCGCAGCAACGGGCTGGCGGCGATGCTGTCTTTCATCCGCGACACCGCGCGGTCGCAGCCGCAGTGAGCGCCGGCGCCGCCGATGCGGGCCTGGGCGCGCTGCTTCGCCAGGCCGGCTTCGTGCAACTGCTGGCCTACCGCATCACCGCGATGCTGTCCTACCAGATCGTCGCGGTCACGGTCGGCTGGCACATCTACGAGATCACTCGCAATCCATTCTCGCTGGGCCTGATCGGCCTGGCCGAGGTGCTGCCCTATTTCTGCGTGGCACCGTTCGCCGGCTACCTGGTGGACCACCTGCCGCGGCGCCGGCTGGGCATGGCCGCCAGCCTCGGGCTGGTCGCCACCGCCGCCATCCTCTGCGCGGTCGCGCTGGGCGGGCTGCCGTTCCAGGGCGTGTGGCCGATCTACCTGGCCATCGCGCTGACCGGCATGGTCCGCGCCTTCCTGTCGCCGATCTACAACGCGCTGTTCGCGCGCGTGCTGGCGCGCGGACAGTATGCGCGCGGCGCCGGCTTCGGCAGCGTGGTGTTCCAGGCCGGCATGGTGCTGGGCCCGGCGCTGGGCGGCGTGCTGGTCGGCTGGGGCGGCAAGGGGCTGGCCTATGGCGTGGCCGCGTCGATGGCGCTGCTGGCCGTGCTCGCGCTGGCCATGCTGCGGGTGCAGGAAGCGCCGCCACCGCAGACCCGCGCGCCGATCTTCGCCAGCATCGCCGAGGGCGCGCGCTTCGTGCTGTCCACCCCGGTGATGCTCGGCGCGATGGCGCTGGACATGTTCTCGGTGCTGCTTGGCGGCGTGGTGGCGATGCTGCCGGCCTTCATCCAGGAAATCCTGCACTACGGCCCGGAAGGCCTGGGCATCCTGCGCGCGGCGCCCGCGCTGGGCTCGGTATGCGTGGGCCTGTGGCTGGCCCGCCACCCGCTGCACCGCAATGCCGGCCGCGTGCTGCTGTACGCGGTGGCCGGCTTCGGCCTGTGCGTGATCGGCTTCGGCCTGTCGCGCAGCTTCTGGCTGTCGGCGGCGATCCTGCTGTTCTACGGCGCCTTCGACGGCGTGTCGGTGGTGGTGCGCTCGACCATCCTGCAGCTGGCCACGCCCGACGAGATGCGCGGCCGGGTGTCGTCCATCAACGGCATCTTCATCAGTTCGTCCAACGAGCTGGGCGCGTTCTACGCCGGCACCATGGCGCGGCTGCTCGGACTGGTGCCCGCGGTGGTGGTCGGCGGCTGCGCGGTGCTGGGCGTGGCCGCCGTCACCGCATGGAAGAACCCGACGCTGCGGCGGTTGAACCTGCGCGACCTGCAATAGATCAGAACAGTCCGGGCTGCGGCGCATCGGCCACCGGCGCGCGCAGTTCCGGCAACCCCGGCAGGCGCGCGCGCAGCAGCGCGTGGAAACGCAGCGCCTGTTCGGCGGCGAAGCGGTTGTCGGGGGTATGCAGGAACACGTACGGCGTGCGTCCCCGTTCGATCCAGCCGGCAACGCGCTCGACCCACGGCAGCAGCCATGCCTGGTTCGCCTCCAGGTCCGGCCCGCCGATGAAACGGACCTGCGGGCTGTCGCTGAAGGCTGCTGCCCGCACCGGCAGGCGGGGCTTCTTCGACTGCGCGTGCTGCACGGCCGGATCGTCGGCGGCGCAGGCGAACAGCGCGCGCGAATCCAGGCAGATGCGCTCCACGCCGCGCGCGTGCAGCAGGCGGTTGAGCGCCCGCTCCTCCTCACCGCGGGCGAAGAACGCCGGATGACGCACCTCCACGGCCACGTCGCGGCCGGCGAGGTGCTCCAGCCACGCCTCCAGTTCGTCCAGCCGTTCGGGGCCGAAGGCCGCCGGCAGCTGCAGCCACACCGGCGCGACACGGGCTCCGAGCGGCGCCAGCAACGCAAGGAAATCCGTGGTGGCCTGCAGGCGCTCGCGCAGGTCGTCTTCATGGCTGATGTCGCGCGGCAGCTTGGCGCAGAAGCGGAAGTCTTCCGGCATCGCCGCAGCCCAGCGCTGCACCGTCGCGGCCGACGGCCGCGCATGGAAGGTGGTGTTGCCCTCCACCGCGTTGAAGGTGCGCACATAATGGCCCAGACTCTCGCCCTGCCGCAGATCGGCCGGGTAGAAGCCGCCGCGCCAGGCCGGCTCGTTCCAGGCCGGGCAACCGAGGCGATAGGGCAGGCGTTGAGGCATGTTCACGGCAGGCGGGCATCGAGGGATGCCAAGTCTAGGCCGCCCGCCTCGCAGCGGCTGCGACGTTCCCTGCGTCTCACGCCCGTGCCCGGCCAGGCGAACGCCGGCCTGCTTCCGCAAGCCGCGGCCATGGGCGCCACGCTACTGGCCCATGGATTCGCGCCGGATCAGTTCCAGCCCCTCGCGGTAGGAGGTCACCGCGAATTCCGGGAAGCGGCGCTTGAACTTCGTGGAGTCGAAGAGGTTGTCGTGCTCGTAGCGCGGCAGCAGTTCCCGCAGCTCGCGCACCCGTGGTGAAACAAGGCCGGCAGCGATCAGAGCCCACTTGCCGATGACGCCATGGGACGGCTTCCGGCCGAAGATCTCGCAGGCCATGTCGGCGAACTGCCCGTAGGTCGGCCGGTCGTCGCAGCAGGGCAGATGCCAGGTCTGCCCGTAGGCGTCCGGCGCATTGCCCAGAGCCGCCAGCGCCCGGCTCGCATCGGGCGTCCAGATCAGGGTACGCAGTCTGTCGTCGCGTACTGGCACGCGTGGCGTCTTTCCGGCTTTGAGCCTGTCGATGACCAGCGCGTTGGTGAAGCTCTGCGTCCTGCCGGGACCGTAGAACGCCGGCGCGCGGGCAATGAACACGGGCATATCGGCGCGCGCCATCTCCTCGAGCACCATCGACGCCATCGCCGCGCGCACCCTGCCCTTGCGCCCCACCGGCGAACGGCGTCGCCTCGGTCTGCAGACCATCGTCCTGCGGGTACATGTAGGTGTTGTCGAAGTAGGCGAAGCGGGCGCCGGCGGCCCGGCTCGCATCCAGGGCATTCCTCAGCATCGCCGGGAACTGCCGTTCCCAAAGCGCCGTGTCCGGCGGCAGGCCCGCCGTGAAGTAGACGACGCTGCTGCCCTTGACCGCGGCGGCGGTTTGCGCCGCGTCGAGGAGATCGGCAGCCACGGTCGTGTCGTCGTCGTTCACCTTGCGCGGATGGCGGCTCACCAGCCGCAGTTCGTCGGTGAAACCGCGCCGCAGCTCCCGTGCCAGTTCCACGGCGATCTGGCCATTGGCACCCAATATCGTCTGCATTGATCCTCCTCGATGAGCCGCGTTGCAATAGCGGCCTGAGGCTAACCTTGAAGTAGAGTTCAAGGTCAAATCCCCCTGCCCTGGAGCATCGCCCGCATGAAGATCGGGGAACTCGCCGAGCGCACCGGCCTGGCTCCGTCGCGCATCCGCTTCTATGAACGCATCGGTCTGCTGAAGGCGGTCGAACGCCAGGCCAACGGCTACCGCCGCTATCCCGAGGAGGCGGTGTTGGCGCTGCAGCTGATCGCGACCGCGCAGCGGGCGGGCTTCAGCCTGGACGAACTGCGCACGCTGCTGCCAAGCGACCCGGCGCGATGGGAACACGGCACCGTGCTCGACGCGCTGCGCCGCAGGGTGGCCGACATCGAGGCGCTGCAGGCGCAACTGGCGCAGAGCAGAACGCAACTGGTCGAGTTGATCGGCCAGATCGAGACGAAGCCGCAGGACATGAGCTGTGAGGTCAATGCGCGGCGAGTGCTGTCGGGCATGCGCCTGGCGGAAACAGGCACCACGACCGCCCGTCGATCCGGAACCGCTCGTGGGCCGGCTCCCCGCTAACCTCCCTCAGCCAAGCAACGCCACTACCCGTTCGGCGGTCGCCCTGGCCGACTGCGGGTTCTGGCCGGTCACCAGGCGGCCATCGACCACCACCTTGGGAACGAACGGCAGCCATGCCTTTTCGTAATGCGCGCCGCGCTTCCTCATTTCCTCCTCGGCGTTGTACGGCACCTTGCGGGCGACGCCGGCCAGCACCTCCTCCCGCCAGGAAAAGCCGGTGAGCCGACGGCCCGCGACCAGCAGGGAACCGTCGGACAGATGCGTGTTCAGCAGGCCGCAGTAACCGTGGCACACCGACGAAACGACACCGCCACGCTCGAAGACGTCCCGCGTGATGCGCTGCAGTTCCTGCGCGTCCGGGAAATCCCACATGACCGCGTGCCCACCGGTGAAATAGAGCGCATCGAAATCCGCCGCGTCGATGGCTTCTGGCCGCGCGGTCGTGGACAGCAGCGCCATGCTCGCCGGGTCGGCCAGCCACGCCTTCGCGGTGGCGTCGAAGTGCGGCCACTTCAGTGACCGCGGCTCCAGCGGCGAGACGCCGCCGGCCGGGCTCACCAGCCGCTGCTCATACCCCTGCTCGGCGAACACCTGCCAGGCATGGGTCAGTTCCGACAGCCAGAGGCCGGTCGGCTCGTTGCCGTCGCCATAGCGGGCGACGTTGCTGACTACGTGCAGGATGCGTCGGGACATGGGCGGAACCTCATTGAAAGCGAACCCTAACCTTGAAGCGGCGTTGAAGGTCAAGCGGCCGCCGATTGAAGACGCGACGAGACCTCCACGCAAACCGGCTGAATCGGCCGCACAAAAAACCCCGCGCAGGGCGCGGGGCTGATGGGGGCAGTGATGCGTCTGGAATCAGTCGCCCTGCTGCTTCTGCAGGTGCTCCCAGCGCTCCTGTGCGTCGATGGTGCGCTCTGCGGTGAGGCGCGCTTCCAGGCGCTCCAGGCCGATCTCCTCGCCGGTGTCCACGCAGTAGCCGTAGTCGCCCGACTCCAGGCGCTTGAGCGTGCTGTCGATCTTGCCGATGAGCTTGCGGTAGCGGTCGCGGGTGCGCAGTTCCAGCGAATTTTCGGTCTCGCGGGTCGCGCGTTCGGCTTCGTCGCCGATGTCGCGCACTTCCTCGCGCAGGTTCTCGATGGTCTGCTTGGATTCCTCGACCAGGTCGGCGCGCCAGTCCTGCAGGCGCTGGCGGAAGTACTCCTGCTGCAGCGGGCTCATGTACTCCTCGTCCGACGTGGGCTTGTAGCCGGCGGGCAGGATCGGGCGGCCGGTCGCCTCGTCGGTCTTGTACTCGACCACCTTGTGCTTGCTGCGCGGCGCCGGGGCGGCCGAGCGTGCGGTTACGGCAACGGCGACCTTGCCGACCGGACGGACGGCGGCGGGTGCTGCGGACTTGACGGCGGTCTTTGCGGGGGATTTCGAAACAGGCACGGGATTCTTGGATTGCGGGGCCTTGGTCGACGGAGCCGGTGCCTTGGCCGCCGGCGCGGGGGCCGGGGCTGGAACCGTCTTGGCGACTGCGGCCGGGACAGGCTTGGCCGGAACCGGCTTGGCGGCCGGTTTCGGTACGGACTTGACGACGGGTTTGCTGACCGGGGACTTGGAAGCCTTGGCGGCGGTATTCCCGGCTGCCTTCTTGACCACCGGCTTGGCAGGCTTGGCGGCCTTCGCCACCTTGGCCGCCGGAGCGGCCACCTTCTTCGCCGGCGCCTTGCTGGCGGCAACCTTCTTGACGGGAGCCTTCTTGACCGCGGCCTTCTTGGCCACCGTCTTCCTGGCGGGGGGCGCCTGCCTGGCCGGGGCCTTCTTGGCCACCACCTTCTTCGCAGGCGCCTTCTTCGCAGCCGGCTTGGCGGCCTTGGCTACCGGTTTCTTGACCACCGGCTTCGGCGCCGCCTTCTTGACTGCAGGTTTGGCGGTTTTCTTGGCGACCTTGACGGCCTTTTTTGCAGGTTTTTTAGCAGCCACGAAACGCTCTTCCTTGTTTCCCCCGGGGCCCGGGAAAGCGGGCCTTTATAGCCTACCCGACCAGCAGCGGCAACCGCGCCGACCGCCCCGACATGAACGGATGCCCGAGCGGCGCCGGGACCGGGCCGACGGCATCGCCGGACCGTCCCGCGCAGTTCGGAACGTGACCAGGCACGACCGGCGTACCCGGCGGGCGGAAAGGCGTCTGGTGTCTGCCTCCCGCCTGTCCGGCATCGTGCGACAAATCCTTGACCAATGCCAGCTGGCTTATCATCCGGGGGTGATCGGCCGACTTCTCATCGCCCTGCTGCGCTTCTACAAGCGCTTCATCAGCCCCCTGCTGGGGCCGCGCTGCCGCTTCGTCCCCAGTTGCTCCGAATATTCGATGGACGCGATCCGCGTACACGGCCCGTTGCGGGGCTGCTGGCTTACGCTGCGCCGGCTGGGCCGCTGCCACCCGTTCCATCCCGGCGGCTTCGACCCGGTTCCGGGAAAGGCCGACGCCCCCTCTTGCCGCTGCACAGGAAAACACTGATATGTCCTCCACGCTCATCACCAACGCCCGCATGGTCAACGAAGGCCGCACCTTCGACGGCGACCTGCGCATCGAGAACGGCCGCATCGCGCAGATCGGCA
>Ga0206117_100389_pt1 | contig 51173 bp, 38 predicted proteins | sample 3A5Ametagenome_FD_177997 | JGI IMG/M metagenome (GOLD analysis project Ga0206117, IMG submission 177997) | Enriched microbial communities from leaf-cutter ant dump, University of Wisconsin, Madison, United States - 3A5A | ecosystem: Environmental > Terrestrial > Nest > Insects nest > Nest dump... | reverse complement strand
CAGGATGGCGCTGCAGTTCGAGCGGCACTCACATTGCCATGGAGCAGCGGGCAGGCTGAGGGGCAGATCAACCGCCTCAAACTGCTCAAGCGTCAGATGTACGGCAGAGCCAGCCTGGATCTGCTCCGGAGACGAACCCTCCTGGCGGCGTGATCCACGCAAAGTGCGCAAGAGCCACCAGGGTGGACAGGCTGAGCGGCACACCCTCCCGCGCGAAGCGTTCGGCCTACCGGTTCAGCGGCTGATGCTGGCCGAACTTCTCGAACAGGAGGGTGGCCAGCAGGTGGGGGCCGGCCCAGCCCCGCGGGGTGATGTGGAACGGCGCCGGCGGCTGGCTGATCGTCTCGCAGGCCCGGCAGGAGAACCGCTCGCGCACCGTCTGGATCACCTTCCATTGGCGCGGGATCACCTCCAGCGTCTCGGTGATCGTCTCGCCCAGCTTGCACAGCTTGTCCGAGCCGCAGCACGGGCAACTCACCGGAGCCGGCACAACGACGCGCTCGCGCGGCAGGTGGTCGGGAAAGGGCTGGCGCGACGGCCGCTTGCGGGTGAAGGCCGCCACCGCGGTCGTTCGGGCAGCAGCCCGCTCGGCCGCCAACTCGTCCTCGCTGGCCGTTGCTTCCAGCTCTTCGAGTTGCAACTCCAACTGGTCCAACAGGCGCGCCTTAGCTCGGAGCGCGTGCCATAGAGTTCGCGTCGGAGTTTCTCGATTTCCAGCTTCAGGCCGGCGATCAGCGACTCGGTATTCGACGCCATCGCCCTGGCCCACGCCGCTTCGGCTTCGGCCGCGTCCGCCCGCGCCTCGGCCTGCGCCAATGCGGCGCGCAGGCTGGCAATGTCGTCGGGCAAGGCGTCCATAGGGCCGGATTATACCCTGAAACCCGCACCGATCCTCGCTCTTCCTGCCGGATGGCGGCGGGCTGATTCATTGTGCCGCAGCCTATCCGGCCGAGCGTGGCCTCCAGGTTTGCTGGGGATTGCGCCAGTCGATTCCGTCGAGCAGATACGCGAGCTGTGAAGCGGAAATGGCCACGGCTCCGTCAGCCGGACTGGGCCAAATAAAGCGGCTCCGCTCAAGCCTCTTGGCGTAAAGCGACATGCCGAGCCCATCGTGCCACAGGCACTTCACCATGTCGCCGCGACGACCATGGAAGACGTAGAGATCGCCGGCATGAGGGTCCCGGCCAAGCCCTTCCTGGACCTTCAGCGCCAGCGAGTTGATTTCACAACGCATGTCGGTGATCCCGCCGGCCAGCCAGACCCGCACGCCTGACGGCACCGGGATCATGCTGACCGTCCCGACAACGCGGCGATCACCGTTCCGACCAGAGCCGGATCGGCCGGGCCGGTGATCCGCAGGCGGGCCGCAGCGAACTCAACCTCAATGATGCCGTCGGGCGGAGTGCAGGAGGCTGGGGTCGGTTCCGGCGCATCCTCCAGCGACGGCTCATCGGTGGCGACGGTGATCGGCATGAAGGCCGGCAGCCGGGGTTGCTGACCGAAGAACTGGCGGCGCCAGCGATACAGCAGGCTGACGTCCACACCTTGGCGTCGGGCAACCTCGGTCGCTTTGACGCCGGGCTGGAACGCCTCTTCGACCAGCCGCAGCTTCTCCTCATCAGTGAACTGCCGCCGCTTCTCCAGACCCGTAATCACCTCGACGCGTTGGATAGTCATAGGGACTGCCATAGGGATAGCCATTAGGACAGGCCCCATGATTCAGCTTCCCCGCTCGGTGACAAGGCGCCGCTCGGCGGAGGGGTACAGTTTACCCGGGATCGCGCCGTTGAGCCGCCGTAATCCTGCCTGAACCGGTCCGTCGATTCACCGTGTCGCAGTCACCCCGCGGCCTCGGGGCGCCAAGTCTTCTGCGGGTTGCGCCAGTCGGTGCCTTCGAGCAGATAGCCCATCTGCCCGACCGAGATCGACACCGCCCCGTCCGCCGGCGTGGGCCAGATGAACCGGCCCCGCTCCAGCCTCTTCATGAACAGGCAACTGCCCTGGCCGTCATGCCAGATGATCTTCACCAGATCACCCCGGCGCCCGCGGAAGAGGAAGAGATGGCCGCTGTGCGGGTCTTGGGCGAAGCGTTCCTGCACCAGCAACGCCAAGCTCGCCCAGCCCTTGCGCATGTCGGTGTGTCCGGTGGCCAGCCACACCCGCACCCCGCTCGGCACCGGGATCATGCCAGCGCACCGACGACGGCTGCCGCCAGAGCCGGATCGACCGGCCCTTCCAGACGCAGGCGGGCCCCGCTGGGCAGGATGACCTCAAGGATCGCCGGGCTCGTGGTCGGACCCGCTGGAGGCGGCAATGGTTCAGGGAGCGCCAAGACCGGCGGTTCGGTTACGGTCGGCTCCGGCGTGATGGTCACCGCGACGAAGCTGGGCGGTTCGGCCACGGACGTCCCCCCGACCTTCATCAGGTCACGCCAGCGATACAGCAGGCTTTCGTGCACGCCCAACCGACGGGCCGCCTCCGTCACCACCACGCCGGGTCGAAACGCCTCCTCCACCATCCGCACCTTCTCCGCCGGCGTGTAGCTCCGCCGCCGTTCCCGGCCCGTCAAAGCCTCGACCCGCTGATAAGACATGACGTTTGCAACTCGTTTGCGTCCGCGCGACGACGCGCAACGCAAAACTCAAGCGTCAGACCCTGTTTTGCCAAGGCGGCCCTCACCGGAGGCATACGTAATTGCTGCGTGACATGACCATCGACCGACCCAACCAGGTCTGGTGCGCTGACATCACATACATTCCGATGCGTCGGGGCTTCCTGTATCTGGTAGCGGTGATGGACTGGGAGACGCGCAAGGTCTTGAGCCGGCGGCTGTCGAACACCTTGGACGTCGAATTCTGCATCGAGGCCGTCGAGGAGGCGATGGCGCGGCACGGCGGCCGGCCGGACATCTTCAACACCGATCAGGGCAGCCAGTTCACCAGTCCGCGTTTCACCGGCCTCTTGACCGCGGCCGGCATCCGGGTATCGATGGACGGGCGCGGCCGGTGGATGGACAACGTCTTCATCGAACGGCTGTGGCGATCAATGAAGTACGAGTGCGCCTATCTCCACGCCTTTGAGACCGGCAGCGAAGCCAGAGCCGGGATCGACCGCTGGATCGATTACTACAACGCCGACCGCCCGCACTCGGCGCTCGGCGGCAGAACCCCGGCAGAGGCATACGAGGGTTCTCCGGACCAAAGCAGAATGGCGGCATAACACGAACCGGAACCAAGCTTATTTCAGCCGCAAATCTGTCCGGGAAATGGGGACCAGCTCAGTTCGCGTGACAATGCAGAGAGAGGCGACAGCCGAGCAAGATAATGCCGCCACGGGCACGCCGCCACCGTTCCCGTAATACCGCCGCCGCCTCATACAATTGTGGGCGTACGTAGATCGATACGAAGACTGAAGCGCGCCCCCGTGGTGACCAGCGTCTCCTCCCTGTTCATATCGTCCCAGGTAACGGGCTCTTCCGCGTAGGTTGCCGGCATGAACCGTTGTGTCTCGGTCAGGTAGGCGACGTAATTGCCGGGGCCAAGCGACTCCCGCCGTGCCTTGTCGATCGTCGTCTCGAGCCTCCATTCCATTTGACCGGATTCGATCTGGTACCAGGGCTCTCCCTCTTCGAGCCGCAGGCGACGCTCGATGTCGGTAATCACGTCGACCCGATGCCGCCGATCTTTAGACGAGCTCTTCGGATTGACATCCTCATGGTAAAGTCGGAGCGAAAGGCGTGGCCGGACAAGTTCGGGAATAGCGAGGCGCGGCGAGACGTATGGCCCTTGGTTGGCAAGTCCACGCATCGTGACGGACACGTGCCAGTCACCGCCACGGTCCAAGCAGTATGCTTCGATTTCGCGCTTTGGCATCACCTGCGCCTGGGTCGTTACGGGCTCGGAAGTCTTAGGAAAGCGCGAACTGGTATGCTCCTGATAGCGGACGAGAACGAACTGAACGAACGGAGTGGCGCTGACGCTCTCGCGCAGGGGAACATCGACGTACCATTCCTGCCGGTCGACGTCGAAATGCGGCTCGAATAAGATGAGGGTAGTGCGCTGAGTCCGCTTCGTCGGTTCATTTGGCGGACCGACGGGCAGGTCGTATTTGGGAATGACGCGGTGTCGATGCCGACACCGCTCGAGGTCAAAATTCCTTGTGCCGCGCAGATGCAGTTCGCCGGGCATTTTCTGCCAGATCGGGTCCGAACCCCAGCGGCTGACCACGCGATCCGGGGGCACCGGGGATGGTGAAAGCTTGTCTTCATCCAGAGCGACGACGACGCCGAGCAGTTCGTCTTCGCCGGAAGAAAACCACGGGCGTGGCATGCGGATGCGAACGTTCGGCTGGCAGGTGACGAGCGTCATCGTCGTGCCGATCGGGTGCAGGCGGCGCACCGAGAAGCTGGGTTCGCAGGAGTTCAACACCGGCACCAACGGCCGCATGGCCGCATTGAGCCAGATGAGTTTGTCCGCCTCGCCAACTCGACACTGTTCGCTCGGGTTTAGCGGAATCGATCGTCGCTGCTGGCGTCTACCAGCTTCGGCCGCGAAAGTAGCTGGGATCTGAAACTTCGACGCATGCCGCCCGATTGCCACAACACGGATTTGCAGCCGGCGCGCTTTCTCGTCGTGGAACACGAAAGGACTTGCGACCTTCCGGAGCTTCTTATCGCCGGATGTCTCGGCATTCTCTTCCGCTGCCCGCTTCAAGCCAGCGCGCAAGATCTCCGCAAGCTCCAGCTCCGATGTGGACGTCCCGTCTTCCGGTGGCGGAAGCTGATCTCCACGCGCCAACAGTACGGTCGATTTTGGCAGCGTCACACGAAAATTGTCCGCAACATCGAAACCGAACAGCTCGCGCGCATTCAGATATTTTTCCTCGCCCGTACGAGGATCTGGATATCTTGGCCACATGCCGGCGCGTCGCTTCGACAGGCTTCGCTCCAGGTTGATATTATCCATCTCGTCGGAAGGCGCGGCGCAGGTGATGTAGATTTCGAACGTGTCTGTACTCGCGGTGTCGAGCGTCAACGTCCCGTCTAGCAGGAAGCCGGTGTGTTCCGGCGGTGTCTCAACGGCCGGGGTGCCCGGCGCCGGGGGTGAAGGAGGCGTCACTTGAGCCGGAGGCAGACGGTCGACCACGTCCGAGCGCATCCTGATGATCGGGTCAGCTGCCGGCCGGTTGATCGCATGCGTCGCCGTGATGGACTCGACTGCCGCCAGTTCCGGCACGGGTCCGTTTTTCCGTACGTGCCTGAGCAGCTTTGCGGCGGCACTCTTTTCGCCGCAACTCGTCATATACTCGACCAGGGCAAACTGATTCTCGAGCGTCCCCTCGTCGGGAATGCACCACATGTGCACATGGAGGTCGTCCGAGGCGGCCAGCTTGATGACGACGCTTGCGGCCTGAACCGACAAGCCGTTGTCGCGAAGCGGCACCGAACCCTGATCGAATATGCACATGTCCGCGCTTGGCGCGGCGATTTCGAAATTTAATCGGATCGGCCTTACGCTGCTGTAATCCTTCGACTGAAGCGGTGCATCCTTCGAGCCGCGTGTGTAGAATGGAATGATCGCCGCTTCGTCCGGCAGATAGTTCTTGCTGCCGTTGCGCAGCACACGAATGACCAGGGCGCGCGCCGCGGGATCGGGAAAGAAGCGTTCCCGGACGGGGACCTCATCGCGCGCTGGTCGCAGCTTGAATATGGCGACGCCGTGCCCGGTATCGAAGCTCGGCATTTCCCGAGTGACGAGGACGTCATCGGCGTTCCAGCCGCTCTCTGTCACCTCGCGGCATTTGGAATATCCGCCTCGGTAGTCGAGCATCGGCATCGCGCCCCGACGCCAATTGTCATCGCCACCAGCGCCATCGAACATCCCATGTCGTGCCGCATCCTCCATGCCAACGGCCGGCGGCATGATGATGCGCGTTGACCGGGTCGGCATGGTGCGCTTGCCGAGCGGGTAGGGGTTCGTTTCTTTGACATCCTTCGCGAAAAAGATCTTGTCTGCCTGGAGCGTGCCGTTCGGCGAGCGCAGCACGACATCGAGGCTGTTCTCGAAGCCCATGACACCATGTCCGCGGCGCGCATCATCGGCCAGCATCAGCACGTCGGGCCGAAGAATCGATTCGTTGCGCCGGCATGTTCTCGGACCGTGCACGGGCAGCAGATAGGGCCTCTTCGGTTCCTTCTGGATCACGGCGCCGGCTTCGTCGAGCGTGAGCCCGCCGCCACCCGCATAGACGCACCGCATCGCAAAACGGTAGGCGACGCCGTAGCGCAGCGGTGGCGGACGGCGCTCCCGGCCGGCATCTCTGGGACCCGGAAGGCCGAGTGTGCGCACGATCGGCGGCTTGGGTTGTGAGGAACATGCCTTGTTCTCCATGCCGCTCATAGCACGCTGCGGCACCCGGCTCGCCGTTGCACCGGTGTCTACCCCCCTTGGCGCACCCGTCCAGATGGCGACCGCTTCCTCGACAATGAGATCGACAAACCGCTTCGCAGGGGGCGACGAAGCTTCGGGCGGTGCGGCCGTGCCGGCTTGGGCTTGCGGATAGAGGGCCGGATTCGGCAACACCCGCGTTGCCGCTGCAACTAGGTCGCGCTCGAGATCCATCCGGCGGGCCGACCGACGTCTGCCGACCAATTCAGGGACGACTTCATCGAATTCCTCCAACCGCCCGAATTCGACATGGCGTTCCATCAGACAGCGCCAGGCACTGGTCTTACCCGGCTTGCCGTCCGATCGCTGCTCCTCCACCCGCACGTCGATGACATGACCGACGGCTAGATCCTCCGCATAAAGTGTCCCGGCTCTGGCGGGATCCGTGCGGTGCTGCTCGACGACCGCGAGTTCCTCCATCACCCCGATGCTGCGCCGCCGGTCGTTGAACGCGAAGCCGACGGTGGAGTACCGCTGCCCGGCATCGCACAACGCGCGGACCTTCTCCCCTGTGGTGTCGGTCTTATCAGCATCGAGCGACTGGTCGATCGCCCGTCGAACATCCAGCGAGGTGAGCTGGAAGCGCTGCGCGTTCGCGAGCGACGCACCCATCGGCACCAGCCCGTCCCGCTGATCGCGGCCATCCAGCCAGCGGTTGCGAAGCTTCTCATCGCAATCCGAACTCAGGATCATCTCGGCGCGAGTTGCCGGCAGGAATTCCTTCGCCTTCCCCTGCTCGAAGCGGATGCGCACCGCAGTCGCGCCTTTGGACTGTTTGCACGTATCCACGTCCGGGCAGACAAAGGCATAGGCAAAGCCGCTGTCTGGAGCGTTCGGCAGTTCCGCCGCCTTGTTGATCACGATCTCAGCATCGAAGGCGAGGCCGAACACGCGGGACAATGTCGGGCTCGTTTGCAGCGCGTAGAATGCCTGGGCCACCGCATCGCGCTCGTCCGGGGACCCGGTAAGGGATCCATTTTGCGGCGCGCTGCCGTACTGCTGCGCGGCGACGAGTTCCGTTTCCGTTGGTTTGGGAGGAAATAGGGGATTCTCGGGAGGTACTACGCAAGCTGTACTTTCCAGTTCGGTGCGGATTCTTTCGAATTGGACACTCGCTTCACTCCTTGCCTTTGCGGTGCCGTTCATTGCAGCGGCGAGACGCTTTTTGAGAAGCTCACGCACGAGGAACTTCTGCTTGTCTTTGTCCATCACCGCCGACTCCGACGGATTCTGGAATTTTCGTTCCACCTGCTTCGTCTTCATCGCATCGCCGCGCACCATCGGGATGTGCGTGTCGGCTAGTGCGCGGCAGACCCTCTCGCCGCGCTTGGTTTGCAGGAGTTCCGCAAAGTCGGCGTGGCTGATCGACAGGACCGTGGCGACCGTCTCGGTGGTTCCCTGACCAGAGCCTGTTTCCTTGATGGATCCGTCGTCGCCCACTCCATGCTCGACCGCCTTCTCCAGTTCGTCGCCTACGGGCAGCGGCGTTTCCATCTGGACGTGGAAGGCCTGGTTCCCGTTCGAATGGATCAGCGCTTGTGCCAGCAGATCGAACGTGCCGGCGTGCTGAATCGCCGCCTGCCAGAGTTTGACGATGCCGTCCCATTGCTTTGCATGCTTTTTCCCGTGGGCACGACGCAGCGGGATGAGATCGGCCCTGACCCGGCATCCCTCTCCTGTGCAGGCTGGACGCACCGCGCCGCCAGCCTCGGCGGGCTCGAGCGTCAGGTCGAGCGTGTAGTCGCTCTTTTCGAACCACGCTGCGATCCGGCTTGGCCATTGTTCCAAGCTCAGCTCTCCGGGGCCGGATTGGACGACGGGGGTCGCCAGCACGGTGACGCGTAGACGATTGTCCTTGTCGCCTTTCACCACGCCGTTCGGCACGATCCGGAATACGGGAACGACGTTGATCATCGGAAGTCCTTCAGCAGCTCATAATCGAAGTAACCGGAGTAGGTCGTCCAATCCTCGTCCATCCGCTTCACATCGGCAGTCGCGTCTGTGCTTTCGGGAAAGCACATCAGATCGGCGTCGTTCTTGGCGGTGACGGCGTTCGTTGCCACCAGGGTTGGGACGGGGTCTGAGTCGATGACCGTGCCGGTAGCCGCCTGGGCGAGGCGAACCAACCCGTCCTGCGCATTGGGAAACGGCGCATCCAGCATGGCTCTCTGCGTCGTGCCGCTCGATCCGCCACCGAGGGCGTCCTGCCCATAAGCGACACGGACCTGGTAGCTGAACTTCACAAAGCCGGCCTTGAACGCGAAGCAATAGACGGCCTCGCCGCGCATGCCTCCGTCAGCGGAGTTGTGGGTCAGCCGGACCGACAGGCTGGCGCTGAACGAGAAGATCCAGATCGACGCCGACCCGCCGGCGAAGAACGTGCCGGAAATCTCGGTCGCCCGCTTGCCCCGGATTTCGATGGTCCGCACCGCGAACCCGGCGTCCACCCGTCCCTGTGCGACCAGCGGACCGATCTTGTAGGCACCGCCGACCCCGAACGACAGGCCGAATTCGAAGCCGACGATGGCCTCGGCTGTGGCGAGGATCTCCAGGTACCCGAAGCCGGCGAAGGGTGTCGCGTTCACGCCGAACGGCGCCTCCCGTCTGCCGATCGAGACGCTGAAGACCGCCTCGTCATTGGTGAAGGGAAGATCGGCGCCGAGCGCCACCGAAACATTGGAGAAGCTCATCGATCCGAGCGGAACGACGCCGAGATCGAGCGCGTAGCCAACGCGCAATCCCGACGTCCATGTCAGCGGCCTGATCGTCGCTCCCGAGCTTCCGATCGACAGCGACTGCTGCAGTTCCTGAAGAAATTTGAGGGCCGGACCAATTTCGAAGTCTCTAAAATTGCAGTCGAACGAGGGCTGCACGCCGTGCCCGGTGCGGAAGCTCGCTCCCGCGAACATCAGCGTGATGGCATCAATGCCGATAAAGGAAACCAGCCTGACATCGAACGGACCGATCGCGCCGGTGGATTCGAAGGTGAAGCGGTCAGGGTGGAGCAGATCGATCTCCGAGCGGAAACCGACCTCGAAACGTGTGCCGGGCTTGGGCGAGAACATATCCCCCGCCTCACCCGCCTTCAGGTTCACGCCGAAGCGGTAACCGATCGTGCGCTTGGTCGGCACCAGCGCGCTCAGCCGATCCTCGATCTCCTCGCGCAACGCGGTGACATCTATGAGCGACAGTACATCGCCGCGGACAACCTGTTCGACAAGAACAGCGATTCCTTTCGCGATTTGCACTGGCGCCGGCGGCCCGTTGACGAACTGCTGTGCAAAGGCGACGATCTGCGCTCGATGGCCGGGATCGGAAATCGGCGTGTCGGTCGGCAAGTTGGCGATCCGATCGCGTTCGGCGACCAGCGCATCCTCCGGCCCCTCCGGCGGCGATAACGTGCGGTCGCGCAAGTTCGACGGGATCCAGGTCGCATTGGCTTCGAGCCAGGCGCTCAGCTCGTTGCGCGCTCCGATGAGTTGGTTGTAAACGTCGCGCAGCCCACCCCGACCGGCGCCGACAAGGGCCGTAGCGGGTGCGTCCAGAGCCACCAGCGCCGCTCGCGGCAGGCCCTCGATCCGCTCCTTGGTATGTTGCAACAGTTGCTGGAGTGTGGCGTCGATCGTCGTTACGGATTGGTCCACAGAACCGAAAAAGCGGCCGTCGCTGAGCACTTTTTTCAGCGGCACGCCATTCCTGGTCGCCATGAGCAGCCGGTCGACCGGCGATCCAGGATCCGGCGACGTCGCGAACGGGGCGAAAACTTGCTCGCCGAGTTTGTCCAGTTCGCTCCTGGCAGACTCGAACAGATCCTGCGACCGACCGTCCCACAACTCCTTCGGAACTGTGGCGACCGCAGCTGCGAGCTTGTCCCGGATAGCTGTCAGCGGCTTGCGAACCGCCTGTTCCAGAATCGCCAAAACATCGTTCAGCGTAAGGAGCAGGCTCTCGGCCAGCCCGGCCGTCTCCCCCTGGAAGGCCTCGAGCTGAACGCGCAGACGCTCTGCCGCATCCCTGACCGCGTCTGCCGTCCCGGTATCATTCGCAATACCCGCGAGCGTGCCAAGGAGTGCTGCGGAGGAGAGGAAGGCGCCTTCGTCCTTGATATAGCCGGTGGTGCGATCGAGGATGCTGTCCAGCGGCACTTGTATGCCCTTATGCAGAACATCCCGTGCCGCCAGCGCCGCGACCTGGACAGTTGCCGGCTGGGTGAGCCGCTTCTCAGTGAGTGCGTGACGCAGCGCCTCCGCCGCGTCGTGGAAATTCACCACGCCGCAGAAGAGGTCTGCCGTATCGTTGAGGCCCCCTTGCGAACCCGGTGGATTGCCGATGTACGCCCCGGTGGCCTGGATTCCCTGCGCGATCGCTTCCACCGGCGCGCCCGGATACTTGGCCAGTTCGGCCCGCTCGGCCTCGAAAACCGCCCTGACGCCCTTCGGCGTGTCCTCGATCGCTTTCCGGACCTTCTCGGCGCCTACGATCATCTCGCGGATCGAGGCCAAGGGTTGGTCGAGACCAGCGAGTGCGACGATGGCGTCGGTCTTGCCGTCCTGCCGCCACCGCTGGCAGGCCGCACGGATCGGCTCCGGGATGCTCGGCAGTTTTGGAAGCGCTTGCGTTATGTGTTCGGCATATCCGTTCGCCGCCTCGTCGAGAGCACCCGCCAGTTTTGCGACCTCATCCGCTTTTCCCGTGAGCCCGGTGAGGGACGCGATCGCGGCAAGGCTTGTGAGCACGCTGGAGAGGTTCCGGGCTTCGGCGGCTCCCTTCAACTGCCCGAACGCCTCATCCAGCCTGGAGAGGCGTTCGTGTTCCGCCCTCAGGCGTCCGATGACCGCCTTGCTCAGCGGGGTATCGACGCGCGTTTGGACGTCCTGCAGTTGACGGTCGTAAACATCGAGAAGCGAGATCGCCCTAGCCTTCGTCGCCGCCCCGATATCGGCATGGGCTTGGATCGCATCCCGTACGGTCTGCACGCGCGCCTGCAGGGGCATGACCAACGCGTTTGCGAGACCTGCCAGTGTCGCATCCGATGGGTTCGCCAGGATTGCTTTGATCGCCAAAAGCAGGGCCGCACGGTCCAGCGGCGCGGACCGGAAGGTGTCGTCGAAGATTTGCTTCAGCGCGGCCGCTTCGGCGCCCGTCGCCTGCACCACGGGCCATGGCAGGAGCAGCAGCCGGTCCGGTATGCGACCCGCGAGTTCGTCGACCACGATGTCGGCGGCCTGCTTAGCCACCCAGTCCCGCGCAGCATCCTGGTCCTGCGGAATCTCGGCCAGCGCCTCGACGATGCCCGGCGGCAGGCCGACGGCATCCAGCAGCCGGCGGACATTCCCCATTTTCTCGTCGAGCAATGCCCGCATGCTCGCGGCGAGCGTTTCCGCCGGATGGCGCGCAAGGTCGGACAGCGCCCCGATGAGCCGCTTGCCGGCGACGTGGAGCTTGGAAAGGCGGCCTGGAATGCGAAGCGGGTCGTCCTCGGCGATGGCCTCGTCGAGCCGGAGGCGCAGCAAGTGCTTGCTGGCCGCGATCTCCGGAAAAACCGTGTCTATCAGCGGGCGAGGCTGAGCGGGTCGCCCAAGTCCCTGGTTCACGGTCTGGTCGAGGGTCCGCCATTGCGCCTCGAAGGCGGCCAGCACCTCCGAGGTCGGGATCAGCACTCGGTCTTTGAGCAGCTTGAGGGTCTCGCCGAATTCCTGGTCTACAGCGAGGCCGAAGGTAACCGCCTGTTCCAGCGCCGGTAGGATCTCGTCGAGAACGCCCGTCGCGGCGACGAGCTTGAAGAGCTGTTTGAAGGTGACGGTGCCGCAGAACGCCTTCGCCTCGAGCGGAAAGCAGTTTCCTGCGATTTCGAGGGTCTTGTCCCAACCCGGCTGAGGTGCTGCTGGCGTTGTGGACAGCAGGGGTGCTCCCGCAACTCCTGGGCCGCTTCCGGATCTTTCTTCTTCGCCGAAGAGATGGACGAGCGAAACCAGCCTTCCCTCTTCACTGGGGAAGTCCTTCAAGGGGGCCTTCGGTCGGGCGCGATCCAGTTTGAATTCCGGCTGGAAGAAGCCGAGGGGGCCCCTTAGGCTCAGCGCGCACAGAGGCTGCTCAGGACGGTTGAGCGGTGTGCGGTCGCCGTTTGCCCCCATTTCGTACCTGGGAGACTGCAAACCGAAATGCATGAAGACGTTCAGCGGGTTGCGAAGCGATGTCGCGCCGGCGGCGTCGAAGCCATCACGAACGTATTGGCCGTCATAGTATGCCCGGACGGACGGTGGATTGCTGCCGGTCAGCGTGCCGATGTCGTCGAGAATGAGGTCCGCATGCTGCAGCATCGGGAAGAACGGCGGATGACCTTCGCCTTCGAGCGCCGGCGTTGACCGGAAATCGTCGTTCGCGTCGATCCAGGAATCGAACGGCTCTAGGACGCGGGTTCGCCCGCTCGCGCGGACGACGAGTGAGCGGACGGTGAGATCGCTGTCACCCTCATTGCGGCCAACCGCGAAACGCAGTTTCGCCTTGCCGAAAGACCACAGGCGCTTCTTGACCGTGTCGACGGAGGGAGGCGCGTCAGTCTTGTTGTAACACTTGACCAGCTTGCCGAGGACCTCCGGGTCGCCGACCGCGATATTGTCGACGAAGAGCAACGGCGCCTTAGCCAATCCTCCGTTCGGCTTGATGTTGAATGCGACGAGTTCGTCACTGTTGGCGCGTGTCGGCCAGAACGCCAGCCCCACCTCGGTTTCTACGCGGCCGCCCGAGGGAGTGTAAGGATCGGCGATCTCGCCATCGTCCGGTATGGAGATGGCGATGGGTCCATCCAGCCATGCCCGTCCTTCATATGGCTGCTCGAGCCGCTTGAATTTGAGGACCGGCTCGTTGACCTTGATGTACATGCGCTGGACGAGCATGGCACGTAGGCCGCCATCTTTCGTTGCGATGTACTCGCGTTCCGTCCTTTTCTCGAACGTCGCCTTGTGTCCTGTCGGCAGCAGGTATCCCTTGTAGGAAACGGTCTCCAGCACATCGCGTCCGAGGACGCTGTGATGCTCCCACTTCTCGATCGACAGGCCGTCGAACGCCGGCCTTTCTTCGAACGCTTCCGGCACACCGCCGCGACGCAGCTGCGCGGGCAATGGCGGGTTGAACAGCGTCCGATGGCGCAACGTCGCGCCGAGCGCGGACAGCGACAGCTCCTCAACGTCGAGCGTTTTCGGTGCATAGATCGCGTGTCCCGGATCGAGCTCTTCTAGACTATATTGTTGCGGCTCGAACTGATCGGAATCGGCAATCAGCCTGGTCCACTTGCCCTTGCCATCCGATTGCCGCTTGCCGATGACGGGAAGGCCGTAGGCGCCGGTCAACAGTAGCAGCTGATGGCGATCGTTGGCGCTGAGGCCGGTGCGAAATTCGCGCGCGCACTGCTTTTCGCTCCTGTCGCCCGCGATCAGCTCGCTGATCTTTTGAAGCAGGCTCAGCTTGTCCGGCTGCGGCCTCCCTCCCGTCTCCGCCGAAGCGGCACGCGGTATCATCCATGGCGCTGCATTGCCGTAGGGTGGCGCTCCGTGCACTGGGCTCCGCTTGCCCTTCGGCCAAGGGCGAACGGCCTCCGGACGAAAATCGGGCGTCGCGACGACGCGCATGTCGACGGGTTGCGGCCCAACCAGCGAACGCGTCAGCAGGCGGATGGACCAGAGGCGGTGAAGCTCTTCGTTGTCACGGACCGTCGCGTCCGCCATACCGTCTAACGGTCTTGCCGATGCGGGCGACTTGGCGGTCTGCGCAGCCTCGAACAGTTCCGGCGGCGGCTCGCTATCGGTCAGGTAGATTGCCCGCTGCGAGGTCGAGAAGATCAGGCGGGATATCAGCTCCAGGGCGGTCTCGTGCGGCTCGGGAGTGCGCTGCAACGCGCGTGTCACCGCTTCCATGTGGGCGAAAACGGTGCGTGCGCCGGCAGCGATGCCCTGGAAGGCGAGAATGTTGGTGCCGTCGATATTGTCGAACGTCGCATCCGCGATCTGCGGCATGGCCCCGTCCGGCCATGGTCGGACGAGAACCTCGGCCCGCCGCGTCACCGCCGGCTCATGACGCCCGAAATTGGTGAGCGAGGATAGTGAGAATGGCAGACCGTCGAGCGGTCCGAGATCGTCCGACACCGCCGCGCAATTCAGGCGAAAGGAGAGCCGGCTGCCACCGCTGAGATGGGCGCGCACATCATTCGGGGCTCTAGGAGGCGCCTCTACCTCCCTTACGAACAGCGGCCGATATTTCGCCGCCGCCTCGTCGATCCTCTTGCCGGCTTCATTGTCTTCGAGGTGCAGCCGGTTCGGCGGCGCGTAATAATCTAACGGCGTGCCGTCGCTTTCGCTCTTGTTGCGGAAAAACGCGCGCCAAAGCGAATAGAAAGCATCGACCGACTCCGCGTCACCTTCACGTCGGCGTGCGATGCTTTCGGTTGGTAAGACAGGCGGGTCAGGAGGGGATGGAAAGTACTTGCCGTGCCGAGCCTTGATGACCTGTTTCGCCCGCTGCAGCGCTTGGGTTAGGCGAGCGTCGGCCTCTGGGATTTGGACCGGACGGAACCATGACTCCTCGAGAATATGCTGCGGCGGCAGTTCGAGGATCACGATCGGTCTCGTATCGACGACCGCCCCGTTGGGGGTCACGATGATGCCGCAGGCCGTATTGTCGGGGACAAGTGTCGCTTCCTTGCCGAGCACGAGCGACAAGCCGCGGAAGCCGAATCGGAGATCAATCAGCGACCCGCCGACGCCTATGTCGAGGCAGGCGCGGGTCATCGCGATGCGGGCGACGGTCGCGCCGTCCTCGGGGAACACCGCCGCGACACTGTCGACATCCGAACGCAAACTGCTTGGCATCGGATACAGCAGGTCGATCCGTGTGCCCTGCGTCGTCGCCGCTTTCGGCAAAGGCGGCCTGTCAGGCGAGGAGGTCCGTGCTTTCGAAGGCGGGTTCTGCGGAGCGACACGGCTCATCGTCTGCGGCGGCACGCCGAAGCGCAGGCGACTCCAATCCGCGCCTTGCACCGCCGTATCGACCGCGTGCAGCGTCACGCGGATTTCAATGCTTTGCAGGTTTGGTGTCGGACGGTCGTGACCATCGGCTAAGTATGCGGCGAGGTGGACGCTGGCGTGGTCTTCATGCGCACGCTTCGGCGCGAGAAGTGCGAGGGACCGGTCGAACGTGCGTTCCAATGGGGTGCCCTTAACCAGCGCCTCCGCGGGTGCTGCCTTCTCCTCGGCCGCAACCTCGCTCAGCTGGATCAATCCGGCAGCGAGGCGGCACTCAACTGGGTCTGGCTCGGCGATATGGCCTGATACCACGAGACGGATAGGGGTGGCTTTCGGCGGGTTCATCGCCTGCCTTGCTTCGATGACAAGAAGGTCACGCACACGTAGCCGCGACATCCCGAAACGGGCCTTGTCCATCCCCGCTTCGAGTTGCGCACGGGCGAGTTTCAGTCGCGCTATCGAGGGTATCCGCATGCCCTGCTGCGGCCGGTGCAAAACCAGCAGCTCTGCTTGCGTGTCTTTCCCCGCCGAGAGTAGCCGGACCGTCCGCTTGCCTGCGTCGGTGTAATCCAGCTGGTCGAACGCAAAGCCGGTTGACCGAATTTGATGGAGGGCGGTAGACGCCGTCCGCACATTGACGAAGTCGCAGGAATCCAGCGGGTCCTTTTGGGTGAGATCATCGATCATCCACTGCATGCAGAGGCTCTGGATGCCGCGTAACCTGCCGCCGAACGCAACAATTTCTGTCGCGCCGATGCGGTCAAGCTGGACCGAGAAATTGCGATCGATCGTCGCCGTCCAAGCCCCGTGCATGGTTGCCGTGAGGCGTCCATCGGAGATGGACGGCATTGCTCTGGCGACGTGCCGGGCCTCGATCCGCTTGACGAATCTGGCCGTTCCTCCGGCGAAGGCCAGGAAAGGCACCGGGCCGAACTCCTGCGTCTCGCCCCACATGCTGGTTTCGAACGAGATGGTCCACGACGCCTTGTCGTACGGGCGACGCAGTGTGATGGCCTGGCGGAGATTGCTTGCGGCACCGACCGCGCCATCATCAATGTAGATGATGTGCTCATTCTCGTGTGTGAGGAAAGGACGGCCGAGAACAAACTTGGCATTCGGGCCGAACTGTCCCGCATATAGGCGGAGCACTTGGCCCCCCTTGCAGAAGAACTCGACAGCTTTGCTGACTTCATCCTTCTTGCTCTGATGGATGACAATCTGGCGGGCATCTTCGGAGAGGCTTAGGATGATGGAGCCGTTTCCGGGCTCGGCGGCGTAGCCTTGCTGCATGGCGCCCAGCGCGCCCAGCGCGACGACGCTGGTCGATCCGGCGAGGAAGCTGCGGCGGTCGATCGTCATCAGTCCCGGGGAGATTTGACTTGCGAACTGCTTGGCCTTCAGCATGTCGGCGTCACCATAATCAGTTGCATGCGGTCCAGCACATTGAGCTTGAACGCCAGCCTTGAGGTGAGCGCAGACAAGCTGCCCCGAGCCGCATGAAATCGGTGCGGATGTGCTGGGCCTTCGCGGTTAAGCGCCGTTGAGGCAGTTACCGGTCAACGGAATGAGATGTCTGCGACCCTTCCCGGTTTGTTGGGTCCCACTCATGCCTGTCCAGGAATGTTTATGGAAAATGAATTTCATAAATAAGGAAGCAATTGTTCATCAAAAATGTATCACTTGTGGGTATAGATCATTGCCATCTCCGATTTCCTCCTTTGCAATCTCTTCCAATTCTTTTGCAAAATTTGTCATTGTCGCTTGGTAATCCCGTCCGCCAGCGGGGTCGAGAACCCACGCTGTCGATCCGTTGAAGGTCCCGTCTCCAGTCACGCCGCGCAGGACACGAACATGGCGACGGGACTTCGTTGTCCCCTTGTCCAATCGAGAGCCGATCCACAGGGGGCCATGCGCCTTCAACAACTGTTCGTAGCCGGCCGGAATGAAGTTTTGCGGCGCTTCCGTTCTGAGGCCCAGAGCGGCAGCGAACGCTGTGAATTCGCTGCCGTTTAGGCCCGTGTTCTGGTTGAACGCATTGACAAAGTTCGGCCCAGCCATTTTTGCCACGTCGAGCTCCGATACGGGTATCGCGTTCTTCCATCGGAACAGGATAACGGCCGCAGCGACCCAGCAGCTCCATGTCTTCGTCTGCGAAAATGGCTTCGCATCCAACATCGTTCCGAGAGGAGCCACAGAAAAGGCGGTGATTGGGTGCACAGCAAACGCAGTGGCGGCCCCAAAAATCACTGAACGGCGTGCGATCATCTCTGACCATCCTGTCGCGGTTACAAGACGTTCTAGGTTACGTTCTGCGGAGAATAGCCTTTACTGACCAGAAATTTAGGGAGCCTTACGAAGTAAGCGGACAACACCGCGACAACGCGTAGAGAGGAACGCGTAGCGGAAAGCTCGCCGCGGATTCGCTCTATTCGATAGCCAAACAAACGGTCGACGGGAGCCGCCTCAACCACTAATTAGCGGTAGAGAATGCGATGCCCTGCTATTCAAGCATCTGTTGCTGCTCGATTTTCATCCACAACAATAATGGTGCAAGCTATGTCTAGCACGGCATGATGATGCATCAGATAATCGGCTTATGCAACTATCAAAGGTGCGCCAGAGGCCTGTAGAGTGATAATTATCGTTGGCGTTGCCTATCCTACTCCCTTGAGTATGAATCGGCGTAGGGTTCTTATACCAAGGCTCGTTGATCAGCATGCATGAGCCCATGCGCGCAGACATGGTGCAGGCGCGCCGACAGCTTGCGGAACCCGAGCGTCCGCAGTTCCTGGCTCAGGGGCTGCTTGGAGGCCGCCACCCGGAATTCGCTCCAGAGCCGCATCAGGTCGATGACGCGCCAGCGCACCATGCATGACGGGATCCGCACCCCTTGCCCTGCTCGAAGCGGATCACCATGCGGGAACTGTCGATATCGGCGATCTGAGGTGGGGTGAGGTGGTGGACGGCCCTTCCACCTTCTGGGATCGGTGGCAAGCTGATGCTGTCGAAGAAACCCGCTCAGAGGGGCCGTCAATGGACGAGGTGGTTACGAACAGTCAGGACTTGGCAAAGAATGTTTTCCAGGTCCATGGGATTGCCGCAAATGGAAATGTCCTGGTCCGGCGGCAACTGCGCCGGCGCGAGGTTCTGAAGTTCTTTCAGAGCGTGCCGCCTTGCCTGGTCGGGATGGAAACTGTGGCACGGCCCATCACTAAGCCCGCGAGATCGCGGCTTTATGGCATACGGTGTGAACCGCACCGAGTTTGTTGGAAACCCCATCTTCTGAGACGGCGACTCCATTTGTTTTCCAAAGGAGATCATGCTGCCAGTTTGGGAATTGTGGCTTCAATTAGTCGCAAGCATCGTTGGTTGCGTGCCCCCGCAACCACCGACACTTGACGCCCCGGTTCGAAAGAGTCGGGCCGTTTGTGCGTCTGGGTCTTGCGCGGCTGAGCGGCGCCCTCGCAGACCGCCAAGACGCCCACCAGCTCGCCGTGCAAGTCGACATCCTGCCCCGTACCGGCAGGGGAGGGCGTCAGGATGACGCGGTCGATCATGATCCGCACCATCTCCATCGCCTCGGCGCTATCCTCGCCGTCAGCGAGGGCCGCCTCCAGCGCTTCCACCTTGCGGCGGTAGAGGTTCGACAGCCGGGGATGTCACAGGACCGACGGCAGCTCCGTGCCGTCGCCGTCGCCGGTGGCGAGCAGCCGGGCCTTGTCCGCCTCCAGGCTGCTCAGGCGCTCCTTCATCGACTCGTGGTACAGCCCATCCTCGATCACCTTGAGGATGCCGGCGATCTTGCGCTCGACCGCCGCCAGTTCGCGCTTACGCGTGCGGCGGTTGGCTTCGCGGTCGGCCGTTGCCGCTTCGACGCCGGCATGGAAGCTGTCGACGAACTCCTGGATCAACTCGGGCGCCAGCAGGCGATTCTTCAGCCCGGTGAGGACCCGTCGCTCGATATCATAGCGGCTGAGCACCTCGATAAACCGGCCTTTTTTGGGCAGTTAGGCCACGGAACGGGGTTGATCCGGTGAAAAACCGGCAAATTTGGGGACATAATTCCGATTTTGATGCGAGAAGGCGGAAGTATACGGCGATTTTGGCGCTATACGGGCGCAGTTTTCCCCTCGAGCCAGACTGGGCGTCGGAAATTATAGGCGAGGTTGGCCATCCCGATCTTCACAGTGGCGCGCCCAAGGCCGATGGGGCGGATGAACAGCGCCATGCGCTGTTTCTGGTCAGCGAACACATGCTCGACGTCGGATCGCACCATCGAACGGGCGCGGTTGGCGCGCCGGTGCGGCTCCGGCATCGGCCACCCCTTCGGCTTGCGGAAATGCACCATGCTGCGGCGGCCCGCCGCTGCGATGGCCGCTTCATTGGCTTTCGAGCGATAGGCGCTGTCCGCCCTCACCCGACTGTCGAAAGCGTCCGGGTTGGGCAGGCCCGGCAACTGCGCACCGTCGTGCCGCGCGGCGTCGGTAACAGCAAAGCGCCGGATCAGGCGGAACCGGCGGTCGATGTTGATATGCGACTTGTAGCTGAACGATGGGATCAGAAGACCCTCCACCATGCGCGCCTCGGAACCGTCAAGCGCCGGTCCCGGCTTCGCCTTGACCCGTCCCCGCTTCACCGTCCAGCGTGCCTGCGTGTCCTTCTGCCGCGCCTTGGCCGTTGGCCAGGGCGGGTCTTCACCGTCACGAATTTGCTGCTTCTCCTTCCGGGTCAGCCGCTGCCTGGGCACTTCCATGATGGAGGCGTCGACGATCTGGCCGCCCAGCGCGAAGTAGCCGCGCTCCTCAGCTCCGCGTCGAAGCTGGCGAACGGCCCCTCCATCGCCCCCGCCGTCACCAAGGGCCTCGCGGAACAGCCGCCTCGTCGTGCAGTCCGGAACACGGTCGCCCGATCCCAGACCGAGGAACCGCATGAACGACAGCCGGTCGCGTACCTGACACTCCGCCAGTTCGTCCGACAGACCGTACAGCGCTTGGTGCACCAGGATCTTGAACATTATCACCGCGTCCAGCGGCGGCCGACCACCCCGGGACCGATCCTTGCGCCCAAAGGCCGCGTCCAGCGTCGGACGGAAAACCTCGAAGTCCACCACCGACAAAGGACGCTCCAGCGGATCGCCGCTCTCGCTCAACTCTGCATAGCGATCCTGAAGATCGAACAGCCTTGCTTGACCGGCCATGCCTCCGCCCCCCGCCTTCAAAAACAAGGGAATTATTAGAACGCCGAACACGCTACAGTTTTTCGAGGCGTCCGACCGGTTAAGGGTAGCGGTCTCATTCACCACTCGGATCGTGGGGCGCAATATGTTGCTATTCGGTACACGGAACGCCTCACCGAGGCCGGCGTCGAACCATCGGTCGGCAGTGTCGGCGACAGCCACGACAACGCCTTGGCCGAGACGATCAACGGCCTCTGCAAGACCGAAGCGATTCGGCGCCGCGGACCCTGGCGCACCCTGGAGGCCGTCAAGTTCGCCACCCTGGAATGGGTCGACTGGTTCAACCACCGACGTTTACTCGAACCCAGCGGCAACATTTCCCCCCACCAGCACACCGGTCCGTGCCAGATAACGCAGCGCGCGGTGACGCCGTACGTCGCGGCCGGCCACCTCCGCCACATCGGGCGGCGTCAGACCGCCGTTGCGGAAGGCGGTCTCCACCTGGGCCAGTGTGTCGCGGTCGCCGGACGACAGAAGGGCGGCGGCATTCAGGTCGCTGCGGCGAAGAAGCCCTGAATCGCGCACCGGCCGCCCCTCGGTCACCAGCTGTGCGACCAGCGCGGCCAGCGTTTCCGGTGGAAGCCGGGGCGGCAAAGCCTCGCGCAGCCGGTCGGCGGGGGCGCGCCGCGCTCCGTCGGGTTGGCAGCCTGGAACTCCTGCACAGCCGCCAGCAGCGCGTCGCGCAGCCGCTGGTACAGCGGTTCGGCGAGCCACAAGTCGGGTGACAGGCCCACAGCACTCGGCAGAGCCGCTTCCCTTCCAACCGGCCGGGAGGCAGCCCGTACAACCGGGCCAACTCCGCACCGCGCAGGCCGCGTTCGCCGGCAAGTGCCAGCCGCTCGCGCACCGCATCCGGCAACCGACCTTCGGCGAATGCCAGCGTGGCACGGATCACCGCCGGATCGAAGCACCGCCGCCGCACGGAAGCCGGGTCGAGGATGCGCCCGCCGCCCACGGTCCAGACTGGGGAACCCTGCCGCAGCACATAAGGCTCGTCGGCCGCGGCCGTCCCCGCCGCACGGTGCCGGTCACCACCGGGCCGAAGCCGGGAACGGCGAAGGCGCGGTCGACCGGCAGGTGGAAGCAGCCGAGATCCTGCCTGCCGTCACCGTCCGCGAACATGTCCTCCAGTGCAGCGGACATTGCCGCGCGATCAGATCGGCGCGGCCGAGGATCAGTCCGGCCTGCGGTCCGCCCAACAGCTTGTCGCCACTGCAGGCGACCAGATGCATCCCGGATCGCAGGACCTCCTCCACCGTCGGCTCCGCCGGCAGGCCGTGGGCGGGAAGGTCGATCAAGCTGCCGCTGCCCAGATCCTCCATGGCGATCAGGTCGTGGGCATCGGCCAGAGCGACCAGATCCTGGCGGGAGGGCGCCGCGGTGAAGCCCTGGATGCGGTAGTTGCTGGGAGCGTCCGCCCATGGGCGGCGACCAGTGCCGCCGCCCGCTCGTCGTCAATCATCCTTTGCACCTGCGGCAGCTTGCGCAATGTGGACAGGGTCACGTCGGCGTTCATCCCTGCATCGCCTTGGCCAGGAAGCTGTCGATCATCCCGGCGACGGTCTCGCTGTCGAGATCGTCCAACCGGCAGGTCTGCACGTCGGTCGTCTTCACCGGCGTCAGGAAATTCTCCGACACCGATGTCGTGCCGTCCTCTCCCACATGGAAGGTCATATAGGCGCGCGGCGCATCCTCCGCGGTGTCGAGCGAGGTGAAATGGACGATGGCGCGCGGCATCTCGTGCACGAGGTCGATGTCTTCCTGGAACCACACGGTGCCGACCTCCCTGATGATCGGCTGCCGGGAGCCGGCGATGGGCCGGATGATGCGGTCGTGCAGGTCGCGGATGTCCTTCAGCATCGTCACCTTGCGGCCGTCGCGGGCGCCTTTGCCGAAATGCTCGATGGCCTCGCATCGCGCGTCGTCAAGCCTGCGGCGGGTGCGGACCACGGCATCGACCAGCCGGCTGGTGGCGTCCGAATGCATCGCGTCTGTCTCCTCCTCATGTCGGATCAGCGGTTGCCCGGCTGGTGTTCGCGGCCCGTGGGGGCCGGCAGGTCGCCGACATGCTCCACCTTGCGGGTCAGGTAGTCGGTCCCCGACAGCGCGAACAGGACCGCCAGCCAGAACAGGCCCGCCGCCGCCGCCGCGCGGGTCAATGCCGATGCACGGAACAGCTTCATGAACAGCGCCAGCACCAGAAGCGCCTTCGCCACCGAGATGCCCAGCGCCACGACGACGTTCATCGGCCCCGACATCGGGACATAGGCAAGGCCGAGCGTCGCCGCCAGCAACGCCAGCAGCGCCGCCCAGGTCAACAGCAGGGGGAGGGGAGGTGCCTTCATGGTCAGCTCCGTCCGGCCAGATAGATCAGCGGGTAGAGGAAAATCCAGACGATGTCGACGAAGTGCCAGTACAGGCCCGTCACCTCCACCGGGGTGTAATAGCGGGACGAGAAGGCGCCACGCCGCGCCCGCACAGCCATCACCGCGATCAGTCCGATGCCGATGGTGACGTGGATGCCGTGGATGCCCGTCAGCAGGAAATAGAGGAAATAGAACAGCTCGATGGTCTGGGCATGCACGCTGTCCTCGTGGAAATTCAGCCCCGGCACCAGATGTTCGGTCCATTCCTTGTGGTATTCGTAGCCCTTCAGCCCGAGGAACAGCAGCCCCAACAGCGCGGTGACTGCCAGCAGCTGGGTCAGAGCCTTGCGGCTGCCATGCTCTGCCGCATGAACGGCCCAGCCCATGGTGAAGCTGCTGGTCAGCAGCACCAACGTGTTGACGGAGCCGATGACGATCTTGGTGTGGCGCCCGGCCTCCGCCACACCTTCCGGGTAGGTGGCGCGCAGCCATGTGTAGGCCAGCAGCATCCCGCCGAAGAACAGGACCTCCGTCGCCAGGAACACCCACATGCCGAAGGACGCGGTGTCGGCCTGCTGTTCCGCCGTCGCGTATTGCGGTTCGGGCTGTGGGATGACGGGTGCGTCAGACATCCTGCGGCTCCGGTTCCGGGCGGTACTGGTAGGGAGGACGGGTGACGGTGGGTGTCACGTCGAAATTGTGGGCGGGCGGCGGGGAGGAGGTCTGCCATTCCAGCCCGGTCGCCGCCCACGGGTTGGATCCCGCTCGCTTGCCGCGGAACAGCGACCAGCCGAGATAGAAGAAAGGCAGTGCGTAGCCGACCGCCAGCACTGACGCGCCGGCCGACGAGAAGATGTTCCAGACCTGGAATTCCGGCGGATAGGAATAGTAGCGCCGCTCCATTCCCAGATAGCCGAGGATGAATTGCGGGAAGAAGGTCAGGTTGAAGCCGAAGAAGATCAGCAAGGCCGCGATGCGCGCCCACCATTCCGGGTAAAGCCGCCCGGTCACCTTGGGCCACCAGTAATGCAGCCCGCCGAAATAGGCGCTGACCATGCCGCCGACCATGATGTAGTGGAAATGCGCCACGACGAAATAGGTGTCGGTGACATGGACGTCGAAGGCGAGGTTGGCGACGAACAGCCCGGTCAGCCCGCCTATGGTGAACAGCCCGATGAAGCCCAAGGCATAGAGCATCGGCGCGTCGAAGCTGATCCACCCTTTGTGCAGCGTGGCGGTCCAGTTGAACACCTTGATCGCCGACGGCACCGCGATGACGTAGCTGAGCAGGGAGAAGACCAGCCCGGCATAGAGCGAGATTCCGGCGACGAACATGTGGTGCGCCCACACGAAGAAGCCGATGATCGCGATGGTGATGCTCGACCACACGACGAACTTGTAGCCGAACAGCGGCTTGCGGGCGAAGCAGGGCACGATCTCGCTGATCACGCCGAAGCCCGGCAGGATCATGATGTAGACCGCGGGATGAGAGTAGAACCAGAACAGGTGCTGGAACAGCAGCGGATCCCCACCCAGCGCCGGGTCGAAGATGCCGACCCGCAGCAGCCGTTCCACCGCCACCAGCATCAGCGTGATCGCCAGCACCGGCGTCGCCAGCACCATGATGACGGAGGTGGCGTAGTTCGACCAGACGAACACCGGCAGCCGATACCACGTCATCCCCGGCGCCCGCATCCGGTGGATGGTGACGATGAAGTTCAGGCCGGTCAGGATGGAGGAGAAGCCGACGGCGAACACGGCAGCCAACGCCAGCACGACATAGCCGTTGGAATAGAGCGAGGAGAAGGGCGTGTAGAAGGTCCAACCGGTGTCGACCCCGCCGATCAGGATGGCGAACAGCGCCAGAAAGCCGGCCCCGACATACAGGTACCAGCTCAGCAGGTTCAGGCGCGGGAAGGCCAGATCCTTGGCGCCGATCATCAGCGGGATCAGGAAATTGCCCATGGTGTTGGGGATCGACGGGATCAGGAAGAACCAGACCATCACGATGCCATGCAGCGTGAACAGTCGGTTGTAGATGTCCGGGGTGAAGATGCCGGCCGGCGTCACCAGATTGAGCCGGATCAGCGTTGCCGCCGCCCCGCCGACGAAGAAGAAGAAGGTGATCGACAGGGTGTAGAGGATGGCGATCCGCTTATGGTCCTTGGTCAGCAGCCAGGAACGCAGGGTGACGCCTTCCTCCGTCAGGTAGTTCCTGGTGGCGACGACGGGTTCGTCCGGCTTACCGGTTACGGTCGCGGTGGTCATTGGGCGGGCCTTTCCGCGCTGCCGGCCGCTTGGCCGGTTTGAGAATTCTGGGCCGTCCTATCGGCCAGCGATTTGATGTAGGCGACCAGCTTCAGCAGGTCGTCCTCGCCGATCTGCCCAGCGAAGGAGGGCATGACCGGCGGATAGCCGGCGGCGATTTCCGACTTCGGCTTCAGGATCGAATCCCGGATGTAGCGGTCGTCGGCGATGACGGTGCGGCCGTCCTGCAGCGGCACCGGGCGGCCGAACACCCCTTCCAGCTTCGGCGCGTGGACGGTGCTGGCGGTGCCGTGGCAACCACTGCAGCCATAGCTGCGGAACAGCGCCTCTCCCTCCTGGGCGAGGCTGGGGCCGGGATCCTGGGCTTCCAGCCAGCGCTGGAAGTCGGACGGCTCCATGACGACGACGCTGCCGCCCATCCGGGCATGCCAGGTGCCGCAGAACTCGGCGCAGAACAGGCGGTACTCGCCGACCTTCGTCGGGGTGAACCACAGCGTCTCGTACCGGCCGGGCAAAGCGTCCTGGCGGACGCGGAAGGCGGGAATGGCGAAGTCGTGGATCACGTCCTGCGAGGTCAGCACCAGCCGCACCGGCTTGCCGACCGGGACATGCAGCGTGTCGATCTCGCGCTGGCCGCCGGGATGCTCGATCTTCCACATCCACTGCTTGCCGACGACATAGATGTCGGTGGCGTCCTTGGGCGGGCTGTGGATACCGACATAGAGGTCCGCCCCCCAGAAATAGAGGCCGAGGAAAGCGATGAAGGTGGCGACCGTCCAGGCGGTCTCGACCCTCCAGGTGCGGCCCAGCCGGTCGCCGCGTTCGACCTTGCTGTTTTTCCGGTAGCGGACGCAGAAGAGGATCATCAGCCCGAAGACCAGCAGCAGGATGAAGGCGCTGGTGCCGATCAGGGCCGCGAACAGCCAATCCATGTCGGCGGCATGGGATGAGGCCGTGGGTGGGAGGAGTTGCATGCTTCCCATGGCCGTCCTCACCCCTTCCCCGGCCGGCGGGTGGCCCGCCACACCAGCAGCCCGACGCCCAGGACCGAAACGGCGCCGGTCGCCTGCATCAGGCGTCCCACCTGGGAGTTGTATTTGCCCTGCGCCGGATCGTAGCCGTAGCAGAGCAGCAGCAGATGGTCGGTCACCGACCCAACGGCACCCTCGGAGGCGTCGACCAGTCCGAGCCGCAGGTCGGTGGGGTCGTAGCCGATTCCCAGGATATAGCGGGAAACCGTGCCGCCCGGCGAGACCATCACCACGCCGGCGGGATGGGCATATTGCCCGCTGGCCTCGTCCAGTTTGTAGGGGAAGCCGGCAGCGGTGGCGAGGCGGCGGACCTCCCGTCCATCGCCGGCCGGATCGGCGACCAGCGGATGGATCGCGGCGGCTAAAGCCGCATCGCGTTCGAAATGCCGCGCCTTCATCGCCGCCGCGTCGCCCGGGCTGTCGTCGGGATCGATGCTGACCGCCATCACCGCGTAATCCTTGCCCGGCGTCAGCGCCACCTGTTTGAGGGCCGCCGCCAGATCGCCCAGCACCACGCCGCACAGCGTCGTGCAGCGGAAATAGTCGAAGACCAGAACCAGCGGCTTCCCCTTGTCGAACAGCGCCGCGGTGGTGACGGCTTGGCCGGCCTCGTCGCGCAGCCGGACGTCGCGCGGCAGCTGGGCCCCCGGACGCTGGTCGAAGGCGAAGTCCTTGAAGTCGGACGGCAGCAGGGCTGTCGGGGCGGCGTGCGCACCGATCACGGGCAGTGCCAGAAGGCCGAGCAGGGGGACGATGGCGAGCCGTCTCATCGCTGCCCCTCCTGCCTTGCGTCTGCCGGCCAATCGGGAATTCCGTGCCCGGCGACGCGGCGCATCGCCTCGTCGATGGGAATGTGGGCGATACCGCGTTCTCGGTCGGTCCAGCCGTAGCCGGTCAGCCGTTCCACAGATCGCTCCTTGTAGAGCTTGAAGTCGGCGGGTGGATCGGTCTGCAGGCGTGGTTCCGGCATCGGCGTCGTCAGGCCGCGGTTCCGGTCGGTGGTCGCATCGGGGAAGATCAGCATCAGCGAGACCACGACCGTCCCGATCAGGCCGGCCGCCAGCGCGCCGAGCAGGACGAACAGCCAGGGCGGCGTGTCCCGCGTCTCAAAGCGCGTATCGGGATTGCGGCCCTCCAGGTCCGGCGGCTTCGGCGAACGGCCGCGCCCCAACCGCTTCCAGCCCAGCAGCATCGCCGCCGCAGTCCCGGCGACACCGGGCCGGTTGATGCGTGTGGCCTTATCCATGGCGAATCCTCTCCGCCATCAGGCCGTCGGCGCGGGTGACGTGCCCGCTCCGGCCCGAGTGTCGCCGGTCGGCGCTCAAGCGCCACAGGAACACCGCCATGCCGGCGCCACCCATCGCCAGTGTCGTGGCGGGGGCGAACCAGGTAAAGCCGCCCTCCAGTCCTGGCAGGATCAGCCACCAGCATTCCAGCAGATGCGCGGCCAGCAGCAGCAGGCAGATGGCCGCCAAGCCGCCCCGGCTGCGCTTCACCGGCCACCAGATCAGGGCCGCGAACGGCAATGCTCCCTGCGCCAGCGCGCCGAGCACCGCGATCCAGCCCCAGCCACCGGACAGGCGCGCGACGTACCACGTGATCTCGTGCGGCAGATTTTCCTGCCAGACGATCAGGAACTGCATGAAGGACAGGTAGAACCACAGCAGGATGGCGGCGATCAGCAGGCTTCCCAAATCGCGCCGCTGCCCCGCGTCCGTCCGTCCGCCCAGGATCGCCGCCAGCGTCGCCAGGGCCAGGGCGCCAAGAAGCTGACCGCTGACGATCATCATACCGTAGATGCTGGACCCCCAATCGGGCTCCACCGACATGAACCAGTCGAAGGAGGCGAAGGTGACGGTCAGCCCCAGCAGGATCAGCCCCGGTGCCGCCAGCAGGTTGCGGCCCTGTCCCGAGCGCAGCAGCGCCATCAGTGCCAGCCAGAGCCAGACCACGGCATAGACCGCCGCCCGCCCGTTGAAGAAGGGGACGTTCAGGTAAAAGCGGTTCTTCAGATGCACGGCCTCCGCCGGCCTTGCCCAGGGGTACAGCTCCGGGAGCAGGATCAGCACCGGCACCAGCAGCAGCAGCGCCAGGGGCAGCATGGCGACCATGGCGCGCAGGGGCGGCATCGCGGCCGAGCCCCATCGCCCGCCGGTCAGGTCATGGGCGAACATCAACATCATGGCGCCCAGCGGCAGTCCGATCCAGAAGGCGAAGGATGCCAGCCAGCCGCGCAGCACCGCCTGCGGATCGAACAGCGCGCCGATGGCGCAGACCGCACCACCGGCCAGTGTCGCGCCGATGGCGGCACGAAGCGGGCGCCGGCTCATCGCAGAGCCCCCCGCACATCGTCCGGCAACTCGGCCGCCACAGCGTTCTGGCTGGTCTGCAGCGCCCGGATATAGGCGGCGATTGCCCAGCGGTCGTCGGGGGTGATGCGGTCGGCATAGGAATACATCGCTCCCCAGCCATTCGTGGCGACGTCGTAGAAATGCCGCGTCGGTGCATCGCGCAACGCCTCGCTGTGGAAGGAGGGCGGATGCGGGAAGCCGCGCTGGACGATCATGCCGTTGCCGTCGCCGAGATAGCCGTGGCAGGGCGTGCAATAGATCTCGTAGCGCTCCTTGCCACGGGCCAGTAGAGCCGGCGTCAGCGCCGGGGGCTGCTGCGGCCGGTCTTCGCGGGCGATGGTGTTGGGCGCCGGCTCCGGAGGCCACGCCCGGCTGCTGGGGATAGCGTTGGCCGGATTGGCATTCGCTGGCGTCCAGGTCTTGTCGCTCGGCTGCTTCGCCATGTTGTCGCAGGCGCTCAGCAGCGCCGCCGCGCTCAGCAGAAGGGCGAAGGGAAGCAGGCGGGTCATGCCGGCACCTCGTCGATATGCACACCCTCGCCGTCGGGCAGCAGGCGCCGCAGCAGCTCGCCGTCGTCGCGCCCCTCGCGCTCCGGGATCCAGATCAGGAAACGGTCCTGCGAGGCCTGCTCGAAGCCGGGCGTATCGAAGATGGGATCGTAGAGGCGCGGCAACCGGCAGAGCGCGCAGAAGGAGAGGAAGCCGGCCAGCAGGATGGCCAGCGCCGCCAGCTCGAAGGTCGTGGTGCTGAAGGCCGGCCAGCTGTTCAGCGGACGCCCGCCGATGTTCAGCGGATAGCCCAGCACCATTCCCCAATATTGCAGGAGGAACCCGCCGACCGCGCCCAGCGCGCCCGCCGCCACGACGATCAGCGGCAACGCCCGCGGCTTGCGGCCCAGCAGTTCGTCCACCTCCTCCACCGCATAGGGGCTGTAGACCTCCAGCCGCGAAAACCCCGTCTGCCGCAGGCGGCGCAGGGCATCCAGCATCGCGTCCGGGTCGTCGAAGGCGGCCAGCCTGCCGCGGAGGCTGTGGCCGGTGCCGCGCTGCACGCTCATTGCCCGCCTCCCGTGGTCTTCTTATTGAGGAGTTCGCGCAGCTCGAACATCGACACCATCGGGATGAAGCGCAGCGCCAGGAAGAAGCCGGTCAGGAACAGCCCCACCGATCCGGCCAGCGTCGCCCAGTCCCAGACCGTCGGCACGAAGACGAACCAGCTCGATTCCGAGTGGTTCCGGTGCAGGCCGCCGACGACGATGACGTAGCGTTCGATCCACATGCCGACCACCACGCACAGGGCGATCAGGAACAGCAGCGGGCGGTTCAGCCGTAGCGGCCGGAACCACAGCAGTTGCGGCACGACACCGTTCAGGATGATCTTCGCCCAGTACCAGGGCGCGTAAGTGCCGCCGAGTTCCGACATCACCACCGTGATTTCGTGCTCCTCCCCCCGGTAGAAGGGCATAAACACCTCCATCAGATAGCAGTAGGACAGCAGCAGGCTGGTGGTCAGCATCAGCCGAGCCAGCACGTCGACGTGGCGGAGCGTGATGACGCCGGTGAGATCCAGCGCCCGGCGCAACGGGATGACCAGCATCAGCACCACGGCGAAGCCGGACAGCGCGGCGCCGAAGACGAAATAGGGCGGGAACTGCGTCTCGTGCCATCCCGGCGTCAGCCCGCCGGCGAAATCCAGCCCGACGATGCTGTGGATGGAGCAGACAAGCGGCGCCATCAGTGCGGCGAACAGGCCGTACAGGATCTTGAACTGGCGCCAGTGCCGCGACGACCCCTGCCAGCCCAGTGCCAGCAGCCCGTACAGCACCCGTTGCCAGCGCCGCCGCGCCCGGTCGCGCAAAGTGGCGAGGTCGGGGAGAAGCCCGACATACCAGAACAGCACCGATCCGGCGACATAGACCAGAATGGCGACGAAATCCCAGTGCAGCGGGCTGCGGAACTGCGGCCACAGCGCCATCGTGTTGGGGTAGGGGAACAGCCAGTAGAAATACCACCAGCGCCCGAGATGGATGACCGGCATGATCCCGGCGCAGGCGACGCAGAACACCGTCATCGTTTCGGCGAGACGGCTGGTGGCGCTGCGCCACTCCGACCGGGTCAGGAAGAACAGGGCGGAAATCAGCGTCCCGCCGCTTGCCATGCCGACCCACCAGACATAGTTGCCGATGGCGAAGCCCCAGGCGACCGGCCAGTCGATGCCCCAGATGCCGACGCCGCGGATGAACAGCCAGCCCAGCGACGCCACGAACAGCCCGAGCAGCCCGAGCGACAGCCCGAAGCCGACCCACCACCACAGGGGCGTGCGGCGTTCCAGCACGAGGTCGCTGACATGGACTGTCACCGACAGGGCCGTCACCCCCGGCTCTACCACCCTTGTCTGATCCTGTCCGGTTTCGCGAGATGCGCCCACCGCTTCACACCTCCTGGATTTCGGGGTTGGGGTTGCGCAGCCGCGCCTCGAAGGTCGTGCGCGGCTTGGTGTTCAGCTCGGTCAGCACGCCATAGTCGAGGGGGCTGGCCTTGCGGCGGCTGACGGCGCTGTCCTTGTCGTTCAGGTCGCCGAAGACGATGGCCTCGGCCGGGCAGGCCTGCTGGCAGGCGGTCTTCACCTCGCCATCGCGGATCGGCCGGTTCTCACGGTCGGCGGCGATGCGGGCGTTGCGGATGCGCTGGATGCAGTAGGTGCATTTCTCCATGACGCCGCGTGCCCGAACGGAAACGTCGGGATTCCAGGACTGCGACAGCCGGTTGTCGTCGGCCGAATAGTTGAAGTAGTTGAAGCGCCGGACCTTGTAGGGGCAGTTGTTCGAGCAGAAGCGGGTGCCGACGCAGCGGTTGTAGACCATCACGTTCAGCCCGTCGGCATCATGCATGGTCGCCCCGACCGGGCAGACCACTTCGCAGGGCGCGTTTTCGCAATGCATGCAGGGCATCGGCTGGAAATAGGTCTGGTCCGGCGCCTCCGCCTCGCCCCCGTACCAGGTGTCGATGCGGATCCAGTGCAGCTGGCGGTTCCGCAGCACCTCCTCCTTGCCGACGACAGCGATGTTGTTCTCCCCCTGGCAGGCGGCCGTGCAGGCGCTGCAGCCGATGCAGGAGTTGAGGTTGATCGCCATGCCCCAGGCGTTCCGCGGATACTCGTAATCGGGATAGAGCGAGTGCTGCGGCTCCTTGCGCTTGGCGAAGTCGGGATTCTGGCTGAACTCGTCGAGTGTGGCGTGGCGGACCACGTCGGGGCTGTCGATCAACTGGTGGTGCTGGGTGGCGGCGAGGCGGTGGGTCTCCCCGGTCTTGCGCAGTTCCACCCCCGGCAGTTGCCAGGGATGGTCGAGCGGCCGCAGCCGGAAGGCGTCGAAACCGACACCGCGCCCGACCCGGCCCACCACCTTGCGGCCGAAGCCGAAGGGCAGGGTGACGCAGTCGGGGGCATGGCCGGTCACCCGCCAGACCGGCGCGCGGAGAGATCCTGCTGCGGTGCGTACCTCCACCACATCCTCGTTCTGCAGCTCCAGCCGCTCCGCGGTTGCCGGCGCCATCAACAGGGCGTTGTCCCAGGTCAGAGTGGTGAAGGGGCGCGGCAACTCCTGCAGCCAGCCGAGATTGGCGTAACGACCGTCGCGCAGCCACGGGTCCGGCCGGAACAGCGCGGTCAGCGTCCCGCCATCCGGCCGTGCCGGGGCCGGCGGCAACTTGCTCGCCAGGTCGGATGCTGGCGAAACCGACGCCGGTGCGGCGGCACTGCCCGGCACCACGCCGATGCGCAGGGCGTCGGCCCATAGCCGTTCCGGGTCACCCTTGCCCAGGAAGTGCTCCATCCAGGCGGCGCGGAGGATGGCGTGGCCGTCGGGACGCGTCTCTCCGTTGAAGACCGCCAGAAGCTCATGCGGCGACCAGCCGCCCCACAAGGGCCTGATCTGCGGCTGCTGGATGGTGACGGTGCCGTCGAAGGCGCGTGCGTCTCCCCAGCGTTCCAACTCATGGGCTTCCGGCACGTGCCATGTGCAGAGAATGGCGGTTTCGTTCACGTCGGTGCCGAGATGGACCGAAAACGGCACCTTGCCCAATGCCCCGGCGAAATCGAGATCGGCGGGCGCGGTGAAGGCCGGATTGATGCCCAGGATCAGCAGCGTGTCGACCCGCCCGGCAGCCATGTCGGCGACCAGCCCCTTGAGCGAGCCGCCATGGTCGACCGGATCGGCCTCCACCGGTTCGATGTAGGTCACCGTCTGGCCGGGCGCGCCCAGCGCATCGTTGATGGCATGGACCAGCGCATGAAGGGAGGGCGGCTGCGTCGGCCCGGCATGGACCAGCGCCGCGCCCCGGCTGGCGGACAGGTCGCGGGCGACGGCGGCGATCCAGCCAGGGGCGTTCTGTCGCCAGTCCGCCGACCCAATGCCAAGCTCAGCAGCCAGTGCGCGCACCACCGCCTCCATCTGGTCCGGGCGGGCGACGAAGCGATGGTCGGCGCGAGCGCCGGCCAGGGTCGGCATGCTTTCCACCGCATAGAGTCGGCTCATCTCCTCCGGCCGACCCTCTTCGGCGGCGCGGCGGCGGCGGGCGAAGTCGCGGGCGTAGCGCAGATGGCCGGGCGCGCTGTCGAGGAAGTCGCTCTCCACCGCCAGGATCGTCTTGGCGCGGTCGAGATGCAGCACCGTGTCCACCGGCCGGCCAAAGGCCATCGCCGTGCCAGCCCGCACCGCGTCGCGCCCGTCCGCTTCCCAGCGGTGCCATTGCATCGCTGGAAAGCGCTGCTTCAACGCGGCGATCTGCGCCGCGAGGGTGGGGGAGGTGACGGTGCCGGACAACAGCCGCAGCCCCTCGCCACCGCGCCCGGCCAGTGCGGGCAGGCGGTCGACCAGTGCCTTGATCATCCCGTTGGCGCTGGCCGCCCGGCCGGAGGTCAGCACGCTGCGCGAGCGGTCGGGGTCGTAGAGGTCGAGAATGCTCGCCTGGATGATGGGATCGAGGGCACCCAAACTGGCGGGATGCTCCGGATTGCCCTCCAACTGCACCGGCCGTCCCATCTGGTGGATGGCCAGGACGCCGTCGGCATAGCCGCCGCGCGTGACCGCGGTGGCGAAATGGCGGGCGACGCCGGGCACCAGACCCGGCGGCATGGTGACATAGGGGATTGCCTTGTCCACCTCCTCCCAGGGGCCGCAGCCCGACAGGCCGGCCAGCGCGAAGGAGGCGCCCATCAGTTCCAGCAGCCGGCGCCGGCCGACGCGCGCCTCCGCAAGGTCGGGCAGCCCGGGGAACTCGGCACGCAGCATCTCCAGCACGGCCGGCTCGCGCGACAGCTCGTCCAGGCTGCGCCACAGCGCCCGGCCGTTCCGCCCGGCCAGCCGGTCGCCGATTTGCCGGGCCAGTTGCTCCCGCCTCAATTCCTTGCCGGCCGTCATCGGTGGCACACCGAGCAGTCGGACAGGGTTTCCGGATGGATGTGGTAGCGCGCCATCAGCTGCTTTCCGGACGGCGTCCCCGCAGTCCGTTTCCAGTCGGTGTCGAAGACCGCCTCCTTGGGGCGCAGGTTCGGGGCAGGATCGCGGTGGCAGTCCAGGCACCAGCTCATCTGCAGGCTCGCTCCCTTCCAGGTCAGGGGCATGGTGTCCACCGGCCCGTGGCAGGTGGTACAGGCCACGCCCTTGGCGACATGGATGCTGTGGTTGAAGAAGACGTAATCGGGCAGCGTGTTGACGCGGTTCCAGCGGATCGGCTTGCCGGTGGCGAGGCTCTGGCGCACCGGAGCCAGCAGATCCGCGTTGGTCCAGATTTGGGAATGGCAGGTCATGCAGGTGTGGGTCGGCGGTAGCCCGGCGGTGGGCGATTCCTCCACCGAGGTGTGGCAATAGCGGCAGTCCAGCCCCAGGCCGCCGACATGATGCTCGTGGCTGAAGGGGACCGGCTGCGGCTGCACGATGCCCTGCCGTGTCGCATAGGTGGTGCTGGGGAAGAACCACGCGCCGCCGGCCAGCGTGACCAGCCCGGCCAACAGCGTGTAGAGCACCAGCTTGGTCGCGATGTTGGCGGTGGGGCTGAAGACTCCCGGCACGGCTCAATCCCCCGTCACGCCGGCAGTTCCCGCGCGGTGATGCTGTAGCGGAAAGTCGCCGGATCGAGACAGTCTGGCTCGAAGCCGGCGGTGACCGCATAGGGAAACATCAGGAAGCCCAGCGGGTGCGGCGCCTCGGCGGGCTGGAAGTCCCGGGCGCTGTTGTAGCCGATCCAGTTCATCTCCCAGCTCCCGAACAGCCGTTCTCGCAGCGCGGCCACGTGCGGATCGCCGAGACCGAGCCCCTCTTCCAGCATCACCTTGCGCACATCAGCGGGATCGACTGCGAACCAGCCGCGGCTGTCCAGATGGACCTCGGCCCGGCAGTGCCGGGCCTTGGAGACGTCGCCGGAACGTCCCAAGCTCTTCGCCAGCGCGGAGTCGGCAACCCGGATGCCGTAGACCTCCGGGGCGGGAAAACCGGCTGCGCGGGCCAGACCGACCATCAGCCCGTTGATGTCCGCGCATTTCCCGCCGAGATAGCCGGTTTCCAGCATGGTCGCGATGTTGCCCAGCCCGCAGCCGCGGGTGGCGGCGACGCGGAAGCTGTTGTCGACCACCCAGTCATAGATGGCCCGCAGCCGCGCTTCCGGCGCATCGATTCCCGCGACGATGCGCATCGCGGTTTCCCGGACGATCCCGTCGGTCGGCATGCTGGGCGTCGGCTGGCGGTACAGCCGCAATTCGGCCGGGTCGGTTGCCCTTGCCTCCTGGTCGCCGGGCTGCCGGTCGCACGTTTCCACGATCTGTACCAGCTCGACCATCCATGGATCCGCGCCGTCCCAGTCGGCGCGCAGTATCCCGGCGCCATAGACGGGTTCATGCAGCAGGGCCGCCCGGTCGGCGGTTGAGGACCAAGAGGGAGCATGCGCCCGCTGGTAATCGCCGGCGGTTTGCGCCATCGGCACCCAAAGCAGCGCCGGGCCCCTGTTCCCGCCCTTCCCAGCCAGTTCGATGCTGTGGTGGATCTCGAAGCGTCGCAAGGGACGGCCTTCGGCAAGCGGAATGCCGCCGCCCTCGGTGGCGGCTTGCGCAATGTGTGTCGGCCTTGCGGCAGCGACCAACCCGGCGGCTGCGGCCGCTTGGAGGAAGTGGCGTCGGTCCATGGCTGCGTCTCCCTGAATTTCCGGCCCGACAGTGCGCGGACTTGACCGGGCGTGGACTTCATCGAGGCGAAGGACGAGGGTGGGAGAACGGCATCGGGGTGACGTTCATCCGCTACAAGAAAGTCATTCGCGATCCGGTTCCATGGCTTCGGCCGGGCTAGCCCGAATGCTCCGAGCATCCGGCACCATGTGGCCAAGCCATTGGAGTAGCTCTTCATCGGGGGCCTATCCGCTTTCGAGGTAGAGTCTCGTCGGGCCCCCCACCGACAGATCAGTTGTCCGACCTCGATCTCCGTGATGACCTTCCGGACCCGGACGGCAGAGTCTGCAGCTTCCGTGCGTTGATGCCCGTGTATTGAAGCCCGTGGATTGTCCGTTGCGCGACTTCATGGGGGAATTGCTGCGTCGGCAGATGCCGGACGGCCATGGCCAGGGTGTCCCGCGCGGGGAGGATGCCGGGCGCCAGTTCGGCGAGCATATCGGCACCATGACCGCGCTGATCGACTTCTACGTCACCGACCTACGCCGCGGCGACCAATTCCAGCGGGAATTCGAGCAGGCGGTCGGCGAGCATATCGCCCCCGATGGGGCGATGGCCGAGGTCGTGGAGCAGGCACGCCGTCGCTACGGCACGCTGATGGGCAAGCTTCAGCCGATTTTCACCAGCCAATTGGAGACGGCGGGATGGCCGCCGGCCGGACGGCTGACCAACGCCGTTGTGTTCGACCGCCATGTGGCCCCCCTGTTGAAGGAGAACGGGCGCCGCGGCCCCTTCATCATCGTCGATGCCTTGCATTAGCCGCTCAGCCGAACGTTCACCATGGCCGGCGCCGGTCAACTCTTGGACCTCCAACTCCATCAAGCGTTCGGCGGCGAAACCGATCATCTCGCGCAGAGCATCGGCATCGGCGCCCTTCTCAAGCATCGTGCGAAGCGCCATCATCTCGTCGGTCATCGTGGTCACCCTTCGGTGGGGTTGAGGTGTGGTGACCAGACTCTACCGAAGACCCCCGATGACAGCCCCGCTGTGGAAAGCCGGCCTGCTTACGCCAGCTCTGGGGCGCGCTTCGGCGGGCCGGTTTCCCACAGCTCCCAAACCACGTTCAGGGACGTGACCGGGAAATCCGCTTCGGAGAGGATAGAGCGGGGGGATCAGCAGCTCGCCACCAGTAGAACACCTCGATAAGCCGACTTTGAGCGCCGGTTGAGGCTGCCGCGAGGGGCGCGCCAGTAGGAAAGCAGGGCTCTTCGGGGGTTGATGTCCTGATTTTGGCTGAAAGTGCGGGAAATATGCGGTGTTTTTGGCGCCATCAGGGCGCAATTCGTCTCTGGGGTTAGGTCAGACGTCGGAAATTATAGGCGAGGTTGGCGAAACCGATTGTCACCGTCGCGGCCCGAGGCCGATGGCACGAATGGACAGCTCCATACGCTGCTTCTGGTCGGCGCATACATTCCGCCGCGATGGCCGCTTCATTGGCTTTCGAACGGTAGGCCTTGTCGCCCACACCCGGCAACTGCGCGCCGTCGTGCCGCGCGGCGTCGGTCACGATGAAGCGCTGGATCAGGCGAAACCGCCGGTCGATGTTGATGTGCGACTTGTAGCCGAAGGCAGCGATCAGCTGTCCCTCTACCATGCGCGTCTCGGAATTGTCGAGCGCCGATCCTGGCTTCGCCTTGAGCCCTCCACGCTTCTCCTCCTTGCTCAGCCGCTACCTGGGAGCTTCCACGATGGAGGCACCGACGATCTGACCGCCCAGTGCAAAGTAGCCGTGCTTCTTCAGGTCTGCGTCAAAACGGGCCAACAGTTCCTCCATCGCCTCCGCCGTCACCCGCGCCTCGCGGAACAATGATAACTCCAGCAGCGCTACAATTTTTTCGAGGCGTCCAAATGTCTGGGCAACAGATCTTCGCGGATTAATATCTTTTTGTGATAAACAATAGAATCATTCAGGGGGCATGGAACGATAAAAATCTTTACCTAGAATTACATGTTTTCATCGATGACTTTGCGTATTATTTAGATTGGCAAATACTCTTTACTCCAACTTTCGCTGATCGCTTTGGAGTCGCTGAGGGTTTTTATTTCTTCTTTGCAGTAGCCGAGCTCTGTCAGAATTTGCCGGGTCGAAGCGCCATATTTCTCGGCCGGCGGCGGCATCTTGATTTCGGCGCGCACCGGGCGGACGGCATAGGTATCGAGTTGCGTGACCGTGTGGCCGCTCGGGTGGTCGGTGAAGACCGAGAAGGAATAGCTGCCGCGATCGATGCCGGACGTGCCGTCGGCAAGGCGGCTGGCGGTTGCCCGGATCGTTTCGATGTTCTCGAAACCAGCTACACCGATGTCCGCGGCGCGCAGCCGTGCGATCCAGTCCTCCACGCCACGTCGCCGGAACAGCGTGGCCAGTGCTTCGGCCCGTTGTTCCGCCGGCACGGACGAGACTCCCGTCAGCCCCTCGACCGTGTCGAGACGTTCGAGGTCGGCTTCGGTGGCGTTGAGCAGGAAGAGTCCGTCGGCGGCCTCATAGAAGCGCGTCAACGCATCGTAGCCCACCGTATCGCGTCCGCTCGGCTCGTCGAAGGGGCCGCGCCGAAGATAATCGTAACAGAACGGCATCTGCGCGAGTCCGCTCAGGGCAGAAAGCGATGTCCGGGCGCGCCCGACACGGCCGCTCCGCTGCTTCTGGTAAAGCGCCGCAGCGACACCGAGCGACCCGCCGAAGCCGCACATCACGTCGATGGTGCCGACATGGGCATGTTCCTCGGGCGTCTCCATCGACCCGCCGAACCGCAGCATGATGCCGGTCGCCGCCTGAACGAGATCGTCGTAACCGACATAGTCGGACCTCGGACCCGGCCGGGGACCGCTGAAACAATCGAGCTTGCAGAAGATCGCCTCGGGATTCAGCGCCCGCAGCCCCTCCAGATCGAGGCCCATCGCCTGGACCTGACTGTCGGGCGCGTTCCAGACGACGACATCGACGGATTTCACTAGGCGTTCGAATATCTCGCGTCCGCCCTTCGAGCGGATGTCGGTCAGGATGGAGCGCTTGCCGCGCATGTGAGTCATGCCGAAGATGACGGTATTCCAGCAATCGTAGAATGGCTGGGCCGGATCGAGCTTGATCACCTCGGCGCCGAAGCGGGCGAGATAGGAGACCGAGTGTGGGCCGGCGATCACATTGCAAAGGTCGAGCACCCGGACACCGTCGAGCCACCCGCGACGGTCATTGGCATCCTTCACCGGCGGCAACGTCGTCGGCAACGCGGCCAGAGCCTCGAGCGCGGTTTCGACTGTCACCGGACGACGTGGCGCCGGGGTCAAAGCGGCTTCGCCGCTTTCTTCCAGCCAAACCATCGGACCCGGCTGGATCATTCGTCCGTAGACCGGATCGTCGACCTCAATCATCAACCCCGCAGTTTCCGCATGGTCGTCGCTGATCCATTCCTGCAGCCAGCGCTGCGGCGCGCCGGGGAAACGCCCCTTGCCGAAGATGCGCTCCCATTCCTTGGCGGTCCGGGTCAGGAAGACCTCCGCCATGCGGGCCGCGATCCGGTCCGCCCAGTCCTTCGGGAGCGGATAGACGCCTAGCGAGACGTCGGACTTCCACTCGGACACCGGCAGGTAGGTGTCCTCCTCCTCGGTCAGGCCTTCGGCGACGAGGGCGTCATAAAGGCCGAGCGTCTGAAGGCAGCGCTTGGCATGGTTCTTGTGGCTCGGGCAGACGACATAGAACATCCGCCCGTCCTTGCACCGGTAGCTGCGATAGAAGGGATCGAGGAGAGTCTGCAATTCCCGATACTCGACATCCATCGGCAGGCCGTCGCGGCGGCGGCGCTCGATCTCCCGCTCACGCTGCGTCTTGTAGCGTTCGGGATATCGATCGATGAGGATCGAATTATAGGTGAGGCCCTCCATCACGGCGGCGGCGAGCGGCACCTCGATCTGATCGCCGAGCCCGGTCTTCTCCCGTGACTGCAGCGCGAGCACGGCCGCGGAAGCCGCGAGCATGGTGCCGTATGCCGATGACAGCGGCAGCGGTGAGAAGGAGGGGTTGATCCCCATCAGCACCCGGTTCAGCCCCATGTCGGTGAAGACACCCGAACAGGCGGCGATCACGCTTTCGAAGGCGCGCCAGTCGCGGCGCAGCGTGTCGTTCGAGGCGAACCCCGGGATCGAAACCGTGATGAGTTCAGGTCGCGTCCTGCGGAGTGCGGTGAAATCGATGCCGAGCCGTGCGAGCTTGCCGGGCCGGAAACCTTCGATGACGATGTCGGCTTCGGCGATCAGCGCCTGTGCCTGCGCAAGACCGTCGTGCGTCTTCAGATCGATGGTGACCATCAATTTGTTGCGATGCAGCGTCGCGTTGGCCGGGTTGTCCCACAGCGGACCTCCCGGAGGGTCGACATGAACCACCGTCGCGCCAAGATCGCCAAGGATCATGGCAACCGCCGGACCGGCGATATATTGTCCGAAGTCGACCACCTTCACACCCGTAAGCGGGAGCAGGGAACGCTGGCCCTCGGTCATGCTGTTCTCCGAGAATATGCTTGTTGGTGTTCGGTCGAGCCGGCTGCGAGGCGGCCGGCTCGATGCTTATGCTGAAGCGGGTTCTTATTCCGCGGGTTCTTTGATGGGCCGACCCTCTTTGGCGGCCCGCTCCGCGAGATCCAGGAAGCGGCGTGCGTGCCGGGGTTGCGAACCGAAATCCTCCTTGAGCCAGCGCATCAGTGACAGCGTCAGAACGAACAGGACCGGGATCAGCGGGAGCGCCACCACGATCGTCGAGGTTTGCACCGGCTTCAGACCGCCGAGTTGGACCAGCGCGACGCCGACGCCGGCGAGGAGGAGCGCCCAGGTGACACGGATGGAGCGCTTCGGCTCCTGATAGCCGGACAGCTTGCGGGTGGTCACCGAGGCCAGCACATAGGCCGCGCTGTCGAGCGTCGTCGCCAGGAAGACGAAGCAGAGCAGGATGAACACGGCGATGACAAGCCCGGGCATCGGCAGTGTTTGGAGGATCGCCTGCACCGCCGCCGGGATTCCATCCGCCTTGAGAACGGCGCCGATATCGAGCGTGCCGGACAGTTGCAGATCCAGGGCATAGCCGCCCCAGACGGCGAAGAAGATCCAGCAGCCGAGCGAACCCCAAACCAGTTCGGCGACGATCAGCTCGCGGATGGTGCGTCCACGAGAGATGCGCGCGACGAAAAGCCCCATCATCGGCGCGTAGGCGATCCACCACGCCCAATAGAAGATCGTCCAGTCCTGCGGAAAGGTCGAGTGGCCGATCGGGTCCGTCCACATGCTCATGACGAAGAAATTGTTGACCATGCGGCCAAGGCTGTTGACCCAGCCGTTCAGCATGAAGAGCGAGTCGCCGACAACGAAGGTGAAGACCAGCAGCGCAATCGCCAGGATCACGTTCACATCCGACAGGATGCGGATGCCTTTGGACAGGCCGAACCAGACGCTGCCGCCGAACATCAGGGTCCAGATCGCGATGATGCCGAGGTCGAGGGCGGTCGACGGTTCGACCCCCAGGACCGTGCCCGCGAGCCTGGACACGAGCGGCACCGCAAGGCCGAGGGACGTCCCGACACCGCCGACAATTCCGAAGACGACGACCGCATCGAGAAGGACGCCGGCCCAGCCGTCGGCATGGCGGCCCAAAACGCCCCGGGCCGCGACCGAGAGCCGCACGCCGGGTTTGTGCCGCACATACATCGAATAGGCGATCGGCAGGGACGGCAAGGCATAAAAGGCCCAGGGGGTGATGCCCCAATGGAACTGGCCGTAGGCGAGCGCCCATTCCGCGGCGGCATTCGACATCGGCTTGACATCGAACGGCGGCCCTTGCAGATAGTAGATCGGCTCGACCCATGCCCAGTTGACGATGGCGATGCCGATCCCGCCGCAGAAGATCATCGCGATCCAGCTGAAATAACTGAATTCCGGATCGTCATCCGGCCCGCCGAGCCGGACATTGCCATAGCTGCTGAACGCGAGACCGACGAGAAACACCACGGCCGCGATGCCGGCGAGGAGATAGAGCCAGCCGAACTTGCCGGTTGCGAAGGCGAATGCAGCATTGACGGCGGCCGGGCCGGATTGGGGAAACAGGATGAGCGGGACGATGACGGCGGCAATGACCGCGAGGGATGGCGCGAAGACGCGCCAATCGAGGCGGTCGTCTCCAATATCTTGAGTCTTCATAGGGTTCCCTCCCGCGGCGTAGCCGCCGCATGGTTATGTTTTTGTTGTGTTGGATATGTCGGCAGGAGCTTGCGGCTGGAACGGTCGGGCAATCACGCGCTCAGCAGCCAGCGCGACGCCTTCTCCGCGATCATCAGGGTGGGCGCGTTGGTATTCCCGCTGGGAATGACGGGCATGATGCTCGCGTCGACGACGCGCAATCCTTCGATTCCGCGTACCCGAAGACGGGTGTCGACCACCGCGTCGGGATCGTCGTCATGGCCCATCTTCGCGGTTCCGACCGGATGGAAGATCGTGTTGGCGATGTCGCCGGCAAGCGTGGCGAGTTCATCGTCGGTCTGGAACTGGACTCCGGGTCTCCACTCCTCGGGCCGGTACTTCGCGAAGGCCGGCTGCGCCAGGATTTGGCGGACTTGCCGAAGGCTCAGCGCGGCAATCCTTCGGTCCTCGTCGGTCGAAAGATAGTTCGGTGCGATCATCGGCGCATCGTCGAAGCGATGTGAGCGCAGGCGCACGCTGCCGCGGCTGGTCGGGTTGAGGTTGCAGACGCTGGCCGTGATCGCCGGGAACGGATGCAACCCTTCGCCGAAGGCATCGAGGCTCAACGGTTGGACGTGATATTCGAGGTTTGCGTAAGGCTGATCCGGTCCGGATCGGGTAAAGGCGCCAAGCTGGCTCGGAGCCATGCTCATCGGACCCGATCGTTTCAGAAGATATTCGAGACCGATGCGGGCCTTGCCCAAATGACTGCCGGCGAGCGTGTTCAGCGTCAGGGCGCCCTGGACCTTGTAGATCGCCCGGATCTGCAGGTGATCCTGCAGATTGCGGCCGACGCCGGGCGAATCCAGCATCACGTCGATCCCGTGCGCTTTCAAATGCTCGGCCGGGCCAATTCCCGACAGTTGCAGAATCTGGGGCGAGCCGATCGCGCCGGCGGAGAGCACGACCTCCCGCCGCGCCCGCACCGCGACCGCGTCGCCGCCCCGGCGCACCGTCGCGCCGACGCAGCGCCGCGCTCCGTCGGGGGTCGTCTCGAAGACCAGCCGCTCGACCTGGGATTCGGTCCAGATCGTCAGGTTCGGGCGGTTCTTGACCGGGCGCAGGAATCCCTTGGCGGCGCTCCATCGCCAACCGGATTTCTGGTTGACCTCGAAATAACCGACCCCCGCATTGTCGCCCGAGTTGAAATCCTCGGTACGCTCGAACCCCGCCTCGACCATAGCGGCCGCGACATCGTCCAGGATCTCCCAACGCAGCCGCTGCTTCTCGACCCGCAACTCGCCGCCATGTCCGTGCAGATCAGAGAAGCGGCGGTTGCCAGGGGTCGCGGGGTTGGCGCCATCGTCGAGCCGGTAATGGTCCTCATGCGCCATGAAGTCGGGCAGGGAATTGGCCCAGTTCCAGGCGTCGTCACCGGTCAGCTGCGCCCAGCCGTCATAGTCGCGGGCCTGGCCGCGCATGTAGATCATGCCGTTGATCGACGAGCAGCCCCCGAGCGTCTTGCCGCGGGGATAGCGCAGTGTGCGGCCGTTCAGCCCCGGGTCCGGCTCGGTCTGGTAAAGCCAGTCGGTCCGGGGGTTGCCGATGCAATAGAGATAGCCGACGGGGATGTGGATCCATGGATAGGTATCGGGCTTCCCCGCCTCGAGAAGCAGGACCCGCTGCGACGGGTCCTTGCTCAGACGATTGGCGAGCAGACATCCGGCCGAACCGGCGCCTATGACGATGTAATCGAAGGGATCGCGTGGCATGACAGTGACCCCATCGTTCAGCGCGCGACCGGCATCGCGAACTCGGCGCCCTTCGAGATGCTCTCGGGCCAGCGCTGCATGATCGACTTCTGCCTGGTGTAGAAACGCAGGCCTTCCTCACCATAGGCATGCATGTCGCCGAACAGGCTCTTCTTCCAGCCGCCGAAGCCATGCCAGGCCATCGGCACAGGAATCGGCACATTGATGCCGACCATGCCGACCTGGATTTTGCGGCCGAACTCGCGCGCGGCATTGCCGTCACGGGTGAACAGGCTGACGCCGTTGCCGAACTCATGCGCGTTGATGAGATCGACGCCTTCGGCAAAGTCCTTGACGCGGACGCAGGCGAGGACCGGGCCGAAAATCTCCTCGCGGTAGATCGTCATTTCGGGAGTGACGTGATCGAACAGCGTGCCGCCCAGCCAGAAGCCGGCATCGTGGCCCGGAACCGAATGACCACGGCCGTCGACGATCAATTTTGCGCCTTCCGCGACTCCCTTTTCGATATAGCCGGCGATGCGGTCGCGTGCGGCACCCGTCACGATCGGCCCCATTTCGGCGTCGAGTTCCAGGCCGTTCTTGATCTTGAGGTCACGGGCGCGTTCCGCCAGCATCGGAACGATCCTGTCGCCGACATCGCCGACCAGCGTCGCGACCGAGATCGCCATGCAGCGCTCGCCGGCCGACCCGTACGCGGCGCCGACCATCGCGTCGACGGCCTTCTCAAGATCGGCGTCGGGCATGACCAGCATGTGGTTCTTGGCGCCGCCGAGCGCCTGCACGCGCTTGCCGTGCCGGGCGCCGGTCTCGTAGATGTAGTTGGCGATCGGCGTCGAGCCGACGAACGAGACGGCCTGAACATCCGGGTGCACGAGAAGCGCATCGACCGCGGCCTTGTCGCCCTGCACGACGTTGAAGACGCCGTCCGGGAAGCCGGCCTCCTTCATCAGCTCCGCATACAGCAGCGATGGGGTCGGATCGGTCGGGGACGGCTTCAGGACGAAGGTGTTGCCGGCGGCGATCGCCACCGGGAACATCCACATCGGCACCATGACGGGGAAATTGAAGGGCGTGATGCCTGCAACCACGCCAAGCGGCTGGCGCAGCGTCCAGTTGTCGATCCCGGTGGAGACCTGATCGGTGAAGTCGCCCTTCAGAAGCTGCGGAATTCCGCAGGCGAACTCGACGATGTCGATGCCGCGCTCCACCTCGCCGCGTGCATCGGTGAAGACCTTGCCGTGCTCGGCGGTGATCGCGCGGGCCAAAGCGTCCTTATACTCGTTGAGCAGGCCGAGGAAGCGGTTCATGAGACGCGCACGCCTGATTGGCGGCATTTCGGCCCAGGCCGGGAACGCTGCATGGGCCGAGGCGACCGCCCTGTCGACTTCCGCCGCGTTGGCAAGGGCCACGCGGCCGGTTACGGTGCCGGTCGCAGGGTTGAAGACGTCCTGAGTGCGTCCGCTCTCACCGCTGACGCGCGCGCCTTGTATATAGTGTCCGATTTCGCTGACCATGACGTTTCCTCTGGTCTTGATTGTGGTTTGCGTGTCGATTTAAGATGCGGGTATTTTTAAATTCGACCAAAAAAATGATCGATAAATGCGAGTTATTCTCGAAATTATTATTTATTAGTTTGTATATTTATTCTGTTGTGAACTGTATTTTCTTTTGCCGGATAAATTTTTCGCGTCTCTGTGAGAACGATGATGTCATTTTGCATTGATTTTGATGGTCCAACAGAGGGATAAAATTCATGGCACCATTAGTTTTTTCGATGATGCCCGCCATCCTGCGGGCCATGGCACCATGGTGAACCGCGGAGGAGCGGCGCGCGATGAATGACCTACCCCCGATGAAATCGATCCGTGTTTTCGAGGCGTGCATACGCCTTGGGAACTTCACCCGGGCCGCCAGGGAACTGAACGTCGGTCAGCCGGCCATAAGCCACCAGATTCATTCGCTCGAACAGGATCTCGGGATCAAACTGTTCGAACGGCGCGGCTCGATCGCCATCCCGACGGCCGAGGCGATGACCTACTATCGCACGATCGCCAACAGTCTGGCCGACATGGCCAAAGCGAGCGTGGCGATTAGAAAAAAGGCGCGCGAGCGTGGGCTGACGCTGGCGACCTATCCCGGCATCGCGATGTTCTGGCTCCTGCCGCGACTGTCCAGGGTCAGGCAGCTGAATCGGGAGCTGGCCATCCGGGTCACGACGGCGGAACGGGACCGGGACATTCCGCTGGACGAGGTCGATTGCGCCATTCTTTTCGGCGACGGCAATTGGCCGGGCTATAGAAGCCATCTGCTTTTCAGGGAGGTGGTGGTGCCGGTTGCCGCACCGGCCGTCGCCGCAAGATTGGAGGGGGCTTCGCGGGCGGATATCCTGACCAAGGGACCGCTCATCCACCTTGAGGATCACGAACAACGGTGGTTCAGCTGGTCGGACTGGCGCAATCGCCGGTCACCGGAAACACGCGATATCGATTCCGGCATTACGGTCACCAATCATGGAATTGCGATTCATCAGGCTCTGATGGGTCACGGCGTCGCCCTGGGATGGAAGGGCGTGATCGACGAAATGACGGAAAACCGGCTTCTTCTGGTGCTTGACCCGGAACCGATGGCCTCTGAACGCGGCTATTACTTGGTCACATCGGAGGATTTTCTGGAAACCCACATCGGGACGCTGGTGTTTCAATCCCTCTGTCGTAATGGCGATATAGAATCGGGAGCGAGGAACGGCTCCTGACTCCGTCATCGTGGCCCAGGCAATCGGGTCATCGTTGGGGTGATCTCGCCCCAAATGGATGTCCATCACTTTCCGGCGGGAGGTGCCCGGTGCCAGCCCGCAACACCTCCCGCCATGGCGGAACGGAATAACCGTTCAGCGCAGTGACGCGGCAGTTACGCGAGTGTGGGAGAAACCGCGACGGTGACGCGGCCACGGACCTGACCGTCGAGCAGGCTGGCGGCGGTGGCAATCACATCGGACAAGGCGATTTCCCTCGTCAGGCCATCCAGCTTGGCCGGATCAAGGTCATCGGCCAGGCGGCGCCAGGCCTCGATCCGCAATTCCCTGGGGCACATGACGCTGTCGACACCGGCCAGGGTCACGCCGCGCAGGATGAAGGGCGCCACGGTGGTGGGCAGCGACATGCCACCGGCCAGACCGCAGGCGGCCACCGTGCCGCGATATTTCATCGCCGCACAGACATTCGCCAGGATCTGGCCGCCACTGACATCCACGGCACCGGCCCAGCGTTCCTTGGCAAGCGGCTTGCCGGGGTCCTGGAACTGCTTGCGCTCAAGGATCTCCTTGGCGCCCAGCGCCTGGAGGTAACCGGCCTCTTCCGGACGGCCGGTGACGGCCACCACCTCGTAGCCGAGCTTCGACAGCAGGGCGACGGCGACGCTGCCGACCCCGCCGGCGGCGCCGGTGACCAGAACCTCCCCCTTGTCCGGCGTGACGTCATGCCGTTCGAGCGCCATGACGCAGAGCATGGCCGTATAGCCCGCCGTCCCGATCGCCATCGCCTGACGGAGCGTAAAGGGGTTTTGCAGCGGGACCAGCCAGTCGCCGTTGACGCGCGCCTTTTCCGCAAGGCCGCCCCAGTGCTGCTCGCCGACGCCCCAGCCATTGAGGACGACCTTGTCACCGGGCTTGTAGTCGGGGTGTGCGGAATGCTCCACGACGCCCGCGAAATCGATGCCCGGGACCATGGGATAGCTGCGGACCACCGGCGCCTTCCCGGTGATCGCCAGAGCATCCTTGTAGTTCAGCGTCGAATAGGCGACGCGGACGGTCACGTCGCCCGCCGGCAGGCGGTCGTCGTCGACGGTGGACAGGCCGGCGCGGACGTCCGTGCCGTCCTTCTCGATCAAGATGGCTTGAAACATTGAACCCTCCTACGGGTTGTGTGCAGGTGGCGTCCGGAGACGCCTAGTCTATGCCTGAAGATGCAAGCCCGCGAAGAAGCCGCGGGAAAAGGCGTCGAGAGGGGTGGGGCTTCGTTCCAGCTTCGCCCGCAGCACGGCACCCTCCCAGCCGATCCAGAAGAACTCGGCCAGATGATCGCAATCCAGATCGGTCCCGATTTGTCCGGCCGCCTGCGCCGCCCGCAGACAGCGGGATGTGCGTGCCTGCCAATCCAAAAAGACGAGATGCAGCTTTTCACGGAACGGCTCGGGCAGCGTGCCCATTTCCTGGCCGAGATTGCCGACCAGGCATCCACGGCGGAAGTCGAATCGCGCCATGCCCGCCTTGGCATCCTCGACGAAGTCGCGCAGACGCTGCAGCGGAGGACGGGATTCATCGAGGAACCAGCGGTCCAGCTTCCGCGCGAAGTATTCCGCGTAGGCGGCGATCAGCGTGCCGCCGAACTCTTCCTTGCTGCCGAAGTAATAATAGAAGGATCCCTTCGGCACGCCAGCCGACGCCAGGATTTCCTCGATGCCGACGGCGGAAAATCCCTTTTCCGTGAGTATGGCGACGCCGGTCCTGACCAGCCTCTCCTTGGTGTCCGGATAGGCGCCGTCCTGCTTCGGAGGGCGCCCCCGTCGGCGAGGCTTCAGAGATGGGTCGGTCATGTTCATGGCGGTATTTATAGACCGATCGTCTATAAAAATAAAGCGCCAATTCCAGGCGGTGTGCGGCGGCGCTGTTCCATCGCGCGGGGATAGAGCGATGGAGCCGATGTGATGGTAAGACCGTCCGTCACATCGGCTTCCGGCCCGGTTCTCACGCCGGCTGGCTGAAGACCGCGACGGGCGGCAGGCTGCCTTTGAACCGCTCTACCTCGGCAACCCCGGTGTGCCCGCAGTTGCCTTGGGCCAGCTTCGAGGTCGACAGCCCGGTCGTCAGATTGTTGACGTCCCCGTACCGGCACAGGCTGCCGATTTCCCGGGCGTTCGCCGGATCGAACCAGCCGCCCTCGTTGATGCGGATCACGCCGCGGCAAATGTCGTCGGTGATCTTCAAACCGGCGAGGATCTGGCCACGGTCGTTGAAGACACGGACCACATCGCCGTCCGACAACCCGCGCGCCCGCGCGTCCTCCGGATGCATCCAGCAAGGCTCCCGGCCGGCGATGGCGTAGCTCTGCCGGTTGACGGTCCCGCAGAGCTGGGAGTGGAGGCGCATCTGCGGGTGGTTGGCGGCCACATGCAGGGGATAGCGGGTCGACGGCCCCCCCAGCCGTTCCACCGGCTCCATCCATGTGGCGTGCGGCGGGCAGTCGTCATAGCCGTACTTCTCGATGGCCGCCGAATACAGTTCGAACTTGCCCGACGCCGTCCCCAGCGCGTTCAGCAGGGGATCGGCGCGGAAATCGGCATGGCGGACGAAATCGGCCTGCTCCTTGCCGAGGGGGAATTCCAGCGGCTTGTTGCTCTCCCAGAAGACGTCGAAGACCGGCATCTCCATGCCCTTGGCGCGCGATTCGATCTTGGCGGATTCGTAGATGCCGCGGATCCAGTCCATCTCGCTGAGGCCCTGTGTGAAGGCGTAGCCCTTGCCCAGCTTGTCGGCGATGGCGGCGAAGATGTCGAAATCGCTGCGCGCCTCGAAGACCGGATCGACGATCTTCTTCATCGGGACGATGTGGCTCAGGGCGTAATCCCCGACCTGCTCGATGTCGTTGCGCTCGTAGGAGGTCGTCGCCGGCAGCACGATGTCGGCATGGCGGGCCGACGCGGTCCACTGCGCATCCTGCACGATGAAGGTGTCGAGCTGGCGCCACGCGCGCAGCATCTCGTTGCGGTCCTGCTGGTGGGAGAACGGATTGCCGCCGGCCCAGTAGGCGAGCTTGATCAGCGGGAGCGTGATTTCATGCCCGTTGAACTGCATCGTCTTGCCGGGGTTCAGCAGGGTCTCGACCAGGCGCGAGACCGGGATCGACACCGCGCCACTCTGCGACAGCCACGCCGCCCCGTCGCTTGCCTGACCGGACGCATCGTCGATCGCCTTGAGGATCGGCGTGGTATGGGTCGGCGCCCCGCCGGAGGCATAGTGATAGCTGAGGCCGTAGCCGCCCCCCGGCAGGCCGATCTGCCCCAGCATGGCGGCGAGCGTGATCAGCATCCAATGGATCTGTTCGCCATGATGCTGGCGCTGCGTCGAATAGCCGAGCGCCAGCATGGTCCGCTTGGCGGCGAAGCGACGCGCCAGATCGCGCAGCGTCTCGGCGGGCAGGCCGCAGATGCCGGCGGCCCAGTCGGCGCTCTTCGGCGTTCCGTCGGTCTTGCCCAGCAGATAGGGCAGGAACTTGTCGAAGCCGCTGCTATAGCGGTCGAGGAAGTCCTGGTTGTGCAGCTTCTCGGTGTAGAGGGTGTGGGCGATGCCGAGCATCATCGCCACGTCGGTCTGCGGACGCGGCGCCAACCATTCGCCGTTCAGTTCCTTGCAGGTCTCGGTGCGGACCGGATCGATGCAAAGAACCTTCGTCTTGGCCGCCTTCATCATGGCGATGCCGGGCCAGGCGCCATGGTCGGCGACCTGCCAGGAGATCTGCGAGCTGTTGAGCGGGTTGCAGCCCCAGAACACCATCAGCTCGCAATGTTCGGCGAGGTTCTTCCAGGTGGTGCACTGCTCATACACTTCGATCGAGCCCGACACATAGGGCAGGATCACCTGCGCCGCACCGGTGGAATAGTCGCCGGAGCTGTTGGTGTAGCTGCCGGTCAGGTTCAGCATGCGGCGCAGCAGCGTCTGGCAATTGTGCAGCTTGCCGGGACTCTTCCAGCCATAGGAGCCGGCGAACACCGCCTGCTGGCCGTACTGGGCACGAACGCGGTTGATCTCGCCGGCGACCAGTTCGATGGCCTTGTCCCAGCTTACGCGCACGAAATCGCCGCTGCCGCGCCCGTCGGGATCGGCGCCGGGCCCCTGCTCCAGCCAGGCGCGGCGCACCATGGGATAGCGGATCCGCGATTCCGAGTAGATCGAATCCATCACGCCGGGAAGCTGCGGCGACGGCGACGGATCGCCTTCCCACGGGATGAATTCGGTCACGCGGCCGTCCGCGACCTTGCCGTAGAAGACGCCCCAGTGGCAGCCGGACAGGATCTTCCCAGGCGCCGCCTGCGCGATGGCGCCGCGGGCGAGCAGCGGCAGGCCGGAGAGCCCCAATGCCGCCGCCGCGGTTCCCTTGAGGAAGGCCCGTTTGGAAAGCAGCGGACCGCCGGTCATCGTCAAGCTCTTTGTCGTGTTCATGGTCAGACCTTTCAGATCGCTGCGGCTGCGCGGCCACCGTCCACCGTCGCGGAGCCGTCCGCGATCCGGTCGAGCAGCGAGAGCAGGAAGCGCGCGAGATTGCCG
>Ga0206117_100386_pt1 | contig 51799 bp, 51 predicted proteins | sample 3A5Ametagenome_FD_177997 | JGI IMG/M metagenome (GOLD analysis project Ga0206117, IMG submission 177997) | Enriched microbial communities from leaf-cutter ant dump, University of Wisconsin, Madison, United States - 3A5A | ecosystem: Environmental > Terrestrial > Nest > Insects nest > Nest dump... | reverse complement strand
CCCGCCGCGTTCTGCGGCATCACCGGCTTTCGCCCCGGCATGGGCCGCTGGCCGCAGGGCGGCATCGTGCCGATCTCGCAGACCCGCGACACGCCCGGCCCGATGACGCGCGGCGTCGCCGACTGCCTGCTGCTGGACGGCATCGTGACCGGCGAAACCGGCGACATCACGCCCGTCGACCTGCGCGGCCTGCGGCTGGGCCTGCCGCGGCGGCATTTCTGGGAGGGGTTGGACGGCGAGACCGCCGCCATCCTGGAAGCGCGGCTGGACGACCTGCGCCATGCCGGTGTTGTCCTGGTCGAGGCCGAACTGGCAGACGTCACCGCCCTGGACGAAGCAGCCGGTTTCCCCATCGCCCTGTACGAGGCACCGATCGACCTGCGCGTCTATCTTGCCGCCCACGGCCTGGCCCTGTCGGCCCGCGACGTCGCCGAACGCACCGGCAGCCCCGACGTGCGCGGGATATTGCTGGGCGTGACCGGCGACGCCCCGATCCCCGAGGCGGTCTATCACGAGGCGATGGCCCGCCACCGCCCCGCCCTGCAGCAAAGCTACGCCCGGTTCTTCCGCGACCATTCGGTCGACGCGATGATCCTGCCGACCACGCCGCTGCCCGCCCCGCCGATCGGCCAGGACGACACGGTCGAGATCGGCGGCGTCACCCTGCCCCTGTTCCCGGCGCTGACCCGCAACACCGGCCCGGCCAGCGTCGCCGGCCTGCCCGGCCTTAGCCTGCCCGCCGGCCTGACCGCCGCGGGCCTGCCGGTCGGCATCGAGATCGACGGCCCGGCGGGCGGCGACCGCCGCCTGCTGCGCATCGGCCTGGCGCTGGAAGCGGTGCTGCCCCGCCTGCCGGCGCCGGGCGACGGCATGGGAAAATAAGCCCGACACCTCATTTTTCATCGACGATCTTATCCCCGGCAGCCACCCGTGCTAGCCTGCCTGCCAAAGGCTGCATGGGAGGCCGCGACGTCATGGGTGCCAGTGTCGGTGACATCACAGCGGCCGAGCTGCGGCTGTTCGGCAGCATCATCGCCCGCCTGGAAGCCATCGGGGCCGAAGCCGATGCCCGGGCCGCGGTGCTGGGCGACATCGTGCGGCTGCTGCGCGCCGATTTCGGCGCCTCCTATGTCTGGGCACCGGACCGCGGGAAATTCGTGCAGTCGGTCGGCATCAACATGGATGGGGCGAACCTGGCGCGTTACGACGCCTGGTACCAGTTCCGCGATCCCATCACCTTCCGCCTGCGCGCCCGCCGCAGCGCGACGCCGGTCGATGCGGTGTTGCCCCGACGCGCGCTGGAGCGCAGCGAATTCTACAACGATTTCCTGGCGCGCGACGGGCTGCACCACGGCATCGACATGTTCGTGTTCGACGGCGACCGCGACCTGGGCGACCTGCGCATCTGGCGGGCGGCCGGCCGCCCCGATTTCGGCGCGCGCGATATCGCGCTGCTGGACAGCCTGGAACCATTCCTGCGCCGCGCCCTGCTGCGCCAGTCCGCCGCCCGCGCCGACACCCTGACGCCGCGCGAACGCGACGTCGCCGCCCTGGTCGCGCGCGGCTGCACCGACCGCGACATCGGCCGCATCCTGGGCATCGGTTTCTCGACGGTGCGTACCCATCTGCAGCGGGCGCTGGAAAAACGCGGCTGCGCCAACCGGGCCGAACTGGCCGCGCAGATGGCGCGCGGCCAGGCCCGGGACGTCTAGCTAGATCGGCTTGCCTTCGCTGGATGCCCAGTTCTTCATCAGGGTGTTGGACGGCAGCGTCTCGTCGACCAGCTTGCGGGCCGTCTCGATGCCGGCGACCGGCAGCAGCTTGGGATCCAGCAGGCCGATCTGCACCAGGACCGATGCCTGGTCCCAGTAGATATGCTCGTTGTAGAGTTTGTCGCCGCGGAAGCAGATGATGCCGACCAGCGGCACCTCGACATATTTGCCCGTGGGCGGGACGCCGGGCAGCATCCAGTCGATCTCGCGGGTATGGGTGAAGCAGAACAGCATCTCGTCCACCAGCCGGTCGGTGCCGATGGTGCGCGAGATCGGGATCAGTTTCGTATCCTCGGGGTTCGAGTTGACGAAGTGGTGGGTATAGAACCGCTTCAGGTGATCATGGCCGACACCGCCGGTCATCGTCGGCACATGGTTGACATAGGGTTCGGCGACCATCGTCGCCATCGTCTCGTCGACGTTGCGCACCGCGAATTCGTAATAGCAGTGCATGTCCCACAGATGGCTGAGGTCGTAGACCGGCCCCAGCACCTTGCGCAGCAGCGCCAGCGACCGCGAATAGGCCATCAGCGTCGCCGGCTTGTCGAAATGCGGCCGTTCGGGCGTGGCGAAGGCATGGTCGCAGCCGGGATAGACGTAGATCTCGACATCGGTGCGGCCGGCGAACGCCGCCTTGATCGCCTCCTGCGCCGGGGGCGGGCAATAGCCGTCCTTCTCGGCGATGTGGATGACCATGGGGCATTTGATGTCGGCCGCCAGGTCCAGGTCCTGTTCGATGCCGACGCCGTAATAGCTGACCGCGCAATCGACCCCGGCGCGCGCCGCGGCCAGATAGGCCAGCTTGCCGCCCAGGCAATAGCCCAGCACACCGACGCCGCCCACCTGTTCGGACCGGGCGCGCAGGGCGCCGACGGTCGCGGCGATGTCGTCGACCGCGCGGCTGACGTCGAGACGCTGGTAGAGGTCGATGGCCTTGGCGAAGTCCGCCTCGCCATAGCCCAGCACGACATCCGCCTCCAGCCGCCAGAACAGGTCGGGCACCAGCACGACGTAGCCTTCCTCGGCATACCGGTCGGCCATCGCCTTCATGTAGCCGTTGATGCCGAAGATTTCCTGGGCCAGCACCAGCCCCGGCCCCGACCCCTTGGCCGGTTTGGCCATATAGGCCTTGAAGCTGCCGCCGTCGGCCGCGGGAATGTCGATATAGCTGCCGGTCATTGGGTCGCTCTCCTACCGAATTGCCTTAAAGGTAATTTGCCAGTTCCGCGCGGATGCCGGCGCGGTCGGCGATCAGCCCGGCGGCCATGCCGCCGGCCATGTCGCCCGGATAGATTTCGTCCAGGCCCTGTTCGACCGCATCCAGCGCCGCATTGGCGACGAAGGCCGGCGGCATCTTGGGCGGCGGGTAATCCTTCATCATGTCGGTGTCGGTGACGCCGGGCAGCACGGCCAGCACGCCGACATTCCGCCCCTTCAGCTCGGCCCGGATGCCGTCGGTCATGCGATAGGCGGCGGCCTTGGACGCGCACAGCGATCCCATCGCCGGCAGGGTGATGCGGGCCAGCACCGACAGCACGTTGACGATCGCGCCGCCGCCATGCCCGGCGATGATCGGCGCGAAGGCGCGGCACATCGCCAGCGTGCCGAAATAATTCGTCTCCATCTCGGCGCGGGCCGCCGCATCGTCGGGCGGGTCCAGGAACCGCTGCACCCGGTTGATGCCGGCATTGTTGATCAGAAGCGTCACGTCGTTGGCGCCGATCGCGGCCTCGGTCACCGCGCTGGGGTCGGTGATGTCGAGGGCCACGATCTCGACGGGCCCCGCGGGCGCGTGATAGCCGGCGGGGTCGCGCATCGCGGCATAGATGCGGCGGGCACCGCGCGCGGCCAGCGCGGTCACGAATTCGCGGCCGATCCCCCTGTTGGCACCGGTCACCAAAGCGACGCTGTCCTTGATCTGCATGACGTCAGGCCTCTTCCATGGCTTCTGGATTGTCGAACCAGCCGTCGTCGATCTCGGGCAGCGGGATCGCCCGGATCAGCCGGCGGGTATAGGGATGGCGGGGTTGGGCGAAGATTTCGGCGCAGGGGCCGTCCTCGACGATACGCCCCTGCAGCATGACGGCGACGCGGTCGCACAGCACACGCACGACCGACAGGTCATGGGCGATGAAGGCCAGCGCCAGGCCCATGTCGCGGGCCAGGTCGCGCAGCAGGGTCAGGATCTGGGCCTGGGTCGAGACGTCGAGGCCCGAGACGATCTCGTCGGCCAGGATGAAGGCGGGTTCGGTGACGATGGCCCGCGCGATGCCGACGCGCTGGCGCTGGCCGCCGGACAGCTGGTGGGGGTAACGCGCGGCGAAATCGGGGCCCAGGCCGGCACGGTCCAGGGCGGCCATCACCCTGGTGCCGTCATCGGCGATGCCCGCCGCGATCAGCGGCGCGGCGACGATGTCGCGCACCCGCCGGCGCGGGTTCAGGCTGGACAGCGGGTTCTGGAAGATCATCTGCATACGGGGCCGCAAGGGGCGCAAACGGTCCTCGCCGCAGGTCGTGATGTCATGGCCGTCGAAGGTCAGGGTGCCGGCCGTGGGCTGCAACAGGCGGATCAGCACGCGGCCCAGCGTGGTCTTGCCCGACCCCGATTCGCCGACGATGCCGACCGCCTCGCCGGCCGCGACGTGGAAATCGACGCCTTTCAGGATTTCGACCGGCGGGGCCGGACGCAGCCAGGATCCGCTGCGCCCGCGGTCGGGCAGCGACAGGCGGATGCCGCGCGCCTCGATCATCGCCGGGCCCCGTCGAAGGCGCGGGCGGCCGCCGCGATCTCGGCCAGCACCGCCGGCGGCACCGGGGCCAGGGTCTCGACCGGCCGGTCGTAGCGCGGGGTCGCGGCGAACAGGGCACGGGTAAACGGGTGGACCGGCGCCGCCATGATGTCGGCGACCTCGCCCTGTTCCAGCACCATGCCTTCGTGCATGACCGACATCCGGCCGCAGATCTTGGCGACGACCCCCAGGTCGTGGGTGACGAACAGGATGGCGGTGCCGTGGCGGGCTTGCAAGCCGCGGATCATCACCAGGATCTGCTGCTGGACCGTCACATCCAGCGCCGTGGTCGGTTCGTCGGCGATGATCAGCCGGGGTTCGCAGGCAAAGGCGATGGCGATCAGCACGCGCTGGCGCATGCCGCCTGACAGTTCGTGGGGATAGCGGCGCAGCACGGCGGCGGCATCGCGGATGCGCACCTCGTCCAGCAGGGCCAGGGCGCGGTCGCGCGCGGCGGCGGCCGACAGGCCCAGATGCAGGCGCATCACGTCGGTCATCTGCGCCTCGATCCGGCGCGACGGGTTCAGGGCCGACAGGGGATCCTGCGGGATCAGCGCGATCTCCCGCCCCAGCAACCGGCGGTAGCCGCGCTCGTCCAGCCCGGCCAGGTCGCGGCCCTGGAAGCGGATCGTGCCCCCGGTCAGCCGCACGGCGGGCGGCAGGATGCCCAGGACGGCGCGTGCCACCATCGACTTGCCCGCGCCGCTCATGCCGACCAGGCCGTGCACCTCGCCCGCGCCGATCGTCAGCCCCACATCGCGCAGCACCGGCCGGCCATGGCGCAAGGCCGCATTGAGGCCGGCGATGTCCAGCACCGGCGCGCTCATCGCAGCACCGGGTCCAGCTCGGCCTTCAGCCCGTCGCCCAGCAGGTTCAGGCCCAGCACCAGCGCCAGCAGCGCGCCCATCGGCAGGGCGATGATCCAGGGCGCCTGGTAGATCACCTGGCGCCCCTCGGCGATCATGCCGCCCCAGGTCGGCGCATCCGACGACAGCGACAGCCCGACGAAGGACAGGATCGCCTCGACGATGACGGCGATGCCCATCTCGAGCGTCAGCAGCACCACGAACAGCGGCAGCACGTTGGGCAGGATCTCGCGCAGCAGGATCGCGCCGGGCCGCAGGCCGCCGACGATGGCGGCATCGACGTAATCCATGTGCCGCTGCTTCAACGTCTCGGCCCGCACCACGCGGGCGAACCGCGTCCAGTCGATGACGACGATGGCGACGATCACCGAATGCAGGCCCGTACCCAGCAGCGCCACCAGGATGACCGACAGCAGCACCGGCGGAAACGATGACCAGATGTCGACGGCGCGCGAGATGACGATGTCGGCCCAGCCGCCGAGATAGCCTGCCGCCAGCCCCAGCGCGGTGCCGAGCAGCGCGGTAAGCAGACCTGCGACCAGCGCCACAGTCAGCGCGATGCGCGCGCCGTGGATCAGCCGCGACAGGATATCGCGCCCCAGGCTGTCGGTGCCCAGGGGATGCAGGGCCGAGGGCGGCTCCAGTTGCATCATCAGGTCCTGTTCCAGCGGATCGGCCGGGCTGAACCAGGATGCGCCCAGCGCGGCGACGACGAACACCGCGACGACCAGCCCGCCCAGCACCACGCGCCAGTTGGCGAGGACCCGGGTGATGGTTTGCGTCCCCGCGGTCCTATCCATGGCGCAGTTTCGGGTTGAGGGCGGCATAGACCAGGTCGAGCCCCAGGTTGATGACGATGAACAGCGCCGCAAACACCAGGATCAGGCCCTGGATCAGCGGCAGGTCGCGGTTGATGACGGCGTCGATCGCCAGGTTGCCGATGCCGGGAAACGAGAAGATCTTTTCGATCAGCACGGTGCCGCCGACCAGGAAGGTGAACTGCACCCCGGTCAGGCTGACCGCCGGGATGGCGGCATTGCGCAGGGCTTCGCCCAGGATGATGCGCCAGCGCGAGAACCCCTTCACGCGCGCCAGCATGACGTAGTCCTGCAGCATCTCCTCGGCCAGCGATGCCTTGAGCACCCGGCCGATCATCGCCGCCAGCGGCAGGGCCAGGGCCAGGGCGGGCAGCAGCAGATGGGCGACCAGGTCGCCCGCCACCGCCAGCCGGCCGCGCAGCAAGGCCTCGGCCAGATAGAACCGGGTGACGAAGCCGGGATCGACCGTGGGATCCAGCCGGCCCGAGATCGGCAACAGCGGCAGCAGCACGCCGAACCCCAGCATCAGCAGCAAGGCCCAGATGAAATCCGGCACGGACAGGGCGAAACCGGTCGCGGCATCGGTCGCCGCCTCGCCCAGCCGGCCGCGATGGCGCACGCCGAACACGGCCAGCACGATGCCCAGCCCCACGGCGATCAGCGTCGCGAAGACGGCCAGTTCCAGGGTCGCCGGCAGCCGGGCCAGGACCAGCGACAGGACCGACTGGCGCAACGAGATCGAGGTACCGAAATCGCCCGACAGCGCACGGCCGGCCCAGATCACGAACTGTTCCGGGATCGACCGGTCCAGCCCGTACAGCCCGCGCAGCCGCGCGACATCGTCGGCCGAGGCGCCGGGGGCGATCATCATCGCGATCGGATCCCCCGGCACCACGCGCACCAGCACGAACACCAGCACCGCGACACCGACAAGCGTGGGCAGCGCCTGCAACAGGCGCCATGACACCTGGCGAAGGATCATGACGGCCGGTCAGGCCGTCTTGATCGCCTGGGGTACCAGCGAGCCGGATATGTAGGGCGTCACCGTCAGCGTGTCCCTGAACACGATCGGCTGGACATATTGCATCAACGGGATGACCAGGCCGTTTTCCGCGATGTAGCGGTCGACCGCCTTGTAGCCGGCGATACGCTTGGCCTCGTCCTTCTCGCCCCACAGCGGCGCGATGCGTTCGACCGTGTCCTGGCCCTTCCAGGCGCAATGCGGCGAGGGGCCGAACATCGCGAAACCGGTCGAGGTCGAGGGGTCGCCGATCGCATTGCCCCAGTTGTAGAAGGCGGCCGGGGCCAGCTGGTGGGCGGCGCGCAGTTCGTAATGCTTGGCAATCTCGTAGACTTCGATATCGGCCTCGATGCCGATGCGCCGCCACATGCCGACGATGGCCTGGACCATCTCGTAATCCTTGGGCTTGAAGCCGCGCGTGGTCTGGATCTTGAACTTGACGGGCTTGTCCTTGGACCAGCCGGCCTCCCTCAGCATCGCCTCGGCCTTGGCCGGATCGTAGGGCACCTTGATCGTGGCGTCATAGGCTTCGTATTGCGGGGTCTGCAGCGTATCGAGGGGCACGCCGTAGCCGCGCAGCAGCCGGTCGACCAGCGCCTTCTTGTCGATCGAGGTGGCGGCGGCCAGGCGCACGCGGCGGTCCAGCATCGGGTCGACGTCGGTGATGAAGATCATGCCGATGTCGGACACCGGGGTGGTCACGCCCTTCAAGCCCTTCTTGGCCTTCAGGCGGTCGAATTCCTCGTAGGGGATTTCCAGCGTCACGTCGGCCGCGCCGCTTTCGATCTCGGCCACGCGGGCCGAGGCGTCGGTGACGAACTTGAAGATCACCGTCTCGATCGCCGGCTTGCCGCCCCAGTAGTTCGGGTTGGCCTTGAGCCGCAGGAAGGCGTTGCGCTCGAACTGGTCGACCATGTAGGGACCGGTGCCGATCGGCTTCTGCTCGAACCCCTCGGCGCCGACCTTGGTGTAGTAGGCCTTGGGCAGGACATAGCCGGTCAGGAACGCCATCCATTTGAACAGCGTCGGTTCGAATTCCTTCACGTCGGCGGTGATGCGCTGGCCGTCGATGGCGAAATTGCCGATCTTGGCCCAGACGAACTGGATCGGGTTGCCGGTCTCGGGCTTGCCGGCGCGTTCCAGCGACCAGACCACATCCTCGGGCGTGAAGGGCGAACCGTCATGCCAGGTCACGCCGGGCCGCACATCCAGGAAGATCTTGGTCTTGTCGTCGTTCCAGCCCCATTTCTCGATCAGCCCGCCGGTGAACGACAGGTCGGGCTTCTGGCCGATGTACTGATCGAACACGCTCTGATACAGCGCCTGGATCGTCGGGTTGACCGCCGACGGCCCGACCGTCGGGTCCCAGGAAGGCAGGTTGACATTGAAAGCGATGGTCAGGGGCCGCGCCTGCGCCCCCGCCGAACCGAAACCACCGATCGTGCCTGCGGCCGTCAAGGCAAGCCCGCCGACGACCAGACCTCTCCGAGTCAGTTGCATGTCGCGCCCCTGTTATGTCGTTTTCTGACCCGAAGCCTAACGCCGCCTTTCCAAGAATTTCAAATAGAATTTTTATTTGAAATTCGATATTGAGGAATCCGTCGGGGGCAGCCCCACGGAACGGAGACGATGACCAAGCAGGTTACCCATCTGTCGCAAAGCGACGACGAAGCGGCCCTGACGGCGCTGGAACTGGCGCTGGAGCGGATGCTGCACGGCTATCACCGCTGGAAGGCGGCCTGCCTGGATACGGTCGGCGACTATCAGCTGGGCGGCGACGACATCACCATCCTGAACATCGTGCGCATGGACGACCGGCCGCGCAAGCTGGCCGACATCGCCGGTTTCCTGAACCGGTCGGACATCTCGAACCTGCAATACGCCGCCCGCAAGCTGGTTGCCGCGGGGCTGATCGAGAAGGTCAACGGCTCGTCCCGCAAGGACACGATGTACCAGGCGACCGCCCTGGGGCGCGAGGTCACCGACCGTTATGCCGAAACCCGGCGCCGGCTGATGGTGGCGCAGACAGCACCGGCGGTATCGGCGGCCAGCGTCGAGGCCGCGCGCGACCTGGCCCAGACCCTGACCGGGCTGTACGAGGCCGCGGCAGGCGTCGCCCGCACCGAAAAGCTCGGCTCGAAGTAACCGTCAGTTCCGCGGCGGCCGACGATGCCGCCAGGGCCGCGCCCGCTCCAGCTGGGCCGACAGCGCGAACACCATGCCGTCATGCCCGAGATCGGCCCCGATCTGGATGCCGATCGGCAGGCCGCCGTCCGTCACGTCGAACGGCACCGCCGCGGCCGGGCCGCCGGTCGCATTGAACACCGCGGTGAACGGCGTATGGCCGAAGGTGCGGCCGTAGAATTCCTCGAGGTCGGTGCCGCCGCCGGCCAGCTCGCCGATCGGGGCCGCCGGCCCGGCCATCGCCGGGGTCAGCAGGATGTCGTATTTGCGGAAGAAGGCGCCGACGCGCCGCCCGACCGTCTGGATCGCCATCTCGGCCCGGAAGTAATCGGCCGGCGGCCGGCGGGCGATCGCCTCGATCAGCGCCGCATTCTGCGGTTCCAGCAGGGCCAGCGGATCATCGATGCCGCGGGCCCTGGCATACCCCTCGACCTGGACGGCCATGATCGCGCCGGTGATCACCTGCCATTCGCGGTGCATCGCCGGGGCGTCGTAATCGGGGGCGGCTTCCTCGACGTCGTGGCCCAGGCTTTCCAGCAGGCGCGCGGCGGCCTGGGTCGCGGCCACGGCGGCCGGATCGACCGGCCCGCCCAGCGGCGATGCGGTGGTGAAGGCGATGCGCAATATCCCGGGGTCGCGCGAGACCTCGTCCAGGAAGGGGCGCGACGGCGGCACCACCTGATAGGGATCGCCGGCCTCGGGGCCGTGGGTCGCATCCAGCAGGGCGGCGCTGTCGCGCACCGTCCAGCTGACGCAATGGGCGGTCGACAGGCCGTTCAGCGCCTCGCCGATATCGGGGCCGGACGGGTTGCGGGCGCGCGACGGCTTGAAGCCGTACAGGCCGCAATGGGCCGCCGGGGCACGGATCGAGCCGCCACCGTCGCTGGCATGGGCCATCGGCAGGAAACCGGCGGCCACCGCCGCAGCGGCACCGCCCGACGACCCGCCGGGCGTGCGGCTGGGGTCCCAGGGGTTGCGCGCCGGCCCCAGAAAGGCCGATTCGGTGGTGATCGACGGGCCCAGTTCGGGCGTGTTGGTCTTGCCCGCGATCACCAGCCCGGCCGCCTTGTAGCGGGAAACCAGCGTAGTGTCGTGATCGGGAATGAAATCCTGCCACAGGCGGCTGCCGTTGGTCAGCCGTGCCCCGGCCAGAAGCTGGCCCAGATCCTTCAGCAGGAAGGGCACGCCGGTGAACGGCCCGTCGGGCAGCCCGGCGGCGATCGCGGCGCGGGCATGATCGTAGAGCGGCGTGACGACGGCATTGAGGCGGGGATTGCCCGCCTCGATCCGCGCAATCGCGGCATCCAGCAGCATCTGCGGCGACACGTCGCGCCGCCGGACCAGATCGGCCAGGGCCAGGGCGTCATGCCGTTCATATTCGGGAAACGGATCGGCCATGGCGTTCAGTTCCCATAACGACGGTTGAGATCACGATAGACGCCATAGGCATCCTCGGCCCCCGACATCAGTTCGATCAGGCGGGTGGCATGGCCGATTTCGGCCGAGACCGCCTCGCGCCGCTCTTCGGCGGTGCCTGCGGCGCTGGCCGCACGCCGCCCGACACCGTCCAGCAGGGCGGTGCGGATCTGCCCGGTGGCTTCGTCGAGTTGTTCGGTCAGGCCCAGTTCGTCGGCGAACTGGCGGCAGGTGCGCAGGGCCCGCGCCCGCTGTTCGGCGTTGGCGGCCTGGTCGCCGGCGGTGACGACGCTGATCGCATCCTGCAGGACGGTGCCGTCGACGATGTCGCGCAGGCGGCCGCGCGCGGCAGTGACGACCGCCCGCATGTTCTGGGCGGCGGCCGGACCGACCGCGGTGTCGAACCGCCGCGCCTCGTCGATGAAACGCTGGCCCAGCCGGGTCACGGCCCGGTCGGTGACCGCGGCACCGGTGGTGATATCCTCGGCCATCCGTTCCAGCGAGCCGGCCAGCAGGCGATGGACGAAAGCCATCAGGGTCGACGAGCCGGGGATGCCGCTGGGCAGGTTCTCGCGCCCCTGCAGCAGGCGCAGCAATTCATAGGATTGCTCGAGCCGCGGCAGCACCAGCATGACGATATGCCCCAGCGCGGGGTAGTGGCGTTCGGCCGCCGCATCCATCCGGGCGCCGACCAGGGCGATCTGGGCATCGGCGAGTTTCCCCACCGGCACGGGCGACAGCAGCTCGTCGATCGCCGCCGCATCGGCCCAGGCGCCGATCAGCCCGACGATATCCTCGAATTCCTCGTACAGCGCTTCCGATCCCAGGCGCTGGACCACGCCCGCCCGTTCGGCCCGGTCGGCGCGGCAGCGGTCCTGGATCCGGATCAGCGCATCGGCGGCGGCCGGCCAGATGACCGACCCCGCGGCAATGATGCGATCGCGTTCCTGCATCCCGCGCGCCTCGTTGCAGGCCCGGCGCCACTCGGCCTCGGTGCCCGGCGGCAGGTTGGCCACCAGCAGGCTCCAGACCGGGCGGATGCTGCCGCGGCCGATGCGGCCCAGGATGCGCTGCTGGGTGCGGTTCTCGGCCAGCAGCTGTTCGAACGGCCAGCAGAACACCCGCAGCGGCGTCAGCACGCGGTCGGGGCGTTCGATCTGCAGACGCGGCCGGATCAGCGCCAGCGCCGCGTCGGCGACCTTGGCGCCCGCCGCCTGGTCGCGGCTGGATTCCAGCAGCCGTGTGAGCTTCTCGACCTTCTCGCGCTGAAGCGTGAACAGCTTCTCGGAGATTTCGCTGAGCTCGGCGAAGATGTCCGTCATATCGCGGACCTTTTATAGCGTTCGAGACGCTGGACGATTTCGTCGTCCAGGGCGTCGGTCTGCCAGCCGTGCATGACGCGCACCCGCCGCTTGGTCGACACGTCGCTGTCCGGCCGCCGCGCCGCGGCCGAAATCTCACCCTCGGGCATCAGCGGCAGCAGCCGGAAGATGTCGGCCACCGTCGAGCGCTGTGCCGCCCGTTCCTCGGCAGCCATCGCATCCGCCCATAATACCAGGATGAATTCCCAACCGTCGAGTGTCCAACTGATGCGGTCTACGGTATCGGATACCGCAGCCTTGCCGGCGGCCCAGTCACGCAGGATGTCGAGCGGCTTGCGCTGCAGGCGTTCGAGCTCGGCAAAGCCGAGGTCGGCGACGGACACCGTCAGCCGGGCGAGGTCGCCGGCAAAGCGCGCCATGTAGGCCGAATCCTCGTGCTCGGACAGGCCCCATTCGCCGATCTGGCTGCCGAAATCGGCGATACGCCGGGCCAGCCGGCGGAACCGGGCGGGCAGCGGCGCGCGCGCGAAACCGGCCGGGGCCAGCACCTCGCCCCAGCCTTCGATCGCATCATAGGTCGCGGTCGCGTCCTGGCCGACGCGTTCGGCGATCAGGTCGATCGCCGCCTTGACCCGGCGCTGGCCCGCCGCCGTCACCAGATCGGCCAGATCCAGCGCCGGCGCCTGCCGGGTCGCTTCCAGGCAGGTGACGATCAGGAAAAAGGTGGTCAGCAACCGGTCGCCGTCGGCCTCTTCGATGAAGCGGGCGGCGGCTTCGGCATTTTCCGGTCCGGCCAGGCCCTGGCGGGCGACCGCCAGGGCGGCCAGCCGCACCTTGTCGGGCGTGGCCGCCTGGCGGCGCGCGATCTCGTCGCGCAGGACCCTGTCGTGCAGTGTCAGCCCGGGGAACACGTCGAGCAGCTCGGTCCAGCGAATGACGTAGGACCCCTTCAGGCCGCCCAGCGCCGGCACGGTCAGTTCCAGCTGCTGGCGGTAATCGGCGCGCACGCGGCCCTGTGCGATCGACGGGCTGGTGAACGGCACCGCGGCACCGCGTTCGGCAAAGCGCTGGGGCAGGAATTCCCGCGCTGCCATCGATCGCATCGAAGACGACATCAGCCCGACCACTCCATACATGTCGCGCGATGTAACCTCGCGCCTGAATTTGTTCTCGCGTCCAAAATTCTGACGATTTTCCTAGGCCCCGACTGCAGCATAGACGCCGCCGCGGCAAGGTTCCATTATCCATGGCGACAGCGGTATCCAAAGCCCGCTTTGCTTGCAAACTTCGTCATCAATGCCGATCCGCCGCCTTACGTCCGGGACATCATCATGAGTGCCCTTCGCGATCTCAGCCTCGTCGTCGTCGACAGCGATACCCACGCCCTGGGCGTATGCGAGACCCTGCTGAAAAGCCTGGGCATCGATCGGGTGCGGCTGTTCACCGACCCGAACGAGGCGCTGGCCGCGATCCGGGAACATCCGCCGGCGCTGGTGCTGACGGCGCTGGAAATGCGGCCGATCAACGGCTTCAAGCTGGCCGAGATGATCCGCGCCGAAAAGGAACCGGCGGTCGGTTTCGTCCCGATCCTGGCGATGGCCGGGCAGACCAAGCCCGAGCTGGTGCAGCATGCCAAGCGGATCGGGATCGACGACTACCTGGTCAAGCCGCTGTCGACCCGCGTCCTGTCGCAGCGTTTCACCGCGGTGCTGCAACGGCGGGACATGGCCGCCCTTGCAGCCCTCGAGCACGGCGCGCGCAGCGCCGCGCCGATGGGAACGGGTCCGGGCATGCCGACCGGTCCGCGGGTGCGCGAGAAATTCGGCTTCGCCAACGGCGAGGCGGTGCTGGCCGGCCTGCGGCGGCGCTTTGCCGACAACCTGGTCGAGGAGGTCGAGACGCTGCGGACCATCCATGTCGAGGTCGAGGCCGGCGTGCTGGCCGGCAAACCGGTCGCCGACGCCCTGGTCCGCCTGCGCCAGCGCAGCGAGGATCTGCGCGGCCTGGGGCCCGACCTGGGTTACCCGCTGATCGGCGAGTTCGGCGGCCAGCTCAGCGAACTGGCCACCGAGCGCGAGGCGCTGACCGAACAGGAACTGCGCCTGTCGCTGGCGCTGATCGATGCGATGGCGGTCGTCGCCAAAAGCCGCATCGACGGCGATGGCGGCGCCATCGGCCTGGCGCTGATCGATACCGTCAGCCGGACCATGGCCCGCCTGCGGGCCGAGGCAACCTGAACCCGGGCCTGGCCCGGCCGGCCGGCATCATCACGTCTTGACCCGCGTCACCAGCTGGGTCGGGTTGACGAAACGCAGGGCGATCAGCAGCCAGGCCATGGTCAGGATCATGTAGGTCACCGCCATGGCCGAGATCGACTGCCCCGCCCGCACGCCAGCGGCAAAGGCGGCGTAGTACAGCGACACGACCAGGGTCTGGCTGTCGGGACCCGCAGTCAGGAAGGTCAGTTCGAACATCGCGATGGTCCGCACCATCACCATCAGCGACGCGGCCAGGATGCCCGGCGCCAGCAGCGGCACCAGGACATGGACGAAGACGCGGAAGGTGCCGGCGCCGAACACGCGCGCCGCGGCCTCGAGCTTCGGGTCGATCTGTTCGATGAACGGGGTCATCACCATGATGACGAAGGGCACCGTCGGCACCAGGTTCGCCAGGATGACGCCGGCCAGCGAGCCGCCCAGATTGACCTGGTACAGCACGGTGGCCAAGGGGATGCCGTAGGTGATCGGCGGCACCATCATCGGCAGCAGGAACAACAGCTGCACCACGCGCTTGCCCGGGAATTCGGCGCGGGCCAGCGCATAGGCCGCGGGCACGCCGATCAGCGCGGACAGCGCCACCACGGCCAGCGTCACCTGCATGGTGACCAGCAGCACGTCGGCCAGCTGGAATTCCGACCAGGCCGACAGGTACCAGCGGGTGGTGAAACCGGCGGGAAACCAGGTACCCAGCCAGCGCGTGGCAAAGCTGTTCATCAGCACCGCGGCGATCATCGCGGCCACGTTGACCAGGAAGAAGATCATCACCACCCAGATGGCGATGTTCCAGGCCTGGGCGCCCGCGCGGTTCTGCATGGCGTTGCGCATGAACATCCGTCAGCCCCCTTCAGCCCTTGCCGCCGCCGACCGGCCCGCGATAGACCAGCCGCCGGCCCGACAGCACCGTCACCGTGATGACCAGCTGGACCAGCCCCATGATCATCGCGACGGCCGACGCCATCGGGAAATCGTAGTTCTCGAAGGCCGCTTCATAGGCCGCGATCGAGATCACGCGGGTCGCCCCGGCCGGCGCGCCCAGCAGCACCGCCGACGGAAAGACCGAGAACGCCTGGACGAAGGTCAGGCAGAAGGCGACGGCCAGCCCCGGCAGCAGCAGCGGGAAATAGATTTCCTTGAACTGCCGCCACGGCCCGGCGCCCAGCGTGCGCGCCGCCTGGGCCAGCACCGGATCGATGCCGGTGATGTAGGACAGGGTCAGCAGGAAGGTGAACGGAAACCCCGAGACGATCAGCGACAGCAGGACGCCGGTGTAGTTGTGCACCAGCCGCACCGGCCCGTCGATCAGCCCCAGCCCCATCAGCGTGCGATTGACCCACCCCTGCGGCCCCAGATAGGTCAGCAGGCCGTCGGCCACCAGCACCGTGCCCAGCGTGATCGGAATGACCAGCAGCGTGGTGACGAAACGCTGCCCGCCCGACGGCACCCGCATGCGATAGGCGATGGGGACCGACGCACCGACATTGATCAGGGTCGCGGGCAGGGCCAGCCACAGCGTCTTGCCGATCGTCGCGTAATAGGCCGGGTCGGAAAAGAACTTGGTGTAATTGGCCAGCCACCCCGCCGCCTTGTCGAGCGGCGTGAACGACAGCACCAGCCCATAACCGAACGGAAAGATGAACAGGGCCAGCACGAAGATCACGGCCGGCAGGGCCAGCCAGGCGGCACGATCGATCCGCACCGGATCGCGGTGCGGCATCGTCGCGGTCGGCAGCGCATCGACGGTCATCGCGCCCTACTCCGCCGCCGCCGCGAAACCGGCCGGCACCGGATCGCTGCCGGCATCGAACATCAGCACGGCGTCCGGCGCGATGCCGAGCGTCAGCCGTTCGCCGACCGTCACGCGCTCGCGCGAGCGGGCCAGCAGCTGCACCCCGCCCGACGTGACGCCGGTCAGGTGGAATTCGCGGCCGCCATATTCGACGGCGGTGACCGTGACCGCGATGCTGTTGGCGCCGCCGGACACGGGTTCCAGGTCTTCGGGGCGGAAAACGGCGACGGTCTGGCGCGTGGTGCCGGCATCGCGCCGCACGCCCTGCAGCATGACGTCGCCATGGCGGATCGTCGGGCCGTCGGCATCGCCCGCCAGTTCGTTGCGAAAGCCCATGAACCGCGCGACGTCGAGATTGGCGGGGCGGTGATACAGGTCTTCGGGCGTGCCGACCTGGCGGACCAGGCCGTCCTTCATGACGACGATGCGGTCGGCCAGGCTGAGGGCTTCTTCCTGGTCGTGGGTGACATAGACGGTGGCCCGCCCGACCGAGGTGTGGATGCGCCGGATCTCGGCCCGCATTTCCAGCCGCAGTTTGGCATCCAGGTTCGACAGCGGTTCGTCCATCAGCACCAGCGGCGGCTCGATGACGATGGCGCGCGCGATGGCGACACGCTGCTGCTGGCCGCCCGACAGCTGGCCCGGCAGCTTGTCGGCATGCTGGCCCAGCTGAACCATGCGGATCGCGCGGTCGACCCGCTCGGCGATTTCGCGTTTGGCCACGCCGCGCATCGCCAGGCCGAACCCGATGTTCCTGCGCACCGACATATGCGGGAACAATGCATAGTTCTGGAACACCATGCCAAAGCCGCGTTTTTCCGACGGCAGCACGTCGATGCGGCGATCATCCAGCCAGATCGCGCCGCCCGACAAGGGCAGCAGCCCGGCCAGGCAGTTCAGCGCCGTGGTCTTGCCGCAGCCCGACGGGCCCAGCAGGGCGACGAATTCGCCGACCTGGATGGTCAGCGACATGTCGCGCAGGGCATGGTGGCTGCCGAAGATGCGGCTGATCCGATCGAGGCGCAGCTCGCGGAAATCGCCATGGTCGATCCGTTGCGTCATCGGATACTCCCGCTTCATCACGCTGGCGGATGCGGCCCGGACGGCCGCACCCGCCTTGTTGCCTACGCGACTGACTTACTTGTTCTTGGCGGCGCCGATCTGGGTGTCCCACAGGCGGAACGCCGCGACCATCGCATCGGCCCCCAGCGGCACGGCCTTGGGGTTATCAGCGATCCAGGCGTCGTATTCGGGGCGCCCGAATTCCTTGATTGCCGCCTGGCTTTTCGCCGGCGCCATGCTGAGCGGCACGTCCTTGACCGCAGGGCCCGGGTAGAAATACCCCTCGTCATAGGCATAGGCCTGCTGGGCCGGTTCCAGCATGAAGGCCATCATGTCCAGCACCACGGCCAGCTTTTCCGGCGCGATGCCCTTGGGCACCACCATGTAGTGGGCATCAGTGACCCAGGTGAACCCTTTCAGCAGGCTGACCTTGAATTCCTTGGGCACCGTGCCCAGCACGCGCGGATTGATGTCCCAGCCCGTGGTCGACACGATGATGTCGCGCGAACCTTCGCCCAGTTCCTTCATCGTCGGGCCGGTGCCGGCCGGGTAATATTCGATGTAGTTGCCCAGTTCCTTCAGATAGGCCCAGGTCTTGTCCCAGCCCTTTTCCGGGTCCATCGGGTCCTTGTCGCCCAGGATGTAGGGCAGGCCCATCAGGAAGGTGCGGCCCGGCCCGGAATTGGCCGGCCGGCCATAGAAGAAACGATTGGGGTTGGCCTTGGCCCAGGCCAGCAGGTCCTCGGCGGTGGCCGGCGGGGTCTTGACCTTGTCGGGATTGTATTCCAGCAACGGGCCGGAGGGATAGTAGTTCACCACCACGCCCTTGCCTTCGGCCAGGGCCTGCATCTTGGCGGCAGGTTCGAGATAGGCGTTGGCGAAGCCGGGCTTCTTCTTTTCCAGCATCGCCTCGACCGGCTGCCACAGGTCCAGCTTGATGCCGGCGGCCAGCGCGTCGGTGCCGGTCAGGATCAGGTCGATATCGACCTTGCCCGCCTGCTGCTGGGCGCGCACCTTGCCGGCCAGTTCGGGCGACGGCGCCTTGGTGAAGGTGATGCGCGAGACCAGCTTCTCGTTCTTCTTGCGGTAATTTTCCAGCGCTTCCTGGGTCAGGGCCAGGTTGCCGGCGACGTCGACGATGTTGAGGGTGACGGGCGAGGAAGGAAGTGCCGGCAAGTCCTGGGCCATGGCGGGCACGAAGCCCGCCACCAAGGATCCGGCAATGCCCGCCACCACGGCACGGCGTATCCGATCGATCTGCATTTTTTTCCTCCCTAGGGTCTGGTCGTCGTTCAGATCAGAGTGTGGCCTTGTAGGCTTCAAACTCCGCCCGGGTCTTCTCGTCGGGCGGATACAGACCGAGGATCGAGCGGCCCTCGCGCACGCGGGCCTCGACCCAATCCTCGAAGATCGTCATCTGGGCAGCTTCCTCGGCGATCTCGTTGGCGATCGCGGCGGGGATCACCACGACGCATTCGTCATCGCCGACGATGATGTCGCCGGGATAGACCGGGGCATCGCCGCAGCCGATCGGCACGTTGATATCGACGGCGTGATGCAGGGTCAGGTTGGTCGGGGCCGAGGGCCGGGTGCAGTAGACCGGAAAATCCAGGCCGGCGCAGGTGCCCGAATCGCGGAAGCCGCCGTCCGTCACGATGCCGGCCGCCCCCCGCACCATCATGCGGGTGATCAGGATGCCGCCGGCCGAGGCCGCGCGCGGATCCTTGCGCGAATCGATGACCATGACATGGCCGGGCGGGATGTCCTCGACCGCCTTGCGCTGGGGATGGCTGCGATCCTCGAACACCTTGATATGGTCGAGATCCTCGCGCGCCGGGATATAGCGCAGGGTGAACGCTTCGCCGACCATGCGGGCGGCCTTGGGGTTCAGCGGCAGCACGCCCTGGATGGCGGTGTTGCGCAGGCCGCGCTTGAACAGGGCCGTGGTGATCGTCGCGGTGGAAACCTGGGCCAGCCGGGCCCGGTTTTCCGGGGTCAATGCGGTCATGCGATCCTTCCTTCGTTGACGCGATCGCGGAACAGTATATTTGTCTTACAACTTTTCACAAGTCGCCTGACAAATGACCGTCAGCCGCGCCGGCCGAAGGCCGCCTGGCGATGCAGGCGGGTCTGGACATAGACGTTCTCGTCCTCGGTGCCGGGTTCGTAGCCGCCGCCCGCGATCGAGACGTTGCGCACGCTGGGGTACTGCGCCACCGCCTCTTCGTCGATGTCGACGCCCAGACCGGGGGTGGTCGGTACGATCAGATGGCCGGCTTCCAGCACGGGGGGGCTCGAGATCACCTCGTTGCGGCCGGGCCAGTCGTTCTCGATCCGCTCCAGCATCAGGGTGTTGGGAATCGCGGCCAGCAGGTGCAGGGCGGCAAATTCCGCGACCGGGCCCAGCGTGCCGGAATGGGGCGCCATCATGATGTGATGGGCTTCGGCCATGCCGGCCAGTTTCTTCATCTGGCTGATGCCGCCGGCCCGGCCCGTATCGGGCTGGATCACGTCGACGATCTCGCGCTCGATCATCGCCCGCCAGCCCCAGATGGTGCCGGCACGTTCGCCCGCCGCGATCGGGATGGCGACGGCATCGGCGACGCGGGCCAGCCCCTCGATGTTCTCGGGCGCGACCGGGTCTTCCAGGAACAGCATGTTGTAGGGTTCCAGCGCCCGGCCCAGCACGATGGCGTCCTTGGGCGTCATCCAGGGCGGACCGTGCAGGTCGGCCATGATGTCCATGTCGGGGCCCACCGCCTCGCGGATCGCGGCGACCTTGGCCAACGGATCGCGCACGCCCCCGGTCTTGACCGCGCCGATGCCGCGCGCCTTCAGCTCCAGCGCCACATCGGGTGTCGAGGCATGGGCGTAGATGCGGATGCGGTCGCGCACCTGACCGCCCAGCAGGTTCCAGACCGGCGTGTTCAGGGCCTTGCCCTTGATGTCCCACAGCGCCATGTCGATGCCGGTCATGGCGCCGGCACCGACGATGCCGGTCATGCCATGCGCCATCTGGGCGACCATCATGCGCTGCCACAGCCGTTCGATATGCGTCGGGTCCTCGCCGACCAGGACACTCGCCAGGTCACGCACCGCGGTTTCGATCACGCGGGGCCAGCCCGAACATTCGCCGACGCCGTAGATGCCCTCGTCTGTATAGACCTTGACGAACAGCCAGTTGCGCGAGCCGGTCTGGTGCCCCTTGCCGTCGGACGCCCAGGCCCGGTCGGGCGGCGATCCCGCCTGCATCAGGAAAGTCTTGATCTCGGTAATCTTCATCGTGACATGACCTTGCGGCAGAAGGGTCGGATGTGGGACAGGCGGCGGGCAGCCGTCAGCGGCCGTCGGCGAAATATCCAGGGTTTTCGGCCATCAGCCGGTCGACCGACCGGAACAGCCCGCGCAGATGGTCGCGCAGCGCGGCCAGCGCGCCGTCGCGGTCGCGATGGACCACGCGGTCGACGATCGCGCCGTGCTCGGCCAGGATCGACGACGGTTTCAGCGGCAGTCGCATGGTCAGGTGGCGCACCCGGTCCATCTGGGCCTTGGCATTCTCGACCTGCCGCCAGGCCATGGCATGGCCGGCGACTTCCATGATGAAGGCGTGCATATCCTCGTCGGCGGCGAAGAAGCCGTCCTCGTCCCCGTCGCGGTGCAGCCGCCGCTGGCGGTCCAGGATGCCGGCCAGGCTGGTGGCCTGGACCTGGTCCATGCGTTCGATGGCGCGTTCCAGCGCGGCGCATTCCAGCGCCTCGCGCACGAACTGGCTGTCATAGACGTCGCGCAGCGTGATCGGCGCGACGAAGGATCCGTGCTGGGGGTAGATGTCGACCAAGCCTTCCTCGGCCAGCTTGATCAGCGCCTCGCGGATGGGCGTGCGCGACACGCCGAAACGCTGCGACAGCTCGGCCTCGGACAGGGCGGTGCGCGGCAGCAGCACGCCGCCGATGACCTCGCCGCGCAGCAGGGCATGGATCTGCTGGGCCATGGTCTGGCGCCGGATCGGCACCACGCCGGCATCCCGCCCCGTCACCACAGCCTGTTCCCGCCCGCGTCCGCGCTTGATCATCGTCCCTCCCGCCGCCCTCTGTCGGGGCTACGACTGGGACACTACCATATTAGTATACTTGTCTGTCAACTCCTCATGTCGACGGGCGCTCGTACCACGCCTTGCTGGCGTTGACGACGCGGACGACCGACAGCATCACCGGCACCTCGATCAGCACGCCGACCACCGTGGCGAGCGCGGCACCGGAATGGAAACCGAAGAGGCTGATGGCGGCGGCGACGGCCAGTTCGAAGAAGTTCGACGCACCGATCAGCGCCGACGGCCCGGCGATGCAATGCGGCACCCTGAGCCGGCGGTTCAGCAGATAGGCCAGCCCGGCATTCAGGTAGACCTGGATCAGGATCGGCACCGCCAGCAGCAGGATCACGCCGGGCTGGGCGACGATCTGCCCGCCCTGAAAGCCGAACAGCAGGACCAGGGTCAGCAGCAGCGCGGCCAGCGACAGCGGACCAAGCCGGGTCAGCAGCCGGTCGAGACGGTGTTGCCCGCCCCGCGCCAGGATCCGGCGCCGCAAGCCTTGCGCCGCGGCAACCGGGATGAGGATGTAGAGCACGACCGACAGGATCAGCGTCGGCCAGGGAACGGTGATCGCCGACAGCCCGAGCAGCAGGCCGACGATGGGCGCGAACGCCACCAGCATGATCGCGTCGTTGACCGCCACCTGGCTCAGCGTGAAGTTCGGCTCGCCGTCGCACAGGTTCGACCAGACGAAGACCATCGCGGTGCAGGGTGCCGCAGCCAGCAGGATCAGCCCGGCGATATAGCTGTCGATCTGGTCGGCCGCCAGCAGCGGCCGGAACAGCCAGCCGATGAACAGCCAGCCCAGCAGCGCCATCGAGAACGGCTTGACCGCCCAGTTGACGAACAGCGTCACCCCGATGCCGCGCCACTGGCCGGCGACCTGGCCCAGGCTGGCGAAATCGATCTTGAGCAGCATCGGCACGATCATCAGCCAGATCAGCACCGCGACCGGCAGATTGACCTGGGCCAGTTCCAGCCCGGCCACGACCTGGAAGGCTTGCGGAAACCGGCTGCCCAGCAAGACGCCCGCAACGATGCACAGCCCGACCCACAGCGTCAGCCAGCGTTCGAACCGCCCGAGGCCCGGCCGGGCCGCCGGTGCCGCCGCACTCACGCCGGCGTCTCGCCGGCGCCGATGCGGTCCAGTTCGCGCTGCAGCGACATCCGGTCCAGCGCGTCAAGCCGCAGAGCCGTGAACAGCCGCAGGCGGGCCTGCAGCGCGGTCAGCGCCGCCCTGAAGGCTTTGCGCCGCACCGCCTCGGACCCCTCGACCGCGGCCGGATCGGGAATGCCCCAATGCGCCGTCACCGGCCTGCCCGGCCATACCGGGCAGACTTCCCCCGCCGCGTCGTCGCAGACGGTGAAGATGAAATCGATCGGCGGCGCGCCGGGCCCGGCGAACTCGTCCCAGCTTTTGCTGCGCAGCCCCGCGGTCGGCAGATGCAGGCCGTCCAGCAGTTCCAGGGCCAGCGGATGGACCCGGCCCTTGGGAAAGCTGCCCGCGCTATGGGCCGCGAAACGGCCGCCGCCCATCTGGTTCAACAGGCTTTCCGCCAGGATCGAGCGGGCGGAATTGCCGGTGCACAGGAACAGGACGTTGTAAGGTTTGCTCATGACCGGCCTCGCTTGCGTCCGGGTTGGGCCGCGGCGGGTTCGGCGGGACAGCACACGGTCGCGGCCGCCGCCGGGTTGCCGCAGCAATTCGCGGTGAGATAACCGACCAGCGCGTTCATCGCGCCGATGTCGGCCGCATAGATCAGCGACCGGCCTTGCCGCCGCTGAACCACCAGCCCGGCATGGCGCAGCTGGGCCAGGTGGAAGGACAGCGACGAGGCAGGCAGTTCCAAGGCCTCGGCGATCGCGCCGGCGGCTTCGCCGGCCGGGCCGCGTTCGACCAGCAACCGGTAGATCGCCAGGCGATGTTCCTGGGCGAGGGCCGCCAGGGCGGCTATGGCGTTCATGGTTTCCATATTTCCACCTTAGTCGAAGTATCGAATAGACTTAATCTGGAAATCGCCGGTAGTCAAAAGACCGTTTCGTGACACCCCTCGACGGTTGACCCATCGATGATCAAGGTATATCACCACACCATGGTCAAGGCAGCAAACCGCCCCCGTCCCGTCCCCAAGACCACGCCCGACTTCACCAGCCGGGTGTACTGGAACGGCACGATCAAGATGAGCCTGTCGAAGTTCTTCATCCTGTGCGTGCTGCACAAGCGGCCCATGCACGGCTACGACGTCGCCCGCGCCGTCGAGCAGACCACGAACGGCTGCTGCTCGCCGACCGAGGGGACGATCTATCCGGTGCTGCGCGAATTCGAGGAAGGCGGCTACGTCACCGCGGCCGCCGAAACCGTGTCCGGCCGCGAACGCAAGGTCTACACCCTGACCGACAAGGGCCGCGACGCCTTCAAGGTCGCGGTCGAATCCTGGATGGAGATCACCCAGTGCCTGGTGGAGTCGGGTCGGGTGGTCGACCAGGCCGCGGCGCCGCGATCCTGCTGTCCCTAGGCGCCTATTTTTTTGCCCTTATACCTTGAACATCGATGCATCAACCCTGATAACACGCAAGGAACCCGTCAGATGACCGCCGATCTTCCCATCGCCATCATCGGCGCCGGCCCCGTGGGGCTGGCGGCGGCCGCCCATGCCGTCGAGCGCGGATTGACGCCGCTGATCCTGGAACGCGGGCGCAGCGCCGGCCATGCCGTGCGGCATTGGGGGCATGTGCATGTCTTCTCTCCCTGGTCGTTCAACATCGACAAGGCGGCGCGCCGCCTGCTGGAACAGACCGCCTGGCGCGCGCCCGATCCGGATGCGTTGCCGACCGGGAATGCGCTGGTCGACGATTATCTGGCCCCGCTGGCAGCCCATCAGGCGATCGCGCCACATCTGCGGCTCGGGGCCGAAGTCATCAGCGTCAACCGCGCGGGCTACGACAAGGTGATGTCGCCGGGGCGTGAGGCAGCGCCGTTCCGCCTGCGCTGGCGCGACCGCGACGGCTGCGAGCATGAGGCGCTGGCCCGCTCGGTCATCGATGCCGCCGGCACCTGGTTCACCCCGAATCCGATGGGCGCCGACGGCCTGGCCGTGAGCGGCGAGCGCGCGGTGGCTGACAGGATTGCCTACGGCATCCCCGATGTCGCCGGCACCGAGATCGCCACCTACGCCGGCAAGCGCCTGCTGGTGGTCGGCAGCGGCCATTCGGCGATCAACGTCGTGCTCGACCTGCTGGCATTGCAGGAGACCGCACCGGACACCAGGGTGACCTGGGCGGTGCGGCGCGACCGGATCGACCGGCTGCTGGGCGGTGGGCTGAACGATCAGCTGCCGGCGCGCGGCGCGTTGGGTTTGGCCGCCAAACAGGCGCTCGCCGAGGGCCGGCTGGCCCTGCTTGCCCCGTACGCGGCCGAGCAGATCAAGACCGAAGGCACCGGCCTCAAGGTAACCGGCCGCCTCGGCGGCCAGCCCCACGCACTGACGGTGGATCGCATCGTCGTCGCCACCGGCTTCCGCCCCGACCTGTCGCCGTTCTCCGAACTGCGCCTCAGCCTCGACCCGATCATGGAAGCGCCGCCGGCGCTGGCCCCGCTGATCGATCCGAACCTGCATTCCTGCGGCACCGTGCCGCCGCATGGCGTGGCCGAACTGACCCATCCCGAAGCCGGGTTCTACATCGTCGGGGCGAAGAGCTACGGTCGCGCACCGACGTTCCTGATGGCGACGGGTTACGAGCAGGTGCGTTCGGTCGTGGCCGAGATCGCCGGGGATCATGCGGCCGCGCGCGCGGTGCGGCTGGCGCTGCCCGAAACCGGCGTGTGCAGTGCCGCGCCGCCGTCCGGCCCGGCATCGTCGGGTTGCTGCGGCCCGTCATCGGCAGGATGATTTTCCGCGGCCCTACGGCCGCGCGTCCGGCCGGCGGCGTGAAACGATACCAACCGTTGCGGCGGCGGCGAAGATCAGGATCGCCGCCGTCAGCAGCGTGGTCTGCAACGAGGCGAAGGTCAGCGTCGCGCTGGCCAGGATGACGCCCAGCGAATTGGCGGTACGCGACAGCGCGAAGATTTCGGCCCGGCGATGCGGCGGTGCCAGCGCGTCCAGGCGCAGCGAGTAGAAGGTGCTGAGCGGCGCGAGGAAACAGCCGATGATGACGGCGCCGATCATCGTCACCACCACCGAAATACTGGCGGCGGTCAGCGCGGCGCCCACGCCCATCAGCAGCAGCAGGACGGGCACGGTGCGCAGATCCGGCACCCGGTTGCGCGACGACACCCAGATGCCGCCGGACACCGACGCCACGCACAGCGCAACGGCAAAGATCACGCCCTCGGCCGGCGCCAGGCCATAGCTGATCGCGATGGCGACGGCGCCGATCTCGACGGCGGCGACGACGGCGCTGTTGGCCAGGGTGCAGGCCAGCCACAGGATGACCGCCGGGCGCAGCAGGCCGCCGCCCTGCGCCATCGCCTCCAGATCCGGTTTGGGCGCCGCCGCACTGGGAATCGCCGGCACCAGCACGACCGGCATCGTGCCCAGCGCCACCAGCAGCAGCAGGGCGGTGACCGGATCCAGTGCCGAGCCCAGGACGGAGGCCAGGATCGGCGCCACGACGAAGGTGACCTCGTTCAACGTCGCGGCCAGGCCCAGCGCGCGCGGCATGCCGCCGGGCGCGACCAGATGGTTCAGGATCGAGCGCAGGAAACCGAACGCCGCGCCGTTGACCAGGCCGCCGCAGGCGGCGACCGCGATCAGCACGGGGAACGGCGCCTGCATCTGCGCCAGCAGGGCCAGGGTGACGAAGGCCGTCGCCCTGACGGCGACCAGCGCCTTGAGATAGGATACCGCGTTGAAACCGCGGCCCAGCCGCGCGAACGGCACCGAACCGGCGATCTGCGCCAGGGTGATCGCCAGGACCAGCGCCGCCCCGCTGCCCGCATTGCCGGTCAGCGGCATCGCCAGCAGGGTGAAGGCGATCGGCCCGGCGGCCTGGGGCACGCCGAAGGCGCCATAGGCCAGCAGCCAGCGGATCAATGCGCGGGAAAGACCGCCCTGCTGCAAACGTTGAAAAAAACCCATGGCCCCGCCCTGAAGGTCGCGGGGCCCTCCCCGGATGATCTCGCGCAACGGACGGGCGTTGCGCGCGGCGGTAGGATCGCCCTGAATTCGGGCGACACACTAGCAGTCCTGCCCCGGCCGTCAACGCCCTCGGGCGCGGCGGGGCCATCCGCCGGTCAGTGGATGATCTGGCGCAGGAAGGCCTGGGTCCGCGGGTTGCGCGGCCGGTCGAAGAAATCGTCGGGCGGCGCGACCTCCATGATCTCGCCGCCATCCATGAACACCACGCGATCGGCGACGCGGCGGGCGAAGCCCATCTCGTGGGTGACGACGATCATCGTCATCCCGTCCTCGGCCAGGCCGACCATGGTGTCCAGCACTTCCTTGACCATTTCCGGATCCAGGGCCGAGGTCGGCTCGTCGAACAGCATCACCTTGGGGGTCATGCACAAGGCGCGGGCGATGGCGACGCGCTGCTGCTGGCCGCCGGACAACTGGCCGGGAAACTTGGCGGCCTGTTCGGGAATGCGCACGCGGGCCAGGAATTCGCGCGCCCGCGCCTCGGCCTCGCGCCGCGGGGTGCCGCGCGCCAGCATCTGCGGCAGTGCGCAATTCTCCAGCACCGACAGATGGGGGAACAGGTTGAAATGCTGGAACACCATGCCGACGTCGCGGCGGATCGCCTCGATGTTCTTCAGGCTCTCGGTCAGTTCGACGCCGTTGACGGTGATCTTGCCGCGCTGATGTTCCTCCAGCCGGTTGATGCAGCGGATCAGCGTCGACTTGCCCGACCCGGACGGGCCGCAGATCACGATGCGCTCGCCGGTCCCGACCGACAGCGACACCCCGCGCAGCACCTGGAAGGCGGCAAACCATTTGTCGACCGCCTCGATCCGGATCGCGGGTTCGGCCATCAGCGGTATTCCTTGTCCTGGACCCGCTTTTCCAGCCAGCGGGCGTAAAGCGAGATCGAGAAGCAGATGACGAAATAGATCGTGCCGACGACGACATAGGTCTCGGTATAGGGCGCGGGCCAGTTCGGGTCGGATGCCGCGGTGCGGCCGGCGCTGAGCATGTCGAACACGCCGACGATCATCACCAGGCTGGTGTTCTTGACCATCACGATCGCGGTATTGGTCAGGGGCGGAATGACCTTCTGGATCGCCTGGGGCAGCACGATGTGCCAGACCGCCTTCCAGGCGGGAATGCCCAGCGCCCTGGCCGCCTCGACCTGGCCCTGCGGCACGCCCTGCAGCCCGCCGCGGATCACTTCGGCCAGGTAGACCGCGGCAAACAGCGTCAGCGCCGCCAGCGTCCGGCCCAGCTTGTCGATGGTCCAGCCGGCCGGCAGCAGCAGGGGCAGCATGATCGACGCGACGAACAGCAGTCCGACCAGCGGCAGGCCGCGCACCACCTCGATCGTCAGGATCGACAACAGGCGGGACACCGGCGCCGACGACCGCCGCCCCAGCGCCAGCGCCACGGCGAACGGAAAGCCGATCCCCAGCGACAGCAGCGCCAGCAGCAGGGTGACGGGCAACCCGCCCCAGTTGGCGGTCGAGACCGGCGCCAGGCCGGCAAAGCCGCCCCACATAAGGCCGAGCATCACCGTCACCGCGACGCCCCAGGCCGCCGCCAGCCGGCGGCCCCAGAACCGCGGCGGCAGCGAGACCAGCACCATGACCAGGACCAGCCCGATCACCAGCAGCGGCCGCCATTGTTCGTCGGGCGGATAAACCCCGAACAGGATGAAGCGCAGCTTGGCGGCGATGAAGGCCCAGCAGGCACCCTGCCCCCCGCAGGACGCGGGACTGTCGGCCCGCCAGACCGCGTCGACGATCGCCCAGTTGACCGCCGGCGCCACCGACAGCAGCAGCGCGGCGGTCGCAAGCGTCAGCACCGCACTGGACAGGTCGCCGAACAGGATCTGCAGGACCGTCGGCCGGCGCGGCCGGGGCGGCGCAATCAGGGCGGGTTCGCTGGCGATCGTCATCGGGTCACCAGCGCGACGCGGGCGTTGTACCAGTTCATGAACAGCGAGACGCCGGTCGAGACAGTCAGGAATACGGCCAGCAGCACCAGGATGCTTTCGATCGCCTGGCCGGTCTGGTTGATCACGGTGCCCACGACCAGGCCCAGCTCCGGAAAACCGACCGCCACGGCCAGGGTCGAATTCTTGACGGTCGACAGATATTGCGAGGTCAGCGGCGGAATGATGATGCGCAAGGCCTGGGGCACGATGATGTGGAACAGGGTCTGGCGGTCGCTGAGGCCGACGGCCCGCCCCGCTTCCCACTGGCCGCGCGCCACGGCGTCGATGCCGCCGCGGATGATCTCGCCGATGAAGACCGAGGTGTAGACGACCAGGCCGATGACCAGGGCGGTCAATTCCGGCGACAGGCGCAGCCCGCCATCGAAATTGAACCCGGCCAGCCGCGGCAGGCTGGGCGTCAGGCCGATGCCGCAGGCAGCCCACAGCCCGGCGAGAAAGGCCGCGTAGAGGCCGCCCAGCAGCACGAAGCCGCGCGCGGCCGTCAGGTTCAGCCGCCGTTCCACCACCCTGCCACCACGCCACCACAGTGCCAGCCCGCCGACCGCCCCCAGGCAGAAGATCCAGCCCTGGCCCGCGACCTCCAGCCCCGGCAGGTACAGGCCGCGCACCGACAGGAAGACACCCGGCAGCGGCGTCAGCGCGTTGCGCGGTGACGGCAGCGTCGTCGTGATCAGCGCATACCAGAACAGCAGATGCACGATCAGCGGCACATTGCGCACCATCGTGACGAAGACGCCGGCCAGGCCCGCGATCAGCGGATGGCGGCTGCGGCGGGCCAGGCCCACACCCAGCCCCAGCACGGTCGACAGGACGATGGCCACCGCCGAAATCAGCAGCGTGTTGCCGATCCCCGCCAGATAGGCCCGGAGGAAGGTGTTGGAGGGATCGTAGGGAACGATGCTTTCCGAAATCGGGAAGCTGGCCGGCCGCGACAGGAAGTCCCAGCCGACGCGGATGCTGCGCACCGCCAGGTTGGTCAGCGTATTGTCGACCAGCCACCAGATCGTGCCGACGAACAGCGCCAGCAGCAGGATCTGGCCGGCCCATGACCGCAGGCGCTGGTTGTCCCACAGCGAACTCAGCATGGACCGGTCCCCCTTTGCCGTCGCTGCCGGACGGCGGCTTACTGGAAGGCCAGCGGGAACATCAGCCCGCCCTGGCTGTAGAGCGCGTTGGGCCCGCGGTCGAGCTTGAGCGCGCTGGCCTTGCCCAGGTTGCGTTCATACATCTCGCCGTAATTGCCGAGTTGCTTGACGATGTTGTAGGCGAACTTGTCGTCCAGCCCCAGCGCCTTGCCGTTGCCGGGTTCGACGCCCAGGAAGCGTTTGACCCGCGGGTCGGGCGAGGCCAGCTTCTGGTCGATATTGGCCTGGGTGATGCCAAACATCTCGGCCGCGATCAGGGCCTGGAACGACCAGTTGACGATATCCTTCCACTGGTCGTCGCCATGGCGCACCGCCGGCGTCAGGGCATCCATGTAGGGCGTCGCCGGGAAGATGATGTAGTCGTCGGGATTCTTCGCCTGGGTCGCACGCACCGAGGCCAATGCGGCCGCGTCGGTGATCAGCGCGTCGCAGCGGCCCGAGAAGAATGCCTGCTTGGTGCCCTCGATCGCGTCGAAGACCACGGTCTTCAGGCCCAGCTTGTGTTCGGACGAGATGTCGTTGACCACGACCTCGGTGGTCGAGCCGGTCTGGACGCAGACGGCCGCGCCCTTCATGTCCTGGACCTTGGTGACGCCGAGGCTTTTGGGCACCATGAAGCCGGTGAATTCGTAGTAGTTCGGCGTCGTGAAATTGATGCCGTTGGCGTCGCGCTGCAGCGTCCAGGTCAGGGTACGCGGCAGGATGTCGATTTCGCCGGTCTGCAGGGCGGGAATCCGCTGCTGGCCGCTGAGCGGCACGAATTCGGCCTTGTCCTTGTCGTTGAAGATCGCGACCGCGACCGCCCGGCAGGTTTCGACGTCGAGGCCGCGCCAATATCCCTTTTCGTCGGGCGCGCCGAAACCGACCGTGCCGGTCGACGCGGCGCAGATGACCTTGCCGCGGCCCTTGACCGTTTCGAGGGTCGACGCCCCCCAGGCGGTGCCGGCCGTCAAGGCGACCGCCGCGGCGATCATGGAAACCCCCAAGCCCTTGAACATGTCTCTTCTCGAAGCCCCTGTTTGTGGTTCGTTTGCGGATTGACCGGCCGTCAGGCCGAGCGGCGGGTAGGGTCGGCGGCGACGCGGGCCGCGACGTCGGCAAGGAAACGGTCGAGGTCGGCCAGCAGGTCTTCCGGCGCCTCGACCCCCACGCTGATGCGCAGGATCAGGTCGTCGCCGGTCCAGGGCGCGGCGGTGCGGAAGCGCTTGACCGGCATCGGTGCCATCAGGCTGCGCGTGCCGCCCCAGGACGCCCCGATCGCGAAGAGTTGCAGGGCATCCAGCGCCGGTTCGACATGGCCCGCGGCCGCGGGCCGGAACACCACGCTGAAGACCCCGCTGGCCCCCAGGAAATCGCGCCGCCACAGCGCATGATCGGGGGCATCGGGCAAGGCGGGGTAAAGCACGCGGTCGACCGTGTCGTGGGACCGCAGCCGGTCGATCAGCATCATGGCGACACGGGCGGCGTGCTGCAGGCGCAGGCCCATGGTTTCCATGCCGCGCAGCACCAGCGTGACGTCGTCGGGTGACACCCCGATGCCGAACCGGCCCAACGCACCGCGGATCGGCGCGATCAGGTCGTCGCGCGCCACCGTGATCGACCCCATCAGCAGGTCGGAATGACCGTTGAAATATTTGGTCAGCGCCTCGGTCACCAGGTCGGCGCCGAGCGCCAGCGGCTTGTAGCAGAGCGGCGTGGCCCAGGTATTGTCGCAGCCGACCAGCGCGCCATGGCGGTGCGCGATCTCGGCGATGCGCGGCAGGTCCTGCACCTCCATCGTGGTCGAGCCCGGCGATTCGCACCAGACCATCTTGGTCCGGCCGTCGATCCGGCGCGCCAGGTCGTCCGCCGAGGTCGGGTCGTAATAGGCGACCTCGACGCCCAGCCGGGCCAGGTCGCTGTTGGCGAAGTCGCGCACCGGCGGATAGGCGGTGTCGGCGATCAGGATACGGTCGCCGGGGCGCAGGAACGGCAGGGTGGCGAAGGCATTCGCCCCCTGGCCCGACGGCAGCAGGAAGGTCCAGGCACCCTGTTCCAGCGCGGTGATCTTCTGTTCCAGCGCCCGGGTCGTCGGCGTGCCGTAAAGGCCGTAGGTGTAACCTTCGTGGCCGCGCTGGCCGCGGGTGGCGTAGCCCTCGGCATCGGCGAAGACGATGGTCGACCCGCGATAGGTCGGCACGCTGAGGCTGTCGAACCCCTGGGCCTTCACCGGCGGGTTGAGAACGGTCCTGGTCGCGTCGCGCATGGGGGATCCTTCGAACTGACCCCCTGGTTATGCAGCGACGGCGTATATTCCGTCCAATGTCGAAATCGGGATAGATTATTCGCCTGGGTTATATGGGGCGGCGATGAACCTGCGACAGGTGGAAGTCTTTCACGCGATGATGACCAACGGCACCGCCTCGCGCGCGGCCGAAGTCCTGCGCATTTCCCAGCCGGCGGTCAGCAAGGCCATTCAGGAGCTGGAACGCCAGATCGGCTTCGCCCTGTTCCACCGGGAAAAGCGCCGGCTGATCCCGACGGCCGAGGCCCGGCTGTTCTTCCAGGAAGTGCAGAATTCGTTTTCCGGGCTGGTCCATCTGCGCGCGACCGCAGCCCGCATCCGCGACTTCGGCTCGGGCGAGATCCGGCTGGTCAGCCTGTCGGCCCTCAGCACCAACCTGGTGCCGCGCGCGCTGCGGGCCTTTCAATTGCGCCATCCCGACGTGATGATCACGTTCCAGGCGCGGATGTCGACGGTGGTCAAGGACCTGGTGGCGTCGGGCCAGTTCGACCTGGGCCTGGCCGCCGATGAGATCGACGTGACCGGCGTCGATGCCAGCCTGTTCTACCGCCAGCGGTTGGTCATCGCGATGCCCGAGGATCATCCGCTGACCGCGCAGACCGTCGTCCGGGCCGAGGACCTGGACGGCCGGAACTTCATCACCCTGGCGCCCGAGGACACCTCGCGCCGCGCGCTGGAGATCATCCTGGAACAGCGCGGCGTCAAGCCCAAGATCGTGCTGGAAACGCCTTATTCGACCACGGTCTGCGCGATGGTCCAGGCCGGGCTGGGCTGCGGCATGATCAGCCCGCTGACGGCGGAACCCTACCTGGGCCGCAACCTGACCTGGCGCCCGCTGGAGCCGGCGATCCACGCCCGGACCCTGCTGATCCTGCCGCCCAACCGCAAGCCATCGCGGATCGTGGCCGACTGCATCGAGGAACTGAGGAAGACGGCGAAAAAACTTACATTTCCGAAATCCATGCCGCCCCCGCGCGCGACATGATCCTTTCGAAGGGTTGAACAAAAGCGCGTGGTTCATAAGATTACGCACAAAGCGTGTGCTGCGTGCGCTGGGTCGATCCCGATACGGAGAACTGGTCAACCCTAGCAGCAAGGGAATAATCCCCATGTCGGCACGCCCCTCCCCGGCCAGGAATCCCCGCCGCATCCCGTCGATGATCCGTCAGTTCATCGACCATTCGTCGTCCGGCGGCATCGTATTGATGGCGGCCGCCGCCCTGGCGCTGGTCGTCGCCAACTCGCCCTGGGGCGGGGCCTATGTCGATACCCTTGCCACCTATGTCGGCGGGCTGTCGGTCCTGCACTGGATCAACGACGGGCTGATGGCCGTGTTCTTCCTGATGGTGGGGCTGGAAATCAAGCGCGAGGTGGTCGACGGACAGTTGTCGACCTGGCCGCGCCGCATCCTGCCGGGATCGGCCGCGCTGGGCGGCATGATCGGGCCGGCGCTGGTCTATCTGGCCTTCAACCTGGGCGACGGCGGCCAGCCCAAGGGCTGGGCCATCCCGGCCGCGACCGACATCGCCTTCGCGCTGGGGGTGCTGTCGCTGCTGGGGCCGCGGGTGCCGATGTCGCTGAAGGTCTTCCTGACCGCGCTGGCGATCATCGACGACCTGGGTGCCGTCATCATCATCGCCCTGTTCTATACCAGCAGCCTGAACGCCCTGGCGCTGGGCGGCGCGGCCGCCGTCATCCTGATGCTGTTCGCGATGAACCGGTTCGGCATCAAGGCGCTGACGCCCTATCTGGTCCTGGGCGCGGGGCTGTGGTTCCTGATCCTGCAGTCGGGCGTGCATGCGACCCTGGCCGGCGTGGTGCTGGCGCTGACCATTCCGCTGCGCAAGAGCCCGGCGGCGCCCGACGACATGGAATCGCCGCTGCACCGGCTGGAACATGCCATCGCGCCCTGGGTGACCTTCGCGATCGTCCCCGTCTTCGGTTTCGCTAATGCCGGCGTGTCCTTTGCCGGCACGTCGCTGGCCTCGCTGGTCCAGCCGGTACCGCTGGGTATCGCGCTGGGCCTGTTCGTGGGCAAGCAGGTCGGCGTGTTCCTGGCCACCCTGGCCGTCATCCGCCTGGGCTGGGCCGAGTTGCCGATGTATGCCAGCTGGCGCCAGGTCTATGGCGTCGCCCTGCTGTGCGGCATCGGCTTCACCATGAGCCTGTTCATCGGCCTGCTGGCGTTCCCCGACAGCCCCGCACTGCAGAACGACCTGAAGCTCGGCGTCCTGCTCGGTTCGGTGGTTTCGGCCGCGGCCGGCGCCATCCTGCTGACACGATCGGGACCGAGATTGCACAGCCCCGCCGGGTGACGGTAATCTCCCCGACCTTTGCAGCCAAAAAACCGACAGAAAGACCATCATGTCCAAGACCCTGACCCAGTTCCTGGCGCAGCAGAACGGCCTGCCCGCCGGTCTGGCGCCGCTGATCGACGATATCGCCCGCCTGTGCACCACGATCAGCGACACGGTGAACCGGGGCGCGATCGCCGGCATCCTGGGGTCGCTGGGCGCCGAAAACGTGCAGGGCGAGGAACAGAAGAAGCTTGATGTCATCGCCAACGACATCCTGGCCGAAGCGCTGCTGGCCGGCGGCCGGGTCGCGGGCGTCGCCTCGGAAGAGATGGATTTCGTCCAGCCGGTGCCGGCGGGCCAGCCCCAGGGCGACTACCTGGTGGTCTACGACCCGATCGACGGATCCTCCAACATCGACGTCAACGGTGTGGTCGGCACGATCTTCTCGATCCTGGCCATGCCGCAGGGCCGGTCGGGCCAGCAGGCGACCGAGGCCGATTTCCTGCAGCCGGGCACGGCCCAGGTTGCGGCAGGCTATGTCATCTATGGCCCGCAGACGACGCTGGTGCTGACCGTGGGCCAGGGCGTCCACGCCTTCTCGCTCGACCGCAACACCGGCGCCTGGCTGCAGACCCAGGAAGGCCTGGCAGTGCCGAAATCGACCAAGGAATTCGCCATCAACGTCGCCTATCAGCGCCATTGGGAAGCCCCGATCAGCCGCTATATCGACGAGGTGATCGCCGGCAAGGACGGCGCGCGCGGCGTCGATTTCAACATGCGCTGGATGGGGTCGATGGTCGGCGACGTCCATCGCGTCCTGACCCGCGGCGGCATCTTCCTGTACCCGACCGATCGCCGCGCCAACATGCGTTCGGGCAAATTGCGCCTGATGTACGAGGCCAACCCGATCGCCTTGCTGATCGAGCAGGCCGGCGGCCAGGCCACCGACGGCGCCCGCCGCATCCTGGATATCGCGCCGGACAAGCTGCATCAGCGCGTGGGCGTGGTGCTGGGTTCGGCCGACGAAGTCGAGCGCATCGCCGATTACCACCGCTGATGACCGGCACGGCGGCCACCGATCATCGCATCGCCTGCCCGGGCGGCGATCTGTTCGCCCGGCGGTGGCGGCCGGTCGGCGCCGCCGAAACGGCGCCGGCCATCGTGCTGGTGCATGATTCGCTGGGCTGCGTCGATCTGTGGCGGGATTTTCCGCCGGCGCTGGCCGCGGCCACGGGCCTTGACGTCGTCGCCTATGACCGGCTGGGGTTCGGGCAATCGGCAGCCCATCCCGGCCGGCTGGCGCTCGATTTCATGGCGGACGAGGCGCGCCGCTTCATGCCGCTGCTGCTGCAGGGCCTGGGCATCACCACCGCGATCCCGTTCGGCCACAGCGTCGGCGGCGCCATGGCGATCGAAACCGCCGCGGCGCTGCCCGACCGCTGCGCCGCCGTCGTCACCATCGCCGCGCAGGCCTTCGTCGAGGATCGCACGGTCGCCGGCATCAGCGCCGCCCGCGACCAGTTCGCCGCACCCGAGCAGGTCGCCCGCCTGGCCCGGTATCACGGCGCCAAGGCGCGCTGGGTGCTGGATGCCTGGATCGATACCTGGCTGGCACCCGGCTTCGCCGCCTGGTCGCTCGACACGACGCTGCCGCGGCTGCGCCGGCCGGTCCTGGCGATCCATGGCGATCGCGACGAATACGGGTCGGCCGTCCATCCCCGGCGCATCGCCGACCTGGCCGGCGGCGTCGGCCGCGCGGTGCTGCTGGCCGATTGCGGCCATGTCCCGCATCGCGAGCAGCCGGCCCGGGTGCTGGACGAGGTCACGCGCTTCCTGAAGGGCGTTTGAGCGCGATCACCGCCTGTCTGGGGCTGTTTGCCGTGGCCTTCGTCGCGGCGACCTTGTTTCCGCTGCAGTCCGAAGCCGCCCTGGTCGGGCTGATGGCGGCCGAGGCCGCGCCGGTCGCCGTGCTGGTGGCGGTGGCCAGCCTGGGCAACCTGCTGGGGTCCTGCGTCAACTGGGTGCTGGGGCTGTATGTCGAACGTTTCCGCGACCGCCGCTGGTTTCCCGTGGGACCGGCCATGCTGGCCCGCGCCCAGCGCTGGTACGGGCGGTACGGCCGGTGGAGCCTGCTGCTGAGCTGGATGCCGGTGATCGGCGATCCGCTGACGGTCGTGGCGGGGATAATGCGCGAGCCGTTCTGGCGTTTCGCCGCCGTGGTCGCGGTGGCCAAGACGCTGCGCTACGTCTTCATCGCCGCCGTGGCCGGCGGCTGGCTCGCCACCCGTTCTGCGGGTTGATAATGGGCCGCGGGCTGGTATAGATCGGCCACAATCGGCGCAAGGGCGATCATGTCGATCCGTTCCACCGCCGGCCTGCAACGCTAGCACCGTGGCACGGCCGGACACCCCCGATCACGGCGTCCCCTTCGGCGAAGCGCTGCGTGTCTGGGCGCGCATCGCGCTCTTGTCGTTCGGCGGACCGGCCGGGCAGATCGCGGTCATGCACCGCATCGTCGTCGAGGAGAAGCGCTGGATCGGCGAGACCCGGTTCCTGCACGCGCTGAACTACTGCATGCTGCTGCCGGGGCCGGAGGCGCAGCAACTGGCCGTCTATATCGGCTGGCTGATGCATCGCGGCCCGGGCGGGCTGGTGGCCGGCATCCTGTTCGTGCTGCCCGGTGCCGTGGCCATCATGGCGCTCAGCATCATCTATGCGCTGTACGGCGCGGCGGGGCCGGTCCAGGCGCTGTTCTTCGGGCTGAAGGCGGCGGTGCTGGCCATCGTCGTCCAGGCGGTGATCCGCATCGGCGGCCGCGCCCTGCGCAACCGGGCGATGGTCGGGCTGGCCGCCGCCGCATTCCTGGCGATCTTCGTGGCCGGGGTGCCGTTTCCCTGGATCATCGCCGCGGCCGCCCTGGCCGGATATCTGGGCCATCGCGCGGGGCTGCCCGCGTTCCAGCCGTCGGCCGCGGCGGGCGGCGGCCCGGCCGACACGCCCTCGCGGCTGGGCGACGGCGTGCCCGACCATTGCCGGCCGTCGGCCCGGCGGCTGGCAACGGTGCTGGCCATCGCCCTGCCGCTATGGGCCCTGCCGGTCGTGGCTGCCGCCGCGATCCTGGGGCCGGGCAACGTCCTTGCCGAGATCGGCCTGTTCTTTTCCCGCATGGCCGTGGTCACCTTCGGCGGCGCCTATGCGGTGCTGGCCTATGTCGCGCAGGAAGCGGTACAGGCCTATGGCTGGTTGCAGCCCGGCGAGATGCTGGACGGCCTGGGCATGGCCGAGACGACACCCGGCCCGCTGATCATGGTGCTGCAGTTCGTCGGGTTCATGGCCGCGTTCCGCGCGCCCGGCGCGCTCGATCCCTTCCTGGCCGGCATCGCCGGCGGGCTGATGACCACCTGGGTCACCTTCGTGCCCTGCTTCCTGTTCATCTTCGCCGGCGGCCCCTATATCGAGGCGCTGCGCGGCAACCGGGCGCTGGGGGCGGCCCTGTCGGCGGTCACCGCGGCCGTGGTCGGCGTCATCCTGAACCTGAGCCTGTGGTTCGCCCTGCACAGCATGTTCGGCGAGGTGCGGGCCGTCCGGCCGGGCCTGGCCCTGGAACTGCCGGTCTGGTCGACGCTGGATCCCTGGGCCGCGGGCCTGGGGGCACTGGCAATGATCGCCTTGTTCCGGGTAAAACTCGGATTTGTTGCAACCCTTGCCGGCTGTGCCGCGTTGGGCATCGCCCTGCATCTTGCCGGTCTGCGGTAAGCGCGGGTCACGAAGGAGAGATCACCGCATGAAACGCCTTGCCCTCGGATTGCTGCTGCTGGTGGCCACACCCGCCTGGGCCGAGGATCCGCAGGATTGGGCCGCGCCCCCCGGCACGGGACAGCCGCCCGACCGCGTGGTCGTGCATGACTTCGCGGTGGCGCCGCAGGACGTCAAGCTGGACGACGGCGTCATCGCCACCGTCCGCCGCGAACGGCCGCGGCTGCTGGGGGTGCTGGACAGCCCGCCCCCGACGGACGACCAGCAGCTGAGCGTGGCCCGCGCCATCGCCGACGTCTTCGCCATCGACCTGGTCGAGGCCCTGCAGGCGCGCAGCCTGCGCGCGAGTCGCGCAAGCGTCGCCCCGCCCCAGACGGCGGCGACGCTGATCGTGCACGGCCAGTTCACCGTGCTGGACGAAGGGGCCAAGGCCCAGCGGCTGATCCTCGGTTTCGGCGCCGGGGCCAGCAAGGCCCATGCCCAGGTCCAGGTCGCCCAGAACGGCATCCCCCTGGCCCATTTCGGGATCGAGACGACCTCGGGCCACAAGCCCGGCTCGCTGGCAGCCCTGGCCCGCGGCCCGGCGGCGCTGATCGCGGCAGGCGGCGTGCGGGCGGTGCTGGAACAGGCCGACCCGACCCTGGCCAAGGACGTCAAGGCCGCCGCCAACAAGGTCGCCGACCACATCGTCGATACCGGCCGGGCCCAGGGCTGGCTGAAACCTTGACCTTTGCCTCTTCACAACCGCCCCTGCCCATGCTAGACAACCGGCCTTCGGCCAGTATGGACCCAGGGGCGGAAACGCTCGGGCATGCGGCCGTCCCGGTGCAACCAGGAAGATTTCGGAAGGTAGGCGGCAAGCCGTGCAGGTACTCGTTCGCGACAATAACGTCGACCAGGCGCTCAAGGCCCTCAAGAAGAAGATGCAGCGTGAAGGCATCTTCCGTGAAATGAAGCTTCGCGGCCATTACGAGAAGCCGTCGGAAAAGCGCGCCCGCGAAAAGGCCGAAGCCGTTCGCCGCGCCCGCAAGCTGGCCCGCAAGCGCGCCCAGCGCGAAGGCATCGCCTAAGCCTTCAGTCGATTATTCGCACCGGCCTGTGAGCCGCCTGAGCATCGCTCAGGCGGCTTTTGGTGTTTTCCGATTCGGTACTTGAGGTTTATTCGGCCGCCGCGGCGGCCGCGACTCGGGGGGCCACTTCCTCGCGCCGCATCGGGAAGGCCAGGGCCGACAGGAAGATCACCAGCCCGCCGACCGCCAGCACCATGAAGGTCAGGGTGAAGCCACCGGTCTTCTCGTGCAGGCCGGCCACCAGCGGCACGGCGGTGGCGGCCGCGGCAAACGACATGAAATACCGCACCGAGAACGCCCGGGCCCGCCATTCGTCGGCGGTATAGCGCGCGATCATCGCATCGTTGACCGTGACCTGGCCGAAGATCGCCACCATCAGCGGCACGGTCAGCCAGACCACCGCCCAGCCTTCGGCCGTCGCGGCGAAATACAGGCACGGGGCCTGCATCAGCGCCAGCGGCACGAACACCGTCTTCAGCGGCAGGCGGTCGATGACCGACCCGATCGAGGCCTGGGCCAGCGCCCCGGCCAGATAGACCAGGCTGGCAATGGCACCGACGCCGAAGGGCTGGTCGACGAAACTGGGCAGGCGTTCGTCCAGCAGCTTGGGCAGGGCCACGGTCGCCGCGTTGAACACGACGCCGCCGGCGATGGTGACCACCGCCAGCACGGCGAAGGCACGGATCATCACCGCCCGCGGCGGCAGGGCGGCCTGCACCTTGCGCACCGCCCGGGCCGCCTCGACGTCATGGACCATCAGCACGAAGGCGATGCCCGCGGCGATCGCGACTAGGCCCGGCACGATGAACGCCGCGCGCCAGCCCAGCGTCTGGGTGATCGCCCCGGTGATCAGCGCCGCGCCCGCGACGCCCAAATTGCCGCAGACCCCATTGAATCCGATCGAGCGGCCGAGCTTCGCTGCCACCGCGACCAGCAGGGCGCCGCCGACCGGGTGGTAGATCGCGGCGAACAGCCCGACCAGGGTCAGGGTGACGGCAAACATGACCGGCCCGGTCGACAGCCCGACCAGGATGCAGGCGGCCCCGGTGCCGAAAAAGAACACCGTCATCATATGCCGCCGGCTCCACCGGTCGCCCAGCCAGCCGGCCGGCAGCGACCCGGCGCCGAAGGCGATGAAACTGCCGATGCTGAGCGACAGAATCTCGCCATAACCCAATCCGAATACCCCGCCCATGCCGAGCACGGCGGTCGGCAGGATCAGCATGACCAGGTGGTCCAGCGTGTGGGCGATGTTGATGAAACTGATGACGCGTTTCGCGGACATTTTGCGGACTTCTCCCTAAAGGCGGGATCAGAGTATTCTGGCCGTCACACGCCGTCTTGCCATTGATCGTCGCGAATCGGCCATGAGCCCACGCCCGAGAAGCACCGAAGACCTTGAACAGCGATGGAGGCGCTGCCGCGCGCCGTCGCCGCACTGGCCAATCATTACCGCCCGGGCCACCACATCACGCCCCATCGCCACCGCCACGCCCAGCTGCTGTATGCCACGTCGGGGGTGATGCGCGTGGGCACCGCCGACGGCACCTGGGTGGTGCCGCCCCTGCGCGCCGTCTGGCTGCCGGCGGGGGTCGAGCACGAGGTGATGGTGCGCGGCGCGCTGACCATGCGGTCGGTGCTGGTGATGCCGCGGGCGGCGGCGGCCATGCCGATGGCCGCCCGGGTGATCGAGGTATCGCCCTTGCTGCGCGCGCTGATCCTGGCGGCCATCGACGATCCGCTGGACGGGCCGGAAAGCGCGCGCCAGGCCCATGTCTCGGCCCTGCTGCTGGACGAGATCGCGGCGGCCGGCCAGCATCGCCTGTACCTGCCGATGCCGCGCGACGCCCGGCTGCGCCGGCTGTGCGAAGCCCTGCTGGACCAGCCCGACGATGCCGCCGGCCTGGACGAATGGGCGTTGCGCGCCGGTGCCTCGGTCCGCACGCTGGCCCGGCTGTTCCGGGCCGAAACCGGCCTGTCGTTCACCGCCTGGCGCCAGCAGGCCCGGCTGATCGAGGCAGTGGCCCGCCTGGCCGAGGGCGAGCCGATCGAACGCCTGGCCCCGGCGCTGGGCTATCAAAGCCCCTCGGCCTTCACGGCCATGTTCCGCCGCGTCCTGGGCCAGCCGCCGACGCGCTATGTCGGGACGGCGGAATAAGAACCCCCGGGCCGTCATCCCGGCGCAGGCCGGGATGACGGCGAGGCTTTGGGAACTTATCCCTTCCAGGCCGGCCCCGTGACCAGCACCTTGCCGCCGCGGGCATCACGCGCCGCATGGGCCAGCGCGTCGCGCACCCGGTCCAGCGGATAGGTCGCGGCGACCGGGACCTTGATCACGCCCTGGGCGATCAGGCCGATCAGGCGGCCGAACACCTCCTGCATCTCCTGCGGCTTGGCGGCGTTGAACCAATGCTGCAGCCAGAAGCCGCGCAGGGTGATGTTGCGGAACACGATCTCGCGCGCCTCGAGGCGGAAGGGTTCGCCCGACAGCAGGCCATAGCTGACCACCGTGCCGCCGTCGTTCAGCGACGCGCCCAGCCGGGCCGTCGCCTCGCCGCCGACGGCATCGATGGCAAGCTTGAGCACACCGTCGCCGATCGCTGCGCGCACCCGCTCGGCCAGGTCGGGACCGTCGACCAGCACGACATCGGCACCCAGCGCGGTCAGTTCGTCGGCCAGTTCGGCGCGGCGGACGACGTTGACGGTCTTCAGGCCCAGACTTTTGGCCAGCACGATGACATTGTGGCCGACACCCGAATTGGCAGCGTTCTGGATGACCCAGCCGCCGGCTTCCGGCTTGACGAAATCGTTCAGCATCAGCCAGGCGGTCGGCGGGTTGATGCCGAACATCGCCAGTTGCAGCGGGTCGGCGCCCTGGGGCAGCGGGAACAGCCGCGCGGCCTTGGCCAGGATGCGTTCGCGCCAATTGCCGCTGGCCCCGAACAGGATCTGCACGCGATCGCCGATCTTGAGATGGCCGACGCCCTCGCCGACCGCGGAAATCAGCCCCGTGCCCTCGCTGCCGGCATGGACCGGCAGGGCCGGCGGCCGGGCGCCGTAGCGGCCCTCGAACTGCAACAGCGTGGCCGGGTTGATCGGGCTGGCCTCCAGCTCGATCACCACCTCGCCGGGGCCGGGAGCGCCCGGCTCGGCCACGTCGATCAGCTCGACCACCTCATGCGCCGGGCCGAACTGGGAATAGCGGACCGCTTTCATCGTCTATCCTCCCTGGGTATTGCTAAAACAAACGGCGGGACATCGCTGCCCCGCCGTGCGTCACGTCTTGGTCGTTCAGGCCTCAGATGGCCTTGACGATGTCGTCGACCATCTTCTTGGCGTCGGCCAGCAGCATCATCGTGTTGTCCTTGTAGAACAGCTCGTTGTCGATGCCGGCATACCCCGAACCCATCGATCGCTTGATGAACAGGACGGTCTTGGCCCGGTCGACATCCAGGATCGGCATGCCGAAGATCGGGCTTTTCGGATCGTCGCGCGCGGCCGGGTTGGTCACGTCGTTGGCGCCGATGACGAAGGCGACGTCGGCCTGGGTGAATTCGGAGTTGATCTCCTCCAGCTCGAACACTTCGTCATAGGGCACGTTGGCCTCGGCCAGCAGCACGTTCATGTGGCCGGGCATGCGGCCGGCGACCGGATGGATCGCGTACTTGACCTCGACCCCCTCGGCCTTCAGCTTGTCGGCCATTTCGCGCAGCGCGTGCTGGGCCTGGGCCACCGCCATGCCGTAGCCCGGCACGATGATGACCTTGCCCGCGTTCTTCATGATGAAGGCCGCGTCGTCGGCCGAACCCGCCTTGTAGGGCCGGTCGACCTTGCCCCCGCCGGCCGAGGCGGCCGCGGCGTCGCCGCCGAACCCGCCCAGGATGACGTTGAAGAACGACCGGTTCATGCCCTTGCACATGATATAGGACAGGATCGCGCCGGACGAACCGACCAACGCGCCGGTGATGATCAGCGCATTGTTTTCCAGAGTGAAGCCGATACCCGACGCCGCCCAGCCGGAATAGCTGTTCAGCATCGAGACGACGACGGGCATGTCGGCGCCGCCGATCGGGATGATGATCAGCACGCCGATCAGGAAGGCCAGCGCGGTCATGCCCCAGAAGATCGTCTTCGACGACGGATCGACCGCGAAGGCGACCATCAGCCCGACGATGACCAGGCCGATGATCAGGTTCAGCATGTGCTGACCCTTGAACGTCACCGGGCTGCCCGACACCAGGCCCTGCAGCTTGGTGAAGGCGATGATCGAGCCGGAGAAGGTGATGGCGCCGATGACGATGCCCAGCGCCATTTCGATGCGGCTGGCGACCTTGAGCTGGCCGGCGGCATCGACGATGCCGTAGGCGGCGGGGTTGTAATAGGCGGCGGCCGCCACCAGCACGGCGGCCAGGCCGACCAGGCTGTGGAAGGCCGCGACCAGCTGGGGCATGGCCGTCATCTCGATCTTGCGCGCGATGACGGCGCCGGCGATGCCACCGACCGCCAGGAAGATCAGGATCGGCAGATAGGCATGCACGCCGGGCGCCGCGATCGTCGTGACGATCGCGATCGCCATGCCGATCATGCCCATCATGTTGCCGCGGCGGCTGGTGGCCGGGCTGGACAGCCCGCGCAGCGCCAGGATGAACAGGACCGACGAGACGAGATAAAGGAAGGCAGCGAGATTTACCGACATCCGCCCGCCCTCACTTTTCTTTTTTCTTGTACATCGCCAGCATGCGCTGGGTGACGAGGAACCCGCCGAAGATATTGACCGCGACCAGGGCGACCGCGACCAGGCCGAAGATCTTGGACAGGGTCCATTCGCCCTCGGGGCCGGCGGCGATCAGCGCGCCGACGACGATGACCGACGAGATCGCGTTGGTGACGGCCATCAGCGGCGTATGCAGCGCCGGGGTGACGCTCCACACCACGTAATAACCGACGAAGATCGCCAGGACGAAGATCGCCAGGCGGAAGACGAAGGGATCGACTGCGAGCGTTTCCATCAGGCGGCCCCATCCTTGAGCTGCGGGTGCACGACCTGACCGTCGCGGGTCAGGGCGATGCCCTTGATGATCTCGTCGTCCCAATCGATCTTCAGCTCCTTCGAGCTCTTGTCGATGATCAGGCCGAGCAGGTTCAGAAGGTTCTTGGCGTAGAGGGCCGAGGTGTCGACCGCCAGGCGGCTGGGGTTGTTCAGATGGCCGACGATGGTGACGCCGTCGACATCGACGACCTGGCCCGGCTGGGTCAGTTCGCAGTTGCCACCGGCCTCGGCCGCCAGGTCGACGATGACCGAGCCGGGTTTCATCGAGCGCACCATGTCGGCGGTGACCAGGCGCGGCGCGGGCCGGCCGGGGATCAGGGCCGTCGTGATGACGATATCCTGCTTCTTGATCGTCTCGGCGATCAAGGCCGCCTGCTTGGCCTTGTAGGCGTCCGACATTTCCTTGGCATAGCCGCCGGCGGTCTGGGCCTGGCGCGCTTCCTCGTCGTCGACCCACACGAACTTGCCGCCCAGGCTTTCGACCTGTTCCTTGGTCGCCGGGCGCACGTCGGTCGCCGACACCACGGCCCCTAAGCGCCGGGCGGTGGCGATGGCCTGCAGGCCGGCGACGCCGACGCCCATGATGAACACGCGGGCCGGCGCGACGGTGCCGGCGGCGGTCATCATCATCGGCATGGCGCGGCCGTAATGCTCGGTCGCGTCCAGCACCGACTTGTAGCCGGCCAGGTTGGCCTGGCTGGACAGGACGTCCATCGACTGGGCACGGGTGATGCGCGGAATCAATTCCATTGCCATCGCATTGACGCCGGCCGCGGCATAGGCGCGGATCTGTTCCTTGCGCTGGTAGGGCTGCAGGATGGCCAGCAGATAGGCGCCGCGCTTGAGCAGTGCCAGTTCATCCGGGCCGCCCTCGTCCACCGTCAGCGGCGCGCGGACCTTGAGCACCAGGTCGGCATCGTCCAGCGCCGATTTCGCGTCGGGCGCGATCTGCGCGCCGGCCTCGACGAACTGGCTGTCGGGGATCGAGGCGCCCAGCCCGGCACCGGTCTCGACCACCACGGTCTGGCCCAGCCCGACAAGCTTCTTCACCGTTTCGGGTGTCGCGGCCACGCGCCGCTCCCCGTCCCGTCGTTCCCTAGGGATCGCGATCTTCATGGTGATGACGTCCCCCCTTACATCGGGCGGGGCGGGCTGTGCAGCAGGAAGAAGCCCAGCAGGGCCAGGATCACGACGATGATCCCGATCGTCCACCAGGTCATCGTCAGGAAACCATCCCACGTCTTCTGATGGGCTTTGATGTCCATCTCGCCCTTCTCGGCGGTCGTCGTCGTGGCCATGGCTAATTCCCCCTAATTTGTCGTGTGGAAAGCAATATGATTACAAGGCGTCTGTTAATACCAAATCAATGTTGCGGTGCAAAGCAGTCATATACCTGCGGTCAGGACCCGTCTTCGACGGCCCGAATCCGCAGGTCGGCGCCGTCGCGGCCCAGCACTTCGATGCGCGTGGCGACCGGCAGATCGGGGCCGATCACCGGCCAGGTCACGCCGTCGATCTCGGCCCGGCCGCGGCCGTGCTGCAGCGCGGTGACCAGGATGCCGCGGCGCCCCAGCAGGCGGTCGCCGCCCTGGTTCAGATGGGCGGCCGAATCGATCGCCCGGCGCCGGCGTCGCAACGCGATCCCAAGGCCGAGGGCGGTCGCGGCCAGAAACACCAGCCCCTGTCCCTGCCAGCCCATGTCGCCGAACGCCCAGGCGATCAGCCCGGTGGCCAGCGCGGCCATGCCGAACCACAGCATGAAGGCGCCGGGCGCCGCCAGTTCGACCAGCATCAGCACCACGCCCAGCGTCATCCAGTGCCAGGGCGCGATCTGCACGAACCAGCCGGTCATGACGGCCGGCCGCGGCCGGCGGCATCCTTCACCAGGTCGGTGATGCCCGACAGCGCGCCCAGGATGCCGGTCGCCTCGACCGGCAGCATCAGGGTCTTCTGGTTGGGCGACTGGGCAAAGGCCTGCAGCGCCTCGATATAGCGCGTCGCCACGAAATAGTTCACCGCGGCGATGTCGCCCGCCGCGATCGCCGTACTGACCGACCGTGTCGCCTCGGCTTCGGCGAGGGCCATGCGCTCGCGCGCCTCGGCCTCGCGGAAGGCGGCCTCGCGTTTGCCCTCGGCCTGCAGGATCGCGGCCTGCTTCTCGCCCTCGGCGCGCAGGATCGCCGATTGCTTGGCGCCTTCGGCAGCCAGGATGTCGGCGCGCTTCTCGCGTTCGGCCGTCATCTGCTTGGCCATCGCGGCCAGCAGGTTGGCGGGCGGCTGGATGTTGGACAACTCGATCCGGCTGACCTTGACGCCCCAGGGCGACGTCGCCTGGTCGATCACGTTCAGCAGTCGCTGGTTGATCTGGTCGCGCTGCGACAGCACCTCGTCCAGGTCGAGCGAGCCGATCACAGAGCGCACGTTGGTCATCGCCAGGCTGGTCAGGGCAACCGTCAGGTTCTGCACCTCGTAGGCCGCCTTGGCGGTATCCAGGATCTGGTAGAAGACGATGCCGTCGACCTCGACCGTCGCGTTGTCGCGCGAGATCACCTCCTGGCTGGGCACGTTCAGCACCACTTCCATGACGTTGAACTTGTGCCCGATGCGCTCGACGAACGGCAGGATCAGGTTCAGGCCGGGTTTCAGCGTGCGGGTGTAACGGCCCAGCCGCTCGACCGTCCATTCCTGGCCCTGGGCGACGGTCTTGACGCCGGCCACGACCAGCGCGACGCCCAGCACCAGCAGGGCGATGATGACTGCGGATTGCGAATCGATGACCACTGAAACCCTCCCGATGATTGCAGGGCTTTTCTACATCATCGGGAGGTCGCGGGATAGCTCGGCGTTCAGGTTTTGATCACCCCGCCCCCGGGGCGCAGGGCACGCGACCCGGGGGACGAAGTGCCCGCAGGCGGCGTCAGACGGCCTGCCACAAGGCCGGGCTGCCTGCGGGTGTCCAGTTGGCGCCGACCCAGGCGGTGTGGGGCTGCAGGCATTTGTAGCTGCGGCCCTGATAGGTCACGACCTGGCCCAGCGCGTAGGACACGCCCTCGCGCCAGTCGGTGGCGCTGGGCGGGGTCACCGGACCGGGGATGTCGATGTCGATGTTGTAGGTGTAGCCGGGATAGGCCTGGTTGCGGTAGACGCGGTTGCCGGTCGCCGTGTTGACCGGCGCGATCGTCGCCACCCCGTTGGTCACCGACAGCACCCCGATGCGGAACACCGGCGAGGCCGCGTTGACCGCGGCGGCCAGCGTCGCCGGCCAAGCCGCGGCCTTGCCCGTCTGGGCCGTCAGGGCAACGCTGTAGGATGCCGCGTCGCCCCCGTTCGGATCGAACACGCGCAGCTTGGCGGTCGAACCGGCCGGCAGGTCGGTCTGGGCGGCGATCTGGTTGACCTCCTCCCAGGTCAGCGCGGGCGGCGGCGGCACCGGATCGTTGGAGAAACGCACGTCCGAGCAGGAATAAAAGGCTTCCGGGCTGTCGGCGCGCTGCCACACGGCATAGATCACGTGCTGGCCGGTCTTGCCGGTCGGCAGCGGCACGGTCATGCGATAGCGCTGGCCGTCCTTCACCGGGCTGCCGACCGAGGCGAATTTCTCCAGGTCGGTCCAGCGCAGCGCGGATGCCGGATCCCAGCCGCTGCGAGTGACATACAGGTCGAACGACTTCACCGCATGCGGTGCGGTCGCATGGAACACGAAGGTGAAATTGCCGTTGGCGTCCGGCACCAGGGCCGAGGTGGTCCAGTCGCTGCGCGCCTGGTTGAAACCGCGATACTTGTCGCGGCCGCCGGCACACAGCGTGCCGTCGGGCACGATCGCCTGGTGCTGGCCGTTGGCCGCACCCTGGTTGACCTCGTTCCAGTCGTAGAAGGGCTGGGTGCCGCCGATCGTCTTGGCGTCGCGGCAGGCCGCGGTCTTCGGGTTTTCCGGGCCTTCCTTGTAGCAGGCATAGACCCGGCTGACCGGCAGTTCCATGGTGCCGTGGGCGGACACGGCGGCCGGCACCAGCATGGCGCCCAGCGTCCCCGTCACCAGCATGCCCGCGGCCATGACGGTTGCGAAATTCTTCATCGGTGATCCCCCCAATGGATATCCAGTGGCGGGATGACGATAGGCTGCGGACCCCAAGTCTGAAAAATAAAAGAACGATAAAAACCCAAACATGTCACAAATAAACAAAGACAATTGTCCGAATAGAACCTTACTTCTCAAGTAAATACATCGAGTCTTATGAAAATGCCTGCCGCTTGCCGCTACTGCAAGGAATCGACGCGTATTTACGATTCGGTACACCACGCGCAGGATGTCGGGGAGTATGAATGACGGACCAGTTCGCTCGGCCGGACCATGCAGCAGAAACTGACCCGATTCCTGTCCCTGGCCTTCGCTAGCGCCGATGTCCTGTTGGAGATCGGTGCCGACGGCCGTATCGGCTTTGCGGTGGGTGCGGCATCCAGCCTGCTGCACCGTTCGGAAGCCAGCCTGCCCGGCGTGGCCTGGACCGACCTGTTCGATGCGGGGGATCGCGCGCTGGTGACCCGGCTGGCCGCCCAGTTGGCCGGCGGGCGGCGGGCCGGCCCGATCCTGGTCCGCCTGGCGGGCGAGGAACCCGACCAGCATAAATTCGCGACGCTCAGCCTGTTCCGCCAGCCCGACGGACGCCAATTGTCCTGCGGTCTGTCGGCCGTGCCGCCCGCCATCGCCGAGGAAGCGGCCGCCCGGCGCTACGAGGCCGAGTCGCAGTTGCTGGACCAGGACAGCTTTGGTCATGCGGTCGAACAGCTCGGGACGATGTCGGCGAACTACGGCCAGCAGATGACCCTGTCGCTGCTGGAACTTCCCGGTCTGGCGGCACGGTCCGATGCGACATCGGACGAGCTGGTCGCCAGCATCGGCGCCATCCTGCGCAGTGCGTCGGTCGATGGCGGCACTGCCGGCCGGCTGGGCGCCGAACGTTTCGGCCTGGTCCACCAGCCCGACGGCGCGCGGCTGGGCGAAGCCATCGCCGCCATCGTCGCCGAGGGGCGCCAGGCCGGCGTCGACCTGACCGTGCACCGCCAGTCGGTCGACCTGACCGACCCGACGCTGGACGAGGAAAAGCGGCTGAAGGCGTTACGCTTCGTCATCGACCGTTTCGTCGCCCGCGGGGCGGCCGGGGGCGCGACGCAGAACCTGGCCCAGGCGTTCGAGGCGATGGTGTCGGACACCCTGCAGCAGATCACCGAGCTCAGCGCGACCATGCGCGATGACGCGTTCACCGTGATGTTCCAGCCGATCGTGTCGATCGCCGAGGGCACGCTGCACCATTTCGAGGTGCTGGCCCGCTTCGACGGCGACCGCAGCCCGTTCGAGAAGATCCGCTTCGCCGAGCAGGTCGGGCTGATCGAAAGCTTCGACCTGCTGGTCTGCCGGCGCGCCGCCCGGATCATCCAGGGCGCGAAGCGCCCGACCGCCCTGGCCGTCAACGTCTCGGGCCGCTCGCTGTCCAGCACGACCTTCGTCGATGCCCTGTTGGCCCTGCTGGCCGAACAGGCCGACATCGCCGACCGGCTGCTGCTGGAAATCACCGAAAGCGCCGAACTGGAAGATCTTGATGCCGCCGACCACATCATCCAGGCGATCCGCCGCCGCGGTTTTGCCGTCTGCCTCGACGATTTCGGGGCGGGCGCGGCCTCGTTCCGCTATCTGCAGGCCCTGACCGTCGATCACGTCAAGCTGGACGGCGCCTATGTCGGCCGCATCGGCAAGTCGCGGCGCGACGACGCCCTGCTGCGTTCGATGATCGGGCTGTGCCAGGATCTGGGCGTCGAGACCATCGCCGAGATGGTCGAAACGGCGGAACAGGAGACCGCGCTGGAACGGCTGGGCGTGACCTACGGCCAGGGCTGGCATTACGGCCGGCCCACCCCCCAACCGGTCTGGTCGCCGCAAGCCGCTGCGGCGCGGCGGCGCGGCGAAACTACGGAGTGGCGCTGACCGGCGGCAGGCCCGCCGCCTGCAATGCCGCGGCCTGACGGTCGGCCAGCCTGGCTTCGTCGAAATCGTCGATCAGGTCGTGGAACAGGCGGTGCCAGTTGATCTCGGCCTTCAGCCGCAGGAATACCGCCCCCAGGCCGATCGCGGCACGATCCATGAAGACGAATTCGCGCGGCGGGGTGACCCCGCCATGTTCGCGCAGCTTTGCGTGCACCTTCTCGGCCACCTCGCGGCCGTAAAGCCCGGTCTGTTCCAGTTCCTGGATGCGCCGCGGCCGGTCTTCCAGCAGCGGCGCGTACAGGAACGACGCCCACAGGTTCAGGGTCTCGATCATCTCGGCCGACAGCCCCTTGAACCCCCAGGTCTCGTAGGCATGGACGGCCAGGTCGCGGTCGTCGCGGGCGATGGCGTGGTAAAGGTCGATGACGCCGCGCACGAAACGCGGCGGAAAGATGCGGACGCAGCCGAAATCCAGCAGGTTGATCGACTGGTCGGGCCGGGCGGCGTAATTGCCCAGATGCGGGTCGCCGTGGATGACGCCGTAGTCGTAGAACGGCACGTACCAGGCGCGGAACAGGTTCATCGCGATCTGGTTGCGGATTTCCTGCGGCTCGTCCTCGACATGGCCGAGCGACCGGCCGTCCAGCCAGGTCATCGTCAACAGCCGCCCGGTCGACAGCTCGGGCACCAGCTCGGGCACGTGCACGCCGGTCTCGGCCGCCAGCATATGGGCGTAAAGCCGCATGTGGCGGGCTTCCAGCGCGTAGTCGAGCTCTTCGCGCAGCCGCGCCGAAATCTCGTCATGGATATGGCTGGTATCGATCGAGGCATCATAGCGCCGATAGATCGAGAAGATCAGCCGCAACTGCCTGAGATCGGCCTCGACCGCCGAGGCCATGTCGGGATATTGCAGCTTGACCGCCAACAGCCGCCCGTCGCCCTTGGCGACGGCCTGATGCACCTGGCCCAATGACGCCGCCGCCACCGCCTCGCGGTCGAACCGCTCGAAGCGCGACCGCCAGGCCGGCCCCAGCTCGCTCATCATCCGGCGCTGGACGAAGGCCCAGCCCATGGCCGGGGCATTGGCCTGCAGCTGGCTCAGTTCCTGAACATATTCCTTGGGCAGCGCATCGGGGATGGTCGACATGATCTGCGCGACCTTCATCAGCGGGCCCTTCAACCCGCCCAGCGCGCGCTTCAGGTCGTTGGCATGCTGGCCACGGTCGACCTTGACGCCGAGATAACGTTCGGCCCCCAGCCGGGCGGCCAGGCCGCCGACGGCGGCCCCCACCCGGGCATAGCGGCGGACGCGACCGCCGAGGCTGTCGTCCTCGTCGCTCAAGCCTGCTCCAGCTCGTCGATGAAGCGCGCGACCAGGTCGAGGCCCTTGGACCAGAAGGCGGGGTCCGTGGCATCGAGGCCGAAGGGCGCCAGCAGTTCCTTGTGCCGCAGCGTGCCGCCGGCGCGCAGCATGGCGAAGTACTTGTCGGCGAAGCCGTCGGGCTGGGCCTCGTAGGCGGCATACAACGCGTTCACCAGGCAGTCGCCGAAGGCATAGGCATAGACGTAGAACGGCGCATGGATGAAATGCGAGATGTAGCACCAGTAATGGCGATAGGTGTCGTCGAACGAGAAGGCGTCGCCCAAGCTTTCGGTCTGCACCGCCAGCCAGTGGGCGTCGAGGTCCTCGACCGACAAT